>Ga0164318_10000185_pt1 | contig 40226 bp, 33 predicted proteins | sample GuaBasSedimGuay9_FD_113734 | JGI IMG/M metagenome (GOLD analysis project Ga0164318, IMG submission 113734) | Subseafloor sediment microbial communities from Guaymas Basin, Gulf of California, Mexico - Guay9, Core 4571-4, 0-3 cm | ecosystem: Environmental > Aquatic > Marine > Hydrothermal vents... | reverse complement strand
GCGGGTTTTGATTTTTACATAGGGCTTTTGAATTTCAAATCGATTAATGTCATTTTTGCTATAACCTGTTGTGTTTAAACTGATTACAAAAACAGATTCAAAAACAACGAGACACCAGTGAATTTGAATATAAAAATGTAAATGTGTAGACCTGACCCCTATCCTATATCCGCGGGAACAACGGTTCACCTTTGGCGACTCTGGTGCCGGAAGGGAACCTTCTCCAGCCCGAGGGGTCCTTTAACCCGCTGAGTTCTCCCTCATCCAATTTATCTTCAATATCGCCTTCCAGGCCGAGCTGGTTCCACATTGTTCGGGCTGTCCGCGGCATGAAGGGAAGAAGGCCTATTGCGGCCGCCCTCAGGACCTCCAGCAGATCCGCGATAATAAATTCTATCGCTTCAGTATTTCCCTGTTTCGCGTATTTCCAGGGCGCCGATTCCTCGATGTATTTATTCGCCTTTCCGACAACGCTCATTATCTCTTCCAGCGTTTCCTTCAATAAAAGTCCGGGACTCAGCAGGCGTTCTTTTATAGCCGGAAAAAGGGCGCGGACAGCATCTCTTATCCGGCCGCTGCGCTTTTGTTGCTCTTCGTCTCCGGCGCTGTCGGGAACCTGCGGAGATAACCCGCCAAAATATTTCTCCACCATGGTGAGCGTCCTGTTCAAAAGGTTTCCCAGGTCATTGGCAAGATCCGTATTATACATGCCTGCCAGCGCATCCTCGCTGAAAGCGCCGTCCAGCCCCAAACGCACGGCCTTCAGCACAAAATAACGGACGGGATCTACCCCGTATTTTTCTATCAATCTTAGCGGACTGACGATATTGCCTCTGGATTTGGACATCTTTTCTTCCCCTAACTTCCACCATCCGTGAGCGAATATCGTCCCCGGCAAAGACATGCCCATACTTTTAAGCATTATAGGCCAGTACACGGCATGATGCCTGAGTATGTCCTTCGCGATCACATGGAAATCAGCGGGCCAGAATCTCTCGAATTTTCGCCGGGCCTTTAGTCCCGACACATAGTTGAGGAGGGCATCGAACCAGACATAGACAACATAATTGCTGTCAAAGGGGAGTTCAACCCCCCATGACATCCTCTTTTTAGGGCGTGATATGCACAGGTCGTTCAATTCCTCCCTCAAAAATCCGAGGACTTCGTTTTTTCTGTATTCAGGCATTATGAACCGCGGATTGTCGTTAATATATTCAACGAGCCATTTTTGATATTTACCCATACGGAAAAAATAATTCTTTTCCCTGATCCGCTCCACCGGCCGCCTGCAATCCGGACATACGCCGCCGGATATCTGTGCGTCTGCCCAGAAGGTCTCACACGGAGTACAGAACCAGCCGTTGTATTCCCCCTGATAGATGTCACCTTTTTTTTTCATCTCATTCAGGAACTCCCGAACCACTTCTTTATGGTCTTTATCGGTCGTCCGGATAAAATAATCGTATTTTATATCCAGGGCATCCCAGACTTTCTTAAAATTGACGACTATCCCGTCAACGAACTCCTTTTCCCTGCCCTTTTCCAGGCCTGCCTTCAAACTCGCTTCCTCAACCTTTTCGCCGTGTTCATCCGTCCCCGTAAGAAAGAACACCTCATCACCCAGCATCTTGTGGTACCTCGCAATGGCATCAACGGCGATCTGCGTGTAAGCATGCCCGATGTGCGGCTCGGCATTTACGTAATATATAGGCGTAGTAATATAAAATTTTTTCCTTTCCATCTCCATCGCCTATTTCTTTACCTCCTTTATCTCATCGATCTTTATATCCCTGACCTTTCCTTCCCCCTGAGTTACGGTAACGGTCCCTTTCAGCGGATTAACCCCTATGACCTTTCCTTTAACCTTATCGATATTGATCTCTTTGCCTACCTTTGGCAGACCTTTCAAACCTTCCCTGTAGCTCTTGTACTCGTATCCCAGGCAGCACATAAGCCTGCCGCAAAGACCTGATATCTTCGAAGGATTAAGCGGAAGGTTCTGGACCTTCGCCATTTTTACGGTAACGGGAATAAAGTCCTTCAGAAAAGACATACAGCAAAGCTCTCTTCCGCACGGGCCACGGCCGCCGAGCATCCTTGCTTCATCCCTCACCCCTATCTGCCTCAGCTCGATACGCACGCGGAAAATACCAGCCAGGTCCCTTACCAAGCTGCGGAAATCCACGCGGCTTTCGGAAGTAAAATAAAAGATGATCTTCGATCTGTCGAAGGAATATTCCGCGTCCACGAGTTTCATGGGCAATTTGTGCTCCTGGACCTTCTTTCCGCAAACGTTCATCAGATCCTTCGTCTTGGCCCTGTTCCTGACGATCTGCTTCTCGTCCCACGGGTTGGCCTTCCGGATTATTTTGCGCAAAGGCTTCTCCGCGAAGCCTATCTTAGTCGATCTTTCGGCCGGAGCGGCTATCTCTCCGTAGTCAAGACCCCGGTCGGCTTCAACTATGATCTTGCCTCCGATATCAAGCTTCAGACCATTGGTAAGAAAATATTTTATTTCCCCCACTGTTCTCAACTGTACCTGAATTACTTCATGCATTGTTTATCTCCTCAGATGTCCTCAGAGGGGTCACGGGTATAGGGGTCAGGTCTACACATTTACATTTATGTAAATGTGTAGACCTGACCCCTATAATATACCCGGAAGGGCCTGGGCAACAAGTTTCGGATTGGCATTGCCTTCCATGGCAAGTTTCATCCTTATAAGACGCTCGATCACGCTGTGTATTTTGTCTATCGAATATTTTTCAAAAAACCGGTACATATCCGTGCCCGCTATGCCCTTATCCAGGATCATATCTTTCAGCCCTTCTTTTCCCATCGCTGTATCGCGAAAAAACATGATCAGCATTTCTATGTCTTCAAGAAGACGGTCTTTGTTTTCCTTATTCCAGTTACAACAGGACGGGTTCTTCTCTTTAATAATGCCCTCGACCAGAGCGATAAGCTCCTTCTTCCGTTCCTCAAGACCATCCTCGATCATTGCCAGAGCCCTGCCCGGGGACCCTTGAGAAAAATAGGCGAGGAATTCAGCGGTCTCTTCGCTGACATCCGCCGCCTCTCTCAGGATGATGTCCCTGACCTCGGACACCGGCAGAAAACGGAACCCGACTTCCGTGCACCTGGAAACCACAGTCGGCAGCAACAGCTCCTTCCTGTCGGTAATAAGGATCAGCAAAGATCGGCCCGGAGGCTCTTCCAGCACCTTTAAAAGGGCATTGGACGCTTCGATCGTCATCATATGGGCGTCCTCTATAACGCATACGCTGACCGGCGCCTCGTAAGGTTTCAGGCTCAATACATCTCTGATCCTCCGTATCTCATCTATCTTTATCGCCCTGTTCTTTTCCGGTTTTATCCATCTGATGTCCGGATGTTCAAGAGCGCTGACCCTGCGGCAGGCCAGGCACCGGAGGCAGGCTTCCGCCTCCCCTGTAGCCCTTTCCGGACAAACAAGCGCCAGGACAAAGGCTCTGGCGCAAAGGGCGCGGCCTACTCCCTCCGGGCCGGAGAAAAGATAACTGCCGGCTATCCTCCCGGAACACAGGCTGCCGGAAAGGTACCGGACCGCGTTATTCTGCCCCTTTATGTCGCTCAATAAGACCATATACTTCTTCCTTTACAAGATCGTATGTCCTGTCCATGTCCTCCATGACCTTTATGGCCTTGATCCTGTCCGGGGATCTTTCCGCAAGAGCCAGGTACCCCTGACGGACTTTTTCATGGAACTCTCTGCTTCGTCTCTCCATCCGGTCAGCCGGACGTTCCGCCCGGGCCCTTGCCAGTCCTGTCCCAACATCCATATCCAGCAAGATCGTAAGATCCGGGCAAAGACCGCCGGTAGAGGCGGTGTCCAAAGTCTCTATAAGGTCCATCGCCATGCCAAGACCGTATCCCTGATAAGCGAGCGTGGCTGTATTAAAACGGTCGCATATGACTATTTTTCGCGCCTCGAGGGCCGGGCATATAAATTCCTCCACATGCTGGGCCCTGTCAGCCTCAAAAAGAAAAAGTTCCGCCTTTTCATCAAGCCGGATGTCATCTTTTTCCAGGAGTATGTCCCGTATCCTGCGGCCGAGCGCCGTGCCGCCGGGTTCAGCCGTCCGCACGGCGTCATATCCGTCAGATAAAAGATCCTCAACTAAACGGCGGGAGTGCGTGCTTTTCCCGCTTCCTTCAGGCCCCTCGAACGTTACAAAAATACCCGTCTTCAGCTTTTCCTCCATACAGGACCCTCCGGAGTATCCTCCACAACCACACCCCTGGCCATAAGTTCCTTCCGTATCCCGTCCGCGGCGGCATAATCCTTCTTTGCCCGGGCGTCCTCCCTCATGCCGATCAGCCGTTCTATCTCCCGCGCCTGTTCTCCTTCAACCCTGACAGGACTCAAGGACAGGCCGAGAACATTCGCGAATTTCCAGACGTAATTTCTAACGGCCCCGGCCATACGCGCCTTACCTGCCAGGGGGATACTGCCGTCGGACAGGTAATCGTTCCCGGTCTTAACAGCCTCAAATATGACGGATAGCGCTAGAGGGGTGTTAAAATCGTCATCCATTGCTTTTTCGAATTTCTCCCGCGCCCTGTCCATCGCCTCCCGCGCTTCCGCCGGAACGCCGGCGCCGGATGAACTCTCCCGCGGCATCCTGTCCACTTTATCGGAAAAGATCATGATACGTTCCCTGGAACGCCCGGCATCAGCTATTTTTTCATCGCTGTAATCCATGGGGCTGCGGTAATGGCTTTTCAGGAACGCTATCTTCAACAGGTCCGGATCCCCGTATTTTTTCATGAAATCAGCGATCGTGACATAGTTGCCCAGGGATTTGGACATCTTCTCACCGCCCACGCTCAACAGGCCGTTATGTATCCAGTAATTGGCGAATGGTTTATCCGTAGCCGCCTCTGCCTGGGCGATCTCGTTCTCATGGTGGGGAAAAATAAGGTCAAGCCCGCCCCCGTGGATGTCAAACTGCGCGCCGAGGATACGAGTACTCATAACGGAACATTCGATATGCCATCCGGGCCGTCCCTCCCCCCACGGGCTCCTCCAGCAAGGTTCATAAGGTTTGGCCTCTTTCCACAAAGCGAAATCCAGGGGATGCCGTTTTTTTTTATCGGGTTCGATACGGACGCCGTGCATCATCTGCCCTTTATCCTGATTGGACAGTTTCCCGTATGCGTCGAACTTTTCCACGCTGAAATAAACGTTCTTCCCGCGGACGTAGCCGTACCCTTTGTCTATCAGCGTCTCTATGAACTCTATCATCTGAGATATGTTTTCAGTGGCTTTTGGTTCGATTGTAGGCGGACGCACGCCGAGTGAGCCCATTTCCCGCCGGTATGCGTCGAGGTAACGCATCGCGACCTCGGCCGTTCTTTCCTTCAGCCGGTCTGAAGACACATCTTCACCGAGGCTCTGCAGTTCCTCAGTGGCCTTCCTGATGATCTTGTCGTCGATATCCGTCACATTTCTCACGAAACATACATCAAACCCGGCATACTCAAAGTACCTTCGTATGACATCAAAGATGTATGCGCTTCGACCGTGCCCTATATGCGGAACGTCATAAACGGTGGGCCCGCAGACATACATCCTGACCTTGTTCTTTTCCATCGGCCTGAATTCTTCTTTGCGCCTTGTCAGGGTATTGTATAAGGTTATCATCTTTTCCCTTCGTGATACTCCCCGATCTCCCCCTCGATATGGTCTATCTCGTGCTGCAATCTTTCCAGAGCCTGCTGAAGGGGATCCGGCAACGAGGTATGGTCAAGGTTAATGCCGCCCGGTATGCGGCGGCCGCGTGTCCTGGCCACGCGGCCGGGGACGCCTACTACGGTCGAAGAGTCCGGAACGTCGCGCAAAACAACGGCGTTAGCGCCCACCATCACATTATTCCCCACAGTGATGTCCCCGAGTATCTTTGCCCCGGCACCCACTACAACGTTACTGCCCAGTGTAGGATGCCGTTTGCCTTTTTCCTTCCCTGTCCCGCCGAGAGTCACACCCTGAAACAGCGTCACGTTATCACCGATAATGGCCGTTTCGCCGATAACGACCCCCATCCCGTGGTCAATAAAAAAGCCTCTGCCGATCCGGGCGCCGGGATGGATCTCGATGCCGGTTACCCACCTGCCCAGCTGGGATAAAACCCGCGGTAACAGCGGAATGTATATTTTTCTGAGCATCTGTGCCGACCTGTAAAACACCAGAGCATGCAACCCCGAATAGGTAAAAATAATCTCAGCGTAATTTGCCGCTGCGGGGTCCCGTTCCATGGCCGCTTTTACCGCATCAATGAAAAATATCCGCACGAGAATATAGTAGATCAATACCGCAGCGGCAAAAATAAGAACTACTTCCAGCAGTAACATCATCCCTCCTCCAGCAGCACTACGGCATAAGCTGCCACGGCTCTGCCTTCTCCGATAACATCAAGTTTCTCAGCTGTTTTACCCTTTATATTCACGGTATCCCCGCGAACCTTGAGGACATCGCTGATAACGCGGATCATCTTTTCACGATAAGGGCCTATCTTCGGCTCCTCCGCGATAACCACACAATCCAGATTATGGACCCCGAACCCTTCGTTATGCATGAGACGGACAACGTCCCGCAAAAGTTCCCTGCTGGAAATATCCTTGTATCCGGGATCCGTATCAGGGAATCTCATGCCGATATCCCCTTTGCCCAGAGCGCCCAGGATCGCGTCACAAACGGCGTGAAGAAGCACATCTCCGTCAGAATGCCCCTCCGGCCCTTTAGGATAAGGTATATTGACCCCGCCCAGGACCATCTGCCGCCCCTCACCCAGCCTGTGTATGTCGTACCCCATACCTATCTTCATGACCTGTTCTCTACTTGTTCCTCGGACGGGGTTCCTGCCGTCTGTGCGAATTACTCTGCCGTTTCTGGTCGGCTCCTTCCATCAAACCGGCGAATATCATCTTGCCGGCCGATGTCTGCAACACGCTCGTGACGGAGATATCCACGTTTTTTCCTATAAGTCTCCTGGCATTATCCACGACGATCATGGTCCCGTCGTCCATAAAGGCAACACCCTGGTTCCTTTCCTTGCCTTCTTTTTTTATGTAAACATTCATCTGCTCTCCCGGAAAAACCACCGGGCGCAAGGCATTCGACAGGTCATTGATATTCAGGACCCGGATCCCCTCGAGCTTGGCAACCTTGTTAAGATTGAAATCATTGGTCAGCACATGGCAGTCAAGGATCTTCGCCAGCCGGACAAGCTTGGCGTCCACTTCCTTGATGTCGGGAAGCCCTTCATCGTGTATTATCACTTCCATCCCCCGGATTTTCTTGATCCTGTCCAGCATGTCCAGGCCTCTGCGCCCCCTGTTGCGTCTCATGCTGTCGGGGCTGTCCGCGATCTGCTGCAGCTCCTGCAAAACGAACCGGGGGATCACGAGTTTGCCTTCCAGAAAACCCGTCTCACATATAGCGGCGACCCTGCCGTCTATGATCACGCTGGTATCCAGCAAAAACAGCTGCTCTCTCCGGTCCTCCCGCGAAAACCTCACATACGGTATTACAAGGTTGAACTCATCCTTTCCTTTTATGGATATGACCATGCCGAGATAACAGAAGACAAGAGTGAACGCGATCTGCAAAGCGGAATAGAACACTTCGTTCATGGGGATCAGTTTTAATATCAAAGTGACCATCCACGCCATAAAAAAACCGAAAACGAGCCCGAACGCGGCTGCCGACAAATTCCGCAGAGATACGTGTTTCAATTTTATTTCCAGAAAGATCAGTAACAACCCGCTTATAACCCCGGCGCCAGCGCCGGCTATTGGCCCGCCTTGGGAAAAATTCGTCAATAGGGCCCCCAGATAATATCCGCAGATCACGCTCAGGAACAGAAAAAAGACCCTTATAAGTTTTATCGTCATACCCGTCACTTCCTTTCCATTAGTTAATTATATAAAATCCGCAAAAATTTTTCCTGCCAGGCGCTAACCCTCAGGCGGTATACACTGAAGTTACACCCCCGGGGGCAATCCAGTTGCACCGCGGGGGTGTAACTTATCCGTGTGTAGTTCCGATCCCGCATCGGAACTGGTATTGCTAATGATACAGCTTTATATTTCCGTTCCCTTTTTTTCTCTTCTTACTTTTTTCTGGACTTCCTCTTGTCGCCCGAAGTTTTGCGCAAAAGCTTCCATGGATGCGCCTTGATATCACTTACAAAACCCTCCAGGTCGTCATAGACCTTTTCCTCCACGAGGAGTTTCCCTATCGTCCCCTCTCCTTTGCTTAATCTGCCGAAAATCGTACTCAGGTCATTGTACAGTGTCTCATCGACAAGAAGTCTTCCCAGGGTGCCTTCTCCTCTTTCAACGTGCTGCATCACCCCCGCGAAGGACTCAACGAGCTCGCTCATCTCTTCCATCTGCCGTCCGATATTCACGGGGGTCCTTCCGACGATCATATCTCCGGGCTTGAGAAAACGCTTTGCCGTGCCGGGAGACACCTCGAGGTACTGCTCCCCCAGCAGCCCGAGGGTATTGATCCTGGCGACAGCATCCTCCTCGATCCGGGCATTCTCACTGACCCATATATCCAGCTTGACACGGGTCCTGCCGGCATTGTCGTCGTAATAGAGCTCAATATCCTTGACCTCGCCGACATGAACGCCGGCCAGTCTGACCGGAGCATCCACACCTATGCCGTTAACATAATCGAATACCACCTTGACCCCGTATCCCTTCTTGAGCAGGTAAAAATCACTTATGGAAAAAACGATCAAAAACATCAAAAAAATAGCCATTCCCATGAACAATCCGACTTTTAATTCGAGCTTTTGGTTTCTAAACATGTTCCCTGCTCCTTGTTTTAGGCTCCAGTCTTCAATTGGACCCGGGCTTTCTTCCTCTCATATGGCCTGCAGCCTCTTTTGTCATTCCTTGGTTATCGGCCCTTCCGCGCTGCCGCTTATGAACTGCCTTACGATATCGTTCCGGGAATTCCGTATCTCATCCGGGGTCCCTATTTCGACTATGCGTTTATCATACAACATGGCGATCCGGTCGGCGATCTTATAGGCGCTTTTCATATCGTGTGTTACCGTTATGGAAGTGGTCTTAAGCGTATCATGCAGATGGCGTATAAGCTCGTTTATAATATCCCCCATTATAGGGTCAACGCCTGTCGTCGGTTCGTCGAACAGGATGATCCTGGGAAACATGCATATCGCCCTGGCAAGACCCACTCTCTTTTTCATGCCGCCTGAAAGCTCCGCGGGTTTCGCGTTCTCTATATCTTTCAGCCCGACCCTCTGGAGGCATTCGGCCACACGCCGTTTTATGTTCCGGAGCGGCATATCCGTATATTCAAAAAGCTGGAACCCCACGTTTTCAAGCACGCTCAATGAATCAAAAAGCGCCGCGCCCTGGAAAAGCATACCGAAATCCATGCGCACCTTGTTGAGGTCCTTGCCGGCGATGCCGGTAATATCCGTGCCATCGATTATCACGCTGCCGGAATCCGGCCTCATCAACCCTATGATGTGTTTCAACGTAACGCTCTTCCCGCATCCCGACCTGCCGATTATCACCATCGACTCACCGGTATTGACCGTCAGGTTAAGGTCCTCAATGACCTTATGCCCTTCGAACGATTTGTATATATGCTTAAGCTCTATCATAAATAAGTTACATGGGGGGTCAGCCCCATATTATTTCGCCAGAATAAAATAAAAAAGCGCCGTAAAAAAACAGTCAGCGGCTATGATCAATATAAAACTTTTAACAACACTGGATGTCGTTGCCCTGCCGACCCCTTCGGCGCCGCCGGCCGAGTTCATGCCTTCAAAAGAGGCTATTATGCAAATAATTACCGCGAAAGATACGCTTTTGACCAGTCCCGTCACAACATCTTTGACAGCAAGAGGATCATAGGTCATTTTCATGTACATCGCATGGGTTATGTTCAGCTTGCCCACGCCAATAAGGTATCCCCCGACTATTCCGAAAAAGTCCGAACAAATCGTTAAAAGCGGCACCATAACAAGCAGTGCGATAAACCTGGGCACGATCAGGTAGTGTACAGGGTTGGCGGACAGGGTCTCCAGGGCCTCTATCTGCTCCGTAACCCTCATGGTCCCGAGTTCCGCGGTTATCGCGGCGCCGCACCGGCCGGCAACGATCAAAGCGGTCAGTACCGGCCCCAACTCACGCGTAATGGAAAGCGCGACAAGCGAGGCAATGTACATCTCGGCCGATAGTTTCTGCATCTGATAGGCGCTCTGCAGCGCCAGAACCATACCCGTAAAAAGGCTTATCAGGAACACGATCGGAAAGCTCGCGACACCGATCTTGTTCATCTGTTCCAGTATCTGCTGTTTCCGGGGCCGCGCCGCGAATATCCAGAAGACCGACTGGGCAAGAAGTATTACAAGTCCGCCGATATAAACAACAATTTCTACGACCCTGTCCCTTGCCCGGGCAGCTACTGTCTTTATAAATGTCTCAAACAATTTTAACTTCATGGCGCCTCAAAATTGTATCTTGTGCTCCAACCCGAAAAAATCATCCTCTTCCTCAAAATTAAGCTTTATGCTGCTGCTGGCGTCAAATTCATATTTGAATCCCACCCCTTTCTGCCCGAGATATTCCGTGCCCGGTCCTTCCTGCAAACCGTCATCTTCGATAGACGTGCTCAGGGTCACCCTGTCTTTCCTAGCCTCCACAACGTGGAACTTCTCTTCCTTTGATATCTGCCAGTCCTCCCAGACCGCGACCCTGTTGTCAGTCTCAAATACCAGGCCGTCAAACGCCTTGCCTTCCCGTAGTTTGCCGAAATCCATCTCCCCGCTCACGATAATCTGGCCGCCATCCTTTACAACCCGGGAATCGGCTATTCTGACCACAGGTAATTTCCCTTCCAATGTCGCGAACATGGAACGGAACTCCATATTGTCCAGCACCCCTTCCCCTATGTAAAGCCTCCCCTTCACCGCGGCCGTTCTTATGGGGCCCTCTATATCTATTTTCATCTCGGCCATACCGGAAACAGGCGCTCCCGTATTCCCCAGTATTTCGGCCAGTTCTTTCAGTTCCATGTCCCTGACCGACAGCTGCAGACTCACCGGATAAGGAGCGTATGTGCCCGCGTTTCCCGTCAGCACAATGGCTTCTCCCCATCTGACTTTATCAAAAAAAACCTTTTTCTCTCGAGGGAAAAATTTCCCTTCGGCGGTAAAATCCCAGAACGGCTGCTTATTAACGACCAGATTCTCAGCTTCCACCGAGAATACCGGTACGCCGGAATCCTTATACGATATCCACAGGTCCGCAATGACCTCCGTCCCGAAGATACTTACCTTATCAAGGCGGGAATAGACCCGGAGAGAGCCGGCTTCATTTACGGATCCGGAGATCTTCCCCGTCCCCTTCCTCGATGACAACGGGACGAAACCGAGGTCTATCGCGCGGCCGGAAGGATCCAGCATGCCTGTAACCTTTATTTCCCCGTCCCATAGAAGGTCACAATCGTACTCGCCGCTTTTGCGTTTAAGAAAAATCCCGCGCACGCTTCTTTCCCCTTCCTCTTCGAACAGTACCGGTGTTATACGCCCAAAAAGCTCGATCCTTTCCGGATACCTGTACAGCTTGAGAAATCCCCGCACAATAGGGTTCTCGCTGCTGAAATACATACCCAGGGATTCCAGCGAACGTCTTTTGCTGAATTCCAGGCCCAGTTCCTCTATGATAAACTCCCATATGCGGTATGAGATCTCTATCCTTTCCAGACGAAAAACTTCTCCTTTTGCGCTCCGGCTGGAGAAGAACGCCACGTCCTGGAGTATCATATCCCGGAATATGCCGCCGTTGACCTCTCCTATCCGCGCGGTCAACTTATAGCCCATGAACTCCTCGAGTTTATCCTCCGCGAGCTGTTTCACCCAGTGCGACCGCTGAAAACTGAAAAAACACAGGACAGTCAGCCCCAGTGCCATGGACAAGAGCCGCACCTTTCTGTGCGAATAGATAATCCCTCTCATCTCAATTCCGCTCTGCCACGGACTCGCTCGAAGACTTCATAAACTTCAAACCAGTTCCGCCATTGGGCCGCGTTACCCTCACCTTAACCCCTTCTTTAAATGAGCCGGCCAGTATCTCCTCGGCCAGCGGATTTTCCAGATACCGCTGTATGGTCCTTTTGAGCGGGCGAGCTCCAAAGACCTTATCGAATCCTTTATCGATAAGAAAATCCTTTGCCGAATCCTCAATTACTATCTCGATATTTTTTTCTTTAAGCCTCTCCTGGACATCCTTGAGCTCTATCTCTACGATCTGTTTCAGGTCATCCCTGCTCAGACTCCTGAAGACGATGACATCGTCCACCCTGTTGAGAAACTCCAGTTTGAACGTTTTTTTGACCTCTTCCAGCAGACGCGTCTTCATGTCCTGGTACGTCTCTTCTTCCTTCGGGGTCTTGAACCCGATAGCGCCCGTCTTCCTCAGCAGATCAGCCCCGATATTCGACGTCATAATGAGTATGGTGTTTTTAAAACTTACCTTTCTCCCGTATGAATCCGTAAGGCGGCCCTCATCGAGCAGCTGCAGAAGAATATTGAAAACATCGGGATGGGCCTTCTCTATCTCGTCCAGAAGCACCACCGCATAAGGCCTTCTCCTGACCCTTTCGGTCAGCTGACCGCCCTCTTCATAACCGACATACCCGGGAGGAGCGCCGACCAGCCTGGAAACATTGAACTTCTCCATATATTCCGACATGTCGAGCTGGATGATCGCATCCTCATTACCGAACATGATCTCCGCGAGCTTCTGCCCAAGTAAGGTCTTGCCCACACCGGTCGGCCCCATGAATATAAACGTTCCTATCGGCCGATTCGGGTCCTTTATCCCGGCACGTGACCTGCGGACCGCATGCGCGATCGCGGATATCGCCTCATCCTGCCCCACAACCCGCTTTTTAAGGCCCTCCTCAAGTTTGAGGTATTTCTCCGATTCTTTTTCTTCCACTCTTATAAGCGGGATCCCCGTCCAGTCGGAAACTATGGTGGCAATGTCCTCATCGGAAACCACGACCGCCTGCTGACTCTGCCTGCTTTTCCACTGCTTCAGTTTCTTTTCCAGTTCCTGCCTCGTCGTCCGTTCCGAATCCCTGAACCGGGCGGCTTTTTCGAAATCCTGGTTCTTAACGGCAGCCTCTTTTTCACGCCTGAACTCCTCTATCTTTCCCTCGATCCCCTTCACCTCTTTCGGCATCACCATGGTGGCCAGCTTGGATTTTGATCCTGCCTCGTCTATCAGGTCAATCGCCTTGTCCGGCAGGAACCGTCCGCTGATATACCGGTCTGACAGTTTTGCCGCGGCTTCCAGGGCCTTGTCCGAGAACTTTACCTTGTGGTGGGCTTCATATTTATCCCTTAACCCTTTCAATATTTCAATGGTCTCTTCGACGCTGGGCGGATCAACTGTTATGGGCTGAAACCGCCTTTCCAGAGCAGGGTCCTTCTCTATGTTCTTACGGTACTCATCCAGTGTAGTGGCGCCTATACACTGGATGTCCCCGCGCTGCAGGGAAGGCTTCAGGATGTTGGAAGCGTCTATGGCCCCTTCCGCGCCGCCGGCGCCTACCAGTGTATGTATCTCATCGATAAAAACGATGACTTCCGGGGTATCTTTTATCTCTCTCATAACGGCCTTTATGCGTTCCTCGAACTGTCCCCTGTATTTTGTCCCGGCGATCATCATAGCCAGGTCCAGTATCAACAGCCTCTTCCCTTTGAGTGTCTCCGGGATATTTCCCGATACGATCTTTTGCGCCAACCCCTCGACAATAGCGGTCTTTCCCACACCCGCTTCACCGATGAGAACAGGGTTGTTCTTTTTCCTGCGGCTGAGGATCTGGATCACGCGCTGGATCTCTTTTCCCCTCCCTATCACGGGATCAAGTTCATCCTGTCCGGCCATCTCGGTAAGATTCCTTGAAAATGAGTCCAGCGCCGGAGTCTTGCTTTTTGTTTTTTTGCGCTTGGCCTCCCCCCCGATAGTATAGCCGGGAACGGACGACCCCAGAAGATTCAATACTTCATCCCGCACACTTTTCAGGTCCAGCCCCATATTTACCAGCACCTGGCTCGCCACGCCGTCTCCCTCACGGATAAGCCCCAGCAGAATATGCTCGGTGCCGATATAATTATGGCCGAGGTTACGCGCCTCGTCCATGGCAAGCTCGATGACTTTTTTGGCTCTTGGGGTGAAAGGAATGTCATTCCCGGTCAGCTTACCCGTTGCCTTGCCAGGCCCCGGTTGAACGAGTTTTTCCACCTCAAGGCGTATATTATCGGAATCCAGCCCCAGGCTGGTCAGCACTGCCGCTGCCACGCCTTCCGCTTCTTTGACCAGCCCGAGCAATATATGTTCGGTCCCGATATAATTATGATCAAACCGCTTCGCCTCTTCTTTTGCCAAAAGGATCACTTTTCTTGCCCGTTCCGTGAATCTATTGAATGCCGGCATCGCTTATTCCTCCCTTTATTTAAATATTTAAACACTTATAAAATAACTTCACATTTACAGTTTCTGGCGGATAAAATCGGCCCGTTTTATGTCACGCTCATAAGGCCCGATCTCTTTGCCGTTTATCTTCTGCAAATGCGCCGGCTGCGTAAAAAGCAGCACCTCATTGATCCTGACCGTATCCATATCCTTTATCAGGCCGAGATCCACTCCAAGGCGGACCGCGGATAACAGTTTGATCGTCTCGTTCGACGTTATTATCCTTGCACCCTTCAACGTCCCGTAAGAACGGTATATCCTGTCGGTTATTTCCTGCTTCCTTCTGCTGATAAGGTTTTCCCTTGTGGCTTCCTCCCTGGATATGATCTTGTTTATGATCCTTTCCAGGTTATCAAGTATCCCCATCTCAGAATGCCCCAGGGCGACCTGGTTGGAGATCTGGAAAAAATCGCCCAATGCTTCCGTGCCCTCTCCATAAAAACCCCGCATGGTTAATCCCAGTTTCGAGATCGCGTCAAAAACACTCTCTATCTGGCCGCTCATCACCAGGGCCGACAGATGCAGCATAACCGACGCCCTGAGACCGGTACCTGTATTCGTCGGGCAGGAGGTAAGGTACCCGAACTTGTTGGAATAATCGAATGAAAGATACTGCCCAAGTTCGGTATCGATATCATCCACTATCCTCCAGGCTTCCATTACATTGAACCCGGACTGGAGGACCTGGAGCCTTATATGGTCCTCCTCATTCAGCATCGCGCTCACCACTTCTTTTTCTTCCACGACAAGCCCCTTATGCGCGGCCTCCTGCATATGTTCCCGGCTCATCAAATGCCGCTCCACCAAGAACTTCCTGTCCAGATCTGAAACATCCCTGATCCTGAGAAAAAGGGCTTTCGCGAAAAACCCGCTTTTTCTTATCGCAGAAACGGCCGTATTAAGCACTTCCTCACGCTGGCTGTCATTGGCGCGGTTAAAATACAGGTGCTCTTCGACGTTCCTGGCGATCCGGACGCGGGTGGACATCGCGATGTTCGACTTGGGGCCTTCCCCCTTAAGCCACTCACTTTTCCTGCGCACAAGGTCATTCAATTTCATGGCCGTCATCTCTGTTATTTCAGTTTCTTCTCCAGGTCCTTTATCCTGTCCCTCAATAGAGCCGCCTTTTCAAACTCTTCCGCCCGGACAAGCTCGTTCAACTCGTTTTTCAGGCGCTGAATATCCTGCTGCTCCTTCAGCACCTCTTTGCCTTTGAAAGGCATCTTCCCCACGTGTCTGTCCGAACCGTGGATCTTTCTGAGCAGCTCACTCATGTTCTTCGCGAACGTCGCATAACATCTGCCGCATCCGAGCCTGCCTGTCCTCTGAAAATCATAGTATGTCATGCCGCAAACGGGGCATTTCACCTTAACTTCCTTCTTTATCCGCCCCTCCGGTACGGAAGTCCCGAAATCCATCAGGCCGGACAGAAGGTCCGTCAACCCGAAATGCGACTGCATCTCTTCGCTCTTTGCCTTTGCGCATTGTTCGCAAAGATGAAGTTTCGTAACCTTGTCATTAACGACTTCGGTCAGGTGAACCGTAGCCTCCCGTACCCCGCAGATATCGCATTTCATGATCAGTATTCGACCCCATCCGTTTCCGTAAGTTTCCCGAAATCCCGCCGCAGCTGTTTTGTGATCCGGCCGGGTTTACCCGTGCCTATGGCCTTTTCGTCTATTTTTACCACCGGTATGACTTCCGCCGCTGTGCCGGTAAGAAAACACTCTTCGGCCTGACACAGTTCCTCGGGCAGCATCTCCTTATACTCAGTGCTGATATCCCTCTTCAAAGCCAGCTCAATGACCGCTTTCTGAGTTATCCCCTCAAGCGAACCAAGATCGCAGGGCGGGGTCATCAGTTTTCCATCCCTGACAATAAAAATATTGTCCCCGGTACATTCGGTGACATACCCTTCAATGGAAAGCATGATCGCCTCTTCGGTTCCGGCGTCTATGGCATCTATCTTGCCCAGGATGTTGTTTAGATAATTCAGCGACTTTATCCGCGGATTTAACGAACAGGCGGGATTCCGCCTCGTTTTCGCTATGGCTATGGACAATCCGCTTTCATAAAAAACTTCAGGATACAGGTCTATTTTGTCCGTAATTATGAACACGGTCGGAGCCTTGCATTTGCGCGGATCCAGTCCGAGGTCACCGATGCCCCTGGTCACGACCGCGCGGACGTACGCGTTATCCAGCCCGTTCACCCTGAGCGTCTCGATGATCTTCTCCTGAAAGGATTCTTTTGTCATGGGTATCCTGAGCCTTATGGCCCGAGCGCCGCTGTACAAACGGTCCAGGTGGTCCTTGAGGCGGAATACCCTCCTCTTATACGACCTTATCCCCTCAAAAACACCGTCACCATAAAGGACGCCGTGGTCAAAAACAGATATCGCGGCATCTTTGCCGTTGACAAATTCTCCGTTCAGAAAAACCTTGAGCTGCATTTATTGTCCCTTCTTTTTCGTATCACGCATCCCGGCCGTCAGGCATCAAAATCTCAGCCCTTTAAATATTGGATCTCTTCCGCCGTTTGAACCCTGTCATCCGTCATCCGGAACCCTTTTGCCATTTGTGCTTTCGTTTCGCGGCTCCCTTCGGATGTGTCATTTGTCATTCTTCCTAAAACGCCGTCCTTCATCGCGTATTCGCTGTGAAAAAAACCTCTGTCAGGCGCCTGATGCGAAACCACGACAACGCTCATACCATTCTTTTCGCTTATATCACGAATGAGGAGATATATCCCCTCTCTCATCTCCGAATCCAGGCTGCCGGCAGGCTCGTCGCAAAAGAGTATGTCGGGTGAATTCACCAGCGCCCTTGCTATGGCCGTTCTCTGGGCCTCTCCGCCTGAAAGCTGGCCCGGCCTGTGTTTCAGGCGGCCGTCCATACCGACGGTCTCCAGGAGCCCCGCAGCCCGGGACCTGATGCCCGCGGCCGATTCTCCGCCTTTTATCATCGCCGGTAACATCACGTTCTCCAGGACGTTCAACTCGGGCAGAAGATGGTAGGACTGAAAAATAAATCCAAAATGTCTGTTCCGCAACCGGCTTTTTCCCCTGTCTCTGAGATAATAGACATCCTTTCCCCTGAACGTTACGGTCCCCGCCGTAGGCAGATTCAGGCCTCCGAGCATATGGAGAAGCGTAGACTTCCCCGCTCCCGAGGGGCCGTGAATATATACACGCTCGCCCTCTTCGATCCGTATGTTCACGTCTTTTACGGCGCGGACAGCTCTTGTCCCCTGACCGAATGTCTTACTGATGTTCTTGGTAATAATCATGTTCAGGCTATTCGTACCTTATCGCTTCCACCGGATCAAGCCGGGATGCTTTCCACGCGGGATATATGCCGGCAGCCAGCGTCAGCAGCATAGCCACTGAAATGATCACGCCGACATCCCCTCCGCTCACTTTAACCGGTATCTCCGTAAAATAATACACGTCACTGGGAAAAACCGCCACGCCGGTCACCCGCTCGATGAGATCAGCCACGGCATTGACCCTGTTGGCTATAAAAACACCGGAGAACCCCCCTGTCACGATGCCCAGCAATCCGATCATGGCCCCTTCCAGCAGGAAAACAAGACTTATCCCGCGGCAATTAGCGCCGATCGCCTTAAGAATACCGATATCCCTGGTCTTTTCCATGACCATCATGATAAGAGAACCGGCAATATTAAAACAGGCGACCATGACCATAAGGGCCAGGATGATGAACATCATCTTTTTTTCCAGAGCAAGCGCGGTCACCAGATTACGGTCGAGGTCCATCCAGCTCTTGACGACATAAGGATATTTCAGCATGGATTGCAGACGGGACTTAATCCTGCCCGAGGCCATCTCGTCAGTCAGCCGCAGGCCGATACCCGATACCGTATCCTCCATCCGGAAAAGCTCCCGGGCCTTCTCCAGCCCGATCACGGCCATGTTCGCGTCGTAATCATAACGTCCTGAGGTAAAACTCCCGATAACCTTTAACCTGGCCTTTTCCAGATCCGTCACTGAATACGGGATAAGTATCTCCACGGTGTCGCCCACGGAAATATCTTCGCTCTTCATCAACTCACCGCCCAGGATGATCGTATCGCCTTCCAGGGCCTTTCCCGCTTCGGCCGTGTACCGGATCACCTCAGTGACTTCCGATTCTTTCCTCGTATCGATGCCTTTTAAAAGAATACCGACGATACTGTCTTTTTTTCTCAAGACCGCCTGGCCGGTCACGAAACCCGAAGCGCTTTTCACTTCAGGCAAGGCCTCTACCCGGGACACCAGGTCCGGATAATCGGCTATCCCTCCCTGCTTCAGCACGATCACGTGCGCGTAGGTCCCTATGATCTTTTCCCTGACCTCGGAGTCAAACCCGTTCATCACCGACAGGACGATGATAAGAGACGCCACTCCCAGCGCCACTCCCAGGACAGAGATGACCCCTATCAGGGATATCATCCCTTCCTTTCTTTTAGTCAGAAAATACTTGGCGCTTATGAATAAAGTCCACATGTCGCTATATCCGATTTCATTCCGGTCGCATCTGCGGAAACAGTATCACATCCCGGATACTCGCGGAATCCGTAAGGATCATCGCAAGACGATCTATGCCTATTCCGAGCCCTCCCGCCGGCGGCATCCCGTACTCAAGCGCCCGGATAAAATCCTCGTCCGCCATAACATCCGGGTCCGCTTTGGCCTGTTCTTCAAACCTCCTGCGCTGGTCGATCGGATCATTCAACTCTGAATAAGCGTTAGCTATCTCCATTCCACCGATGTATAACTCGAATCTCTCGACCAGTCCGGGCGCGTCCTTCCTCTCCTTGGCCAGGGGGCTCAACTCCTTGAACATATCCACGACAAACACCGGGTTGGTCTCAGCCTCAGGTTCGACAAGTTCCCCCACGATATTGATGATCTGCGTCCTGCTGACGCTGTCGCCTTCGATCTCGATCCCTTTGCGCTTAAGTTTTTTTACCCAGCCGTTCAAGGGTTCGTCGATCTTGATACCGAAATTCTTTTCCATGAGCTCCGCGAACGAAACCCTCTTCCAGACCGTCAGGTCAACGTCCCTGCCCTGGTATGTGAACTTTTCCGTGCCGAGTATGGTTTTTGACGCGGAACGTATAATATCCTCGGTAAGTCTCATCATCCCCTCGCAGTCGGAATACGCCTCATAGACTTCCATCATCGTGAATTCAGGGTTGTGTCTTGTGGAAATGCCCTCGTTCCGGAAAGAGCGGTTGATCTCAAACACCTTTTCAAAACCTCCGACAAGAAGTTTCTTCAGGTATATCTCCGGAGCGATCCTCAGATACAGGTCCATGTCCAGCGCTTCATGATGCGTCCTGAAAGGCTTTCCAGCGGCCCCCCCCGGGATCGGATGCATCATCGGCGTCTCCACCTCAAAGAAGCCTCTCTTATTGAGCTCTTCCCTGAGGTGCTTGATAAGTTCAATACGGGCCTTGAATTTTTCACGCGCTGAATCATTCACTATCAGGTCAACGTATCTCCGGCGGTACCTGATCTCCACGTCTTTCAAACCATGCCATTTTTCGGGAAGAGGTAATAATGACTTGGACAGGACAAAATACTCCTTTACCTGAACGGTATCCTCCCCGGTCCTTGTCTTAAAAAGCTCTCCGTCAACCCCTATAATATCCCCGATATCCAGGCTTTTTAAAATGCCAAAGGCTTCCTCGCCTATGATATCCTTCCGCATATATAGCTGGATCCTGCCGGTAAAGTCCTTCAGGTCCATAAAAACGCTTTTACCGTGTTCCCTTCTGGCCATTATCCTGCCTGCCATCCTTGACCTGCGTCCTTCGGAATAATCCTCTTTTACGGACTTTATGCTCTGGACACCAGAAAAACTTTCACCAAAAGGATTTACCCCCTTTTCCTCAAGCTTTTTCAGGTTTTTGTACCGCTGTTCTATGATCTCGTTCCTTTGCTCCATACACTCCCTTTCATAAAAAGCATATGCATATCCCGCTATATAAATAACAATAAAATTTTACTCCCTAATTATATCTACTACAATCCAGTATGTCAACGCAATTAAGTTTAATTTTCTAAATCCATGTTTATATGTGCAGGTTTATAGTGGTTTGTCGATATTTAGGGATGTTTGAGTATGTTTATCGTGGTTTGTAGATGTTCGGCGGGGCGCATCATAAGCCCAGACGGTTCCTGAATTCTTCTTCCGTAAGGACCTTTATTCCTTTTTTCTTCGCCCTGTCAACTTTTGAGCCGGGTTTTTCACCTACAACGACAAAATCCGTAGTCGAACTGATACCGGAGGCGACCTCTCCACCCTCGGATTCCACGAGTTTCTTCGCTTCGGACCGCGTCATACTCTTGAGGGAACCGGTAAAAATGCATTTTTTTTCCGCGAGTTTACCTGTTCTTGCCTTTTTCCTCTCACGTATGACAACGCCGTTCTTATGTAGTTTTTTTATCTCCGCAAGGTTCTTCGTCTTGCTGAAAAAAGCGGTGATATTCTCCGCGATCTCCGGACCGATCTCATTAAGGGCGAGAAGGTCATTCTGTCCGGCCGAGGCGATCTTCTCTAAAGTCCCGAACTTATCAGCCAGGAGGGCCGCGATATGTTTCCCCACGTTCCTTATCCCAAGAGCGAAAATAAACCTGTCCAGCGGGACATCCTTTGAACTCTCTATCGCTCGCAGGAGATTATCCGTCTTTTTCTCTCTCCATCGTTCCAGTTTCAGAAGATCCCCGCGTTTCAGGGTATAGATGTCCGATATGCTTTTGATGAGGCCCTTCTCATGAAGACACTCGATCGTCCTGTCCGAAAAACCGTCGATATCAACGGCTTCCCTGCCGGCGTAATGGGATATCGCTTCCTTAAGCTGGGCCGGGCACGCGAGGCCCGCCGGGCACCTGTAAAAAACGTCTTCCTGTTCGACCGGGGTGCCGCAGCCCGGGCATCTCTTCGGCATACGGAACTCCTTCTCTTCTCCCGTCCGTTTCTCCGTGACCACTTCCGTAACATAGGGGATAACGTCACCGGCCCTCTGCACTTTCACCCAGTCGCCGATCCTTACGCCCAGCTTCGCGATCTGATCCATGTTATGCAGTGTCGCCCGCGAAACCGTCACGCCGCCCACCTCAACAGGCTGTAATAACGCCAGAGGGGTGAGAATGCCTGTCCGGCCCACTTGAACAACGATGTTCTCCACACGCGTAATTTCTTTCCGTGGTTCGAACTTATACGCGACAGCCCACTTGGGGTTAGTGGTCCTCCTGCCGAGTTTCTTCTGGTAATCCATATTGTTGACCTTGATAACCACTCCGTCTATCTCATAATCAAGGGCGTCACGCCTGCTCTCCAAGTCATGGTGATAAAAAACAGCCTCCGTTATATCGCGGCAATGTTTCACGCCGGGTGATGCCTGCAGACCAAGCCGTTCCAGCGTCTCCAGCGCCTCTGCCTGTGTCCGCGGCATCGCTCCGGAAAGATCAAGTATCTGATAACAGTAAACGTGCAGTTTCCTTTGAGCGGTTATCCTGTAATCCAGCTGACGGATCGAACCGGCAGCCACGTTACGGGGATTCGCGAAAGTGTTCAAGCCCCGGCCCGCCTGTTCTTTGTTAAGCCGCTGAAAATCCTTTATATGCATAATGACCTCTCCGCGTACCGCGATGCGCCGCGGAGGCTTTTCCGCCTTAAGACAGCGGGGCACACCGGAAATCGTCTTGAGGTTCAGCGTCACATCCTCCCCTGTGACCCCGTTACCGCGGGTCGATCCTCTGATGAACCTGCCGTTTTCATACACCAGTTCTATGCTGATCCCGTCAAACTTGGGTTCGCATATATAATCAACATCCCGGCCTGTCTCTTTTCTGCATGTCCGGTCAAAGCGCCTGACATCCGCTTCATTATTGACGCTCTCAAGGCTTAACATTGAAGAAGTATGCCGCACCCTTTTAAACTTTTCCGGGACAGGCGCGCCTATGGTCTGCGTGGGGGAATCAGGCGACATGTACCGGGGGTGTGCCTGTTCCAGCTCCCTGAGTTCCTCCATAAGCCTGTCGTACCGGGCGTCGGATATCTCAGGCCTGCCGTCTGCGTAATACAGTTTATTGTGCCCGCGTATCTTTTTTCTCAGTTCTTCTATTTTCTTTTTTATGTCTTTAGTCATTTTTTCCATTTAGCGTTTAAGCGCTTTGATCAGTTTGTCAAACGTATATGTGTTCAGCACGTCTTTTTTTTCGATCCAGCCTCTTCTCGCGGTAACGACCCCGTAGATCATCTCATCAAGCTGTCCTGTCTCATGAGCGTCTGTGTTGACAGTAAACCTTCCTCCCAGTTCTTTAGCGCGCCTGCACTGCACGTCATTGAGGTCCATACGTTCCCCGTGGGTATTTATCTCGAGGTAGATATTATTCTCCACCGCTCTCCGGAATATTCCGTCAAAATCGGCCTGGATCGAGCTGCGGCTGGTAATAAGCCGCCCCGAAGGATGGGCGAGAACGTTAACGTACCTGTTATCCATCGCCTTTAAAATACGGCTGGTCTGTTTTTTCTTATCGAGGGAAAAACCGGAATGAACAGCCGCTATCACTATATCCAGTTCTTTAAGCGCATAGTCGGCGATATCAAGTTCTCCATCCCGGAGTATATCCACTTCAACACCGCTGAGTATCTTTATGCCTTTGATCTTTCGGGCAATCTTTCTTATCTTTTCGACCTGCTTCAGTAGCCGCTTTTCATCCAGACCGCCGGCGATCCGCACATATTTGGAGTGGTCGGTCACGGCAAAATATTCATATCCTTTTTTTCTGGCCGCTGCGGCTATATCATCCACTGTGGCGCGGCCGTCAGACGCCACCGTATGTATGTGCAGATCGCCTTTTATATCTTCTATTTTCAAAAGCCCTTCAGGCAGGTCCTTCTTTCCTTTTGCGGCTCCTTTCGCGTACGTTGCGGCTTCGATCTCTCCCCGGCCCTCGCGGAGTTCCGGCGGGATCCACCTCATGCCGAGTTTATGATAGACCTCATCCTCTCTCCTCCCGGCTATCATCTTCTCCCGGCCGCCGGCCGTCACGGAAAACACACCGTATTCACTCACCTTATACCCCATGTTTTTCGCGATCCGGCGGATCTTCACGTTATGCTGTTTGGAACCCGTAAAATACACAAGGGCCGCCCCGAAACATGAAGCCTCTATGACACGGAGATCCACCTGCGGACCTCCTTTTAGGGATATACTCGACTTTGTGAGCCCTTTAGCTATTACGCTCTCGAGGCCGGGGTAACTTACAAAATAGTCCATGGCCTTCCGGCCGTCACCGGCCACAGCGAGTATATCAATGTCCCCTACTGTCTCCATGCCCCTGCGCAGGCTGCCTGCTTTTTCTATCTTTTTGAAATTTCCGGATCTCGACAGATAAGCGACTATCTCGTCAGCGTAAGAATACGCCTCGGAAAGCAGCATCCGGCCCTCCCGTTTCCTGAAGTGCTTTATCGCCTCCAGCAGTTTCGCCTGGGTCCTCTCCCCCATGCCTTCGATCTTTGCGAGGGAGCCCTTTTTACACGCTTCCTCAAGGCCATCTATGTTTCTGATCCCCAGTTCGTCTCTCAGCTTCCCGATCTTCCTGGCCCCCAGCCCCGAAAGGCTGAACATATCGAAAAACCCGGACGGGAACCCCTTCATGAGGTCATTATAATACTTCAGCTGTCCCGTCTCTATCATCTCGATGATCTTTCCTTTGAGGTCTTTCCCTATCCCCGGGATCTTATCCAGCCTGGAGGGGTCTTCGTTGTATATATCTTCAAGCTCGCCGGATAAATCGACAATATTCTGCGCCGCGACCCTATAGGCGCGGATCCTGAAGATATTCTCTTCGTTTATCTCAAGCGCATCCGCGATGCGCAAAAATACTGCGGCTATCTCTCTGTTATTCATGATATCCGTCCGGTTATGGTCCTCGCGGCCCGTGTCTCGTGCCATGTGCCCCGCATCAGACCTAACTGATCAAACTATATATTATATAAGAAAACGGAATGCGTAAAGCAAAAAAATGGAAAGTCTAAAACCGGCTAGGCGGGGCATGAAACGTAAGGTCACTGCTTGAGTCTCTGCTTATAGAGATACTCCACAAGATCTACTTCTTCATCCGTATCGGCGGCCCTTTTACGGCCTTCATCAGACACATCGCCTTCTTCTCCCATCAATGTGTCTGGATCTCCCTCGTATTTTTCTTTTTCCTCTACTTTCGCCAGATGGTGGGCCACTACCTGTTCCTTGAACCAGGAGACAGCAGCCTCAGGCACTGACTCAAGTTTTCCGGGGTCTTCGAAAGTTATTACCTTTCTCTGGTATCCTTCCTCGATCCAGTATTTCTTCTCATCCACTTTCCCCTCTTCGTTTATACCACACACAAAAACCCTGTTATCAAATACCACCACATTGGTGCAAACACCGTCCGTACTCGCTCCCCAGCCGCTGCTCAGTGATTCGGTTACCGCTGAAGGAGTTAAAACCCTGAAGGTCTCACCGCTTTCCACATTTTCAAGAATGGCGAACATTTCCCCCCTCATCAACTGGACCTTAAAATAACCATCGAGCTTTATTACTATCAGGCTGTCTTCCTCTATCGTGATGACATTCTCAGCCGCCTTGTCAAAAGCCAGGGTCACCGAAGAATCAGGGCCGGTCTTTATCCAATCGCCGGCATGCAGGGGCATGCCTTTTTCGCACGCAATACCGGTATTGCTGCCGGCGCGAACAATTTTAACGTCGCCGGTAACGAAAAATACTGATACGTCTTTTCCCTGGGAATAGGCAGGCACAGCCACAGCTGTCAGGAACACGCATATCAGCAAAATTACGGTTTTCTTCATCATTATAATTCCCTCAAGCTTTCGAACTTCTCATTCTATCCTATAGAACTTACCTTATACTTTGTTTTTTTGCAAGTCAAACCGCTGACGGCGGGGACGAATCATTCCTCATAGCGGCTGCCGTCTTCCAGGATCACTACTCCTTCACCGCGCCATACGCCGTTTTTAAACTCCCCTTCATACCTGCTTCCGTCCTTCAGTATCAGGACCCCCCTGCCGTGCCGGACACCGTTCTTGAACTCCCCTTCGTATCTGCTCCCGTCCTTTCGGATCTCGACCCCCATGCCACTCGGCAGGCCATCTTTGTATTCCCCCTCATACCTGGTCCCGTCGTCCCAGACCTCGATCCCTTTGCCGTGCCGCAGACCGTCCCTGTATTCCCCTTTATATCCGATCATGGTCTTCCAGACCTCGATCCCCCTGCCGTGCCGCAGCCCGCCTTTGAATTCCCCTTCATACCTGGTCCCGTCTTTCAGCCACTCGGTCCCTCTGCCGTCTGGTTCACCGGCCTTAAATTCGCCTTCATACCTGGTCCCGTTCTTCCGGATCAGCACTCCCCTGCCGTGCGGTCTGCCGTATTTGAACTCTCCTTCGTATCTGTCGCCGTTCTTATTGACCAGGGTACCTTTGCCCTGACGGATGCCGTCGCTGTATTCCCCTTCATATCTGCTCCCGTCCATCAAAACCTCGACCCCTTTGCCGTGCGGCAGGCCGTCTTTATATTCTCCCTCATATTTATTCCCATCACCCCAGATCTCGATCCCTCTGCCGTGCCGTACGCCGTCCCTGTATTCTCCTTTATAAACAGCCTTATCCTTCCAGACCTCGACTCCTCTGCCATTCCGCACCCCGTCTTTGAATTCCCCTTCATATCTGTCGCCGTTCTTCAGCAACTCGGTCCCTCTGCCATGCGGCTCACCGAATTTGAATTCTCCTTTGTATGTGCTTCCATCCTTACGAAGCAAGGTTCCCCGGCCGTGCCGCAGACCGTCCCTGAATTCCCCTTCATATCTGACGCCATTTTTCCACTCCTCGATCCCCTTACCATCCGGCAGACCGTTCTTGTATCCGCCCTCGTATCTATGCCCTTCCCGCCAGACGCGGACCCCTTTGCCGTTAAACAACCCGTTCTCTAAATTGCCTTCATATACGGAAGTATCGGGTAACGTCAGCTTCTGGAAACCGTCCTCTATCTGTACGGCCGTGTGTTCGGCATTTAACAGGGTGGTGATCCCCAAAAAAATAACAGCGGCTGTCATCGATAAGAAGAACTTCTTCATTTCTGTCTCCTCAAAATATAAAAAAATACCCTCACGTCTAACCGCATCTCTGTCGTACGCGGCGCACTCTTATTGTAACCCGAAGTATTGCCGGGGTCAACGCTTAACAGTTAACAATATTGCACCAGTTCAGCTGAGAGAAGATGCTTACGCCTGGTCGGGCTGTCAGGCTCATTCCTACCAGGAACGGGTATCCGTTTCTCTATAACAATACTTTGAATAATAGCTAAGATAAGAAATAGTCATTTGAATAGCCGCATCGAGCGGCCCTGGTAAGAATGCTTCAAAACAGCCACTCGCCGGTTGAGTTACATTTCTTGGCTAAACTCTTAACAAATATTTGTTAACTGGTAAGCGTTGACCCCGTTTATCCTTGATGAAAAAAATAAAAAATCTTGATTTTTCATCAAATCAGGTTTATAGTACTTCTACTATGACGGACGAAGAACTGCTGCAAAAGTGCATTGATAAGGACCGGGCTGCCTGGAATGAGTTCGTCAGGCGTTTCAGCAGCCTTGTAACCCGAAGCGTCAGGTACAAACTGAACAGGATGGACAGGCATCTCTCAAAAAACGAGACCCTTGATATCGTGCAGGAGATATTCCTGCTGATATGGAAAAAAAACAAACTTCGCGGGGTAAAGAACACAGCCTGCCTGAAAAGCTGGCTGGCCATAGTATCGATCAACCTTAGTGTCAATTATTGCAGGAGGAACGTTTTCAAAACGGCGAAGAACACGCTTTCTCTGGATGAAAATCCCCTGGCCGGGACCTCCGGAATGCCCTTGGGTTTTATGATACCTTCTTCCAAACTTAATACCGCAAAAACGCTGAGATCAAACGAATTAAGCGGCATCCTGGACAAAGAGATATCAAAGCTCGGCTACAGGCAGCAGCTTGTCCTTAAACTCAATATATATCACGGAAAAAAACAAAAAGATATCGCAGAAATAATGAACATACCCACAGGAACAGTCGCAACGCTGATCAGACGGGCGAAAGATAAGCTCCGGAAAAATCTTGGAAATGCGCTGGAGATAGAATAATTGAAAGAAAAAGCATTAAATTTGTGTCTATAACAGTAGAAGGGAAACCCATACTAAAAGCCGAAAATTGAGGATCAACCATGAGAAGAATATGCCCGTCTGAAGAAATCCTGAGCGAATATATCAGCGGCGTCCTTGCGGAGGAAGACAGGACCGAGGTTGAAAAGCACCTCGCCGGCTGCGCCGCATGCCGGGAACTGCTGGTAGAAACCCATGATATTATAAGCAGACCCGATATCCACGAAATAAAAAACAGAATATCCCGCTGGATCAGAAAAAACCAATGGCTTATCGGAGCGGCCGCGGCATTCACGCTCTCTTTCGTCTTCTCTGAACATTTTCTGCAATTCCTGACGGCCTGTATCATCATGGGCGCCAAATGGGCCGTCGATGCCAAAACCGCGAAAATACTTATCATGATCTACGAGGCATGGAAATGCGGAGACAGAGATAAAGCCGATAAAATCCTGTCAAGGATCGATGGAACAGAACATTAATTTTCTCATTTTTTTTGAAAGAATTTCAGGGAAAAAGTTGTCTTATATAGTGCAGGCTGCAAACCGCCGATAGAACAAAGGTTAACCCTGAATTTAAAAAAGACAAAAAAAGGAGGCAGAAACATGAACAACAAACCGGTCATCAAAGTCGAACGTATTCATCTCCTGGAGGGAGATAGCCCGACAAAAGCATTCTGCGACCTGCTGATACTGGACACTTTCCTGGTCAAGGGCCTGCGCATCGTACAGGGCAAGGAGAGTCTCTTCGTAAGTATGCCGCAGCAGCAGGGACGTGACAGTAAGTGGTATGACACTTTCTTTCCCGTTTCCAGGGAAATGCGGAAGGGCCTGGAGGAACTGGTGCTTGAAAGCTACAGCGAATACCAGAAACAATAGGAGCAGTGGTGCCCCGAACCCGGCAGCATATCGGAAAACTGGGCGAAAAAATAGCCGAAACTTTCCTCATCTCAAGGGGTTTCTTGATCCTGGACAGGAATTTTTCCACACCGTTCGGTGAGATCGACCTGATAGCGGAACAAAACGGCTATATCGTTTTCCTGGAAGTCAAAACCCGAATATCCGAAAGGTTCGGTCCGCCTCTTTCTTCTATAACCAGGACAAAGCAGAGGCACATTCTGAAAAACTGCCAGTTCTACCTTAAAAGATTCGGTTTATACGGCAGGCCGTGCCGCATCGATGCCATTGCTGTCAGCCTGGACACCCGCAGAGAACTGCGCGCATTGAAGCATGTAAAGAACGCAATTGAACTCTGACAGAATATCAGATTTGACATAATACCTGAAATGTTTTTCGCAAATGTTTTCCGCTGATATGACCGAACAAAGGAGACAATACTATGCTCGCTAAAGTCAATTCCGGATGTGTTATGGGGATCGACGCCTGCCTCATTGATGTGGAGGTGGATGTCGCGAACGGTCTTCCCTCCTTTTCGGTGGTCGGCCTTCCCGATACTTCCATAAGAGAAAGCCGGGACCGTATCCGTTCCGCCATCAGGAATTCCGGTTACGCCTTCCCTTCAGGAAAAATAACCGTCAACCTTTCCCCCGCCAACATAAAAAAAGAAGGCGTCGGTTTCGATCTGCCGATCGCAACCGGTATCCTCGGCGCAACAGGCCTTATCAGCCCGGATAAACTTGACGGGCTGCTGCTGGGCGGAGAGCTCTCCCTGAACGGCAGGCTCAAACCCTTCCGCGGAGCCCTGGCGATCGCCATCTCTCTTGGGAAAAGCCGCAGGACTTTTATTCTGCCGGAAAAGAACGCACGCGAAGCCGCCGATATAGGGGATATCCCCGTTTACGGCGCAAGCTCCCTGCGAAAGGTCATCGAGCATATCAATGGGATAAACCCTCTTGACCCTCCAGATACGGAACAAAAAAGTCCCGGCCGGAACAAACCGCATGATATCCCGGACTTCAAGGACGTTAAAGGACAGGAACACGTCAAACGGGGCCTTGAAGTCGCGGCCAGCGGCGGGCACAACGTCCTTCTGCTTGGGCCTCCCGGTTCGGGCAAAAGCATGCTCGCGCAAAGACTACCGGGCATACTTCCGGACCTCTCGACGGAAGCGGCGCTTGAGACGACTACTATCTACAGTGTGGCCGGACGGCTGAAAAGCGACGGGCTTATCCGCGAAAGGCCGGTCCGCTCCCCCCACCACACAATATCCTACGCGGCAATGACCGGCGGCGGATCCCGGTCATTGCCGGGTGAAATAAGCCTCGCTCATAACGGTGTGCTCTTTCTTGACGAATTCCCTGAATTCCGGCGTGACGTGCTTGAAACGCTCCGCCAGCCTCTTGAGTCCGGGGAGATCACCATAGACAGGGCCCGGCGATCACTGCGATACCCTTGCCGCTTTATCCTTATCGCGGCGATGAATCCCTGCCCATGCGGATATTTTACCGATCCCCACAAGAGGTGTCAGTGCACTTCCCACCAGATACAGCGGTACCTTTCCAAGATATCGGGGCCTCTTCTGGACAGGATCGACATCCATCTTGAGGTCCCGCGCCTCAACTACGAACAGCTCTCTACGCGGAGGACCGGGGAACATTCCGAAACCATAAAGAAGCGCGTAAATGAAAGCAGGAATACCCAGGAAAAAAGGTTCAGGGATAAACCGGGTCATCTGGCGTATAACGCATATATGGTTTCAAGAGAACTGGAAAATTTCTGCGCCCTGTCAAACGAAGCGGAAGAACTCCTGAAAACAGCGATCCTTGAGCTCGGCATCAGCGCGAGGGCCTATGATAAGATACTCAAGATCTCCCGCACGATCGCGGATATGGACACCTCAGAAACGATAGAATCGCATCACATCTCCGAAGCCGTCGGATACCGGTGCCTTGACAGGAATCTGTGGGTATGACCTCTCTTGCTTTTTGTTCTTCAGTCACTATACTAATAGTAGAATGAAGTTATCAATATTTAAAACACGTTTTATAAAATATCTGGTGTTACTTTCCGTTATCTGCTGGTTCCTGTTCAACTATCTGCTGAAAACCCAGAGCACCATAATGTTCAAATATTTCGTCGAAAAGCCCCCTCTCTATTACGTGCGTGCTGAAACTATGGCGCGTCTGGTATGTTTCGATTTTCAGAAAAAACTCTCCTCTCCTTCACTGGCAGACATACGAAACCTTATAGATGAATACAACAGCCCGCCCTCATTGACCGTGGATTTCGTGTATCAGGATAAGTCCGGAACGATGCGAAGTATCCTGAAGAATGTCAAGGAGGCGGACCTTACCGCGCCCGAGTATACTTATCCCATAAAATACCGCAACCTTAAGGGGAAACTCCTGGTGTACGATATGAACACGCAATTCAGGAAAAAATTCGAAGAATACCGCCGCATAGCGAACATAACCAGAATGTTTTTCATCCTAACGCTCTTACTCCTTTTATCCACCGTGCTCTTTCGCGAATACAGCGCCGATATCAAGAGGGAGAAGCACGCTGTCGAAAATGAGAAACGCGCTGCTGAATTCCGTTCGCTGCATGACAGCGCAACGGGACTCTGCACTCAAAGATACTTCAAAGACCTGCTCGGGAAAGAAATCATCCGGTCGCAAAGATGGAAACGCCCTGTCTCGGTCCTCATGTGCGATATTGACTATTTTAAAAAATTCAACGATAGCTACGGGCATCTTGCCGGCGACGAGGCATTACGAACGGTAGCGTATACCATCAAGAACAACGTCCGGGCCTATGATATCGTCGCGAGGTATGGAGGCGAGGAATTCGCCATATTTTTCCTGGGAATCGACTTTGACCAGGCGAAAAGCGGCGCTGTCAGCCAGAAAGAACTCACGGACAAAACCGTGGACATCGCTACAAGGATCAAGAACAATATCGAGAAAACACAGATCAAAATCGACCACAAACACGCGAGCGTCACCCTGAGCATAGGAATGGTAATTTACACAGGGGGTGCCGATTACACGGCGGAACGCCTTATCGGTGAAGCTGACCGGGCGCTTTACAAGTCAAAAGAGGACGGCCGGAACCGGATCACCCTCTACGATCCCGCAAAAAACCAGTTCAAGACCTGTTCATAGACACTATTTCCGATCCCGCATCGGAAATACAGGTTCATCGAATTTTCCGATTCCTGTGCGGCTCAAGATGCCTCAAAAATCCGGGATGGACCTTGCTTCCAAGCTTGAGCGCCATGTCGGAATGCTTAACAGCCAGGGCATATTCCCCCATATCGTAATATATTACTGCCAGATTGTTATGCGCCATGGCATAATCCGGATCGATCGTTACCGCCTTTTCCAAAAAAGTTATGGCTTCCTCTTTCCTCCCGGTATCAGCGTATGCTTTCCCGAGGTTATTATACGCCTCTGAAAAATCCGGATTGGCTTCTATCGCTTTTCTGAACGAGGCCAGGGCTTCTTTTTTTCTCCCGGTATCGTTATACGCGTTGCCGAGGTTATAGTATGCCTCCGCATAATCCGGATTGATCGTTACCGCTTTCTTCAGCAGGGCTATGGCCTTTTCCTTTCTGCCGGCATCGCTGTACGCGTTGCCAAGGTTGTTATACGCTTCAGGAAAATCGGGGTTAAGTTCTACCGCTTTCTCGAATAAAGCTATGGCTTCTTCCTTTCTGCCGGTACTCCGGTATATTTTACCGAGGTTAGCGTATAATCTCGGGCTGTCCGGAACATAGCGCAGGGTCCTTTCATAAAAAGCGGCAGGTTCTCTCCAGTAAGTGTTCTGCCTGAACGTCAAAGAAGAATAGAAAATCAATATCCCCGTGATAAGGCCGGCGCTAATCACCCGTGACTTACCCCGCCTGTAAAGGTAACTTAATCCCTTTGCCAGAAGCAGAAAAAGGCCTATGGACGGAACATACAGCCAGTGTTCGGCCATATATGCGTTAACAGGGTAAAGGTTTGACACCGGCAGTAAAGCCACAAAAAACCAGAAAATGGAAAAAAAGACCAGCCTGTTACCCGTCCTTTTCTTCAGGGCGCAGGCCAGGGCAAATGACAGTATCAGGACCCCCGCTATTACTTCAGGCGCGTTCAATTCAAACAAGGGGGCGCCGTACTCCATATGAAGATGGAACGGCAGCGCCATGAGTCTTGTATACTCAGTAATGGCGGCGAAAAAACCCGGTAATCTCTGGAAGAACCTGCCGGAAGCGGCCGGAGCGGCAACAAGGCCTTTTAGAACGGTCAATCTTAACGCAATGTAAACAAACGTAACGCCCAGTAACGGCAAAAACCCTTTAAGTTTTATCTCTTTCTTGAAAGCGAAGTGGTATAACAGCAGTAATATTATCAGGATCAGACCGGCTTCCCGGGACAGCAGGGCCCCTGCATAAGCCGGTATCGCGAGAAAAAAGAACTTTGTTCTGCCGGTATTAATGCCTTTTACGTAAAAAATGAAGCAGAGCAGCATGAATAACGCTGCCAGGGGGTCAGACCGGCCGGAGATATAGCTGACCGCTTCGGTATGGACGGGATGCACCAGAAAAAAGATACCTGTCAGGAAAGAAAGCAATATATCCTTGAAAAGGATATTGACCAGCCAGTAAACAGCCAGGGCTACGGCAATATGTAACAGAAGATTCGTAAGATGGTACCCTCTTGCGTCCGCTTTCCATAAGGAGTGATCCATTACATAGCTGATCATCTGAAACGGGCGGTAAAACCTGAAATTAACGCTCTTCGTGGAGATATGCCCTGAAAAAAGTTTTCCGATGCGGGAACAATTTCTTATATAAAGGTTATCTTTCACCAGAGAGGTGTCATCCCAGAGAAACTCGCCATCCAGCGAATTACCGTAAACGGCAAAGCCCAGGATCACTATCAGGACGACAGAGACCAGTATTGTCCGCTTTTTAACAGGCGGTAGTGACGATCCTTCCCCGCGGTCCATATACCTTCCTATCCGGCCGGCAAAATGAAATAAAAACTTGCCCCTTCACCCACTTTGGATTCTGCCCATATCTTTCCCTTATGTTTCTCGATGATCTCCCTGGAAACAGCCAGCCCGAGTCCGGTGCCGCCCAGCTTCCTGCCTTTCGCGGAGGATAACTGGGTGAATTCACGGAACAGCTTCGGCATCTCGTCCTCTCCGATCCCGGGGCCCGTATCGTGCACAGAGACTTTAACGACACCCTCTTCTCTGGCTGTGACAAGTGTGATACGGCCCTTCTCTGTAAACTTTATGGCGTTACTGACGAGGTTCGCCAGGACCTGTATGATCCTGTCCCTGTCAAATCTCGCCAGAGGCAGGTCTTCACCGAGTTTGATGTCAAACTTCAGTCCTTTTTTCTCAGCGAGGAGTATCATTGTCACTCCCACTTCCTCGACAAGTTCATTTATATCACCCTCCTGCATGTCAAACACCATTCTGCCGGCTTCAAGTTTCTGGAAATCCAGGACATCATTGATCATTTTGCTGAGCCTGTCTATATTCCTCTTCGTCATATCCAGAAAAGGCTTTTTCCTGTCGTCAATAAGCTCTTTTACTTCATCGAAAACAATGTCGAGCCCCCCTCTGATCGCCGTAAGAGGCGTCCTCAGCTCATGGGATACCGTGGAAACAAAATGTGACTTCATCTCAATGGCGTCCTTTCTCTCCTCTTCTATTTTTTTGCGTTCGGTAATGTTACTCACGCTTGTCCACATCCCCACGGTATTATAGTTCTCGTCCCGGATAAGGTAGGTCCTTGTCTCTACCGGGATCACCGTCCCGTCTTTCCTTCTGTACTCTTTCTCGTAGATCTCCGAATATCCCTTTACCAGGACCTGTTTATTTATAATCTCTGTTTCGGCGGAATGCCATTTCTCGGGGATTATATCTTTAAAGGTCAGTTTGCAGATCTCTTCATCGGTATAGCCGAGCATACTCCGAAACGCCAGATTGCACCCCGTGATCCTGCCGTCCAGGTCAACGCTGACATAGCCGTCCCGCATACTTTCATATAATTCACGGTATTTTTTCTCGGAGGCACGCAACGCTTGCTCCGCCTTCTTGCGATTGGAGATATCGCTGTTGCTGGCACGCCTGCCGAGATAACGCCCATCGGCGCTGCGCACCGGCTGGCAAATATGTTCGATCCAGTGTTCCCCGCCGCTTCGGTCGACAATACGAAATTCGAACGAGAACACCTTTTCTTCATCCCGCTCGCTGTGAATATGCCTGAGCAGATCCACGCGGTCGTCAGGATGTGTTATTCTCTCTATGAGGTGAAGGTCATCAATGAACTCCTCCGGACGATATCCGGTAATCCGTTCGCATGACGGCGAAACATAGATATAGCCCCCCCCGGGGCCGCTCCAGTATTCCCAGTTGTATGTAAAGTCCGCGACAGTGCGGACCCTTTCTTCTTTTTCCTGCAGTTCTTTTTCCGCGTTCTTGATGGCGAAAAAAAGAGGAGCGATCAGGGCCACCCCGATCAGCACGCAGAGGGATGTGGCGAACGCGACAAGTTCAGCCGGCAGATCAGGCGGGTGGGTCATGTCTCCGGAAACCAACCGGAATAAGGTAATACCGCGGCGGAAGATCATGAGAAAAATTGCCGCCGCGATCAGCGTCCAGGCAGCGCGTCTGCCCGTAACCCGGATCAGCCGCAGGGACAGGATCGTCGCCAGGAACTGGCACAGGATAGAACATACCAGAACAACTTTTATGATCATATATCTGTCCTCCTCCGGTTAATTGCCCTTTTTGCCCCTCAAAAAGAATCTTTCAGTGATGACAAGCAATATTATCATAAAAGCGCAGAAATATACGAAAATATCGCCGTATATCGTATAATAAGTCCGGCCGGCATACATGTTTACATTATCCGTGGCAAATCCACTGACAAAGATTTCTTTTCCTTCCTTCTCTACTCCCGGCAGGATCTTTCCCGTGGAATCCACGAAACAGGAAATACCGGTATTGGCGGCTCGTATTACCGGTATTCTGTTCTCCACGGCGCGAAAAACAGATGACTGCAAATGCTGTCTGGGAGCGGCTGTCTCACCGAACCACGCGTCATTGGTAATATTGACCATGAAATCCGCCCCTTTTCGCGCAAACTCTCTCGTAATATACGGAAAGACGTCCTCAAAACATATCAATACCCCGAACTTGTAAAAATTTGTCCGGCGTGTCCGTATCCCGCCTGCCGCTCCGGATACCAGCGACCTTACGGGGAAAAGCGTATATTCCTCCCCGTTCTCGAAATTACCTATGGGTTTGTCCACATGCTCTCTTAAAAAAGACAAGTGTTTTTCAAACGGCACGTACTCCCCGAAAGGGACAAGATGTGTCTTGCTGTAAATATCGGTAAACTTTCCCTTCTCGTCAAAAAGCACGGCGCTGTTGTAATAACTGCCGCTGTCCCTGTAAACAATACCCGCCAGTATGGGGATCTTCTGTCCGGAGGCAAGAGCGCTGATCTCTCCGGCGGGATTATCCCCTTTCTCGACAAGATACGGGTAGGAAGTCTCAGGCCATATTATCATATCAGGGCCATCTTTGGCCGCTTTTTCCGTCAGGCCGCCGTATCTCGCGACAATTTCCTCTGCGAACGCCGCATCCCATTTATATCGCTGCGGTATATTCCCCTGCACAACACTTATCCGCGAACTGCCCCGGATATAATAATTGTTGAATCTGTACGCGCTGTAAGCGGTCGCCATTATCAGAAAAAGCAGCGCGGTCACCATATAGGCAGCCTTTTTTTTCGAGCGGACAAGCCAGGCGAATATCGCCACGTTACAGACGACCAGCAGAAAGGAAACACCGTACGCGCCGGTAAGATCAGCGATCTGGATGAGGTTGACATTCTTATACTGGGAATATCCGAGAAGCCCCCACGGAAATCCCGTAAAAATATGACTGCGGATATATTCAAACACCACCCATACGAAAGGAAGCAGCAAAAGATCTATGGAATGCCTTAGAACATATCCGGCGATGACACCGAAAAGACCGTAAAAAACAGAAAGAACGAACACCAGTATCAGCATCCCGGGTATGCTCACGTTCACGAACCAGTACAAAAGGCACCCGAAAAACACCATCCCCGATAAAAAAGGATAAAAGAAGGCCTCTTTGAGACTGCCGGACCTGACGACAAATAGAACCGGCACGAGGCATACCCATCCCAGAAAAGCAAACTCAAAGGGGGGAAAAGCGAGAAACCCCAAGATCCCCGATAAAACAGCCAGCGCTATGTTCTTCCATTTGCTTCTCATGCTATTTCACTCCGGAGGATGGGACTATTCACCATTCACTGTTCACTATCTGCCGCAGCACTTTTTATATTTTTTCCCGCTGCCGCACGGACATGGGTCATTACGCCCGACTTTCGGAACATCCCGCCTGTATGTAACATCCTGCTTCTGTGCCGCTGGCGCGGGCATCCCCATGAGCTCGCTGCCGGGGCCTTTATCATAAACATCATCCTGCCCGCTTGAGGACGTCCCTATGGCAGAATATCCCCTGTGTTCGAAAGTCTCGTTCCCTGTCCGGAAAACACTTTTTTTGTACTGCTCTTCCATCGCGGATATCTTCATGATACGCTCGGCTATCTGCTCATCGATCTTCAACAGGAGATCGGTAAACATCCGGAACGCTTCATGCTGAAATTCGATGAGAGGGTCTCTCTGCGCGTATGCCCGCCAGGATATCCCCTCCCTGAGATCGTCGATCTCCCTCAGGTATTCCTTCCAGTTGGAGTCTATCGCGGAAAGCATGACCATTTTTTCAAGTTCCCGCATCCTTTCTTCCCCGAGAAACTTCTCCCTCCCGGAATAACCCTTTTCAGCGACCTTCGATATGTGTTCGGCGGCTTCGGGGGCGGATCTCCCCTCAAGCACAGCCGGCCTCACGTTTATCGCGTACCGGTACATGACAGACCTTGCCAGAGCGTTCGGATCGGGCGCTTCGCCCCAGTTCTCTAAAAGTGATTCCAGACCGACGGAAAGACACTCGAAAAACTCCTTTTTCAGGTCTTTTTCGGTCAATATCATGCGGCGCCGGTTATATATGACCTCTCTCTGCTGGTTCATAACATTGTCATATTTGAGAAGATGCTTCCTGATCTCGAAATTCTGGCCTTCCACCCGGCGCTGCGCTGTTCTTACGGCGCGTGTCACCAGGGGGTTCTCAATGACCTCTCCTTCCTCCATGCCCAGACGGTCCATAATGGCCTTTATCCTGTCGGACCCGAAGATCCTCATCAGATCATCTTCCAGTGAAAGGTAAAACCTGCTGGAACCGGGGTCACCCTGCCTGCCGGACCGCCCGCGGAGCTGGTTATCTATTCTCCGGGCCTCATGTCTCTCCGTCCCGATAACGTGCAGGCCGCCGGCTTCTATCACTTTTTCCCGTTCTTCGGACGTCTGTTTTTTATACTCCCCGAGAAATCTTTCGAACGCTTTCTTCCTCTCTTCAGGATCATCTATATCCAATCTTTCCACCGCGTCGTTCGCCAGATATTCGGGATTGCCTCCAAGAACAATGTCGGTCCCGCGGCCCGCCATGTTAGTGGCTATGGTGACCGCCCTGTATCTTCCCGCCTGCGCGATGATATGCGCCTCTTTCTCATGGTATTTGGCGTTTAAGACGTTGTGTTCAATACCGCGCGAATTCAGTAACCTGCCCAACTGTTCGGACTTCTCTATCGATACCGTCCCGACCAGCATGGGCTTTCCCTCCGCGTTGCAGCGGGCGATCTCTTCAATGACGGCGTTGAACTTTTCCGTTTCCGTCTTATATATGCGGTCCCCCATACCCAGCCGCTTTAACGGACGGTTCGTCGGGACCTGTATGACAGGCAATAAATAGATATTCTCGAATTCCGCCTCCTCGGTCTTCGCGGTTCCCGTCATACCGGCCAGTTTGTCATACATGCGGAAATAATTCTGAAGGGTAATGGTCGCGAGCGTCTGGCTTTCTTTCTGCACCTCGACCCGTTCCTTCGCCTCGATCGCCTCGTGAATACCGTCAGAGAAACGGCGTCCCGGCATCATCCTCCCGGTAAACCCGTCAACTATGACTATCTTATTCTCCTTGATCACATAATCAACGTCTTTCTGGAACAATATATACGCCTTCAGCAGCTGTTTGACGCTTTCCACCTTCCTCTGCTGATCCGCATAGGATGACACCAGTTCCGTCTCACGCGCGATTTTCTCTTCCGCCGGCATATCCTTATCCGCCAGTTCCGCCAGAGCGGCTTCGATATCGTCCAGCATGAACTCTATGTTGAATTTCTCGCGCATCATCTTCTGTCCCTTGGCGCTGAAGGTCGCCTCTCTTGTCTTTTCGTCAAAAACGTAAAAAAGCTCTTCAAGAAGAATATTGCGCTCTTTCTCCATGACCTTGCTGTCAAGCAGCCCCTGGGCTTTATCAAGCAGGGATTTGGCCTGCCTGTCTTTAAGTACTATATCCAGGAACTCCCGGTTCTTCGGGTCAGCTTTGTGGATAAGATAAAGTAATTGTCCCGCGGCCTCTTCGTTCTTCCCGCGCAGCTCGTTACGAAACCGCTCGATATAATCCCTTACCAGCCTGCGCTGCGCGCTGACGGTTTCCTGGACGACCGGCCGCATCTGGTTATACGCTTCGTTCGTTTCGTCCACGGGCCCGGATATTATCAGCGGCGTCCTCGCCTCATCGATAAGGATACTGTCCACCTCATCGACAATAGCGAACCCGGGGTGCTGCTGGACCATATCGTCTTTATCCGCGACCATGTTGTCCCTGAGATAATCGAACCCGAATTCGTTATTGGTCCCATAGACAACATCACATCCGTAGGCCTTTTTTTTCTCCGCGGAATTCATATCATTCTGGACAACTCCCACCGAAAGGCCCAAAAACCTGTAAACCGGCCCCATCCATTCGCTGTCCCTTTTTGCCAGATAATCATTTACCGTCACCACATGGACGCTTTCACCGGCGAGCGCATTCAGGCAGACCGGCAGAGTAGCGACCAGTGTCTTACCTTCGCCCGTAGCCATCTCCGCGATCCTTCCCTGATGCAGCACAATACCGCCGAGAAGCTGGACGTCAAAATGCCTGAGGCCTATCGTCCTCTTCGCGGCTTCCCTGACGAGGGCAAACACCTCGGGTATCCTGTCGTCAAGTATACGGTTCTTGACCTCTTTCAACAGCTTTTTGTGTTTGTTCCGTTCCGGGTCCGAAGTGGATACAGCGATCTGTTCCCGGATTTTTTGCACCTCGGGTTTGTTCTTCTCAGACGCAATCCTGATATCCTTCCTGATCTCCGCCACTGTTTCCCTTATCCGGACGTCCGAAAGCGAGGAATACTCCTCCTCCAGACCGTTTATTCTCTGGACCAGCGGCCCGAGTTTTTTGAGTTCACGCTCATTCTGCGTGCTGAACATCTTTCTGAATAAACCCGATAGAAAATTTAACATATTTCCGAATTCCTCCGCTCTTCCTCAGCTCCTCTTCCTCAGCTCCT
>Ga0164318_10000184_pt1 | contig 40262 bp, 48 predicted proteins | sample GuaBasSedimGuay9_FD_113734 | JGI IMG/M metagenome (GOLD analysis project Ga0164318, IMG submission 113734) | Subseafloor sediment microbial communities from Guaymas Basin, Gulf of California, Mexico - Guay9, Core 4571-4, 0-3 cm | ecosystem: Environmental > Aquatic > Marine > Hydrothermal vents... | reverse complement strand
TAGAAGATCTAAAAAATCATAGAGAGATATTAAAAAGTACACTTGCTATCCTTTTAGGGAAAAGCCCGAAAGAACTTTTTGAAGAAGATTTTGTTACTAAAGCTGAACTCCCTGAAGCTATTAAGATCCCTTCTATGCTTCCTTCAGAACTTTTAGTTAGGAGACCCGATATTGTAAAAGCTGAAGAAATACTTAAAGCTGCGAATTTTGATATAGGTATTGCAAAAGCCTTGTATTTCCCAAATATAAACCTAACAGGATCTTATGGCTATTTAAGTCCAGAATTCGGGGATTTAATGGAACATTCTTCTTCTTTTTGGAACATAGCTTCTGTTTTAACAGGACCACTTTTCGATTTTGGAAGAGTTAAATACCGGGTTAAATTTCAAGAAGCTAAGAAAAAAGAAGCGCTTTTACAGTATATAAAAACTGTAAAAACTGCATTCAAAGAAGTATATGATGCTTTGGTAAATATTTCATCATCTCGTGAAAAACTCAAGGCCCAAGAAGAAGAAATAGAAGCCTTAAAAAGGGCTTTAGAACTTTCAGAAAAACAGTTTAAATATGGGATAGTTGATTATTTAACAGTTCTTGATGCTCAAAGGAATTATTTGAGAGCAAAACTTAATTTGGTAAAAATTAAAACAGAGCTAATTAATAATTATATATATTTATATAAAGCCTTAGGAGGTGGCTGGCAAGGATTAAATGAGAAAGCCTTTGATTACAAAATCTCTGCAAGACCTTGACAAATAATAAAAAAACTGTAACTTTTATAATGTATTTTTAAAATGGGCCGTTAGCTCAATTGGTAGAGCAACGGACTCTTAATCCGTAGGTTGGAGGTTCGAGTCCTCCACGGCCCACCATTTCTTAAAAAGATCAAAATTGGTTATATCTTACAGGTAATTTGTAGTTCAATTTTATGTTGATTTGTGTAAGAATTATTCAAAGTCATCTACGAAATAGAAAAAAATTTAAAAGTGAATTTAAAATTTAATAAATGTTTGAAAAATTACATAGTCAGCTTTTTCATGAAAACCAGATTTAACAATAGCTGTGCTGGGATAAAAATGACAGCATCCAAATTGAAATTGAAAATGTTTATTAAAATCATATATAGTAAATACATCCCATTCCCTTCCTAAATAACTACTTGAAAAAGGGGGCTTGTGATCTTTAACTGGTTTACCATTAGCATAATACCAATAGTCATTTTTTTGATCGAGATAAAACCAATGATAATCTATAATAATTTTTAAATTTTTAATAATGTCTTTTAATTGATAAGATAATTGATAATCTTTAATATTATTCCAGCAAAATAAATTCATACGCCCAAAATATTTATCCATTCCACTAAAAATTCCATCAAATGTCTGTGTTTTATCATCATCGGGATTTTTATCGCCTGAGCCATAACTATATTTTAACCAAAAGCTTTGAGGAACAAAAAACTTATAATTTAAACCTAAATTAACATACCACCCATAAGCTGAAATACTTTCATTTGCATAATTACGATTTTTATTGTGCCTTGAGCCAATTTGATAAGCAAAAAGACCACTATAACTTAAAAATAAATCTTTATTATAAAGTAATTTTTTACCTTTAAAATAAAAACCAAAGGTATGACGCTCTTCTTTTGGAAAGAAATTTCCGAATTCATCTGTGGTATCTGAATGGTTGTATTTAAATATATAAAATATATCTAAAATAATAGGTAATTTTTTTATCTGTGTATATAAAGCATATACATTATAAGGATAATGTTTATCCAAAAATCTTTTTGGAAGATAAAAAATTTGTTTAGCAAAAAATGCATCTAAATTAAAATAAACAGATTCGTATTTTAACATAATAGCATCCCAAGTATAGCGACCGACATTTCCCCAAGACCCTGGACCAAATACATGAGAATCTCTATAAGATATTTGTTGTCGGCCGATTTTAAAACCGAAAGAAGAACCTTTTATTCTGCGCCATTCTAAATATGCCTGTCTAATTTCAAATTCATTTACATAAGGACTTTTTCCTTTGAAATCTTTAAGAGTTAAATTACAATCAATGCAATGTGAATCCTGAAATTGAACAAACATTTTAAGCCCTTGTGAAATTTTTAAACCGATATTAAGTCGGATTCTTTCAAGTAGATAATTGTCTTTAGTATTAGTATATTGTTTAATATTGTAATTATTTTGATATTCGTATCGGAATCGTAGATTTCCATTTATACTTAAAGAAGCATTGTCTAAGGATATGTTCTTAAAAAAATTATTCATAGCCATTGCATTTCCAATTAAAAGAACTATCAATAATCCACTACTGAGATTTTTTAAAAACATAACAATAATACTTTCTTTTTTATAAAATAAAGCCACACTCTTTACCTATTTAAATGAGATAAACAAATAATATACCAATTAAGAAAGTTATTTTTAAAAAATATACTTTTAATTAAAGTTTTGGTAATATACAATATCTGTAAGCCAAAAATTGAAATAATCTCCTAAGGAACAACTTCTTATAATATTTCCTCTCTTAGGAAATGAAAAAAATGAAATTAACAAAATTTTATCAAATTTATCTGAAATAATCAAGGAAGTAGTAAAATAACCTCAGAAATTATAATGATTGCAGAAGATGAAAAAAAATATTTATCACTGAAAAGAGACGATAGAAAAAGAAAGCAGTGTTTTTGTTCTTGATTTTGAAATTAATCCAGGAGAAGCAGAGAGTTGAGTGAGTTAATAAAAAATTTTGCAAGGATTTCAGCCAATTTCAAAAAAATCAGACACTACTTACTCAGTTTACACTTTTGGTAATTACAAGAAATATAAAATAATTCCAAAAATTATTTTTTAAAAATTTTAAATTTAATCCAGATATAACCTGTTATTATAATCAAACAAAAAATTATACTTGCATAAGAGCCTTTGTGTAAATATTCTTTTAATAAATCTTCATTTTCCCCTAAAAAATATCCACCTAAACCTAAAAAGGTACACCAAATACCTGCCCCCAAAATTGTATAAAAACAAAAAAGAAATAAATCCATTTTAGCAAAACCCGCAGGTATAGATATTACGTGTCTTACTCCAGGTAAAAGTCTTCCTATAAAAGTGCTGATATGCCCATGATTATCCCAAAATTTTTCTATTTTATAAAAAGAAGATTCTGTAAAAAGTAAGTATTTTCCATATCTTTTTAAAAAATATAAAATGGTTGGACGTCCAAATTTTAAAGCCAAAAAATAATTTATTAAAGCACCAGCTAAACTTCCTAAAATACCGGAAAATATAACCCATGTTAAAGAAAGTTTGCCTTTATAAGCCAAATATGCTGCAGGAGGTATGATAATCTCACTCGGAATAGGCACTAATGTTGATTCCAAAGCCATAAGAAAAAATATTCCCAAATATCCACAATTTTCAAAAAAATTTAAAAATTGTTGAATTATTTGAGAAATTATTTCCATTTTTTTCTCAATTTACATTAGATATTGGTAAAAAACAAGATTTAATTTTATAGAAAAGTTATTAACATATCAAAATTTTAGTTAGATTCCTTTAAAGTTTTTCTTAATTCTTCCGCAAGTATAAAAGGGTCGCTTGCCACAACAGGAGTTCCTGCATAAAGTTCCATTCCACCTATATCACAAGTTCTACTTAAGGGATCCCCTCTATCAACAATTCTTACTATAAAAATATCTTGAAACCCAAGAGGAGGCATAAAAATAACAAGATTAAAACTTCTTACTCCAAGTCTATAATAACATTTTAATACAATCCCAATAGGTTTAGACAAATTAAAAAAATCAGAAGAAATTATCATAATTTCTTTTTCCTTTATTGGGGTAAGATATGCCATTATTTTTATCCCATTATAAGTAAATGCAAGTTTAAGGCTTTCATGAATCTTATAAATGTCTTCAAAATATTCAGATCCGTAACGAGCTGTATAAATTTCTCTTATATGGTTATAAAATTCTTGTTTTGCATAAGGTTCTTTAGAAATTAATACTTGAGCATGTCCGTGAATTAAGCTTGCACCGGCTCTCCATAAGCAGTTCCACATAAAAAAAGGATAAATAGCATTGTTATCATATTCATTAGCTTTTTTAAACCATTTATAGGCAACCTCTAAATAATCACGTATTTTTTCAGGATCTTCTATAAAGGGATTATGATCTTTAAATATTATTACTGCATGGAGATAATCATATTTTGCTATATTACTTGCTGTAATACAATATTTTCCTTCTATTCTACCAAAAATATCAAGTGGAGTTTGTTCAATCGGGTTACAAAAAGCGCCATCTTTACTCTTTTCAATTATTTGATTTAAATCTTCACTTACCTTAGCATCTATAGGTCTTTTTGCCCTTAATTCATTAAAGAGAGTGCTTTCAAAGGTTATTTTATTTATAATTCGAATTATTTTTTGTTCTTCGCAATTGCCGAATTTTTCTTTTGCCCAATTTTTCAAAGTATTTGGTATTTGAAGTTTACCAGTCATTATATAAAAATTATATATGCGAGTAAGAAGATTTTTTTCTTTTTCTGGAAGTTCGTTAACAAGTTCTGGAAAATCAAAAATTCTCTTTAAAGATTTCATAGGAAACCACTCCCATTTATTTAATGTTTTTTAAATTTCAATTATAAATTTCAATTATAAAAAATGGTGGGCTCTTGACAATGGATGAAATTCATTTATATTTTAAATTTAAATAAATGCCGAGGTGGCGGAATTGGTAGACGCGCTGGCTTGAGGGGCTAGTGGACGTAAAGTCCGTGCGGGTTCGAGTCCCGCCCTCGGCACCAATTCTTAATATCAATTTTGTTTTATCTTCTTAGGATTAATTATTTCTTGTAGTGTTTCTCCTAATAAAGTAAATGCTAATACTGTAAGTAAAATTGCTAATCCAGGAAATACTGATAACCACCATGCTATTTCAAGAGTATCTTTTCCTTCTATAAGCATATTTCCCCAAGAAGGAACAGGAGGTTGGACACCTATTCCAAGAAAAGAAAGAGCTGACTCAATTAAAATAGCCTGCCCCATGCCTAATGAAACTGAAACAAGTACAGGACCAAGGGCATTAGGTAAAAGATGTTTAAAAATAATTCTAAAAGTACTTGCCCCATATACCTTAGCAGCTAAAATAAAATCTCTTTCTTTTAAAGATAAAATTTCAGCCCTAACTAATCTCGCTACCCCCATCCAACTTGTGAGACCTATTACAATCATAATAGTAAGAATAGAAGGTTCTAAATACGCAATTACTGCTAAAATCAAAAATATAGTAGGAAAACAAAGCATTATATCTATAAATCTACATATAATATTGTCTATTAGACCACCGAAATAACCAGCTATTGAGCCCAAAAAAACTCCAATTAAAGTTGAAATACCAATTGCAACAATACTTACTTCTAAAGAAATGCGAGATGCATAAATCATTCTGCTTAATACATCCCTTCCAAGAAGATCTGTACCTAAGGGATGCTTTAAACAAGGAGGAACCAATATTTCATTTACTCTTATCTCAAAAGGGTCATAAGGAGCTATTATATGTGCAAAGACAGCTATAAAAATTAAAAACAATATTAAGCTTAAAGATACAACTCCAATCTTATGCTTTAATAATTCTTTAAAGAGCTCCATTTTTAATGTTTTTCACCGAGTCTTATTCTTGGATCAGCTAAAGCATAGCCAATATCAGCTAAAAAATTCCCCAAAAGTGTTAAAAGAGAGATTAGAAAAAGGGTTCCCATAATTACTGGGTAATCTCTTGCCATTACCGCCTGCCACATAAGTTGACCCACTCCAGGAATTCCAAAAATTGTTTCAAAAATCACACTTCCACCTATTAAACTTGGGAGACTTAAACCAAGAATTGTGATAAGAGGTAAAAGGGCATTTCTTAAAGCATGCTTGTAAATTATTACATTTTCTGGAAGACCTTTAGCTTTTGCAAATAAAATAAAATCTGCATGTAAAACTTCATACATTGAATTTCTTACATATCTTGAAATACCTGCTATTCCTCCAAAAGTAGCTACACAAAGAGGACAAATTAAATGTTTAGTCCAGTCCCATACTTTTTGAAGAAAACTCATTTCTTCATAACCCACAATAGAATGGAGTCCGGAGATAGGAAGCCAGTGAAGTTTTACACCAAAAATCATCATAAGAATAAGAGCAAACCAAAAGCTTGGCATTGCATAACCAATAAATATAAATATAGTTGTTAACCTGTCTCCTAAACTTCCAGCTTTTAAAGCTGAATAAATGCCTAAGGGGACACCTATTAATAAAATTAAAATAAGTGATAAAAAATTAATTAGCAAAGTTACAGGAAGTCTTTCTTTTATCTTATCCCATACCGGCCTTCTATCCAAAGAAAAAGATCTACCAAAATCTAATTTAATAATACCTTTCAACCAGTTCCAGTATTGAATATAAAGAGGTTTATCCAAACCATACATTTTAACTAATCTTTCTCTATATTCTGGAGTAATTTTTGGATTAAATTCAGTAAGAGGACTTAAAGGACCTCCTGGTGCTAAATGAATAATTGAAAAACTTATTATAGTAATTCCTAAAAGTGAAATAATTAAAGAAATGAGCCTTTTTATTAAAAATTCTATCATTTTATTTTTGAAAATTTTCTTTCAGCTTCAGAAGCTTTTAAATAAAAAGGTAAAATATCTTCAGCTTTTTGAAATTCAACCGAATGTTTTTTCAGTTTCAAATACGCAAGTTTAGCAAGTTTAGCTGGATTTAAATCGCATGGAATTTTTGGCTTTATATAAAAGGTATTTAAATTTTTTTCTAAATATTTATCCCATTTTTCTAAGTTTTCACTTAAAAATAAAGTTTTTTCCTTAATAATTTGGGGTATTTCTTTATAAGGGATACACTTTGGAGGATATAAAACTTCCAATTTATCTTCCTTCCATTTATAATTTGCAAAAAATACTTCTTTAGTATATGCATCAACTAAGCAAGCTAAAGGTATATTACTTTTAAAATAATTCATAGTTAAAACTTCCAAACTACTTATTCCTATTACAGGTCTGGGATGCACCATATTTAAAGCTTTTAATACAGAAAACCCAATTCTTAAACCTGTAAAACTACCTGGGCCTATATCAATTGCATAATAATCTATTTTTTCTAAGGGTATTTGGAGGAGTTCTAATAAATAAGGCAAAGTTTTAAAGAGAATTTTAGAATAAGATTGAAATGATATTAAAGAAATACTTCCTAAAAGTTTATTTTGAAAAAGAGCAATTCCTCCAGTTTTTCCAGAAGTTTCTATAGCTAAAATTAAGGCATCTTCCATCCGGTAAGTAGCCGATATATATCATTATAAAATACTGCAATGCTTAAAATAATAATAAGTGCTAAACCAATTTTAAAAATTAATTCTTGAGTTTTTAAAGATAAAGGTTTTCCTCTGATAGCCTCAATACCAAACAATATCAAATAACTTCCATCAAGCATTGGAATAGGTAAAATATTTATAACACCTAAATTAATCGAAAGAAGAGCTGTAAAAGAAAGTAAAGCTATTAATCCCATTTTTGCTGTATCACCTATTATTTTAGCTATGGTAATAGGTCCTCCGAGAGTTGAAAATGGGAGTTCTCCTATAAAAAGTTTATAAATTGCAGTAAAAGTAAGAACTGTAATATCTCCTACTTTTTTCAAAGACATCAATAATGCATCCAAAATGTTATATTTCTTAAAAACAAGTTCTTGAGTTGCTTTTATTCCTATAATAGGGATTTTAGTTTTTTTTCCAAAAATATTTAACCCTTCTTTAAATTCGGGAGTTACAGAAATATTTAATATTTTGTTATCTCTTTTTATTTTAAGTTTTATTATTTTCAATTTTTGAATATTTGTACTCTGTTTTCCTCTTAATAGAAGAACCATTTCCTCAAAAGAGTTTACTTTTACTCCATTAACTTCTAAAATTATATCTCCCTTTTTTATTCCTACTTTTTCTGCAGGGGAACCTGGTATTACTTCTCCTACTTTTGGCGGGTATGTGTAAATTCCAATTGCAGAAAATAGAAACCAGAATACTATAAAAGCCAAGACAAAATTAGCTAATGGGCCAGCAATTACAACAAGAGATTTCTGCCAAGGCTTCTTAAATGCGAATGCTTTTTCAGGTTCTGTAAGAGAAGATGCAGTTTCGGAATGTTCTCCGTAAAGCTTTACATATCCACCCAAAGGAATCAAAGACAATCTATATTCAGTTTCTTTGCCTTTTATTGCAAAAAGTTTAGGTCCAAATCCCAAAGAAAATATTTCGACTTTTACTCCTATTAATTTGGCTACTAAAAAATGACCAAATTCATGAACAAAAATTAAAATGCTTATTACTATAATAGTAGCTAAAAGTGTAAATAAAGGAGTATAAAATTGTGTGATCATTAATTAATATCTTTCTTCAATTAATTTTTGGGTAAAGAAACATATTTCTTTATGTAAAAATAAGATTTCTTCAATATTTTTAAAATTTTTTAAATCCATTTTAAAATCTTTCAAAGTTTTTTCAATAAAAAAAGGAATTTTATCAAATGTAATTTTCTTTTTCATAAAGGCATCTACTACTACTTCATCAGCAGCCTCTAAAATTAAGGGATAGGGATCTCCCATTTTTCCTACTTCATAAGCAATTTTTAAACACGGGAATTTTTGAAAATCTGGTTTTTTAAAAACTAAAGTACCTATTTCTTCAAGTTCCAGCTCCTTAATAGGAATTTTAATTCTTTCAGGAAAATTTAAAGCATAGGAGATAGGAATTTTCATATCCGGTATGCTTAAATGTGCTAAATAACTACCATCTATTAATTTAATTAAGGCATGAACTATACTTTGGGGATGTATCAAAACTTTAATTTTTTCTATTGGAAAATCAAAAAGCACAGAAGCTTCAAGAACCTCAAAGCCTTTATTCATAAGAGTTGCAGAATCTATAGAAATTTTAGCTCCCATTTTCCAAGTTGGATGATTTATAGCCATTTCAGGAGTAATTTTAGAAAATTTGTCTACAGGCATATCATAAAAAGGACCTCCTGAGGCTGTAAGATATAATTTTTCAATTTTTGAATATTCTTCCTTTTGTAATAATTGAAATAAAGCAGAATGTTCACTATCTACTGGAATAAGTTCACCCTGGTTTTCCTTAGCTATTTTTTTCAATAGTTTACCAGCCACAATAAGGCTTTCTTTATTAGCTATTGCTACTTTTTTCCCGGATTTTAAAGCATAATAAGTTGGAATAAGACCCTTTATACCTGAAATTCCTATAACCACCAGATCTGCAGAAGGAAGTAAAGCTAATCTTTTTAATCCTTCGTCTCCCCATAAAATTTCAGGAGAATATGAAAGAGATCTTTTCAGATATTCTGCATCTGCTTCCTTTTCTATTACTAAATAACTGGGTTTAAATTCTTCTGCTAATTTTCTCAGGACTTTTACCTGAGATTTAGCAGTAAGTCCTAATATTTTAAATCTATTTTTTTGAGCTCTTATAATATCGAGAGTAGATCTACCAATTGAACCAGTGACTCCAAATATTATAATATTTTTCATTTGTTTTATTTTTCAGAAGGAATAGGTAAATTTTTAGGAGGTGTTGGGATTGTCTGAGGAGGAAGAGATGGAGCTTCTTTTTTGACAGGTGCTGTTTTTGTAGGAGATGGAACAGGAGTTACTACAGAAGGAATTTTACTTTTTTGTGTAGAAATTTTTGTTAATAAGAGAGAGTTTAAAAAGAATAAAATAACTAAAAACATTGTAACTTTATTTAAAAAACTGGTTGGTCCTTCACTTCCAAAAATTGCTTCAGCTCCTCTAAAAACCGCCCCGTATTCTGAGCCTTTAGTTACATTTACAAGTACTATTAATACAATCAATATAGCTAAAATAATCTGAAATATTATCAAAACTTCCTGCATTTTTACTCCTCCATTTTATCTCATAGGAAACAAAGTAGCACCAGGTAAACTTGCTACAGGTTCTGTAAGGAGCATTTCTCCATTTTTAATCCAGCTTTTTAGAATTTCAGCAATTTGTCTTGCTTTTAATAAACTTGAAACAGGATAGGTAGGAACTTCTTTTCCCAAGATATTAATTTTACCACTTTTTAACTCGGCATAACTCACAATTCCATAATTTCTTTTAATTCCATTAGGATAATCATAGGAATAATCTATAATTTGAGTAAAAATATCCTCATCAGAAAGTCCTGCCCATTCAGCTACTTCTTCATTTAAAATTGGAATAGGAATTCCTAATCCTACAGCCATAGAACATCCATATCCTATATGACTTGTTCCTACAAGCCATTCAGGGCTCATTTCTTTTAAATTACCTATTACCATAAGAGTAGCAGCAGGTTGAATAGGAACACCCTTAGGTGTTCTTTTAACATCAATTTTATATTGCGTGCCAGCCCAGATCACATACCCTTTGGTACCACCCAAAAATATTCGTGTACCTATTCCAATAGTTTTTAAATAAGGATCATTTAATAAAGGAGAAAGACATCCTGCAGTTGCATAATTGGCATTTCCCACATTAGGTTTTAAAACCCCCATATAAGTGTATAAGATTTTATCTGAAAGATTAATAGCACAACAATAATTTTGATAAGCATTTCTTGGATTACAAAGGACAGCATCAACGAGATCATGGATAGTAATTTCTTTTTCAAAAGATTTACGAGGATAACAATGGGTTCCATAAGCAACTGCTCTTAAATGGATTTTTTTTCCTGCTACTAAGTCATGTATTACATGTCCGCCACCATAACGAAATTGTCCCGGGAAAACTTTATTAAGTGGATCATCCTCTCGTGGTTCTGCAGCACCTATATAAATATCTACAGCAGCTATTCCAGCATAAGCAGGTACATCATTTAACCATACTTTATATGCTTTAATAGTAGGAACAGAATGTCCAAAATTTAAAAATGCTCCAGAAGAACACATAGGAGAAAATGTCCCTGTTGTTACTACATCTACTTCCTTAGCTGCATTAACTGGACCGACCTCTTTTACCATTTTGGAAAACTCTTCAGCAGTTAAAACTACTACCTCTCCTTTTTCTATTTTTTTATTAATTTCTTCTATTGTTCTTTTTACTTTGTACTCATTATTCATTAGAAAATTCCTCCTATTCAATCATAGAAACTATTTTATGCCCAAAAATTTCTAAATTTAAAGCTATTTTTTCCAGCGGAATTTTTTCCAGTCTTACATAATAAATTTTATCTCCTTCAGGATTTACATCCATTCCAATAGAAATTATTTTACCTCCCTGCTTTTTAATAATCTCCAAAACTTCATCCAAATTATCATCTTTGGGAATGACATCTAATCGCGAAGATGACTTTAAAATCCCCATAAATTCAATAAAAGCTTCTAAAATATCAGTAACTGTAATTATACCTTCCAAATATTCACCATTTACTACAGGTAATCCACCAATTTTGTAATGATATATTAAACGCGCTGCCTCATCAATGGAAGCATCTGGATCTATAGTAATTGGATTTAAAATCATCACATCTTTTAAAGGTAAATGAAGTTTTTCAGAAATTAAATAAGGACGAAGATTACTTTCTGTTACAAAACCAATTAATTTTTTACCTTCTACAATTGGTAGATGTCTTATTGAATATTTTTTCATAATCTGTATAGCATCTTCTATAGTATTATCGGGTTTTGCAGTAATAACCTTTTTTATCATCCAGTCTTTAACCTTCATTTAATAAGACCTCCGGTCTTTTTAGAAACTATACCACAAAAAAAATAAAAGTAAAAGCTAATTATACCTTGAGTTTTCAGTGAATTAAAAATTTTTTTAATACTTCAGAAGTAGGAGTATTTACCTTTAAAAATTCATCAATAGGTCCTTGAAATAGAATTTCCCCTCCTTTTTCTCCACCCTCTGGCCCGAGTTCTATTATCCAATCAGCATATTTAATTAATTCTAAATTATGTTCTATAACTACAATTGTATTACCTTTTTCTATAAGTCCTTGAAGTACATTTACAAGTTTTTCTACATCATTTATATGAAGACCTGTGGTAGGTTCATCCAATAAAAACAAAGTTGAACCTTTAGAGCTTTTAACAAATTCCTTAGCAAGTTTTATTCGTTGAGCCTCGCCTCCTGAAAGTGTTGGACTTGGCTGACCAAGTGTTAAATAATTGAGTCCAATTTTACATACTGTATCAAGTTTTTTATAAATTAAAGGATGATTTTTAAAAAATTCTCTTGCTTCTGCAAAATCCATCTCTAATATATCTGCTATATTTTTTCCTCTTAAATAGATTTCTAAAACTTCAGGATTATATCTTTTCCCATTGCAATATTCGCAAACTTGGTAAACCCGGGGTAAAAATTTAATTTCTATTTTGTTATATCCCTGCCCTTTACAATAAGGACATTGTCCTTCTGGAGTATTAAAAGAAAATCTCCCTTCTTTAAATCCTCTTTGTTTGGCTAATAAAGTTTGAGAAAATGCCTGCCTTATATCTGTAAAAACACTTATATAAGTTGAAGGAGTTGAGCGTGGAGTATTCCCGATTGGAGAATGATCTACTAAATAGACTCTTTTTATATTTTCGTATCCTTTTATTTCTTTAAGTTCTTCAGAAAAGATTTCTTTTTTAGCTAAAAGATTTTTAAGATTTTCATAAAGTACTTCACAAACTAAGGTAGATTTTCCTGATCCAGAAACTCCAACAACCACTGTTAAGGCCTTAAGAGGAAGTAAAACATCTATATTTTTAAGATTTCTTTTGCGTACGCCTTTTAAAATAAGAAATTTTTTAGGTTTTCTTTTTAGGCTTTTTATTTTTTTTCTTTCTTTGTTTTTTAATGCCTTGGCAGTTTCTGAATTTTCACATTTTAAAAGTTCTTTTGTAGGTCCTGCAAATACAATTTCTCCTCCTTTTTTACCTCCACCAGGTCCCAGATCTACTACAAAATCGCTTGAAAGAATAGTATCTTCATCGTGTTCAACAACTATAATTGTATTTCCTTTATCTCTAAGAGATTTTAAAACTTTTATTAATTTAGCATTATCTTTTGGATGAAGACCAATAGTTGGTTCATCAAGAATATAAGCGACACCTGTTAGATTACTACCAATTTCAGCAGAAATTCTAACCCTTTTTGCCTCACCTGCAGAAAGTGTATCTGCAGATCTCGAAAGTGTTAAATAAGAAAGCCCTAAATCTATAAGGCATTCAAGTCTCGATATAATCTCTGGTATAAGTCCTTCTGCTAAAATTTTTTCTTTTCCTTTTAAATCAAGCTTTTCTATAAATTCTTTTATTTTATCAATACTTAAATCACAAAGTTCTGGAAGTGATAAACCATTTATTTTATAACTGAAAACCTCTTTTTTATATCTTGTTCCTTTACATTGAGGACATATTACACCTTCTATTTTCCCCAATCCATTACAGGTAGGACATGCTCCTATTTTAGAATTAAATGCAAAAAGTAATGGATCAGGTTCAGGAAGACTTATACCGCATTTTAAACAGGCTCTTTTTTTGCCAAACAAATATTCCCTCTCAGAATTACAAATGATAACTTCTCCCTTTCCTTCTTCAAGAGTTTTTAAAAACAATTCATTAAATAACTTTTCATTTTTTAAATCTGTCTCTCCTAAAACTACTTCTATAGTGTGTTCTCTAAAACGGGAAAGAGAAGGAATAGGAGGGATTTTGTAAAATATCCCATCTATACGAACTTGATGATAACCAGTTTTTAAAAGTTTTTCAAAAAGATTTTTATAGATACCTTTACGATGCTTAATTAAAGGAGCAAGAAATTTATATTTACCTCTGTAAGCTTCTTTTCTTAAAACCTCTTTTGCTATTTCTAAAAGCTCATTTTCATTATGAAGTTTTAATTCTTTTCCACATTTAGGACAATAAGTCTTACTTATTTTTGAATAAAGAAGTCTTAGATAAGGAAGTATTTCAGTAACTGTTCCTACTGTTGAACGAGGAGAAAGTTCTCCTGATTTTTGTTCAAGTGCAACTGTGGGAGGAATGCCAGAGATTAAATCATAATCAATTTCTTCGTAAAGCCTTATAAATTGTCTCAAATATGCGGGTAAAGTTTCTAAAAATCTTCTTTGTCCTTCAGTAAAAATTACATCAAACGCAAGTGTAGATTTCCCAGATCCTGAAACCCCGGTAAATACAATAAATTTTCCCCTTGGTAAATCTAAATCTATATTTTTTAGATTATGATGTCTTATGCCTCTTAATTTTATATAAGGTTTTTCATAAGTATAAAAAGAATTTTTTTCTGCGGTTTCCTGAAGTTTGAGGCCTTTTATATACTCTTTTAAATATTTAGCAGTAAGACTGTTAGAATTTTTTTCATTCAAAAAATCTTTCAAGGATCCTTCAAAAAGAAGATAGCCTCCTTTTTCTCCTCCTTCTGGTCCAAGTTCTATTATCCAGTCAGAAGCCAATATAATTTCTGGATTATGTTCAACTATTACTATTGTATGCCCTTTTTCTTTTAGAAATTTCAGGGCTGAAATAAGCTTATTTATATCTTCCAAATGAAGCCCTACTGTGGGTTCGTCGAGAAGAATAAGAGCATTTTCTTTCTTTATTCGTGAAAGTATTTCGGTAATTTTTATTCTTTGAGCTTCCCCTCCTGAAAGAGTTGAAAGAGGTTGTCCTAATTTTAAATATCCAAGTCCGAGTTTAACTAAAATATCCAAAATTTCTTTAATAGGTTTGTGGTTTCCAAAAAATTCCAAGGCTTCATTAACTGTAAGTTCGAGTATTTCTGCTATATTTTTACCTTTCCATTTAACCTCTAAAACCTCTTCTTTAAATCTGGTTCCTTTACATACTTCACAGGGAAAAACCAAATCGGAAAGAAATTGCATTTCAACTATTTCAAACCCTAAACCTTTACATGCAGGGCATTGTGATAATTCGGAATTAAAAGAAAAAAAAGTTTCAGAATAACCATATTTTTTAGCGATAGGAGTACTTGCAAGTAATTTTCTAATATAAGGATAAAGATTTATATAAGTAGCTACTATAGATCTGGGAGAACGAGATAAGGGTTCCTGAGTAAGATAATATACCCCTGTAAAACTTTCCCATCCCTCTATTCTTTCAACCCCCTCTAATTTTTTACCTTCTTGCAAAGCTTTAATACCTTTATATAAAATTTCTTCTAATAATGTAGATTTTCCTGATCCAGAAACACCGACTATAGTTGTAATAGCACCTGTAGGAATATCGCAGTTTATTTCTTTTAAGTTATGTTTAGATGCTTTTACAATACGAATTTTTTTTGTTTCAGAAGGAAAATCTTTAAGCTTAACTTCACGAGGTTGACTGATTTTTTTTAAAGCAAGTGAAGTTGGGGTATTTTTTAAAAATATTTTTTTTGGATGATCATTATGTAAAAGATACCCGCCATTTTCTCCCCCACCTGGTCCAAGATCTATTAAAAAATCAGCATGAGTAATAATTTCAGGATCATGCTCTACTACAACCACTGTATTATTTTGAGAAACAAGATTTTTCATAAAATTAAGAATTTTTTGAGTATCTGTGGGATGAAGTCCTGTTGTGGGTTCATCTATTAAATAAAGTGTTTCTACCAGATTGGATGAAAGAGCCCTTGTTAAAAGACATCTACTTGCTTCTCCACCTGAAAGGGTTCTACTTGTTCTATTTAAAGTTAAATATCCTAATCCTACTTCTTTTAAATAATTTAATCTTTTTAAAATCTCTCTTGCTAACCTTTCTTCAGCAGGTTTTACTTCTTTTTGAAGAAAATTTTCTATAAATTTACAGGCATCTGTAATTTCCAAAGAATAAAAATCACCTATGTTAAGATCATTTATATAAAAAATTAAAGCATTGGGATTAAAACGTGTTCCTTTACATTTAGGACATGTTATTTCTTTTCTTAATTTTGAAAGTAAAATCCTTATATGAGCTTTATATCTTTTTGATTCTAACCAGTCTATTACTTCTTTTAATCCATACCAGTTTCCCTCTCCATAAAAAATTTTTTCTTTTATTTCATCAGGAATATTTTTAAAAGGTGTGCTTAGACTTATACCTTTTTCTTTTAAGTAATCAATGAGATCCAGTTTAACTTCAAATAAAAAAGGGTAATCCAGAAGTGGAATAGCTCCGCCTTTGATAGATTTTTCAGGATATTTAACCAAGGCATCGTAATCAATTATAAGAAGATTACCAAATCCATTACATTCTGGACAGGCACCTTGAGAAGAATTAAAAGAAAATAAATTTGGAGTTTTGTAAGGTACTTTAAATCCGCAAGAAGGACAGATTAATTTTTTTGTATAACATACTTCTTCTCCATAAATTGTTCTTATTTTTACAAAATCTGAGATATTAAAGGCATTTTCTATAGCTTCTATAAGAGTAAAAATATCTTCTTTTCTTACTTTTAGTCTAAGTAATACAATTTCTATTTCTTCAGAAGAAATATTTTCTATTTCATCAAGTTCGCAAACTCTTCCATTGACAAATACTCTGCTATATCCTGCAGAAAGAAGCCCAGCTTTTAGATATTCAAAACCTTTTTCAATTTTTTTTGAAACCAGAACATATATTCCTTGTCCTTCAAATTTTTCTATAATTTCTTTAGCTATACTATGTGGATCTTGAATTTTTATATATCGATTACATATAGGGCATTTAGGATGAGAGGCGTGATAGAAAAGCATTTTTGTGAAGTGACTTATTTCGGTCAATGTCCCAACAGTAGAACGAGAGGTTTTTACAAAATTTCCCTGAGGAAAGGCAAGAGCCGGGGGTATATTATTTATAGCCTTGACTTTTGGTTTTGGTAATTTTTCAAAATATTGTCTTACATAAGTAGAAAAGGTTTCTAGATATCTTCTTTGACCTTCAGCGTAAAGAGTATCAAAAACCAGGCTCGATTTTCCCGCACCTGAAACACCTGTAACAGCAATTAATTTATAAAAAGGAATTCTCAGATCAAATTTTTTAAGATTGTTTTGTTCTATAGAAAGAATTTCTATAAATTTCACGGTTTAAAAAATTAATCATTCACCCCTGATCTTTTCCATTCTTTCTTGAGCTCTTTTACATTCTATACAGAGGGTAGCTTCGGGACGAGCCATTAGTCTTTTTTCATCAATTTCAGCTCCACAAGCTTCACAAATTCCGTAAGTTCCCTCCTCTATCTTTTTTAAAGCTTTATCTATTTTTTTTAAAAGTTTCTGCTCTCTGTCCCTTAATCTTAATTCAAAAGCCAGATCACTTTCTCTTGTAGCTTGATCTATAGCATCTGCTAAGGGCTCTGACTTTTCTTCAAGTCCTTTCCGTGTTTGCATAACCTCTTTTAAAATTGCCTCTCTCTTTTTTAAAAGTAATTGTTTAAAATATTCAAGTTTTTCCTTGTTCATGATACCTCCCAACCAATTACTCTAAATAAATTTCTCCACTTTTTCCGCCACTTTTATAAATTAATCTTATATTTTCTATCCGAATACCTTTATGTAAGCTTTTACACATATCATAAATTGCAAGCGCTGCAATAGAAACAGCTGTAAGAGCTTCCATTTCTACTCCTGTCTGTGCAGTAGTATGGATTTCTCCTGTTATTTCAATAGAAAATCTTTCAGGAATATAATTGAAATTTAAATCTATTTTACTAAGAGGCAAAGGATGACAGAGTGGTATTAATTCTGGAGTTTTTTTTGCTCCTAAAATACCCGCAACCTTAGCACATGTTAATATATCACCTTTTGGTACATCATTAGAGATTATTTTTTCATAAATTTCTTCTGGAAAAACAACCTCAGCCTTTGCGACAGCCTTTCTATAAGTAAAAGGTTTAGAACCAATATCTACCATTTGCAATTTCCCATTTTTGTTTAAATGAGCAAATTTCATTTTCTTTTACCGAAAATGATTTTTTCCCAGAATTTTTCTTTTTTCTTACCTTTCTGTTTTTGTTCTTCTTCTAATAAACTATTGCTTCTTTTTAGTTTTTCTACTTCAGCAAATTTTTTAATAAGCTCCTTACCTTCTTTACTAATATATTTGGGGATTTCTACTTGTACTTTTAAAATCAAATCTCCTCTTTTATTTGTTTTAGGATCTGGTAATCCTTCACCTTTAACAATTATTTCTTCCCCAGGTTGTATACCAGGTGGTATTTCTATTTCCAATTCTTTACCAAAATAGGGTATCTTAACTTTATCTCCCAAAATAGCAGATACTATATTGATTTTTAGATGTCCTATTACATCTGTTTTATTTCTATAAAAATATTTATGAGGTCTAATCTTTATTCGAAGATAAAGATCACCTGGTTTTCCTCCAAAAAGCCCACTTTCTCCTTCACCAGGGATCCTTAAAATTGTTCCGTTTTCTACTCCTGCCGGAATAACCACATCTATGTATTTCTTTTTCCAAACCCTACCATTGCCTTTGCAATAAGGGCATTTACCTATATAAACTGTTCCTTTTCCTTTACAATCAGGACAAGTATAACTTACTCTAAAAAAACCTTCACTAAAAGTTACCCTACCTGTTCCTTTACAACTTTCACAAACTTTTACCCCTTGTTTAGGATCATATCCAAGACCATTGCAATACTCACAAACATCGTATTTTTCAATTTCTAATTTTATTTTTTTATCTTTAAAGAGATCTTCAAAATCAAGTACTATTTCCTGAGAAAGATCTGCGCCATCTCTTGGCTGAGTCTCGGTTTTTTCTTCAAAAGAAAAACCAAAAAATTCTTCAAAAATATCAGAAAATGTTTTGAATATATCTGATACATCTTCAAAACCTGTATAACCAGAAGACCTCAATCCTGAATATCCATAGCTATCATATATAGCTCTTTTTTCAGGATCTGAAAGAACTTCATAGGCTTCTGAAATTTCTTTAAATTTTTCTTCAGCGATTTTATTTCCTGGATTCCTATCAGGATGATATTTGAGAGCAAGACGGCGGTATGCCCTTTTTATTTCTTCCTGTGTAGCATTTCTTGGAACCCCTAAAATAGCGTAATAATCTTTATAAGCCATTTTATTTTCTTTGTTTCAAAATTTCAGAAATTTCATAAGGTGAAGTAATTTTTTCTTTTTTATCCAATTCTTTTATATTTTCAGGAGTTATAAGTCCTGCAGCTATTTCTCTTAAAGCTACTACTATTTCTTTATTGTTACACTCTATTAAAGGCTCATTTCCTTCCCTTAATTGTTTTACTCTTTGAATTGCTAAATGAATTAATTTAAATCTACTTGGAACTTTTTTTAAACAATCTTCTACTGTAACTCTTGCCATATTTTTTTCAACCTCCTCATACTAAAATTATTTTTTATTAAAAAATAAAATTTTTATACAGATTGAACTTCTTTAACTTCTGGTACTTCTCTTTTTAGATACCTTTCAATTCCATGTTTTAAAGTTACAATAGAGAAAGGACAAGATCCACATGCACCTTTTAGTCTCACTTTTACTATACCGTCTTCTGTTACTTCTACAAGTTCTACATCTCCTCCATCTGCCTGTAACATAGGTCTTACTTTTGCTAAAGCCTTTTCTACTGCCTCTTTAATCATAAAAGCCTCCTTCTTTTAATTTAAATTTGACTGTCATAAATTTAATACATTTTTCCTTGACAGCAAGTTGCTTTTTGTTTAAAATCCCTTTTTAGTTTGAAATATTTTTAGCTTTTATAGAATATATTGGAGGTAGATATGAGGAGTGATCAAGTAAAAAAAGGACTTGAAAGAGCGCCTCATAGGGCTTTATTTAAAGCAGCAGGATTTAGTGATGAAGAATTAAAACGTCCGCTTATAGGTATTGCAAATTCTTTTAATGAAATAGTTCCTGGGCATGTACATTTAAGGCAGATTGTGGATGCTGTTAAAGCTGGGGTAAGAGAAGCTGGTGGAGTACCTATAGAATTTGGAGTAATTGCTGTATGTGATGGCATTGCTATGAATCATGAAGGTATGAAATACTCTTTACCCAGTAGGGAAATTATTGCAGATTCTGTAGAAATAATGACTATGGCACATGCATTTGATGGGCTTGTTTTGGTGACTGCTTGTGACAAAATCACACCTGGGATGTTAATGGCTGCACTTAGATTAAATATTCCCTCTATACTTATTGCAGGTGGTCCAATGTTGACAGGGGTTTATAAAGGCCAAAAAGTTAATTTAATATCTCTATTTGAAGCTATTGGAAAAGTAAAATCTAAAAAAATGACAGAAAAAGAACTTGAAGAGCTTGAAAGTTGTGCGTGTCCCACCTGTGGGTCATGTTCAGGTATGTTTACTGCTAATTCAATGAATTGTCTTTCAGAAGCTATTGGATTGGCTTTGCCAGGAAATGGAACAATACCAGCAGTATTTGCTGATAGAATCCGTTTAGCTAAGGAAACAGGAAGAAAAATAATGGAACTGGTAAAAAAGAATATAACGCCTCGTAAGATCGCTACAAAAAAAGCCTTTGAAAATGCTATAGCAGTTGATATGGCTTTAGGATGTTCAACCAATACAGTTCTTCATTTAATGGCCATTGCAAAAGAGGCAGGGATTAAGTTGTCTTTAAAAGACTTTGATGAAATTTCTAAAAAAACTCCTGTATTGGCTAAGCTTATTCCTGCGGGTTATCATAGCGTAGTAGATCTTCATATGGCTGGTGGAATTCCTGCAATAATGAAAGAGCTTGCAAAAATTGGAGTTATTCATACAAATGTAAAGACTGTATCTGGGAAAACTATAAAAACTATAATTGAAAAAGCCGAAATATTAGATAGAGAAATTATCCGTCCTGTAGAAGAACCTTATGCAAAAGAAGGAGGAATAGCAATATTATATGGAAGTTTGGCTCCTGAAGGGTCGGTAGTTAAAACAAGCGCAGTTGTACCAAAAATGTTAAAACATACAGGTCCAGCTAAGGTTTTTGATTGTGAAGAAGATGCATATTCAGCAATACTTTCAGGGAAAATTAAACCTGGAGATGTAGTTGTTATTAGATACGAAGGCCCAAAAGGTGGGCCAGGAATGAGAGAAATGCTTTCTCCTACATCTGCTATTATTGGAATGGGACTTGGGGATAGCGTTGCTCTTATAACAGATGGAAGATTTAGTGGGGGTACTCAAGGAGCCTGTATAGGACATGTATCTCCTGAAGCAGCTGAAGGAGGACCTATAGCATTTGTTGAAGATGGTGATATTATTGAAATAGATATACCAAATAGAAAATTAGAATTAAAAGTAGATCCTAAAATTTTAGAAGAAAGAAAGAAAAAATGGAAAATTCCTGAAAAAAAATTAGGAGGGGTATTAAAAAAATATTACAGTTTAGTTCAATCAGGTGCTAAAGGAGCTGTTTTAGAATGAATTTTTTACAGCTCCTTGGTAGGGGATTTATAAATCTTATTTATGATTGTGGAGGAATTTTTCTCTTTTTTTTAAAATCCTTTTTTTATTCTTTTACTCCACCTTATCGTATAAGATCATTGATCAAACATATGGAATTTATCGGAGTTAAATCATGGTTAGTTGTTTCTCTCACAGCACTTTTTTCAGGGATGGTTACTGCATATCAAGTAAATCATGCATTAGTAAAATTTGGAGGACAAAGTGTATTAGGTGGTGTTGTGGCTTTGACTCTTACAAGGGAGCTCGGTCCTGTACTTACTGCTATTATGGTAACTGCACGAGCCGGATCAGCAATTGCTGCTGAACTTGGAACTATGAGAATTACTGAACAAATTGATGCATTAAAAATTATGGCTGTGAATCCTATTCAATATCTTATGACACCAAGATTATGGGCTGCTATGCTTTGTGTTCCTCTTCTTACAGCTATGGCTGATTTTATAGGAATCTCAGGAAGTTATGTGGTTGGAACATTAATTTTAGGGATTGACCCGGGAATTTTAACAGCAAGAATGGTAGATATGGTAGAATTTAAAGATATATTTAGTGGCATATACAAATCTATTGTTTTTGGAGCTTTTTTGGTAAGCGTGTGTGGTTATAAAGGATTTTATGCATCAAGAGGTGCAGAAGGTGTTGGAAAGGCTACTACAGAAGCTGTGGTAATCTCGTCTGTGGGAATTTTGGTAATAGATTATATATTGACCACTCTTTTCTTTTAATAAAATTATGATAACTATAAAAAATCTTAGAAAAAGCTTTAATGGATTTGAAGTATTAAAAGGAGTTAATCTTATTATACCTGAAAATAAAATCACCTTTATTATGGGTCAAAGCGGAACAGGAAAAAGTGTGCTTTTAAAACATATAGTAGGTCTTTTAAAACCTGATAGTGGAGAAATATGGTTTGAAAATAAAGACATTACCAAACTTTCCGAAAAAGAATTACAAAAAATAAGAAAAAAAATAGGATTTCTATTTCAAGAAGGAGCACTTTTTGATTCAATGACTGTGGAAGAAAATGTTGCATTTCCTTTAAAAGAGCATTTACATTTATCCAAAAAAGAAATTCGTAAAAAGGTAGACGAGCTTTTATCAGCAGTAGGACTTTTGGAAGCTAAACATAAATATCCTTCAGAATTATCAGGTGGTATGAAAAAAAGAGCAGCCTTAGCAAGAACCCTTGCTTTAAATCCTCAGATTATACTTTTTGATGAACCTACTACTGGACTGGATCCTATTTTACAAAATGCAATTCTGGATCTTATTAAAAATCTTAAAGGTCACTTTAATCTTACCTGTGTAATAGTAAGTCATGATTTACCTTTAGCTTTAAAATTTGCAGATTATATAGCATTTTTACATCAAGGTGTCATTTTGGAAGAAGGTACCCCTGAAGATATAAAAAATTCCGAAAATCCATTTGTTAAAAAATTTATTGAAAGTGCATTAATTAAACCTTAATTTTTAAATAAGGAGGAGAGTTGAAAATGGCTTTTAAAGGGGGGACAGAAATAAAAGTTGGAATATTTGTATTTTTAGGAATTTTAGCTTTGTTTTATTTGACAGTTAAATTGGCTCAAGAAGCTCTTACTCCAAAGGATGCATATAAAATTTATGCACTATTTGATGATATAGCAGGATTAAGTAGAGGAGCTAAGGTTGTAATAGCAGGTGTACCTGTAGGTAAAGTATCAGAGATAAATCTGACTTCAGAAGGTAAAGCTAAGGTTACTTTACTTATTTATAAAAGATATAAAATCCAAAAAGATGCAAAAGCAATAATTCGTACTTTTGGTGCTTTAGGAGATAAATATATAGAAATAAAACCTGGGAAATCTCAACAATATTTATCTGAAAATTCAACCATATTTAATACACAAAGTCCTATAGAATTAGATCAAATACTTGCGAATGTAGGTCCGACTATAGAAGGGCTTAAAGAATTATTTGGAAGTGAGGAAACTCAGCAGAATTTTAAAGAATTGGTAAGAAGTATAAAAGAAACCTCGGAAAACTTTAAAATAATTGCACAAAGAATTGAAAGAAGTCAAGGAACTTTGGGAAAACTGATAAGTGATGATACTCTTTATGTAGAATTAAAAAAAACTATAGTTAATTTAAAAGATTTTTCAGCAAAATTAAAAGAGGGCAGAGGAACTCTTGGAAGACTTATAGAAGATGAGACTTTATATGAAAATTTAAAAAGTATATCCGAAAGTTTAAATAAAATTGCACAGAGAATCGAAAAAGGACAGGGGACCTTGGGGAAACTTGTTTATGATGATACCCTTTATAAAAATTTAGCTTCTACAGTAAATAATCTTAATAAAATTGCTCAGAAAATTGAAAGAGGAGAAGGGACGCTTGGTAAATTAATTAATGATGATACTTTATATGTAGAATTAAAAAGAACTCTTCAAAGTGTAAATAGAGCAGCAGTAGGTATTGAAGAACAAGTACCTATTACTATAATGGGTACTGTAGCAGGTGCAGTTATGCAATAGTTTTTATAATTTTAAAGTATTTCAAAAAATTGACATCCTTGTCAAAATAGTGATATAATTATTTTATAATCTATCTTCTGGAATCTCGCAATCCTCAGATGCAGCAGATCTATAAATTAGCTAAAAAATTGCTTCCTTTATCCAGTACAGTTCTTATTTTAGGAGAATCTGGAACAGGGAAAAAAGTATTAGTTAAGTATATCCACTTTTGCAGTAAAAGACCAGGGTCCTTTTGTGGCTATTAATTGCGTTGCTATTCCCGAGGAATTACTTGAAGCAGAACTTTTTGGTTATGAAAAAGGACATTTACAGAGGCTGTAAGGAGTAGACCAGGTAAATTTGAAATAGCTAATAAAGGTACTTTACTTCTTGATGAAATCGGAGAACTTAGTCCTAAACTTCAAGCTAAATTATTAAGAGTAATTCAAGAAAAACAAGTGGAACGCTTAGGAAGTGAAAAACCTGTTAAAATAGATGTAAGAATTATAGCTGCAACAAATAAAAATTTAGAAAAAGAAGTAAAAAAAAAGAAATTTTAGAAAAGATCTGTTTTTTAGATTAAATGTTATTCCTATTCATCTTCCACCTTTAAGAGGAAGGAGAGAGGATATCCTTCTTTTAGTAAAGTTTTTTTTTAAAAAAATCTGTGAAAGAGAAGGAATAAAAGAAAAAAGATTTCTAACGAAGTATTGGATGTATTATTAAATTATTCCTGGCCTGGAAATATAAAAGAACTGGAAAATCTAATAGAAAAATTAGTTATTTTTTCTGAGGGAAATGTAATCGAATTAAAAAATTTAAATACTTGTGAGTTTAAACAGACTTTATTTTTTGAAAAAGATTTAGTGGATGAAAGAACTCTATTGACTCAATTCAATTATTTATTGCCTCTTTTATCTGAACAGGGAATAGATCTCAATAATCTTCTGAGGGAAATAGAAATTCATTATTTAAAGCAAGCTTTGGAAATTTCAAAAGGAGTAAAAAACTAAGGCAGCCAAATTATTGAATCTTAATCGTACTACTTTTATAGAAAAACTTTAAAAAATATAATCTGGCATAACTTTTGTTTTTCTATTTTTAAAAATTATGTTCAAAAAGCAATTTATCTGTAAATATTTGATATTTTTATTGTGTTTTATTGTTTTCTTTTTCGATTCTTTTATTATAAAAGCTCAAATAAATGATCAGCAAAAGATATTTGAAATATTTGTTAGAAGAAAATTAAAAAAGTGTAGGAGAATTAATTCATGAAATGGAAGAAAATTATCAAAAAAATAAATATGAGAAAGTTATAGAAATAGTAAATCAATTACCGCCTTTTTTCCTTTTACTACTAAACAAAATCTTATTATAGCAGATAGTTATTTAAAAATAGCTAATCCTCAAAAGGCTATAGAATTTTCTCAAAGAATTATTTCTACTAAAATACCAACTACAGAATATTGCATAGCTCATTTAATAAAAGCTAAAGCTTTGATTATTCTTGATAAAAATAAAAAAGGCACTTGGAGTAATTAAAAAATTGGAAAAAACTTTCTGTAAAAATATAATACAGGATGAAATTAACATATTAATGTATTTTTTAAATCAAATTTCAAAAGAAAAAATTCAAAATATACCTTCTAAAAAATTAAAAATTTTCTTAGGAGAAATTTATAAAATAAAAGCTATTTATTTATTAAATCAAAAAAAACCAGAAAGAGCTCAAAAGTATATTTTTGCTTACATAAATTTATATGGGGATTATAAAGAAGGGGCACCACTTATTTTTAAATTGGCTGAGACATATTTAAAATTACACAAACTTAACATAGCTCAAAATTTTTATTAACTTATTATTACTGAATGGGATTTTACTAAAGAAGCTACTTTTGCAAAGTTTAGATTATATGAATTAGCTTATAAAAGAATTAAAAATTAAAGAACTTATACCTGAACAAACAAAAAAGATCTTTTATTTTATATTCATCTTTTAAAAATAAGAACCCCATATGAAAAGATTACCGAAGATGCTGTATTTTTGGAAACTCAAATTTATTTTTGAAGAAAAAAAACTATGAGAAAGCTTATAATAGTATTATTTATTTTTTGGATCATTATAAAAAATCTCTTTACTTACCTCAAATTTATAAAATTTTATTGTAAAGTAATTTATTAATTTTTAGAAAATTTTTATGGAAAGGGAGAGATTGAAAAAATATTAAATATAGAAAAAAAGAAAAACAAAGATTAAGAATAGTCTCATGCGGTGATGTATTTTACTGGTTGGGTGATTTCTATTTGGATTATAATTTCTACACTTTAGCATTTTATTATTTTATAGAAGCTCAAAAAAACAATCTTAAAAGCAAGCTTCGTGCTAAAACTTTTTAAAAATAACTTTTTTAGCTTAGGAAACAGGGAAAAAATATATTTTATGAGTTATTTGAGTTTTTGGAAAAAAATATGGTAAATTATTAAAAAATGAACCGATTTATCTTTATGTTAAAGCTATTTTTTGAAGTAAATAAAAATTTTAAAAAAGCAGAAAAAAATACTTTATGCAGCGCTTAAATCCAATCTTTCTGATACTTACAAATCAATACTTTTGAGAAATTTTCGAAATAAGGCGTTAGAATTAAACAAAATAGAAAAGGCTATAAAATACACAAAAAATAAATATTTTAATCCTAAATCAGAAGATTATATTCTTTTATTAACTAAAACATTTTCAAAAAGTAAAAAATTATTTGAAATAATTCTTGAATCAGCAAAAAGAAAATATCCAGAAAATTTGGAAATAAAATGGCTTGAAGCCTATTATTTAGAAAAAAAAGAGATATTAGAAATGCAGATAAGTTATGGGAAGAAATGAGTGAAGGAAATTGAAGGAAATTATTATGCCAATGAACTTGCAAAAAGTTATAAAAAATGAAGGAATTTATTCAGAAATCACAAAATTGGTTTTTTAGAAATGGAAGGTAATATTCTTATTATAGGAGATAGTTTAGAAATTAAACTTTTAAGAGATGCTCTTATAGAAAGAGGATTAAACTTAATTTTTTTTCTAAAAAAGAGTTTAATTTAAAAAAAATTACTACAGATTTAGATGTAATAGTATATGAATTGTCTTACAAAGAAACCCAAGATCCTTCTATAATTGATGAATTTTTAAAATACGGTGTATTCAAACTTATTTTTCTTGCCGGAAAAGCAGATCTGGAAAAGAGAATAGAATTTATAAAAAAGAGGTGCTTATGACTTTAAATTACTTTCCACTCCCTTAGAGATTCTCGAAAAAACTATTATTTATGCATTAGAAGAAAAAAGAATATTTTGGGAAGAAGATGTATTTCTTACTAAAAATCCGAAATTACTTAATATATTGAAAAAATTAGAAGATGTTGTGAAAAGTAAGGTACCTGTATTATTAGTAGGAGAATCCGGAACAGGTAAAGAACTTCTTTCTAAATTTATTCATCAAAAAAGTCTAAGAAATAAAGAACCTTTTATTGCTATAAACTGTGCTACACTTCCAAAAACTCTTTTGGAATTCAAGCTTTTTGGTTATGAAAAAGGAGCCTTTTCAGGAGCAAATTTTAGAAAAAAGGGGAAAATAGAAATTGTTGATGGTGGGACTTTATTGCTTGATGAAATAACAGAAATGAGCCCGCATTTACAAAATAAATTATTGCGGGTTCTTCAAGAAGGTGAAATAAATCGTTTAGGAGGTTATTATCCTTATTAAGGTTGATATAAGATTAATCTCTACTACTAATAGAGATATAGAAAAAGAAGTAGCTGAAGGAAGATTTAGAATCGATCTTTATTATAGAATTAACGTAATAACTGTCAAAATTCCACCATTGAGAGAAAGAAAAGAAGATATAGAATATTTGCTCTTTATTTTCTGGAAAAATTTTCCCGGTATTATTCCAAAAAAATAAAAGATTATGATAAAAATGCCTGGGAATTTTTTTCAAAAATTATGAATTTCCAGGAAATGTCAGGGAATTAAAAAATATGATTGAAAGAGCTGTGCTTACTACGCAAGAAGAATATATAACTGTTAAAAATTTGACTGATCCATTTTTTATGAAGAAGAAAAGCAGAATTTTAAAAAAATATTTGAGTCTATTTCAGGCACAGATTTTGACGTCAATCAAATAGAAATTAAACCTCTACACGAACTGGAAAGAGAAGATATTTTAAAGGCTTTAAAAATAACCAAAGGAAATAGAACAAAAGCTGCGGAGCTTTTAGGAATTACTATAAGAACTTTAAGAAATAAATTAAAACAATATCAAGAGCAGAGGTTTTTGAAAAAAACCGGTGTATTAAAAATGCTGGGGAAATTTGATAAAGTATTTAAATATAGTAAAAATAGCTTTAAAACTTCGTTCTTATAAAAATAGTTTAATAACCTCAAATATAGCCAGTGTAGATACTCCAGGATATAGAAGAAAAGATATTCCTTTTAAAAAAAATTATACAAAGTTATCTTTCTCAGGAAAGAATATTAAAGGTTCCAAACCCAAAGCATTTTATTAAAAGAGAAGCCGCTTTAAAAGAAATCATTGAAAAATATGAACCTCAAACCTTAGGTACACCGAATAATGTTTCCTTAGAAGAAGAAATGGTTAATCTTACACAAAATCAGATATTATACCAGGCTACTTTACAAGCTTTGGCCAAAGAACTGAATATGTTAAAGGAAATTATTAATGAAAGGAGGAGGTAATTCATGAATCTATTAAAAATTTTATGAATAGCTGGAAGCGGTTTATTAGCACAAAAAGTAAGATTAAATGTTGGTGCAACTAATATAGCTAATGCTCAAGCAACAAGAACTATAGAAGGAGGACCTTATAGAGCAAAAGATGTGGTATTAAAAGCAATTCCTATCTCCGAAAACGATCCATATTTAAAAATTGTAGAAGTAGAAAAAATTGTAAATGATCCATCTCCATTTAAAGAAGTATATGATCCAGCACATCCAGATGCAGATGAAAGAGGAATTGTAAAGTATCCTAATGTAGACATTATTACTGAAATGGCTAAATTACTCTCCGCAGAAAAAGCCTATCAAGCAAATCTTACAGTTATATCTACTACCAAAATCCTGAGTTTAAGATTGTTAGATCTTCTGAGATAATACTTAAGTTGGAGGAAAAAAAATGAAAACTAATCAAATTGGAAATCTAATTAATTTAAAATTATCTAATATATCTCCTCAAAAGAAAGAAAAACTAAGTTTTAAAGATTTATTATTGAATAAATTAAAAGAAGTAGATAAATCGCAAAAGAAAGCTACTCAGATTTTAGAAGCTTTAGCAAAAGAAAAGGATATGGATTTGACTGATGTAGTTCTTACTATTTCTAAAGTTGAAATTGAATTGAGATTGCTTTTAAAAATAAGAAACAAAATAATAGATGCTTATCAAGAAATTATGAGAATGCAAATATAAAATATTTAAAAATATTTGGGTTGAAAAAATGCCTTTACTGGATATTAAAACTCTTACTACTCAATTTAGAGATTATTGGAATAAACTAACCAGAACCCAAAAATTTTACTTTTGGGTGGGGGGTATAGGAGGCACTTTAGCATTAATTCTGGCTATCATACTTTTAACAAGACCACATTGGGGACTCCTTTATAGTGGATTAGATGAACAAACCAGTGGAGAAATTGTTCAGTATCTTAAACAATAAAAAATCCCTTATAAAGTTATCCCTGATGGAAGCATTTATGTTCCTCAGGAAAAAGTTCCAGAAATAAGAATGGAAATAGCAAGTAAAGGGATTATAGGAGGTCCGGGTCCTGGTTTTGAACTTTTTGAAAAGCAAAAATTAGAAATAACAGAATTTCAAGAAAAAATTAATTATCAAAGAGCATTAGAAGGTGAATTAGCCTGAAGTATAAAAGGAATTAAATATATAAGAGTTCACTTAGTCTTACTAAAAGAAAGCATTTTTATAAGAGAAGAAAAGCTACCTAAAGCATCAGTATTAATTACTTTAAAACCAGGATATGAATTAACACCTGAAGAAGTAAGAGATATTACTAATTTAGTAAGTGGTGCTGTACCAAAACTTAAACCAGAAAATGTCGTTATTGTTGATGCGAAAACAGGAAAGAGTTATCATTTACCTCAAAAAGAAGAACTTACTGCTTCGCAGCTTGCTTATAAAAGAAAAATAGAATTTTATTTCAAAAATAAAATAGAGGAACTTTTATCAAGTGCAATTGGATATGGAAAAGCTATTGCTTAAGTTTCGGTAGATTTTTCTTTTGATAAAGAACAAATAATGGAAGAAACTTATGATCCAGAGACTACAGCAGTAGTATCTGAAGATATAGAACAGATTAAAAAAGGAGGAAAAATAAGTGAACCAAGAGGAATTGCAAGTGTTAAAGGTACTTTAGCACAAAAATTTGAAGTTACTCAAACTAATCAAACTCAACCTCAGGCTTATATTAAAAATTAGAATAATCCGAAATTATGAAGTTAGCAAAAAAGTGAGAAACCTTGAAATTCCACCAGGAGGTATTAAAAAATAAGTATAGCAGTATTAGTAGATAAAGACGTATTAAAAGGAAATGAAACTGCCAAAATAGAGAGAATTAAAGAATTAGTAAAGGGTACTATAGGATTTAATCCTGATAGAGGCGACGAAGTAAAGGTTGAAGCTATTAGTTTTGTTAAACCACCAATTGTAAACCAGGGATTATGGATTATCTTATTACACTTTATAAACCTTTACTTATTTTACTTATTCTTATCTTTTTCTTTGTTTTTGTAATAAGGCCATTACTAAAATATATTGTGCTCAAACCTATACCTACAGAAGAAGTACCTCCTGAAAAGGCTCCTCCTCGTCCACCTGAGGCTAAGATTGAGGAAGAAGTTCCTATGGCTCACGAAATTGCTTTGGGAATCATTCAAAGTCAGCCTGAAAGAGCAGCGATGCTGGTCAAAAAAATGGCTTTTAGAAGAAAGTTTAGAGGAGAGGAAAAAAGCATTATCTGAAGCAAAATAAATATGGCTAAAATAGATCCTAATAACTTAACAGGGCCTCAAAAAGCTGCAATTTTTCTTATGTTAATGGGTGAAGAGTTTACTTCCCAAGTGTATAAATATTTAAATGAGGAAGATATAAAAAGAATTGGTATAGAAATGGCTAAAATTGATTATGTTTCTGCAGAAGCAATTAGAAAAGTTTTGGAAGAAGCTAATATAGAAGCTAAAGAAATGCTGGGAGATCTTTCACCCTCACCGGATGAATTTTTAAAACAAAGTTTAATTAAAGCTTATGGGGATAAAGGTAAAGAATTATACGAGGAAATAAAAAAGAGATAGGGCCTGGTACATTTAAAAAAATTAAGGAAACTTGATTCTAAAACAATTGCAAGTTTTTTAGCAAATGAACATCCTCAAACAATTGCTATTATCTTAGCTCATTTAGATCCTGAAATGTCTGGTCAAGTTTTACAACATCTTCCAGAAAAAATAAGAGCTGAAGTTTTAGTAAGAATTGCGCTTCTTACTAAAATAGATCCTGAAATAGTTCAAGAAATAAGCGATGCTCTGGAAGAAGAACTTCAAAGTGTAGGTGGAGCACTTGGTAAAAAAATTGGCGGAGCTGAAAAAGCTGCAGAAATTTTAGCTCATGCAAGTAGAGAACTGGAAGATGAATAACTTACTGAAATAGAAGATGAAAATCCTGATCTTGCTGAGGAGATTAGAGAATATCTGTTTACATTTGAAGACTTTCTTAAAGTGGATGATTTTGCTATTCAGACCCTTCTCAGAGAAATTTCTACAGATGACCTTAAACTTGCTTTAAGAGGAGCCTCTGAAGAAGTAAAAGAAAAATTTTTCAGAAATATGAGTAAGCGAGCTGCAGATCTTATTAAAGAAGAACTTGAAATGATGGGACCTGTAAGAGTTACAGAAGTTGAAAAAGCACAACAAAATATTATTAAAACCGCTAAAAAATTAGAACAAGAAGGAAAAATAATATTATCAAGAGGAGAAGAGGAACTTGTCTAAAATACTTAAAACTCAAATACGAGGTAATTTTTCTATTATTACACCAGATATAAAACCTGAAGAAAGAGAAATTTTTAAATCTTTATTACAATCTTTTGCTTCTAAAAAAACACATACTGAAATCTCACTTAATGAATTAAGAAAAAAAGCAGAAAAAGAAGGATTTAAAATTGGCTATGAAAAAGGTTTTCGAAAGGGTTATGAAGAGGGGATTTTACAAGGACATCAAAAGGGATTTGAAGAAGGATATGAAAAAGGAAAAAATCAAGCACAAAAAGAATATGAAAAATTAAAAGTATCTTTAGAGGAGAAATATAATAAGGAGATCAAAGAAATAGAAATAATTTTAAATAATTTAAAATCAGCAATTAAAAATATAGTATTAGATTTAGACAAACAGATTCTTAGTTTAGCTTTAAAAATAGCTCAAAAGATTTTATTAAAAGAAGTTTCTATTGATAGAGAATTATCATTAAGAATCATACGGGAGGCATTAAATTATGTAGTTGAAGGAGTAAAAGTAGAAATAAAGATTAATCCAGAAGATTATGAATATTTAAAAAACAATCTTTCACATTTAAATAAGCCTTCTGCCAAAATTGTATTAATTCCTGATAAAACCATTCATAAAGGTGGTGTTTTCATAGAAACCCCTTTAGGAATAATAGATGCTACTTTAGAAAAAAGATGGGAAAAAATACTTAAAATTTTAGAAGAAGATGAGAGTTAAATCTATTGATAAATATTTTAAAAAATTAGATTATCATATTCCTTTTGAAGTGTATGGATATGTGACCAAAGTATTAGGTTTAACTATTGAAAGTACAGGTCCTTATTTAAAAATAGGGGATCTTTGTAAAGTAAAAGGGCAAACTGTAGAAACTTTAGCTGAAGTAATTGGTTTTAAAGGAAATCAATTGATTTTAACTGCATTGGGAGATATTAAAGAATTAGAAGTAGGTGCAAAGGTTTTTCCCTTAGGTTCTTCTTATGCTCCAGTAGGAGAAAGTTTTTTAGAGCGTATTGTAAATGCACTTGGCGAAGCTCTGGATAACAAAAGCAAACCCGTGGCTTCAGATTTTTATCCAATTTATGGAGAACCTTTACCTCCTCTTGAAAGAGAAAGAATTACTAAAGTTTTAGATGTTGAAATTAAAGCAATAAATGCTCTTTTAACAATTGGAAGAGGGCAGAGGATAGCGATAATGTCTGGTTCAGGTGTGGGTAAGAGTACTTTACTTGGAATGATAGCCGGATATACAAAAAGTGATGTTAATATTATTGCACTTATTGGAGAGAGGAAGAGAAGTGAGAAAATTTATAGAAAAAGATTTAAAAGAATCTGGTTTAAAAAAATCTGTAGTAGTAGTGGCTACTTCTAATGAACCTCCTTCTATTAGAGTAAGAGCGGGCTTTTATGCTACTACCTTAGCTGAATATTTTAGAGATAAAGGATATAAGGTATTATTACTTATGGATTCTCTTACAAGATTTTGTATGGCTGGTAGAGAAATTGGATTAGCTTCAGGTGAGCCTCCTACAGCAAGAGGATATACTCCATCTGTATTTACTATGCTTCCCAAATTATTAGAAAGAACAGGGTCAAAAGTTGGGGCAGGGGATATTACAGGAATTTATACAGTATTAGTAGAAGGAGATGATTTTAATGAACCTATTGCAGATGCAGTAAGAAGTATTGTAGATGGACATATTGTATTATCGCGCGACCTTGCTCACGAGGGACATTATCCAGCAATTGATATACTTGCAAGTATAAGTAGAGTTATGAAAGACATTGTCCCAAAAGAACATTTGGAACTTGCTTACAAAACAATTCAAATATTGGCTACTTATAAAAAAGCAGAAGATTTAATTAATATAGGAGCTTATGTAAAAGGCTCTAATCCAGAAATAGATAAGGCCATTTCTTTATACCCGAAATTGAAAAACTTCCTTATTCAACCTATTGAAGAATCTTATTCTCTTGATGAATCCATTAATTTACTTCGTGAAATAATAAAATGAGGAGAAAATTAAAATTATTAAATTTACTTACAAGATATAAAGAATTAAAAGAAGAAGAAATAAAAAATAAAGTTTTTATTTGCAGAATGAATTTAGAAAAAATTTTGAAGGAAAAAGAAGAAATATCTAAAAGAAAAAAAGAATGTTACAAACATATACAAAACAAAAAATTTTTAACAGGTGAGGAATTAAAAAATTTACTATTTGAAAAAGATAGGTGTTTAGAATTAGAAAAAATATCTGAGGAAAAGATAAAAGAACAAAAAGAAGAATTAGAAAGTTTTCTTAAATTGTTAGAAAATGTTCATAAAGAAAAACGATTAATGGAAAATTTATATGAAAAAAATTATCGCTTCTGGCTTTCGGAACAGGAAAGGAAAATTTTAAAAGAAATAGATGATCTTGTTCTTTTAAAAAGAGGTAGAGAAATTGAATAAATTAAGAATTTTATTTTTAATTTTGATATTGCTTGGTATAGTTAAATTTTCTTTAATATTATCTTCTTTTTTTACTCATGTATCTTTATTACAGGCAAAAGAAAAAGGATTAACTCAATATACTTGTCCACCTGAGTTTTCAAAAGTCTTATTTTTAGAGAAAAAAACATTATTTGAGAAAGCTAAAAAATTGGAAGCAAAAGAGAAAGAACTTAAATTATTGGAGCAGAGAATTAAGGAGCAACTGGCTGTATTGAAAGATTTAGAAGTTACAATTGATAAAAAATTGAAAAAAATCGAAACAATTCAAAATAAAAGATTTAAGCTTTTAATAAAGGCTTATTCTGAAATGAGGCCCTCTAAAGCTGCTCAGATGTTAATGAAAATGGATAGAGAAATGGCTTTAAAAATTTTGAGTAATTTAAAAAGTTCACAAGTAGCAAAAATTTTAAGTTCTATGCCTCCTGAGAAGGCGGCTGATTTGTCCGAGGCCCTTTCTGGGGCTCCTCCAAAAGAATGTTAGCATGTAATAAGAATCTGGTTAAAATTAATCCCACTTCAAAAAGTATATAAAGTGGTATTGCTAAAAGAGACATATTAAATATATCTGGAGTAGGTGTAATAATTGCTGCAAGAACCACCACACAAAAAAATATTTCTTTTCTATATTTTTTTAATTTTTGAGGATTTAAAATCTTACTTAGACTTAAAAAACAAATTAATAAAGGTATTTCAAAAATAAGTCCAAAAGATAACAAAAAAAAACTAAAAAAATTAACAAAATGGCTTAAAGATATAGCTGGTTCTAATTTTTCTGTTTTGAATGATAAAAGAAAATTTATTCCATAAGGTAAGGTTATTTTATATGCAAATATTACACCACTATAAAATAAAATTATTCCTGCTATAAAAAACAAAAAAAAATATTTCTTTTTTAAAGGAAATAAAAAATTGATAAAAAAAATGATCAAATACCAGATTAAAGGAAAAATAATTAAAAAATTCATTAAGAGAGCAAATTTTAAAAGAGAAACAATAGGTTCTCCAACTGCATAAAAAATAAGCTTCTGATTATAAACTTTCTGAAGATAATTTAGCACATAAGGACTACACCAGAAATTTATAATAAATAAAAAGAAAAAAAGCAAAAGGAAAAATAAACTTCTTTTTTTCCATGTTTTAAGAACGATTTTTATAAAACGGGCTATATCTTTAATTTGCATTAAAGTGAATTTTCTCTAACCCAATCCACAGCATTTTTAAAAAGATAAATTCCTTGAGCCACTTTTTCTTTATTTCTTGTCCATGAAGGATGATTAGTGAAATGATTAAAAGCCTCTGGATGAGGCATCATTCCTAAGATTCTTCCTGTAGGATCTGTAATTCCAGCTATAGCTTTTACAGACCCGTTTGGATTATAGGGATATTGTTGAGTAGGTTGTTTAGTTTTTGGATCTATATATTGAACAGCTATCTGGTTGTTTAATTCAAGTTCTTTTAATATTTCATCATTTTCTGGAATAAAATTTCCTTCTCCATGTCTTATAGGGAGGTATAATTCTTCCAAATTTTTTAAAAATACACAAGGTGTATTAGGATTGACTTTTAAATAAACCCATCTATCTTCAAATTTCCCAGATTCATTATAAGTTAAAGATACTTTTCTTTGTCCTAAATATTTCCCACCTGGAAGGAGTCCCATTTTTACAAGAAGTTGAAATCCATTACAAATTCCCAAAATAAGTCCACCATTATCAAGAAATTTAAGTATTTCATCCCATAAAGATTTTTTTCCTTTAATTTTTAAATATTTAAACCTATGAGCACATGCCTGAGCAGAACCTAAATGATCGCCATCTAAAAAACCCCCTGGAAAACATAAAATATGATAATTTAAAATACTTTTTTCTCCAGAAAATATTTCTGAAAGATGTACTATCTCGGCTAAAGCACCACATATTTTAAACGCATATGCTGTTTCTATTTCACAATTTATACCATATCCCCATAATACTAATACTTTAACCTGTTTCATTATTGATTTTTCAAATTACTCAGAATTTTAAAATATTATAATCCCACTATAAATTTTTCAAATGAACATTAATAAAGATTTATAAAATAAAAAAACCTAATAGTTCTAAAATTATTTACAAAAATTAAGGGGAAGGAAAAAATCCTTCCCCTTAATCTTTTGATGATAGTTTTATAAATTTAAGATTTCTGAGCAGCTTCTTCTAATCTTTTTCCTGCTTTAAATTTGATAACTTTTTTGGCAGGGATTTTAAGAGGTTCACCAGTTCTTGGATTCCTTCCCTCTCTTTCTGCTCTTTTTACAACTTGAAAAGATCCAAAGCCTACTAAAATTACTTTATCTCCTTTTGATATTGCTTCTTCTACTGCCTCCATAAAAGCATCTAAAAGTTTTTCAGCAGTTGTTTTAGGAACCTGAGCTATTTCTGCCATTCTTTTAACTAATTCAGCTTTATTCATACCACCCTCCTTTCAAAATTTTTCCCATTTATATTTAAAAACATTTTTATATAGAAAATTCAAAGTTTTGTCAAGGGTAAAATATATTGATTTTTCAAATATTTTTAAAAATTTATATTTTTTCGCAGTTAAATTACAACTTTTTTTAATAAATTTTTCGTAAAATCTGTAAATAAATATCATAAATTTAAAATTATAATTTAAATTATTTTGTCAAGTATTTTAGCACAATTAAGATCTCCCCATACATTTACTGAAGTTCTTATCATATCAAGAAATCTATCTACAGCCATTATTATACCGATCCCTTCTAAGGGAATACCTACAGAATTTAACACTAAAGTAAGCATAACGAGTCCTGCTCCAGGTATTGTAGCTGCTCCAATAGAAGCCAATGTAGAGGTTAAAAATATTATAAAAATTTGCCCTGATGTAAGTTTAATTCCAAAAAGATTTGCTATGAAAACTGCTGCAACTGACTCATAAAGAGCAGTACCATCCATATTTATGGTAGCACCTAAAGGTAATATAAATCCTGCAATTTCTTTACTTATTTTTCCTTTTTCTTCAGATACTTGTAAAGATACAGGAAGTGTGGCTGCGCTTGAAGCAGTAGAAAAAGCTAATAAAATTGCTTCTCTTACTTGATAAAAATATTTATAAGGATTATATCCTCCCACAATAAATGCAAGTAAAGGTAAAATTAAAAAAGCATGGATTAATAAACCTAAAATTACAGTAATTATATATTTCCATAAAGAAAAAAGAACATTATATCCTGATATAGCTACTATATATCCAACAAGGCCAAAAACTCCTATAGGAGTTAATTTGATTATCCATTTTGTTAATACAATAAATGCGTCATTTAACCCATCAAAAAATTTATAAAGACTCTCCATTTTGCTATTATTTATTTTAAGAATTGCAAGTCCCAGAAGTATAGAAAAAAATATTATTTGAAGAACCCTTCCCTCAACAAAGCTTTTTATAGGATTTGTTGGAAAAATAGACCATATAAGATCTTTTAAGGATAGTTGATGAGGTGTAGAGGTATGATGAATTGTATGAATTATTTTTTCTCCTTTTCCAGGTTCTAAGGAAATGACCAGAATTATTCCTATTAATACAGATAACCCAGTTGTGATCATATAATAAATAAAGGTTTTAAATCCTAAATTTCCAAATTTACCTATATCACCAAGACCAAGCATAGCTACTAAAACTGATGTAAATACAAGAGGAATAATAATCATTTTTAAAAGAGCAAGAAATATGTCTCCCAATATTTTAAAATTTTTCATAATTTCTGGAAAAAAAATGCCACCTAAAATTCCAGCTATTAATCCAAATAGAGTTAAATTTTCAATATTTAAAAATTTTTTCATCTTTCTCGAAATTTTTAGAATTTTGTGAATTATTTTAACACAAATTTTTTATTGCTTTGAGGTAATTATAAAAAATTTTAAATAATTGATTTTAATGCATTTTCTAACTGAGAATATTTAAAAATAAAACCATAGTTGAGTAATCTTACTGGTAATACTTTTGTACTGCTTACAATAACTTCACCAAGTTCACCATAAAGAAGTTTTAAAGCAAAAACAGGAACAGGGATAAAAGCAGGTCTTTTTAAGATTTTAGAAAGTATTTTTGTAAACTCTTTATTTCTTACTGGATGAGGTGAAACAAAATTAAAAATTCCGGACAGATTTTTATTTTCTATAAGAAATCTTATTGCTCTTGTTACATCATCAATATGAATCCATGAAAACCACTGTTTTCCATTTCCGAGTGGACCACCGAGTCCTGCTTTAAATATAGGTAAAATTACTTTAAGCATTCCTCCATTTTTACCAAGTACTATCCCGATACGCCCAATCAAAACTCTTATACTTTTTTTCTCTGCTTCAAAAGCAGTTTTTTCCCAAATTTTACATAATTCACATATAAAACCCTTTCCAGCAGGACTTTCTTCTATTAATTCTTCTTCTCCTCTATCTCCATAATATCCTATTGCAGAAGCATTAAATAAAATTGTTTTATTTCTTAAAGCTTCAATAAGATTTTTGGTAGAAATAACCCGTGAATCTATTAGTTTCTTTTTATATTTTTTCGTCCATCTTTTAAAAATAGTTTCTCCTATAAGATTTATACCTGCATCCATTTGAGAAGCAACTTCTTGCCATTCACCTTTTTGTAAAGGATCTCCTATAATTATTTTGGTTCCTTTAGGAAGAATTTCTATTTTTTTAGAATTTCTAATAACTGCGTATACTTCATAATTATTTTTTAATAAGTCTTTTACTAAATGTGAGCCAATAAAACCTGTAGCACCAAGAACAATAACTTTCATTTTAAAAAATTTATTATAATTAAAAATTAAAATGAAAGAAATTTATACTATTGGAACAAGCACAAGAAGTTTGGAGGAATTTATAGAAATTTTAAAGAATTATAAAATAAAAATTGCTGTAGATGTAAGGAGCTTTCCTAAATCAAAAAGATTTCCTTATTTTAATAAAGATGAACTTTCAAAATCTTTGGAATTACATGGAATAAAATATGTATATCTTGGTAAAGAATTAGGAGGTTTTAGAAGAGGCGGATATGAGAAGCATATGGAAACCGATGAATTTAAAAAAGGTATAGAAATTCTTGAAAATTTAGCTCAAAAAGAAAAGACTGTATTTTTTTGTTGTGAGAAACTTTATTTTAAATGTCATAGAAGATTTATAAGCCTTGCACTTTTACAAAAAGGTTGGAAAGTATATCATATAATTGACAAAAATCGAATATACGAAGATTTAAGACTATTTAAGTAGAAAATGCCCGGGCCGGACTCGAACCGGCACGGAGGATTTACTTTTAAAAGAATTTTAACTTTTATAAAGTAATTTTCCGGTTTTTAATACTTCAACTATAAAAGGATTTTCCTCTTCTAAAAGTTTTTTAAATTCTTCTTCTGTATAAACCAAAGGTTCAACCGGAAGATCGGTTAAATCTAAAATTTTACCTATGCGTTCAAAAAAATTTTCTTTAAAATCACCTATAATAAGAAGATCTATATCACTCCCTTCATGAATTTCTCCTTTAGCAAAAGAACCAAAAAGATAAATTCTTTTTACTGAAAAAGTCTGACGAATTTTCTTAACAAGAAGATCTATTTGTTTATATATTTTTTCACGATTTCTAATATCAATTTGGCAGAGTTTATACATTGTTGAGCATCCTCTTCATCATAAAATTCAGCAGG
>Ga0164318_10000183_pt1 | contig 40271 bp, 33 predicted proteins | sample GuaBasSedimGuay9_FD_113734 | JGI IMG/M metagenome (GOLD analysis project Ga0164318, IMG submission 113734) | Subseafloor sediment microbial communities from Guaymas Basin, Gulf of California, Mexico - Guay9, Core 4571-4, 0-3 cm | ecosystem: Environmental > Aquatic > Marine > Hydrothermal vents... | reverse complement strand
GGCCATGAGGTCGGCCTCGGCCACGAGGTCCCCGTCCACGTAGGCCCTTCCGTGCATCTTGCAGGACCTCCTCCTCCTGTGCACCATCTCAAGTTCGAAGAGCAGCTGGTCCCCGGGAACCACGGGTTTTCTGAACCTGGCGTTATCTATTCCCATAAAGTATACGAGTTTGTCCTCCGGATCTTCCTCCCCGTTCAGGAGGAGCACCCCTCCCACCTGGGCCATAGCCTCTATTATGAGCACCCCCGGCATGACCGGCTGGCCTGGGAAGTGTCCGGGGAAGAAAGGCTCGTTCATGGTCACGTTCTTAAGCCCCACCACCCTCTCGCCGGGGACGAGGTCCAATATCCTGTCCACAAGGAGGAAGGGATATCGGTGGGGCATTATCTTCTGGATGGCCGTTATATCTAAGACGGAACCCTTACCCTCCTTGGGCTGATACTTGCTTATCATCTTCCTCTTCCTGTATACCTGTCGGATGCGCTTCACCAGCTCTATGTTGGCCTTATGTCCTGAGCTTGCTGCCATGACATGTCCTTTGAGGGGAGCCCCCAAAAGGGCGAGGTCGCCCAAGAGGTCCACGACCTTATGCCTGCAGAACTCGTTCGGGAAACGCAGTGGTATATCGTTCAGAATGTTGGTCCTTCCGACGAAGACGTCCTCCTCTATCCCGAAGAGCTCCTTAAGGTACTCCAGCTCGTCCGAGGTTATCTCCTTGTCGACTATGACCAATGCGTTGTCCAGACCTCCCCCCTTTATGAGTCCCCCTTCCCTCAGGGAACGGATCTCGCTTAAGAAGGCGAAGGTACGGGCCGGGGCGAACTCCTTTACGAACTCGTCCAAGGAGAACATGACCGTGTATTGGGTCCCGACCGCGGGGTTTCTAGGGTCGCTCATAAAGGTCACCTTGAGGTCGTCCGACGGGAGCACGACGAGCTCCACCCCCCTGCTCTTCTCCAGATCGTAGGATATCACATCCTCTATATCTATGTAATCCTTGGGGGAGTCCTGCTCAACTATCCCAGCTTCCAAAAGCGCCTCCACGAAGGGAAGGGCGCTTCCGTCCCCGACCGGAGGTTCCTCGCCCATCATCTCGACTTCCACGTTGTCGATCTCGAGCCCCACCAGGGCTGCCAAGAGGTGTTCCACCGTGCGAACCTGAATCTTCCCGACCCCCAAGGTGGTCCCCCTGGATATGTCCACCACGTAGTCTATGTCCGCCGGTATCTTGGGCCTGTCCGGAAGGTCCGAGCGTACGAAGGTTATGCCCGAGTTTATGGGAGCTGGATGGAAGGTGACCTTGGTATGCTCCCCCGTGTGGAGACCTATCCCTTCCACAGAGATTGACCTACCTATCGTCCTCTGCTTCTTCAACATCTTGCTCTCCCTTCCCAAGGATTTCCTCCAAACGGGCTATCCTCTCCTGCTGTTCCATCACGAGCCTCATAAGCTCCGGGAGCTTGGAGAGGACGGCCTCTATCCTCAGTTGTCTCCTGTGGGGCCTCGCAGGGTAGCCCGAGACCTGGGTTCCTGGGGGCACGGACTTGGTCACGCCGGACCGTGCGGCCACCTTGGCTCCTTCCCCCACCTCTATGTGGTCCTTGAACCCCGCCTGCCCCCCTACCTGGACGTACGCCCCTACCTTAGTGCTCCCGGAGATCCCGACCTGTCCAGCTATCACGGTGTGGGGGCCTATCTTCACGTTATGGGCCACCTGTACGAGGTTGTCTATCTTCGTCCCCTTACCTACCAACGTGCACCCTAAGGTCGCCCTGTCTATGGCGACCTGCGCCCCTATCTCGACGCCGTCCTCTATCACCACCCTCCCCACCTGCGGTATCTTGTGATACTCCCTCCCGTCGAATGCGAACCCGAACCCGTCGGCCCCTATCACCGTCCCACTGTGTACGACGACCTCCCTTCCCAGTTCCACATCCGGATAGAGCACCACATGCGGGTAGAGCCTCGAACCCGGACCTATCCTACACCTCGGGCCTACGTAACATCCTGCACCTATGTACACCCCGTCCCCTATCTCACAACCCTCCTCGACCACCGCGTACGGCCCTATGGATACCCTCTCCCCTAAGACCACGCCCTTCCCCACGACCGCAGTCCGGTGTATCCCCCTGGGAAGCTCGGTGTGTTGGCCGTAGAAGAGGAGCATGGCCCTCTGGAAGCTCAAGTATGGGTTGGGAGAGATGACCTTGGGGCCGGGGAATTCGTCCTTCAGCTCGGCCGGAAGTATGAGGGCGGAGGCCTTAGTGGTGCGGACCAGTTCCCCATGCCTGGTATCGGCGAAGCTCAGGTCCCCCTCCCCGGCCTCGTCCAGGGGGGCGATGCCGAAGATGGGGACCGAGCCGTCCCCCACCAATTCCCCGCCCACAAGCTTCGCCACCTGGTCTAAGGTCAACCCCTTCACTTCTCTTTGTTCAAATATTCTAAGACCTTATCCGTAAGGTCGTATTCTGGACGGGCGAAGACCACGGCAGGAACCGAGACATCGAAGATGAAGTCCAGTCCCTCCTCCTCGGCTATCTTAGCGAGGACCGAGTTTATCTTGTCGTATATAGGCTTGGATAGTTCCTGGATCTTCCTGGCCCTCTTGCCCTCGGGCCCTAAGATTTCGTTTAAAAACTCCTGATATTCTTGATACTTACGGTTGATCTCCCTTTCCATCTCCATCCTCTTCTCGTCGCTTAAAAGCAGCCTTTGACTTTCGTAAGTGTCCTCGAGCCTGCGGATTTCCTCCCTTTTGGCCTTGGCCTCCTGTTCCCACTGCTGCTCCATCCTCTTTATCTTCTCCTGTACGACCGCAAACTCCTTGTACTCGGAAAGTATCCTATCCGAGTTGATGTAACCTATCCTGAGGACCTTGCCCCAAGCGGATTGGATCGAGAGTCCCAAAACTATCATCAGAACGACCACCCTCATGTTCTCCTCCTTTTCAGAAGAATTGCCTTCCGAGCTGGAAGTGGGTGTTCCACTTACCCTTGGGCTGCAGAACCTTTCCCCTATCGTCCCTAACTTCGTCCAACCTGTACCCGAAGTCGAACCCTACGGTGCCCATAGGGGGCATCACAAGCCTTACCCCTAATCCTATAGAACGCTTAAGCTTAAGCGGATGCGCATCCTTCCAATCCCTCCAGGAGTTCCCAGCATCGGCGAACAAAAGCCCGTAGAGCTGCCCCTCCACGATGGGGAACTGGTACTCCAGGTTGAGGATCAAGGCCGTCCTCCCACCCATGGGCTTTCCGTCCTCGTACGGCACTACGCTTCTGTCTTCGTATCCCCTTATCATCCCGTCCCAACTCACCCCTCCCGGCATAAACCTTTCCCCGAACGGGATGTATCCCTTCCCACCCAGCTCGTCCACCAACCCCGCCCTTCCCCTCAGGACGAGCACGAACTTCCAAAACGTTGGCACGAAGACCTCCCAGTCGAGCTTGTACTTCTGATACGCTTCCTCCCCCCCGAGGAGACCGCCGGCCCACTCACCGGAGAGGGAAAGGATGGAACCTTTCGTGGGGAACTCCGGGAGGTCCCTGCTGTCCCTGAGGAAGGTAATTCCCGCACTGCTGGCCCTCTCGGGCCAACTTCTCTTCCTGAGGCCGTACGGGTCGGTGTAGACCGAATCCGGGGCTATGTAGGGGTAGTCCACCTCCTCGAGCCTGTACCTTCCGTAGAGGCGGGAGTACTCGTCCAGCCAGCTCAGCCTCCTCCCGAGCCTGAGCGAAAGGCCAGTACGCCTTTCGTGGAAGTCGGTGTAAGATTTATCGTGGATGTGGTAAACTTCCAAGCTCAAGCTCGTCGGGGTGTCCAGTAGCCAGGGTTCCGTGAAATCGAACCTCAGGACCTCCCTACGCCTTCCGAGATCGCAGGTGAGGTCCAACTGTTGGCCGTTTCCGAAGAGGTTCGGGATCATGAGGCCGACCGTACCTATGAGCTTATATTGCTCGCTGTATCCCAGGCCCACGGACGCCTGGCCCGTGGGCTTCTCCTTCACCCTTATGAGGAGGTCGACATCTCCGTCCTCCAAGAACTTGGGCTCCGGCGTCACGCTGCTGAAGTAGTTGAGCATGTATAGGTTCCTTATGCTCCTTTCGAGGTCCGACCTTCGAAAGACCTGCCCCGGAACCAGGACCAGTTCCCTGAGTATCACCTTGTCCTTGGTCTTGCGGTTACCGGCTATCATTATCCTGTGCACCCTGGACGGCCGGCCCTCCTGGATCACGAAGTGGACGTCCAGAGTGTCCCCCCTTATGCTCTCCCGTCTGTCGACGGATGCCGATATGTACCCCTTCTCCTGGTACGCGGAAAGGAGGCTCTGATAGATACGATCGTACTTTCCTTCGTCGTACACTTCCCCTTCCTTCAAATCCAGAAGGGCCTTCAACTGCTCGTCGGTTAGGGCCTCGTTGCCCTCCCATGTCACCTTGCCGAAGCGATACCGAGGGCCTTCTTTGAGGTAAATATCTACGAAGAGGTTGCGCTTCGAACTGTCGTAATATATGCTGTCCTTCACCACCTGAACGTCCCTGTACCCGTGGTTCCTATAGAATTGCAGGACCTTATCCAAGTCGGTTCTGTAGACCTCCTCCTTGAATTCCCCCTTCCTCCACCACCGAGCTTCCTTGGTCTTCATGAGCTTCTTCAACTTCCCGTCCTCGAAGGCCTGGTTTCCTATAAAGTTGATCCTCTTCACCCTGACCTTCTTCCCCTCGTCTATCAGATACGTAAGACGGACCCTGCCCTTCCCTGCAGGGGTCACCACGGCCCTGACTTCCGCTGAGAGGTATCCCTTGTCCTCGTACAGTTCCTTTATGGACCTCCGGCCGTCGTGTATCACCTTGGAGCTTACGACCTGCCCTTCCGTAAAGTGGAGGGCATCCCTGAGCTCCCGCTCTTTGAGGGCCTTGTTGCCCTCGAAGGATATTTCGGTCAGGACAGGGTTCTCCTCGACCTCTACGGTCAAGCTAACGCCCCCGGAGTCCTCGTCGGCCCATATGCGTACATCCTTGAAGAGTCCGAGGGCGTAAAGCCTGCGGATGGCGCTTTGGACCTTTTCCAGCGTGACCTCCTGCCCCGGGGAAAGTCCGGACGCCTCCAATATCAAGGCCGTGTCCGTCCTGGCGGCCCCTCTTACTTCGATCTCCGTTATGTTCATATCCGAACCCCATGCCACGACGAAGGAAAGTAGGACTACCATCATGGTCTGCCTCCTAAGTTACATCACCACCATATCCTGTGCCGAAGTCCCACTCGCCTGTCCCTTTGCCCGGAGAGGGGATCGTAGGAGTATTCGAGCTTCAGCCATGTGTCCGTCCACAGCCTGTACTCCAATCCTAAGAGGTGCTGCACGCTCCATAGCTCCCCGTAGGGGGGCTTAGGAGGTTCCAGCTCCCCCCTGTAGAACAGGAGACCCCTCGTACCTATGCGTTCGCCCAAGGTAAATTTAGTCCCGTAAAGCAGGGAAGTGAGGGAAGGGCCCGAAGGGGCGAGGAGGTTCCTCATAAGGGAGGGCTGAATCTGTAACACGTCCAGGCCTATGGCCCTCCTGAGGCGGTACTCTATGGGCGAGAGGAGGGAGCGGAAGACCCTGTCCTCTACGCCTATCCCCAGCGCTTCGGCCACCTTCCTGGGGTACTCCTCCAAGGGATATCCTAAGAGCCTGAGCACCTCTTCCTTAGAGATGTCCCAGGAAGGGGGGACTTCCACATCCAAGAAACATTCGTTCAGGGGAGCCCGCTCCAGCTTCGCTCCGGTCTTAGGGTCCCAGGCGTAAAGCCGGAGGTATACGGGAAGTTCCCTTCCCGTGTTCTCGTCCCTGACCTTCGTTTCAGCGCTCCCGTACACTATGGGCTCCACCCCATATTTGGTGTTGAACTCTATTCCGGCTTCCTCCACCCAGAACTCTTTGTCCAAATAGAAGATAGTGCCTGAGGTAGCCCTTAAGCTGCCCTCCACCCAGAAGTCTCCCCTCGCAGGGCAACCGTGCAGGGTTAACCTGTCCCCTTCCTCTATCCTGAGCCTGGCCCCCGCTCCGAAGATGGCGTCCCTAAGGTACCATACCTCCTCCCCGGCCACGAGGGTGAGGTCCCAATCGGTCCGATCCCAGATCGAGGGCCTCTTCCCTCCCGTAGGGGGATAGGTTATCTCGGCGTTGCGCAGGAGGACCGTCCCGACCATCCTCGGCAAGGAGGAAGGACCCTCTATCAGGAAGGGTTCGTCCGGCCTCCTTCCGTACAACACGAAGGTCCCCGTCCTCCCGGGGGACATGATGCCCGGGATGTGGAGTTCTATCCCCGATGGGCCGGTGTTCAACTGTAGGACGCCGAGGTTCACGCCCCCCAGCACCTCCAGCTTAAGGGGCCTCTCCCCCCTCCTGTTTGAGACCTCCAACCTGCCGCCGTCGAGCTTCGCTTCGAACTTACCCACCTTCAGGAAGCCGTCCGGCTCCATGCGGGCCTCTACGACGATGTTACGGACTTCGGTGGGACCCCAGGAGATCTTCCCATCTTTTAAAGAGAGGTTGAACTCCTTCAACTTCGGGGAGTCGTAGGGTCCTCCAAGGGCAAGCTCCAACTTGCCGTACCCGGAGGCCTTCACGCCACCTCCCAACACGAGGAGGGAGGAGAGGAGGTCCCCCTCCAAGCTCATCTTGAGGTCCAAGGTTCCATCCTTTAAGGTCCCCTCCGCCTTACCTTTCATCCTTTCGCCGGAGAGCTTCAGCCTGAGCATGGCGTTCCCGTCCAACTTTCCCCTGACCTCCCCTCCCACGTAGCCTATCCCCACCTCCCCGAACCGGACGCCCACCGCCTCTACGTGGGCCTTGTAGTCCCTTCCCGAAACCTCCACATCGTAGGAGAACATCCCCCTAAGCCTCCTTTGCAGAGGAAGGAGCTGGGCTATCCTGGAGATCTCTACGTCCAGCCCCACGGCCCGGAATTCCCCCCCTCTGTAGGAGACCTCGCCCAAAGTTCCCCATCGGTCCTGAACCGTCCCCTCAAGCCACGGACCTTCTTCGTCCCACCCGAACCGGAAGCTCCCTTCCATCCCTCCCCTTCCCTTAAGCCCGAAGTTGGACAAAGTTAAGCTCCCTCCACCCGAGCCCCCGTAAGCCCTCACCCTTCCGGACAGACTCCCCTCAAGGCCCAACCAAGCCAAGGAGAAGTCGTCCAAAGAGGCGAGGAGTTCGCCTTCCTCCTTCCTTCCGGAGAGCTTCCCACCGGCGACCTCCAAATCCCAAACCACCCCCCCGGGGCCCACCCTGACCGCACCTCGATAGGGAATAGCTCTGCCGGACATGTAAACGGAACCCCTTTTGAGCAGGAGGACGAGCTCCTCTCCTCGGGGAAGTAGTTCGTAGGGCCCGGCCGCCTCCCAGAAGGGGCCCTTTATGTGTAAGTGTCCCACGATAGGACCGTCGTCGGTACTGGAGGCCGTAAGTTCGCCGGTCAGGGGAAGGTCCCTCCCGGCCAGGTGATGGCTTCCCTCCACCCTTAGGGAGACCTTAAAGCCTCCTTTCGTCGCCTGCCCTGCGGCCTCCAACCCAGGGCCGGATATACGAAACTTCACCTGCCCCCCTTCCCTCCTCAGGACGCCCCTGAGCGTGGGGAGGACCCTCCCCCTCCATACGAGCTCGGCCCGGTCCAGGACGAACCTCCATTCTTCCCCCTTGCAGTACAAGGTCCCCCATATCTTCCCCTTGGGCAACCTCACCTTCGGGAGAAGGAACCCCCACAGGGCCTCCCCCTCCACCCCCTCGATCCTCCAGCTGGACCTCGAAGGACCCTTCCGGGGGAACCTTCCCCATCCCTCAACCCTTCCACCTCCTATATAGCCTGATGCCCTGCTCAACCTGAAGAGGCCGGGCTCCTGCTGGAAGGAGAAGGAGACGTCCTCCATCCGCACCCTTCCCAGAAGGGCGATGGGTACCTTCCCTCGTCCGGTGATGTTCATCCCTTCCCAAGTCCCCTTTATCTTTAACCTTATGTCCCCCTTTCCATTCAGAAAGCCATCGGTGGCCGAGGCCAGCTCGAACTGGGGGATGAGGATATGTAGGTCCGGGCCCTCGTCCGTTATCCTCCCTTCCCCCTCGAAGTACCTCCCTTGGCTTATGCCCTTCAACCTTCGTATCAACATGCACCTTCCGTCCCACTCGCCCTCCAGCCACACCCTTGAAAGAGGGCTCAGGCCCTTAAGGGTTAAGTCCTCTCCCTGCATACGGAAGGCCGCCCTGCAGGGCGAAAAATCCTTCAAGAAAAGCTCGGCCCTAAGGGAGAGGAGGCCGGAGGGGGCCCAGGATGAGATTTCCTTCGGGAGGGACCTTAAATCTACCTCCCTTGCAGTAAGCTCCATCCTGCCCGTCCCTGACTTCCCATCCATGTGCCCTTTAAGCGAAAAGGCCCCATCCCCCAAAGAACCTTCCATCTCCAGCCTTACGGTGTCCCCATCTGCGTAGATCCGACCGGATAGGTCCTCCGCCCACGGGGGAAGCCTTCCCCGCCGGAAGTTCAGGGGGACGGGTGGGGGATGCAGCCTGAGTACTGGAGGTCCACCCTTGGGGTTCAGGATCGGACCGTAAAGGGATATCTCCGTGACCTTCCAAGGAAGGAGGCGGTACTTCAACCTGAGGAGGGGGATCTGTACCTGGTCGGATATCCTCACATCACTGAGGTGCCACGTCCCCAGACCTATGTGGAGGGAACCCACCGAAACCCGCCTTCCGAGCTTCGAGGAGGCCAATCCTTGAAGGTAGCGCAGGGTTAAACCCTGTAACGCTCTCACACCTAAATAACATCCCACGGCGGCCCCCACCACCAGGGCCACCTTCCAAGGTCTCCCTACGAGCATATATGCTCACCCCCTCAGGAGGCCGCATGGGACATCGACCTCTTGCCCCTGACCCGGACGAAGGCGAGGCCATCCCCGCGACGGACGACCCGTACGGTATCCCCGGGTCCGAACTTCCCCTCGAGCATCTCCTCGGCGAGGGGGTCGGAGATGTACTTCTGGATCGTGCGCTTGAGAGGTCTGGCACCGAACACCGGATCGTAGCCCTTCTCGGCCAGGAAGCTCCTCGCCCCTCCGCTCACGTCCAAGCGCATCCCCTGGGCCTCTATCCTTTCTATGACCTCCCTGAGAAGGATGTCCACGATCTTGAGCACCGCCTCCTCGGAAAGCGGCCTGAAGACTATGATCTCGTCGACACGGTTGAGGAACTCGGGGCTGAAGGTTCGCTTTACCTCCTCCAATATCCTCTCCTTCATCCCTTCGTAGTCCTCCTCCTCGGTCCGCACGAACCCAAGCCCCTTGCCCTTCCTCGCATGGCGGGTTCCTATGTTGGAGGTCATTATCAGGATGGTGTTCTTAAAGTCCACCCTCCTTCCGAAGTTATCGGTGAGATGCCCCTCGTCCAGGACCTGGAGCAGTAGGTGGAAGAAGTCGGGATGCGCCTTCTCTATCTCGTCGAAGAGCACCACAGAGTAAGGTTTCCTGCGGACCTTCTCGGTGAGCTGCCCCCCCTCCTCGTACCCAACGTACCCCGGAGGGGCTCCTATGAGGCGGGAGGTCGAGAACCTCTCCATGTATTCCGACATATCCACCCTTATCAGGGCATCCTCGTCGTTGAAGAGGTATTCGGCCAAGGCCTTGGCAAGTTCTGTCTTACCTACTCCGGTTGGCCCTAAGAATATGAAGCTGCCTATGGGGCGTCTCGGGTCCTTAAGCCCAGCCCTGGTCCTCCTTATGGCCTTTGCTATGGCCTCTATGGCCTCGTCCTGGCCGACCACCCTCTTCTTGAGCTCCTCCTCCATCTTGAGGAGCTTCTCGGTCTCGTTCCTGGCCAGACGGTGCACCGGGATTCCGGTTATGAGGGCAACCACCTCCGCCACGTCCTCCTCTGTGACCTGGACCTCCTTGGATTCGACCTCCTCGCTCCAGAGTCTCTTACGGTACTCCAACTCCTCCCTGAGGACCCTGGCCCTGTCCCTGAGCTCCGCCGCCCTTTCGAAGTCCTGGGCCTCCGCTGCCGCCGCCTTAAGCCGCTCTATCTCCTCTATCTGCTGCTCCATCCTCTTTATCTCGGGAGGGAGGGTGGCCTGAGCCAGCCTCACCTTCGAACACGCCTCGTCTACGACATCTATCGCCTTGTCGGGGAGGTACCTGCCGCTTATGTACCTGTCGGAGAGCTCTGCGGCCGCCTTGAGGGCCTCGTCGGTTATCTTGACCTTATGGTGTTCCTCGTACTTGGGCCTCAAGCCCTTGAGGATCTCTATCGTCTCCTCGACCGTGGGAGGTTCCACGAGTATAGGTTGGAACCGCCTCTCCAATGCGCCGTCCTTCTCTATGTACTTGCGGTACTCGCTCAAGGTAGTAGCACCTATGCACTGTACCTCGCCCCTGGAGAGGGCGGGCTTGAACATGTTGGAGGCGTCCAAGGTGCCCTCGGCGCTCCCCGCCCCCACGAGGGTATGGAGCTCGTCTATGAAGACTATTATGTCCTTGTTCTGCTGAAGTTCGGCCATAATGGCCTTCATCCTCTCCTCGAACTGTCCCCTGTACTTGGTCCCGGCCACTATGGCACCCAGGTCCAAAGAGATTATCCTCTTGTCCGCCAATATCTGAGGGACCTCCCTGCGAACTATCCTCTGAGCCAGGCCTTCGACTATGGCGGTCTTTCCCACGCCAGGCTCCCCTATGAGCACGGGGTTGTTCTTCTTGCGACGGCTGAGGACCTGGGATAACCTTTCTATCTCCTTCTCCCTCCCTATGGTAGGGTCCAGCTTCCCCTCCTGGGCGAGCTTGGTGAGGTCCCTCCCGAAGTGGTCCAAAAAGGGCGTCTTGCTCTTCTTCTTCTCCTTTTCCCTCCTCCTGACCGACCTGCCGCTCAAGATGGCCAATATCTCGGCCTCAGCGGCCTTGTAGGTCACGCCGAAGGCATCCAATATCTGTGCGGCTATCCCCTCCCTGTCCTTCAGAAGGGCCAGGAGCACATGTTCTGTCCCGGTATATTCCGATTTCATCCTCCTGGCTATGTCCACGGCCCGCTCCAATATCTGATGGGCCCTCGGGGTGAAAGGCCTCTGGCCACCTACGACGGTGTCCTTGGAAGGGGGCACGGCGCTCTCCACCGCCTGCCTGACCGACTCTAAGTCCAGCCCCAAATTCACCAAGGCCATGACCGCAACGCCCTCCCCGAGCCTCAGTATAGCCAAGAGGAGATGTTCCGTACCCACCATATCGTGGCCCAAGCGTTCCGCTTCCTTTTGGGCTAACTGCACTAAGCGTTTGACGTTATCGGTATACGGAGGTTGGTTCATGGTGTACCCCCCCTTAAATTGCGATCTTCCAACTGAGATTTAGCAAATCCTGTGCCGAAACCGGTACAGCCTTACCGCCCGAAAGCCTGACGGCCCTGTCGGCCTTAGCGGCGAGTCTGGGGTTGTGGGTAGCTATGACGAAGGTCTGGCCCAGGGAGCAGGATAGCTCCCTCAGAAGCCCGTATAATGCCTCCCCATGTTCGGGGTCCAGGTTCCCCGAAGGCTCGTCCGCCAAAACTACCTTAGGTTCGTTGGCCAAGGCCCTGGCCACGGCCACCCTCTGTTGCTCACCCCCCGAAAGCTCCCCCGGCCTGTGGTTCCTCCTCTCCCAGAGCCCGACCCTCCTGAGGAGGGCTTCGGCCACCTCCCTTGCCCTTTCGGGTTCGTCCCCGGCTATGATCCTCGGAAGCATGACGTTCTCCAAGGCCGTGAACTCAGGAAGCAGATGGTGGAACTGGAAGACGAAGCCCACTGCACGGTTCCTGAACCGGGCCCTTTCCTCCTCGGAAAGTTCGAAGACGTCCGTGCCGTCTATCAGGACCCTTCCCTTTGTGGGCCTGTCCAAAGTTCCCATTATGTGCAACAGGGTGGTCTTCCCTACCCCGGAAGGTCCCACGACCGATACTATCTCCCCGCTTTTTACCTCCATGTCGACTCCCCTGAGGACCTCTACCCTCTCATCCCCCATAATGTAGGTCTTGTGAAGGTCGTGGACCGCCAGGACCACATCGTCATTCATACCTTATGGCCTCCACAGGGTCCAGGGCAGCTGCCCTCCTGGCAGGGTACAACGAGGCCAAAAAACATATCCCCACGCTCGCCGCAGAGACCCATATGAAGTCCCATATGCGCATATCTATCGGGACGGCGTTTATTATGTAGATGTCGGGAGGGAGGGATATGAGCTTAAACTTCTCCTGCAGGAAGCACAGCAGGGCTCCCAAGGCCGCGCCCACACCGGTGCCCACGGTCCCCACCACCAGCCCCTCGAACATGAATATCCTCCCTATGCTCCTTGCGGTGGCCCCCATGGACTTGAGTATGCCTATCTCCTTGGTCTTCTCCAGGACCATCATGATGAGTGTGCTGGCTATGTTGAAGGCCGCCACTAAAATTATCAGACTGAGCACTATGAAGCTGCTCCACTTCTCTATGGTCATCCAACTGAAGAGGTGCCTCCTCATCTCGGCCCATGTCCTCACGTAGTAAGGGTAGCCGAGCTTTCCTATTATGTCCCGTTTCACACTCTCGGCCCTGTAGGGATCGTCCGTCTTCACCTCGAGCCCGGTGACCGCGTCCCCTACGCCGAAGAGCGTCTGTGCCGAGCGGAGGGAGACGACCGCTAAGGAGGCGTCGAATTCGTAGAACCCGCTCTCGAAGATCCCCACCACCCTGAACCTGTGTAACCTCGGAACCGAGAGGAGGGCCGGGCTCAGGCTCTGTGGGGTGGCCATATAGACTGTGTCCCCCACCGTCGTCCTGAGCCTGTCGGCCAGGACGATCCCCAGGACCACCCCAGGGGGGCCCTCGGGAGGTTCCAGAAGCATCTCCCCGAAGACCACGTAACTTCCGAGGTCGGAGACCTGGTCCACCGTCGCCTCGTCCACACCCTTGACCGCCACCCCGGCCGTGACGCCCTTGGAGGCCAGCATCGCCTCTCCGTATACGAAGGGGGAGACGCCGACGACATGGGGGACCTCCTTCACCTTCTCCATGGCCTTGTGCCATTCAGACATCGGAAGGCCGTGGAACCTCCCGACCCTTATGTGGGCGTCCATGCCTATAAGTTTAGAGCGCACCTCCCCCGCAAAGCCGTTCATAAGGGAAAGCACTATCACCAAAGCAGCTACCCCGACGGCGACGCCGCCGACCGAGATGTAGGTTATGAGGGATATAAATTTCGTCCTCCTCTTGGAGCGCAGGTATCGCTTGGCTATGAAGAACTCGTAGGAAGGCATGGGCCCACATCTACCTTTCAGGCCTCATGTGGGGGAACAGGATGACATCCCTTATCGAAGGCATATCCGTAAACAGCATCACCAACCTGTCCACCCCTATGCCGAGGCCACCTGTGGGTGGCATTCCGTACTCTAAGGCCCTTATGAAGTCCCGATCCAAGACCTGGGCCTCCTCGTCCCCCTTCTCCCGAAGCCTCATCTGCTCCTGGAACCTCCTCATCTGGTCCTCGGGGTCGTTCAGCTCAGAGAAGGCATTGGCTATCTCCATCCCCGAGACGAAGAGTTCGAACCTTTCCACGAGCCCAGGATCGTCCCTGTGGCGCTTTGCTAAGGGGGAGGTCTCTATGGGATAGTCCATGACGAAGGTGGGCTGCACGAGGTGGGGCTTGACAACTTCGTCGAAGAGCTTTTCCATCATCTTACCTCTTCCCATGCCTCCGTCCACATCGAGCCCTTGCGAAAGGCAAAGTTCTCTGAGGGCTTCGTCCGAAAGTTCCCTCGGGTCCACCCCCACCTTCTCCTCCAGGGCCTCCAACATCCTGATCCTCCTCCAGGGCGGGGTCAGGTCCACCTCCTTGCCCTGGTAGACGAGCCTCGTGGTGCCCAGGACCTCCTCGGCGGCATGCGAGAGCATATCCTCGGTGAGGTCCATTATGTCGTGATAGTCGGCGTACGCCTGATAGGCCTCGAGGAGGGTGAACTCAGGATTGTGGAGCCTGTCCATACCCTCGTTACGGAAGTCCTTGGAGAACTCGTACACCTTCTCAAATCCTCCCACTATCAGTCGCTTAAGGTAAAGTTCGTTGGAGATCCGCAGGTAAAAGTCCACGTCCAGGGCGTTGTGGTGGGTGACGAAAGGCCTGGCGGAGGCTCCCCCGTACACCGGCTGGAGCACGGGTGTCTCCACCTCCAAGAATCCTCTTTCGTCCAGGAAGTTCCTCAGAGCACGTATAGTCTCGGTGCGTCTGCGGAACACCTCCCTCACATCCGGGTTCACTATGAGGTCCACATACCTCTGGCGGTACCTCTGCTCCTTGTCGGTGAAGGGGTCGTAGATTATCCTTCTGTCGCCCTCCACCTTCTCCTTCACCACGGGAAGCGGCCTCAGGCTCTTGCAGAGCACCTGGAAGGACCCTACTTCTACGGTTATCTCCCCCGTGCGGGTGCGGAAGACGGTACCCCTGACCCCGATGATGTCGCCGATGTCCAAGAGCTTGAACGTGGAGAACGCTTCGTCACCCACCACATCCCTCCTTATGTATATCTGTATCCTCCCTTCCCAGTCCTGTATGTGTGAGAAACAGGTCTTTCCATGTTCCCTTACCGACATAATTCGACCGGCCACGGAGACGGGGTCCCGGGCGGAACTTAGGGAATCGAACTCTTCCTTTACCTCCCGGGAGGTGTGGGTGACCTGGAACTTGTAGGGATAAGGCTCTACGCCCATCTCCCTTAATTTAGCCAGCTTTTCCCTGCGCCTTTCTATGAGCTGATCTTCAGGTCTCATATCGTCCTCCCAAGAAAATATAACAAAACCCCCCTCCGATGTCAACCTTGCGCTTGGTCCCGAAAGTCCGTATCTTTAGGGGCGGACGTTCGCAGGAGGGGGCATGCTCAAATTTCTGCTGGCCTTCGGGCTGCTCTTTGCCGTAACTAAGGCCGAAAAGCCTGCCGTCAGAAAGGTTACATTCGAAAACGGCCTCGTGGTGTTGACCAAGCCATCAGGGGCCAACGACATAGTTGCGGTGGAGGTGCTCCTGAGGATGGGGCCCCTCTACGAGAGGGACGAGGAGGCGGGACTCTCCGATATAACGCAACGACTTCTCCTGAAGGGAACGGAATCCAGGACTGCGGAGGAGCTTGCGGAGGAGATAGAGTCCTTGGGCGCCAAGCTTTCCTCGGGGGCGTTCCGGGAGTACGGATACATCTCGCTTTTAGCCACGAAGGACCGGTGGAAGGAGGCCTTGGAGTTGCTCTTCGACGTCGTGCTCCATCCCAAGTTCCCGGAGGACGAAGTTGAACAGGAAAAGCAGATGGCCCTCAAAAGGATAAAGGCAAGAAGGGACCGACTCCTTACCAGGGCCGTTGACCTTATGAGGGAGGCCTTCTACGGCCAGCACCCTCACCACAAGCCCGTATTGGGTTATCCGGAGACGGTGTCCAAGTTCTCAAGGGAAGAGGTCGTGGGGTGGTACAGGAAGTTCTACGTCCCGAACAACATGGTCCTGGCTGCGGTGGGGAACTTCCCGGAGGGGGAGTTTTTGAAGGAGGTGGAGGAGAACCTGGCGGACCTGCCCGAGGGGCCGCTCCCCGAACCTGCGCCCGGACAGGTTCCCGGCCGGGAGGAATCCAGCGAAACCTTTGAGCAGAGGGAAAGCCGAGCAGTTTGGGCCGCCTTTGGTTACCCAGCCCCGCCGGTTTCGGACCGGGATTTCGCAGCCCTGGAGGTTCTGGACGCCATCTTAGGTGGAGCGATGGACTCCAGGCTCTTCGTATCCGTCAGGGACGAGAGGGGGCTCGCCTATCAGATAGGCTCGAGCTACATAGCTATGGAGGGGCCGAGCCTATTTCTGATATACCTGGGCACGAGGCCGGAGCGTTTCGAGGAGGCCAAGGAAGTTGTGCTTGGAGAGGTGGAAAGGATGGTCGAGGAGCAGGTCCCGGAGGAAGAGCTCGAGGCTGCCAAGACCTACATTAAAGGGACCTTCCTGATGTCCCAGGAGAGGAACATGGACCAGGCGTCCCTCCTGGCCAAGTACGAGCTTACGGGGTTAGGGTACAGGTTCGTGGAGATATATCCCGAACTTATAGATGCGGTCACCGCCGAGGATGTGCTCAGGGCCGCCCGGAGGTACCTCTCGGGGCCCTACGTCCTGGGAGCTGTCGTGCCGGAGTGAAGGAGGAGATATGTTGTACCTCGTCATCGCCTCGGTCCTGTTCGGAGGGGACATGGCGGAGGTCACCCGCCACAACGACCTCGGGGTGGTATACATGGAGCAGAACAACTTCGCAGCAGCCGCCCGGGAGTTCGAGGAGGTGCTGAAGCTACATCCGAACTACGTCATAGGTCACATCAACCTGGGCATAGCGTACGTGCAGATGAGCAGGTACGATGACGCCGTGAGGGAACTCAAGGAGGCCCTCTCCCTGGACCCCGACAACCCCTACGCCCACTATAACTTGGGTCTTATATATAAGATCAGGGGCCAGTATCCAGAAGCCAAGATGGAGTTCGAAACGGTGCTCAAGAAGGACCCCGAGGACCCTTACGTGTGGCACAACTTGGGGATAGTGCTCTCCAAGCTCAAGGACCACGAGGCAGCGGTGAAGGCCTACGAACAGGTCCTGAGGCTCGACCCCAACAACATATCCGCCCATTACAACCTCGCAACTGAACTCAGGAGGCTCGGAAGGTACGAGGAGGCCGAAAGGCACATGAAGAAGTTCAGGAGGCTCAGGGCCCTCGGGCTCAAGCCCACCGCTGGGGTGAGGTATTTAGAGCAGGGCAAGTACGCCGAGGCCCTCCCCGACCCATCGCTCCTGAAGCCTCCCCCGGACGAGAGGTACCCCGTGAAGTTCGTGGATGCGACCGAAGAGGCCGGAGTGCCCTCCTTCCCGCTTCCCGGCAGGGTCCCGGAGGAGGTCCCGAAGGATGCCTCGGAGGAATGGCTAAGGGAGCATGTAGTCGAGCCGCTCGGAGGGAACGCATGCTGGGGCGACTACGACGGCGACGGTGACCTGGACATGTACATCGTCCGATGTGGTGCCAACGTCCTGCTCAGGAACGAGGAAGGTAGGTTCGTGGACGTCACCCCGAAGGCAGGAGTGGGGGACGAAGGGCTGGGGATGGACGCCGTGTGGGGTGACTACGACAACGACGGTGACCTGGACCTCTATGTGGCCAACTTCGGACCCAACTTGCTCTACCGCAACGAAGGGGACGGGACTTTCACCAACATGACCCAGGAGGCAGGGGTGGGGGACCCACGCTGGAGCGTGGCCTGCGCATTTGCCGACGTCGACCACGACGGGGACTTGGACATATTCGTGGTCAACTACGGAGACAGGAACACATTGTACAGAAACAACTTCAACGGGACATTCACCGACGTGACCCAGGAGGCAGGGATCGGAGGGGCACGCCGTAGCAGGGGGGTCGTCTTCACGGATTACGACAACGACAGGGATGTAGACTTCTTCGTCCTGAACGACGGGGAACCGGACCAGCTCTTCAGCAACAACAGGGACGGGACGTTCACCGACATGGCCGAGGAGGCCGGCATCGCCTCCCCAGGAAGGAGCTTCTCTGCGGCGATCTCCGACTACGACAGGGACAGGTTCATGGACCTGGTCGTAGGTAGTACGGGGGAACCTCCTGTCCTATACCGCTACCTGAGGGACGGAAGGTACATCCCCGTCTCCCTCCCCTGGCCGGAAGGCTTCTCCGCCGAAGTTGTATCGTCCTTGGACTACGACAACGACGGCGACATGGACATCTTGGCCGTATCCCGTGACGGAAGGCCCCTGCTCCTCAGGAACAGGATGGGGAAGAACTTCGAGGTGGACGAGGAGGCCTTCCCGAAGGTCTCCGTTCCCGGCGTTAAGAAGGCCCTCGTAGGGGACTACGACCTGGACGGGGACCAGGACGTGGCGCTCGTCTCCTACGGAGGAGGGGTGAGGCTCTTCAGGAACGAAGGGGGGAACGAGAACTCTTGGCTCGTGGTGCGCCTCGTGGGCAGGGGATGCAACCGCCAGGGCATAGGCACTAAGCTCGAGGTCAAGACCGGCTCGCTCTGGCAGAAGAAGGAGGCGAGGGGGGACTCCTGGAGCCCCGGAGGGGTGCTGAGCTTCGGGCTCGGTAGGAACTCGAAGGTGGACCTTCTCAGGGCCCTCTGGCCGGACGGCGTGAGGCAGACCGAAATGGAGGTTCCAGCCCGGAGGGATACGAACCTCGTGGAGATAGATAGGAAGGGTACGTCCTGTCCCATACTCTACGTAAACGACGGGAGGGAAATACACTATGTTACGGACTTCAACGGCGCAGGTGACTCGGGATACCTGATAAGACCTGGAGTGTACGCCCTACCGGATCCGGACGAATATGTCCCGATCCCCAGGAAACTTCTGAGGCCCATCGGAGGAATCTACGACCTGAGGGTAGCAAGCCAGCTTGAGGAGGTCATACTCTTGGACCAGGTGAAGCTTCTGGCCGTGGACCATCCTCCGGGATGGGAGGTCTATCCCAACGAGAGGTTCGTGAGCGTTCCTCCGTACCCCGAGTTCCGGCTTTACTTCGTACGCAACCCTGTACATCCCAGGAACGCAGTGGACTACAGGGGGAGGGACGTCACCGACCTCGTGATGCACAGGGACAGGCTCTACCCGGATGTACCCCTGGAAAGGTTCCAGGGCTACGCAAAGGTTCACACCCTGACCCTGGACTTCGGGGACCTCTCGGGCGCTGGAAGGATGCTCCTTGTGGCCTACGGATGGCTGGAGTACATGTCCTCCACAGCTAACCTGGCGGCGTGGCAGGCCGGAATAAGTCCCATGCCTCCGAGGCTCGAGGTCCCCGACGGAAGGGGAGGATGGAAGGTCGTGACGGAGGACATGGGAGCCCCTGCGGGGGAGCCGAAGCCCATGGTATTTGACCTTACGGGAAAGCTTCCTCCCCACGACTGCCGCCTCCGCATAACGACGAACTATCAAATCTATTGGGACCAAATTCTTGTGGACACCACCTCCTCCGAACCCCCCCACCGAGTTCGGGAACTCCCCCTCGAGGAGGCAGTGCTGAGGTGGCTCGGGTACCCGTACGACTATTCCCCGGACGGAAGGAAGCCGAAGGTTTACGACTACCGGAGGGCCCTCTTAACTCCGAGGTATAACTGGAGGGACATAACAGGGTACTACACCAGATACGGGGATGTGAAGGAGCTCCTGAAGGACGTGGACGACAGGTTCGTGATAATGAGACACGGCGACGAGGTGGCCCTGAAGTTCGGGGTCCTCCCGGTCCCCGAGGGATGGGAAAGGAGCTTCGTATTCTACGCGAACGGCTTCGGAAAGAGCACCGACCTCTGGTCCGCCTACACCTGGACGGTGGACCCCCTCCCCTTCCATGGGATGAGCACCTACCCTTATCCCGAGGGGGAATCCTACCCCGACGACCCGGAACACAGGGACTACTTAGAGCGCTACAACACACGCCTCATAGTATGGAAGGGGGAATAGGTTTGAGGCCCGGCGAGAGGGCCGTGATATTGGGGATAGGGAACGAGCTTAGGAGGGACGACGGCCTCGGCGTCGTCTTAGCCAGGAGGTTGAAGGACGAGCTCCCCGTCCTGGAAGGGGGAAGCGCGCCCGAAAACCTTTTAGGGGAGATCTTGGACCTCGGACCGAACGTCGTCGTGATCGTGGACGCCGTGGACTTCGGGGGAAGGCCCGGCGAGATAAGGAAGATAGAAAGGGAGGAGGTGGAGGGCCTCGGGTTCTCGACGCATGGGCCCTCCATCCTGCCCCTTGTGGATTTTTTGGAAAGGGAGGGCATAAGGACCGTAATCTTAGGTGTCCAGCCCGAGGACATAAGGTTCGGGACGGGACTGAGCCCGAAGGTGCAGGAGGCGATATCTGATCTGGAGGAGATGCTGAGGTCATCACAAATTCCTTGACATGAGGAAGGGAGACTGCTATCTTCCGGACTTAAAGGTAAGGTCAAGTCGAACCGAGGAGCAGCAGAAAGGAAGGAGAGATGGGGGAGGTTAAGGAACCTTGTACGGCCCGGGAGTTGGAGGAGAGGGTGAAAGTCTTAGAGACCACCGTGGCGGAGCTGACCCGCATCCTCGTGAAGGTGGTGAGGGGTTTCGCGGCCTACGGGAGCGACGAAGAGCTCTGGGAGTGGTGGAGAAATAGGGTCAACCCTTAGCTCCTCGAGGCCGGGGTGTACGCCCCGGCCTCACATTTATTAAGGACATCGACTTCGATCGGCTTGACAATTCCTGTCCTTTCCTTGTATATTACATTCGAAACGATGGACCGAAGGGAGTTCCTGAAACGGGCCATATCCTTAGGGGTCGGGGCAGCTCTGGGTCCGGGGTTGCTGCCTCCCGCCCTCGCAGGCACGAGGTCCCGCGTGGTGGTATCCGTCGGGAAGGGGAGGTTGGACGAGGAGGCGGTCGGGGTCCTCCTGGACCGAGGGATCGAGGCGCTCTTCGGGGCGAAGGCGAAGGACGTGTGGCCCGAGCTGGTCGGACCCGGGGACGTCGTGGGGCTCAAGGTAAACTGCCTCGCAGGGAGGGGGATGTCCACCCGAAAGGAGCTTGTGGGCGCCGTCGCTAAGAGGCTCATCTCCGCCGGGGTGAGGCCCAAGGACATCGTGATATGGGACAGGGCGGACGCCGACCTCAGGAAGGCGGGGTACAGGACGAACAGGGGGGGGAACGACATCCAGTGCTACGGCACCGACGAGGTGGGATATTATCCTGCCCTCATACAGCATATGTCGGTGGGGAGCCTGTTCAGCAGGATCCTGATAGAGCGGTGCACCAAGGTCATAAACCTCCCCGTGCTCAAGGACCACGGGATATGTGGGGTCACCTTGGGTATGAAGAACTTCTTCGGTGCCATCCACAACCCTAACAAATACCACGACAACGCCGGGGACCCGTACATAGCGGACCTCAACACCCTACCCTTCATAAGGCAGAAGACAGTCCTGACCATCCTGGACGGTCTTCTCGCCCAGTACGAGGGCGGCCCTCCCTACATGCCCCAATGGACGTGGCCCTTCGGGGCTTTGATACTTTCGAGGGACGTGGTAGCTTTGGATTACACGGGCTGGCAGATCATAGAGAAGAAGAGGGCGGAGAAGGGCCTTCCTTCCCTCAAGGAGGCGGGCAGGGAACCGCACTACATCCTTACAGCTTCCGACCCTCAACATCGTTTGGGAAACGCCGATCCGAGCCTCATAGAGGTGATATATGTATGAGCCGAGGGGCTACAGGGAGAAGGTCCCGGACGACGGTCTCCGCACCTTCAGGGTCGTCCTGGGGGAGAGCGACCTCTGGATAAGGGCCTCAGAAGACCTCTCAGAGGAAGCCCTCAGGACCCTGAGGGAGGCGAGGAGGCAGTTGGCGAGGTACATACGAAGGGACCCGGGCTTCCTCCGGGCCCTGACCCCTTATCCCGTCGGCGAAGATGCCCCTCAGCTGGTCAAGGAGATGGCGGAGGCTGGGAAGAAGGCCGAGGTGGGGCCTATGGCGGCCGTGGCCGGGGCGATAGCCGAACACGTGGGAAGGAGGCTCTGTGAGCTTTCGGGCGAGGTCATAGTGGAGAACGGTGGGGACATATTCCTCTCGCTTTCCCGTCCACGGAGGGTAGGGATACTTGCAGGAGGTTCCCCTCTTTCGGGAAAGCTGGCCTTAGAAATAAAGCCAGAGGAGACCCCCTGCTCGGTCTGCACCTCCTCGGGCACCGTGGGACATTCCCTGAGCTTCGGCAGGGCCGACGCTGCAGTGGTGGTGGCCGAAGGTGGAGCCTTGGCGGACGCTGTGGCCACCGCATTAGGAAACAGGGTCCGGGAACCGGAAGAAATATCCGAGGCCATAAAGTGGGCCTTAAGGATAGATGGCGTGAGGGGAGCGATGGTGGTCTTAGGGGACAAGTTAGGAGTCCTGGGAGACCTCAGGCTCACAAGGGCGAAGGAGGTAAGGTGACCTCACGAAAGCTCGTGCTTCGGTTTCCCGCCCACCTTGTGGACAAGCCCATAATCTACAGGCTGGTCAAGGACTACGACCTGGCCTTCAACATCCTGAAGGCACAGATAAGCCCACAGGAGGAGGGAGTATTGGTCTTCGAACTTTCCGGCGAGCCTCGGGCGCTCGAGTCCGGCATATCCTACCTCAAGGGTTTGGGGGTTCACATACAGGCCTTCGGAGAGGATGTGTATAGGGACGAGGGTAAGTGTACCCATTGTGGTGTGTGCGTTGTGATGTGTCCCACTGGGGCTTTGAGTTTGGACAGGGAGACCATGCTCGTCTCCTTCGACAGCTCCAAGTGCATAGCTTGTGAGGCGTGCATAAGGGCTTGTCCCCCTAGGGCGATGCAGATAAAGTTTTAGGGGGTGAGGTATATGCTCTGGACCAGGCGCAGCTTCGTCAAGGCCACACTGTCAGCGTCCGCTGCCACGCTCCTTCCCGGTTTCGTTCGTTCGTACTTCCCCCGCTTCCCCAGGGAGGACGACCCCGCAGATGAGTCCTTGACCGAGGCCAGACATTACGAAAAGCTTCCCCACAAGAAGATCCGCTGCGTGCTCTGCCCGAGGGAGTGCGTCATAGACGACCAGGAGAGGGGATACTGCGGCGTCAGGGAGAACAGGGGAGGCACGTACTACACCCTCGTCTACGGCAAGCCCTGCACATGGCACGTGGACCCCATAGAGAAGAAGCCCCTGTTCCACTTCCTTCCCGGCACCAAGGCCTTCTCCATATCCACGGTCGGATGTAACATGGAGTGCGAGTTCTGCCAGAACTGGCAGATATCTCAGATCCGCCCGGAGCAGAGCACCGACTACATAGCCTCCCCTGTGGAGATAGCCCGGGCCGCCTATTACACGGGATGCGAAAGCATAGCTTACACGTATGCAGAGCCCGTGATCTTCTACGAGTACATGTACGACTGCGCCGTGGAGGGCCACAAAAGGGGCGTACGCAGCGTGATGATATCCAACGGTTACATAAACCCTGAGCCCATGAGGCAGCTCTGCGATGTCCTGGACGCGGTGAAGATAGATTTCAAGGCCTACACCGAGCGGTTCTATAGGAACGTCTGCCACGGTCACCTCAAACCTGTTCTGGACACCTTGGTCCTCCTCAAGGAGATAGGCATATGGTTCGAGATGGTCTACCTCGTGGTCCCTACGCTCAACGACTCCCCGGACGAGATAAGAGATATGTGCAGGTGGATAATGGGGAACCTCGGGCCGGACGTCCCCCTGCACTTTACGAGGTTCTTCCCCCAGTACAAACTTCGTAACCTACCCCCCACCCCCGTTAAGACTTTGGAGAGGGCGTGGAAGATAGCCAAGGGTGAAGGGCTCAACTTCGTGTACATAGGGAACGTCCCGGGGCACAAAGCCGAGAGCACATATTGTCCTTCCTGTGGAAGGAGGCTTATATACAGGATAGGGTACATGACCGAGCTCGAGGGCCTGAGGGACGGACGTTGTGTACACTGCGGCAGGGAGATACCGGGAGTTTGGAAGTAGGAACTTTACAAGGAGGGCGATATGTGGATAGAGTGTTCGTTGGTTAGCTTCGTCATCCTATCTGCGTTGCTCCTCGGCGTGAGCGTCGAAGCCTCCGCCAAGGTCCGCAAGCCGGCGGTAGCTGGCCAGTTCTATCCGGCCGACCCCACCACCCTCAGGAGGATGGTAGAGGAAATGTTGGAGAACGCAAGGAAGGTCCCTGTGGAAGGGGAGATAGTAGGCCTCGTCTGTCCCCACGCAGGATACCCCTATTCAGGTCCCACGGCCGCCGTGGCGTACAAAGAGGTCATGGGGAAACGCTACGACGCTGTGGTGGTCATAGGACCGAGCCACAGGGAATTTTTAAGGGGAAGCTCGATCTGGGCTGAGGGGGGGTACGAGACGCCCTTAGGGGTGGTGCCCATAGCGGAGGATGTAGCCAAGAAGATGCTCTCCCCCGAGGACGATATAGTTTTCTCGGATGCCGGCCACAGGTACGAACATTCCGTGGAGGTGGAACTCCCCTTCCTTCAGGTCGCCATACCGGACCTCAAGGTCGTGCCCGTCGTGATGGGGGAACAGAACCTCAGGGCCTGCAGGAACCTTGCGGATGCCATCGTGAGGGCATGTAAGGGCAAGAAGGTGCTCATAGTGGCAAGCTCGGACCTCTACCACGGGTACAGCTACGAGGAGTGTAACAGGACGGACGAGAAGACGCTCAAGGCCATCCTCAGGTTCGATCCGGAAGGGTTCGTCCAGGGGCTCCTGAGCGGGGAGTACCAGGCCTGCGGCGGAGGTCCTATAGCTGCTATGCTTATGGCGGCGAGGGAACTTGGGGCCGATAAGGTCAAGATTTTGACCCACACGAACTCTAACGATGTGGTGGGGGAGAGGGGGGGATATGTGGTAGGGTATTCAGCGATAGCGGTGTATAGGTCCGGGGCCGGAGGTGAGGAGGGGAAGAAGAGGGTCGGCGTGGAGCTCGGCCTGAGCGAGGAGGACAAGAGGACACTGCTCACCATAGCCCGCAGGACGGTCGAGAGGGTGACGAGGGGCGAACCTCCCCCCGAGTTCCAAGTGAAGTCCGGTAAGCTCCTGGAAAGGAGGGGGGCGTTCGTAACCTTGAAGAAGCACGGGGAGCTGAGGGGATGTATAGGTTACATAGAGGGGATAAAACCCCTATGGGAGGCTGTGAGGGACATGGCGAGGGCCGCCGCCCTGGAGGACCCCCGTTTCCCACCTGTCAGGCCCGAGGAGGTCCCGGAGTTGGAGATAGAGATATCCGTCCTCACCCCCCTCTGGAGGGTCAAGGATATAAAGGACATAGTCATAGGAAGGGACGGGCTCATAATAAGGAAGGGATGGAGGCAGGGGCTCCTCCTCCCCCAGGTCGCCACCGAATACGGGTGGGACGTCAAGACGTTCCTGGAGCACACCTGTCTGAAGGCAGGACTTCCGAGGGACGCATGGAAGGGCCCGGACGCGGAGATCTGGGCCTTCTCGGCCGAGGTCTTCTCGGAGGGGGAACTTTGACCACCTCTGAGGATGTGATCGCTCCCGTTATCGCACGTTGCGAACCTTCACCTCGCTCTCGTACCGCTTGAGCGTGGCGAGCTCCCTGGGAAGGTGGACCTCGTAAGGGTCCTCCCAGTTTATCCACTCCCCGCTTATGTATCCGTCGTAGGATATCGAAAGCAAAAGCTCTATCACCCTCCTGTGGTCGTAGTCCCCATGGCCTATCGGGACGAGCTTTCCTGTCTTCCTGGACCCGTCGTGGACATGTAGGTGCCTTATCCAGGGCTCGAGCGCACGGAAGGCCGAGTCCATAGTTGCGAACCCCTTCCTCACGGGATGCATGACGTCCCAGTTGACCCCGACAGAGGGATGGTCGGCCCTCCTCATGACCTCGGCCACATGTTCAGGGTCGCACCAGTCGTCGTGGGTCTCCAGGCAGACCACGACGCCCCTTTCGGCTGCGTGGTCGGCAACGGACCTCAAAGATTCGGCCACCACCTCTATCGCCTCGTCGCGGCCCATCCCCTCCGGTATCCTCCCCCCGAAGACCCTTACGCGGCCGGCCCCCACGTCCCCTGCGAGGTCTATCGCCTTCAGGGTCCTCTCCGTCTCCCCGAGGACCATCCTACAGGACGTGGCCACGCAGCATATTGCTACCCCTTTCTCCTCCGCCCTCTTCCTCGCCTCCCTCCTGAAGGCGCTGTCCGAATCCACCTCAACTCCATGGCGGTGTCCGCTGTCTATCCTCGGTTCTATCCCGTCGTACCCGAACCTCTCGGCCAGGGAGAGCATCCCGTCGAGGTCGAGGTCCGGGCAGGAAAAGCTCATGAAGGAGTATTTCATACCTTACCTCCTGTTCTTCACGAAGGTCATGGACCGAGGAGCACCGAAGCTCCAACGCCGAGATGGGCTGGTCGGAGGTTCCCGTCGGGATGGTGCCAGTCCATGAGGGAGCAGTGGAAGCCGCCCCTGTTCTGCCCTCGCAGCCTCGACGGACTCAGCTACGGCAGACCTTGGGGGCGACTCCATGTACCTCATGCCCGCACGCTCGGCGAGCTTCGCCCGATCCCTCCCATAAAATACAAAACGACGACAAAAAAGCAAGGCCTCTTGAATACCAGAGGGGAGCACTGCATGTCAAAGAGATAGAACTAAGTTAAAATTTTACAGAATCTTCCTGTTAAACCTCGTCCGAAATCACTATGGTCTTGCTTTTGGAGTGGAAGTGTTATATATTAAAGCCCTGTAAAGAAACCCGTAAGTACGCTCTGAGAAAGGAGGTGAAAGGATGACCCGCGAAGAGCTAGTAGGGAAGGTGGCTGCGGCGGCCGGCATCTCCAAGGCCAAGGCCAACGAGGTGCTCGGCGCCACCCTGGACGCCATAGTCGAGGCGCTGGGCAAGGGGGACAAGGTGACCCTGGTAGGGTTCGGCACTTTCCAGGTTGCCACCCGCAAGGCGAGGACGGGCCGCAACCCCAGGACCGGGGAGAGGATAAACATTCCGGCCACCAAGGTCCCCAAGTTCAGGCCCGGCAAGAGGCTCGTGGAGGCCGTGCGTAAGTGAAGTGGTGAAGGACGTTGAATCCACCTACGGGGCAGGGAACAACCCCTGCCCCTAAGTATGTGGAGAGGGATATGCCAGCTAAGGTCGTGGTAGGAGCGCAGTGGGGGGACGAAGGTAAGGCCAAGGTCGTGGACTTCCTGAGCGAGTCGGCGGACCTGGTCGTGAGGTTCCAGGGAGGGGCAAACGCAGGGCATACGGTGGTCGCAGGGGGGAAGGAGTTCATCTTCCACCTCGTGCCGGCCGGCGTCCTCCACCCGGGGAAGGTCGGGGTCATAGGGAACGGGGTCGTGGTGGACCCTGAGGCTCTGTTGGAGGAGATGGATAGGTTGGAAGGGATCGGGGTGAAAGTGGATGGGAGGCTCTTCGTGAGCAGGGACGCGCACTTGGTCATGCCCTACCACAAGGTACTTGACAGGGTCATGGAGGAACACAGGGGTAAGAGGATAGGTACCACGGGCAAGGGGATAGGTCCATGTTACAGGGACAAGGCGGGCAGGGTAGGGATAAGGGTCGGGGACCTTATGGACCCGGACGTCTTCAGGGCGAAGTTGCATGCCGCACTGGACGTCCACAACCGCATCCTGTCCTCCTACGGAGAGCCTCCTTTGGACGAAGGGGAGATATTATCGCAATATAGAAGATTTGCGGAGAGGATGGCGTCCCTCGTGGCCGACACCTCCCTGATCCTCAACAGGGCACTGGACGAGGGTAAGAGGGTGCTCTTCGAGGGGGCGCAGGGGACCCTCCTGGACCTGGACCACGGGACGTATCCCTTCGTGACCTCGTCCAACACGACCGCAGGGGGGGCGTGTACCGGGACAGGTGTGGGTCCCACAAGGATAGATGAGGTCGTCGGGGTGGCCAAGGCCTACACCACGAGGGTGGGCGAGGGCCCACTCCCCACGGAATTTGAGGGGGAAATGGAGGAGGAAATGAGGAGGAGGTGGGGGGAGTACGGGGCGACGACGGGGAGGGGGAGGAGGTGCGGATGGTTCGACGCCGTGGCCGTGCGCTACGCCGCAAGGGTGAACGGGTTCACATCCTTAGCCCTCACAAGGTTGGATTCCTTGGAGGGGATGGACCCGGTCAAAATCTGTGTGGCGTACGAATACGACGGCCGCATCACCGAGGAATTTCCGAACTCCGCTGAGGTCCTGGGAAGGTGTAGGCCGGTGTACGAGGAACTTCCGGGCTGGGATGGGCCTACATCCTCTGCCCGCTCCTGGGAGGAGCTTCCCGAGGGAGCCAGGGCATACGTAAGGAGGATAGGGGAACTGGTAGGGGCGGAGGTCGTGCTGATATCCGTGGGTAGGGAGAGGGAGCAGACTATAGTGCTCGGGGAACCCTGGCGATGACCTACCCGGAAGCGGTCCGGTTCCTCTACAGGCTCGTCAACCATGAGAGGACCCTAAATTACAAGTACGAGAACGCTTTCAAGCTGGACCGGGTGCACTACATGTTGAGGGCCTTAGGGGACCCTCATAAGAGCTTCCCCTCGGTGCACGTGGCCGGGACCAAGGGAAAGGGTTCCACTGCGGCCATGGTGGCCTCTGTGCTCGGGAGGGCGGGTTACAAGGTAGGACTTTACACCTCGCCGCATCTGGTTTCGTTCAAGGAAAGGATCCGCACGGACGGCAGGAAGATCTCCGAGGAGGAGTTCTCCCGCCTTATAGCCGAGGTCTCCCCCCTCGTGACCTTCTCCCCGGAGGGACGGAGCAGCCACTCCTTCTTCGATGTGCTCACCGCCGTGGCCTTCCTCCATTTCCGCAGGGAGGGGGTCGACTGGGCCGTGGTGGAGGTCGGGATGGGGGGGAGGTTGGATGCGACGAACGTGCTCTCCCCCGAAATCTGCATCTTAACCCCGATAAGCTACGACCACATGAAGTTCCTCGGAAGCACCCTTTCAGAGATCGCTTACGAAAAGGCGGGGGTCCTCAAACCCGACGTGCCGGCAGTGGTGGCCCCTCAGGATGGGGAGGCCATGGAGGTTATAAGGGAGGTGGCCTCGGAGCGCGGGGTCCCTCTCGTAGATGTGGGAAGGGAGTACAGGTGGGAGCGGACGGCGATGAGGGACGACGGGGAGGAGTTCCTCATAGAGGGCCCGTGGGGGAAGTACGAGGTCTTCGTACCCCTCCTGGGGGAGCATCAGGGGCTCAACGCCGCAGTCGCCGTGGCGGCCGTGGACCTGCTGAGGTCCCGGGGCCTGGAGGTCCCGAGGGAGGCGGTCCCAGAGGGGCTCTCCTCCCTGCGGCTCTTGGGAAGGATATCCGTGGTCGGGAGGGAACCGTGGGTCGTGGTGGACGTGGCCCACAACGCCGCCTCAGCGGAGAGGCTCAGGAAGGTCTTGGAGGAGAGGTTCCTCGGAAGTGGGAGGCTGTTTTTGGTCTTTGCCCTCCTCAGGGACAAGGACCTCCCGAGGATGGCCGAGGTCCTGGGACCCGTAGCTCACAGGGCATTCCTCCCCCGTCTGGACACACCCAGGGCCATGCCCCCCGAGGAGGTAAAGGACGTCCTTTCGGGATACGTTCCGTGCGAGGTGTACGATAGCGTGCACGACGCCATATCCGAAGCTCTCGAGGGGGCGGGGAGGAGGGACGTGGTGGCGGTCGTCGGGTCTTTCATGTTGGCCGAACAGGCGATCTACTACTTCGGACTCGATGTGCCTTAGGAGGGAACATGGAGGTTACGTTCCTCGGAACAGCGGCCGCCGAAGGATGGCCCGGGCTCTTCTGCGAGTGCGAGAACTGCCGCAGGGCGAGGGAGGCCGGAGGTAGGAACATCCGCACCAGGACCTCGCTCCTTGTGGACGGGATCTACATGGTGGACTTCCCTCCCGACAACTACATCCACGTGCTGAGGGGGGACCTGGTCCTCTCCAAGGTGGAGCACATATTCGTGACCCACGCCCACCAGGACCACTTCTACCCCGAGGACATAGCTATGAGGGCGGAACCCTTCGCCCACATAAATCGAAGGAAAACTTTGCACATATACGGGAACAGGAAGGTGGGGGAGTGGCTCTCGGGGGTGGAGGTGGAGAAGGCAGGTGCACAGTACCATCCCTTGAGGCCCTGGGACGAGTTCGCGGCAGGGGATATGAAGGGGAAGGCGCTCCTGGCGGACCACGACACCAAGAACCAGGAGGCCCTCCTCTACTTGCTCGAAAGGCACGGGAAGAAGCTGTTCGTAGGGTTCGACACGGGGTGGTTCCCGGAGGAAACCTGGAGGGCTTTGGAGGGGGCGGAGATAGATCTGGCGGTCCTGGACTGCACCAACGGGAGGCTCGAAGGGAGGAGGGGACACATGGGGATAGAGGCCGTGGTCGAGGCCAAGGCGAGGATGGAGGAGATAGGGGCTTTGAAGCCGAGCTCCAAGGTCGTGGCCACCCACTTTTCGCACAACGGCGGGCTTCTGTACGATGAGCTTGTGGATGCCCTTTCGGGTTTCGGGATAGAGGTCGCCTACGATGGGATGAGGGTGGAGGTTTAGTCGAGCCTGAACTTCTCCCCTAAGTATATCTTCCTCGCCTCGGGGTCGCCGGCCAAAAACTCTGCCGAGCCTTCCACAAGTATCTTCCCGTCCGCCATTATGTAAGCTCTGTCAGTTATGCTCAAAGTCTCCCGCACGTTGTGGTCGGTTATCAACACCCCTATCCCCCAATCCCTGAGCTGTACAACTATCCTCTGGACATCCTCCACCGCTATGGGGTCCACCCCCACGAACGGCTCGTCCAAAAGCATAAACTTCGGCTGGAGCACGAGGGCCCTGGCTATCTCCAACCTCCTCCTCTCCCCCCCCGAGAGGGTGTCCGCCCTTTGTCCTGCAAGGTGAGCTATTCCGAGCCTTTCGAGCATGTCCATGGCGGTCCTCTCCCTCTCCCCCTTCGGAACCTTGTGGACCTCCAAGACAGAGGTCAAGTTCTGGAGGACTGTGAGGCCCCTGAAGACCGAAGGCTCCTGGGAGAGGTAGCCTATGCCGAGGCGGGCCCTCCTGTACATGGGCATGCCGGAAAGGTCGGCTCCGTCCAAAAGCACCCTACCCGCCTGGGGCTTTATAAGGCCCACTATGATGTAGAAGGTTGTCGTCTTACCGGCGCCGTTGGGACCCAAAAGGCCCACTATCTCCCCCTGTCCCACCTCCAACGTCACCCCGTCCACCACCCTCCTGCCCCTGTACTCCTTCACCAGCCCCTCGGCCCTCAGCCTCAAAGCTTCCCCCTCCATCTGTAAGTTCCCTCCACCCCCCCTGCTACGCCCACCCTCACGACCTCCCCCTCGCTCAGCACCACCTCCATCCTGTCGCCGGTCACGGTGTTGAGCGATGGATTCTTCCCCTTGGCCTCGTAGACCCCCACAGCGTTTCCCAAGACCAACACCCTCTTCGGCTCGTTTCCTTCTATGAACACTTCTATCTTCCTTCCGGAAAGAAAGTTGCTTCCCTTAGGTCCTTGCGAAATGAGCTTTGCTCCGCCGAACAGGACGAGCCTTTCCACCTCAGAGTCCCTCAGGAAGACCTCTATGGTGTCCCCCTTCAGGGTGCTCTCGATCTCCCCCTCGGATATGGAGCCCGAGGGACCCGCCACAAGGAGCATTTTGCCCTCCCTGTACTCGGCCCGTCCACAGGTCGCCTCCATGTTCCCCTTCTTTATCAGGACTTCCCCCTCCGCCACCATACTCCTCCCGTCGGAGGATATCCTGTCGGCGGATAGCATGGCCCCCGTCCTCGTAAGTACGGCCTCTCCCTCTATATATCCCCTCCCCTCAAGCTCGTACCTCCCCCTGAGGGCCCGGGCCGATACCTCCCCTGAGGTGTCCTCGAGGACGACCCCACCGCCGGCCACTACGTAACCTTCCCTCCGGAAGTATTTGGCCTTTTCGGCCCTGAACTTCCATCCACGATATAAGCCGCTCACCCTTCCGGATGCTTCCACGACCTCTTCGTCCATCCGGTAGACCACCTTCCCGGCCCTAAGGGAGCCCGCCGTGTCCTCCACCACGACCTCGCCCTCCAACACGACCTCGGCCTGCCCCTCCCTGTAGGCTCCCCTCTTTGCCGAGAGGAGGACCGTCCCATCGGTGGCGCAAAAGCCGTCCTCGAAGACCTTCACCCATCCCCCCTCCTCCCTCCGGACCTCGGTGCGGCCGGCCGAGAAGTTGAAGACCCTCCCAGATGCACCGCACAGAAGGGCTAAGGTGCAAGCACCTGCCCCCTTACGGAGCGCATCCACCACCTTCCGGAGTGTGCCTCGCACACGAACCCCTCCCCGACCTCCTCTCCTTCGGGGGTCTCTATCCTGACGGGCCCCTCGGAGGTTATCCTCCCCCCCTTCCTGTCCCATCTGGCCCTCTGGGTCTCCACCTTCAGGCTGTCCCCGTATGTGAGGACCACGTTCCCCTTCACCTCAACCCTGTCCTCGTAGACGACCCCCCTTTCGGCGGTGAGCTTTATCGAAGCCTGCCCCTTCCTATCGTAGAAGGTGGCCCTCACCCCCTCGAGCTCGGAGCGGTCCGGGTTCTCGTAACGGAGCAGGTGTTCGGCCAGTATCGTGCACTTCGGCCTGCCCTCCTCGGTTATCCTTATCTCAGCTTCCCAGGACTCCTGGACGGGCCCCCCCTCACCCGACGGGACATCTTGGGGTTCCCTGGAACAGGCCAGAAGACATATCGTCGCCAGAACGGACCATCGCATCTTCCCCTCCCGGTCTGGTCTTCCACCTCCTGTGCATCCAAGCCCACTGCTCAGGGTGCGTAAGGATGAGATGCTCCAAGGCTTCGTTACACATCCTCAGGCCCTCCTCTACATCGGGGGGCTGGATGGGGGGTAGGACCACCAGCCTGTAGCCCTCCCCTTCACGGTAGAGCGCCATGGGCACTATAGGAGAACCCGTGCGCATGGCCAACTTCACCGGTCCGGAGGGGGTGTAAGCGACCTTCCCTAAGAAGGGCACGAAGGCCCCCTGGACCTTGGTGTCCTGGTCCATCAGGAGGCCGAGGACCTTCCCCCTCCTCAGGACCCTGAACAGGGTCCTCGCATCCTCCCCCCTCGGAACGTTGTGCACCCCGGCCATCTCCCTGTACCCCACTACGAACCTATCTATCCTCTCGTCGAAGAGCTTCCTGCCCACCACATATACGGGATATCCCTTGCCGGCCAAATACGCTCCCAAAAGCTCCCAGTTCCCGAGATGCCCCGTTATCGCTATCGCACCCCTCCCCTCCGAGAGGGCCCGGTCCAAGTTCTCCAGGCCCTCCGCACGGACCAAGCCGTCCAACCCTTCCTCGAGGAGCACCCTCAACCTCAAAAATTCTGCGACGTTAGCTCCGAACTCCCTGAACACCCTCTCGGAGAGTTCTTTAAGCTCTTCACCTCCGAGCCCCAGGACCATCTTTATGTGTTCCTGGGTCCTCCTCCTGGCCGTGCTCAGGAGCCTGTAGGCCAACCTTCCTCCCAGGTCCCCGAGCTTGAGGGCCGCCCTCCTGGGGATGCGCTCCAATACGAGGCGAAGCCCGAGCACCGCAAGGTAGGCGGAGGTATGCCTCGTCCACCTCCAGAGCTTCTTCCTCACGGTCTTACGAGCACCTTGAGGCTCGGCTCATCGCTTCCTACAAGTTCCAAAGCCTCGGGAAACCTCTCCAAGGGGAACCTGTGGGAGATCAGAGGTTCGACCCTGACGGAACCCGACGACAGTAGCTCCAACGCTCGGTCCATGGTGTAGTTCAGGGCGAAGGAGCCGAGGATGGTTATGTCCCTGCGGTAGATCTGGAAAGGGCTCAACCGCACGGTGGCGCCCTCGGGGCATACCCCGAAGAGCAGCACCTTGCCTCCCGGGGTCACAAAATCGGCGCACCTGGAGACGACCTCCGGGACCCCGGTCGCGTCCACCACGATGTCGTACCCAAAGGGAGCCTCCCTGAGAGCTTCCTCGTGGCCGGCCCGTACTGTCCTTTCGGCTCCGAGCTCCTCCGCCAGCCTCAGCCTCTCCTCCCTCACCTCTACGACCGTGACCGAGGTGGCGCCTGCAACCTTGAGGACCTGGAGGAGGAGCAGGCCTATGGGACCGGCCCCGAAGAGGAGGACCCTGTCGCCGGGCTTGGGGTCGGCCCTCAGCACCCCGTAGACGACGCAGGCCAAAGGCTCCGCAAATACCGCCCTTTCGAAGGGCATGTCCCCCACAGGATAGACCACCTTCCCTGGAACCGCCACCCTCTCCGCAAAGCCACCTTCCCTGGTTATACCTATCCCCTGCCAGTCCAGGCAGTGGTTGAAGCGCATCCTCCTGCAGAAGTAGCACTTTCCGCATGGGATGTTGGGGTCGAAGGTGACCCTACTGCCCGGCTCTATGCTCGAGACATCCCTTCCAACCTTCACCACAGTGCCCACGACCTCGTGTCCGGGCGTTATCGGGTACGGGTAGGGAAGCTCCCCCCTCAGGAGGTGGAGGTCGGTGCCGCAGACCCCTGCGGAGTCCACCTCGATCACCACTTCGTCCGGGGCTGGCTCGGGCTCGGGGACTTCCCTCACCGTTACCTTCCCCGGCCCCTCTATGACCGCTGCCCTCATCTCCCCTCCGCAACCTCGATGGCCTCCCTCAGCGAGAACCTCCCCTCGTAGAGGGCCCTCCCCACCATCATCCCCTCGACGCCGAAGGGCTCGAGTTCCCTTATCTTAACGACATCTTCCAAGGAGGATATGCCACCGGAGGCTATGAGCTTAAGTCCTGTGGATTCGGCAAATTTCCTTATAGCCTCGATGTTCGGCCCTGAGAGCGCTCCGTCCCTCGAGATGTCGGTGTAAAGCGCCCTTGTGACCCCAAGGTCCCTCATCCTGAGCCCGAGCACGGAGGGGGAAAGGCCTGAGCCCTCGGTCCACCCCTTCACGGCCACCTCCCCGTCCTTAACGTCCAGGCCCACGACTATCCTCTCCGGTCCGAACCGGCGCACCGCCTCCGCCACGAGCCCGGGCTCCTCCACGGCTGCCGTTCCCAACACAGCCCTCTCCACCCCGGCATCCAGGACCCTACCTATGGCCTCCAGGGACCTGAGCCCTCCCCCGAGCTGGATCGGGACCTCCACCGCCTTCAGGATTCGGGATACTACCTTCCAGTTCTTGGGCATCCCCTCCCACGCCCCGTCCAGGTCCACCACGTGGATGAGCCTCGCACCTTCGTCCTGCCACACGAGCGCCGCATGCACGGGGTCGTCGAAGTACACCTTCTCGCTCCCCCTCTCCCCACGGAGGAGCCTCACGCACCTTCCTCCCTTTATGTCCACTGCCGGGAGGACTAGCATGGGAGCCTTCCAAAGTTCTCCAGGAGTTTCAGACCCATCCTCTGGCTCTTCTCGGGATGGAACTGCACTCCGAAGGCGTTCCCCCTTCCCACGGCGGATGCGTAGGATATCCCGTACTCGGTCTCGGCTACGATATCTTCAGGGTCCTCGGGCTCGACGTAGTACGAGTGGACGAAGTAGAAGAAGGACCCGTCCGGGATTCCGGAGAAGAGGGGACTCGGCTTCCTGATGTGTACCTGGTTCCATCCTATCTGGGGGACGGGGAGGCCGTCCGGGAACTTCCTCACCCTTCCCTCGAGGAGCCCGAGGCCCTCGTACCTTCCCCCTTCCTCGCTCTCCTGGAAAAGGAGCTGGAGCCCCAGGCATATCCCTAAGAGGGGGGTCCCCCTCCCCACGGCCTCAACTAAGGCCTCCGCAAGCCCCCTCCTTTTCAGCTCCTCCATGGCGTCCCCGAAGGCCCCGACGCCCGGAAGGACCAGCTTCCCGGCCCGGGCCACGGCGTCCGGATCCGAGGAGACCTCCGCACGGAAGCCCATCCTCTGGAAACCCTTCTGGACGCTCCTGAGGTTCCCCATCCCGTAGTCAACTATCACTATAAAGCTCATCCCTAAGTTCCTCGGAGCGTTTCGTGGCAGCCTCCACGGCCCCCATAACTGCGGCCCTGAACCTCATCTTCTCCAGGGCATAAAGACCTGCTATGGTGGTCCCACCCGGGGAAGTCACCTTTCCTCTAAGGGAAGATAGGTCCTCCCCCGTCTCCTTCGCCATCTTGGCCGCGCCCAGCACCGTGCCCAGGGCGAGCTTGAGGGCGAGGTCCCTCGGAAGGCCCACGAGCACCCCTCCGTCCACGAGGGCCTCTAAGAAGGTGTACACGTAAGCAGGGCCGCTTCCCGAAAGCCCCGTTACAGCGTCCATAAGCTTCTCTTCCGTCCTCACCACCTCGCCCACCGCTCCAAGCAGGGCCTCGGCCCTTTCGAGATGCTCATCGGAGGCCCACCTTCCGGGGCATACCGCCGAGATTCCGACCCCTACGAGGGCAGGGGAGTTGGGCATGGCCCTCACGACGGGGTACCTCCTTCCGAGCCTTCCCTCCAAAAAGGCCGTGGGCACGCCGGCAGCCACCGAAAGGAGCATACCCCCATCGGGAAGCGAACTTCCTACCTCGTCCAGGACCTCCCCCACCTTCCCGGGTTTTACGGCTAAGACCACTACATCCGCACCTTGCACCGCCTCGGGGTTCGAGGGTGCAACCTTCGCTCCGAGCCTTCCGGCCTCCTCCCTCCTTCTGGGCAGGGGGTCCCAGACCGAGACCTCGATCCCCCCCCTCCTCATCCAACCCCTGAGGAGGCTCGTGCCCATGTTCCCAGCACCCAGCAGAGCCACCCTCATGTCGGCTCCTTGTCGAGCTCGAAGGCCCTATGGAGCGCCCTCACGGCCCTCTCGCCCTGTTCCTTCCTCACTACGCACGATATCCTTATCTCAGATGTTGTTATCATTTCTATATTTATCCCCTCGTCGGCCAAGGCCTTGAACATCTTGGCCGCCACGCCCGCATGGGAGCGCATACCCACCCCGACGACGGAGACCTTTGCCACATCCTCGTCGGCTGTGACCTCCTCGGCCCCCACCCTGGCCTTGGTCCCCTCGCAGATGGCCAAGGCCGTCTTGAGGTCGGACGTGCTCACGGTGAAGGATAGGTCCGTGAAGCCGTCCTGGCTCACGTTTTGGACTATCATGTCGACGTTTATGTTGGCGTCCGCCAAGGGTGAGAATATTGCAGCGGCCACGCCGGGCCTGTCCGGAACTCTCCTTATCGTGACTTTGGCCTCCTTGGTGTCCAAGGCTATCCCCCTCACTAAGACCTTCTCCATGGCAGGGTCCTCCCTCTTTATTACGGTCCCTGGTTCGTCGCTGAACGTGGAGCGCACGTGGACCTCGACCCCGTACTTCGTGGCGAACTCCACCGACCTCGCCTCCATAACCTTGGCACCCGAACTTGCCAGCTCCAACATCTCGTCCCCCGAGATCACGGGGATCTTCTTAGCCTCGGGGACTATCCTGGGGTCGGCGGTGAAGACGCCCTCTACATCCGTGTATATCTCACACCCCTCGGCCCCTAAGGCGTAGGCCAAGGCCACGGCGGTCCTGTCGGAACCTCCCCTGCCCAACGTCGTTATCTCCCCTTCCGTGCTCAGGCCCTGGAAGCCTGCGACTATCACTATCTTTCCCTCGGAAAGCTCCTTCCTTACCCTGGACGTGTCCACCTCCAGTATCCTGGCCTTCCTATGGCTCGTGTCGGTCATTATTCCGGCCTGCGGGCCCGTGAGGGATATAGCGGGGTACCCCATGTCCTGTATGGCCATCGCTAAGAGCGCCATGGATATCTGTTCCCCAGACGAGAGCAGCATGTCCATCTCCCTGGGAGGGGGCTCCTCCGCCACCTCCTCGGCCAAGCGTATGAGGTCGTCGGTGGTCTTACCCATGGCGCTCACGACCACGACGAGGTCGTGACCTTCTTCCTTCTTCCTTATGACCCTCTCGGCCACCTTGCGGATTAGTTCAGGGGTAGCCAGGGAACTTCCCCCGTACTTCTGCACCACGAGAGCCATATATCCCCCTCATCTCAGGAAGATTTCTATCAACTTGTACCCCTCACGAACCCTGAGCCCGGACTCGGCCTCCCCCTCGGAAAAAGCTCCTATATGGACTTCCCCTGGCCAGAAGGCGAAGGGAACGGGTTCGGGGGTGTGAGTACGGACCGGGATCGGGGTGCGATGGTCAGGAAGCACCAGGACCCTTCCTCCGAGCTTCCTTATGCCCTCGAGGAGGGGCCCAACGACCTTTTCGTCGAAGTCCTCTATCGCCCTTATCTTGTCCTCCAGGCTCCCTGAGTGCCCCGCCTCGTCCGGGGCCTCCACATGGAGGAAGACGAAGTCCATATCCTTCAGTATCTCCAACGCGCAGGAGGCCTTCCCCTCGTAGTTGGTGTCCAGGTACCCCGTAGCACCCGGGACGTCGAATACTTCAAGCCCTGCCAAGGTCCCTATGCCCTTTACGAGGTCCACTGCGGATATGACCCCTCCCTCGAGGGGGAAGGGGGGCAACTTCGGGGTCCTTCCCCCTCCCCACGGCCATATCATGTTCGCCGGCTTTCTGCCTTCTGCGAGTCTCCTCCGGTTCAGCTCGGAGTTCGTGAGGACCTCCTCGGAAGCCCTCATAAGTTCTACGAGGAAATCCGCCCCTTCGCCCTCGGGCAGGTAATCCTCGACGGGCCTTCCTGTTATGTCGTGGGGTGGAGTAGTGATCAGGTCCTCGTATCCGCCCCTTAGTACAAGGAGGTGCCTGTACGAGACCCCGGGGTGGAACCTCAGGTCCCCGGAGCCCAGGCTCCTTTGGAGGAGGGATATCAGCTCCCTTGCCTCCTCCGTGGATATATGGCCCGCGCTGTAGTCGGCCATTATGCCGTCCTCCACGGTGACCAAGTTGCACCTGAAGGCAACCTCGTCCTCGGAGAGTTCCACGCCCATGCTCGCAGCCTCGAGGGGTGCCCTGCCGGTGTAGTACTTCTTGGGGTCGTAGCCCAGGACCGAGAGGTTGGCCACATCCGAACCTGGATGCATCCCGTCGGGGATCGTGCGGACGAGCCCTCCGGTCCCCTCCCTCGCTATAAGGTCCATGTTCGGGGTCCTCGCCACCTCGAGGGGCGTCCTTCCCCCAAGTTCGGGAAGGGGATAGTCCGCCATCCCGTCGCCCACGAGCACGGCCGCCTTCATCCCCCCTCCAACGCCCTAAGGAGCGAGGGCAGAACCTCGCCCGCCCTTCCGAAGATGGAACTGTCCACGAGCGGGGATGCCTCGGACGGACCTACGTTCACCTCTATAAGGTACGCTCCTGAGCTTTTGGCCACCTGCGGAAGGAGGGCCGCAGGGTACACCGAGGCGGAAGTTCCCACGAGCAGGAAGAGGTCGCACCTCTTAGAGGCCCCCTCCGCCTCCTCCCACGCTTCCTTGGGAAGCGGCTCGCCGAACCAGACGACGTCCGGACGGAAGAGCCCACCGCACGAGCATCTGGGCGGCGAGTCCATCTCCCAGAACTCTGGCTCCTCCACGACCTTCCCACAGTCCTGGCACCTATCCCTCAGTATGTTCCCGTGGACCTCGACCACGTTCCTGCTCCCCGCCCTACGGTGGAGGCCGTCGACGTTCTGCGTAACCAACGTGAAGTTCTCGTACATCCCCTCCATCCTGGCCAGGGCCCTGTGTGCGGGGTTGGGCTCGGCCGAGAGCACGAGCTTTCGCATCTTCTTGTGCCACCTCCAGACGCCCAGGGGGTCCCTCAGGAAGGCCTCGGGGGTTGCCACATCCTCGGGGTCGACCTCCCTCCAGACCCCGTCCGGCCCCCTGAAGGTCGGGATACCGCTCTCGGCGGATATTCCCGCACCTGTCAGCACGGTCACCGAGCCTGCGGACCTGAGGGCAGCGACCACCTCCTCAGGGACCTTCATATCGGTCCTCCGTTTAGGGCAAAACAAAATATACACCAATATTTCCTTCAGGGCAAGTCCGACCAACCTCGTTCAGAAAACAAATCCATCAGACGGGCAGGACAACACGAAAACCGTCCCAGAGCCACGAGCCGCCGGGCTTCTGCCGGAGATATGTTCTCTTCTCCTTGCACCTCCTGCATCGCCTTGCCCAAAAAATAGTCTTCCAAAAGCTCAAACAGCTTATGTACCGGGTTAGAACCCTCTCCACCGCTTTTTCTATGTCATCCCGTCCTCCTCTGTGTCCGTGGGTCTCCTCACCTCTTCCTTTCCAAGAGGACCATCCCAAGGTTTCCCTTGACCTCAGGGTGCTGCTCCCTGCCCTTGAGCCTGCGGGCCATGTAGGGGACCTCGTCCTTCAGGTATCCAGCAAGTTCCCCTGCTGTCAACCTTCCGTCTCCGTTCGAGTCCGCCTCTCCCTTGAGCCCCTTGAGGAAAAAGTATGTAAAAAGCCCGTGCCTCTTTTCTTCGTACCACGTGGCGACCTCGTCACCGCTTGCGGCGGTGAAAACGACCGTCCTCTCGTCTATCCTCCCCACTTCCACAGGCTCCACCATTATCCCGGATATATCCCTGAGTAGCATACCCCTCTCTGTGGTGCCCGAGAAACATGCGTCCAAGAACACGAACTTCCTCCTGGCGGGGATGTGGGAGAGGTTGTCGTAGAGGAGGGAGAGGGGATATCCGTTTATCCTTATGTAGTTGGGGTCAGCATCGTAGGGCACGAGGTATGCTGTCCTTGTCTCGGGGTCCGGAGCGCCGTGGCCGGAGTAGAATACGAATACATCCGAGGCTCCGGGCTTGACGTAGTTGTAAAGCCTGCCCCTGGGGCTTTC
>Ga0164318_10000182_pt1 | contig 40493 bp, 38 predicted proteins | sample GuaBasSedimGuay9_FD_113734 | JGI IMG/M metagenome (GOLD analysis project Ga0164318, IMG submission 113734) | Subseafloor sediment microbial communities from Guaymas Basin, Gulf of California, Mexico - Guay9, Core 4571-4, 0-3 cm | ecosystem: Environmental > Aquatic > Marine > Hydrothermal vents... | reverse complement strand
TTTTTCAAGTCTATCAAGTACATTAAATAATAGTTCTTTTACATCCTTTTCCTTCAACTGTTTCGAAGACATAGAAAAGTTTCATAAAATATTATATTAAGCTAACAAAAATAACTTTGCTATAACAGAAATTAAAAATAAAATTAACTTAGAAGCTTAGAAGCTATCTTTATACTAAACACAGGATATTTCATCAATTTTGCAGCAACACGAGTTATATTTAATCCATTAGCAAGATCTAACACGTCTTTTGGGTCAAGAATCTCAGCCAGTTTATCTAGCTCCTCATCAGATAATTTATCTATAACCTCTAATGCCTTCTTACTATCTCTGATCCTCTTCCCCCAATGTCTATTATATTCTTCAACGTATTTCTTTAGTTTCACAGCAGATAAATCATTCTCTTCAAAAGCCTCAATAGCAATATCAGCAGCAATACTTCCACCAGCAATCGAAGAATGAATACCGCCTCCAGTTAAAGGTATAACTTGTCCCGCCGCCTCTCCAATAAGCATAACATTATCAGCAACAATCTTCTTCAACATACCACCTATCGTTACTGCAGCTCCTCTAAACTCAACCTTAGCAGCATTACCAAATTTTTCCGGATGATCCTTTATGAACTTGTTTAGATAATAAAGAGGAGCTCCTTGCTGAACACCTATACCTACATTAGCCTTTTTGCCATCTTTAGGAAATATCCAAGCATATCCATATGGAGCAACACTTTTCCCTACATAAAATTCTAAAGCCTCCCAATCATCTAATTCAACATTAACCATAACATACTGAATCGAAGGTATAATCTTTCTCTCTCTAGGCCTTTCAAAACCAAGCTTCCTTGCAACCGTCGAAAGATATCCATCAGCACCTACAAGCAATCTCGTTTTTATCCAACAATTCTTTGTTTTTACATTAAATCCATCATCTATCCTCTCAAAATCCTTAGCTGGCTCCATCATCATAATATCGGCTCCTTCCATAGTAGCATACTCAGCCATAACCTCAAGAAACTCTTTTTTATTAATTATATATCCCAAAGTTTCTTCCTCAGAACCATTTAAAGTTACCCGTAAACCTGACGGAGAGTATACATATGCACGCTTAATCTCTCTAGACACAAACCTCTCCTTTTCTTTAATGGGAATCTCAGCAGTCATTAATACTCTAGCACTAATTCCTTCACCACAAGCCTTTTCAGAAAGCCTGTTCTCCTTCTCAACCACTAAAACCCTATATCCTTTTGACGAAAACTTTCTCGCAAACATTAATCCAGCAGGTCCAGCTCCAACAACAAGCACATCAACACTGATGCTTTTGGTCAAAATATATTCACCAATCTAAGAAAATATTATTATCATCTTTAAATCTAACTCCCAGACCAGTAATCTCTCTAAAAAAGTATAAATTAAAATTTTTCCAAAAATGCTTTATACCAGATATATTAGTTATCTAAATAATTCTAACACTCTTGTAGTCACTATAACTTTATTCTCACGTACAATCATAGTATCCTCAAACTGAGAAACTAAACCCGCACCCCTATCAACCAAAGCATTATATCTATACACCCTCTTTAATGAAATCAATCTTTCCAAATCTTCTATTCCCCTTTTACCATATTTCTTATATACCCATCTTTCCGCAAATGGCAAAGATCTAAAATCCCTCCATAACCCCTTCAAAAACATATTTAGTTCTTTTGATTCTTTAACCCTTCTCATAGTCATTATCTGGCAAATATGGCCGTTTTCTCTCTCTATAACAAATCCTTCACCATTAGTAGCAAAAGGCTCAATCGCATATACTTCATCTCTTGTTACTTTTCTAAAAGTATACATTGAAACATTTGGAACACTTTTACCGGCATGTAAATTATATCTCTCAATTTTATGTCCATTCAAGTTAGATATTGGTATAAATCCATATCTACGAATAACTTTTTCGATAACCTCACCTATACTCCCTAATTTTTTGCCTGGATGAATATAGCTCTCTGCATTTCTTAGAGCCTCCCTTGCCGCTACTAACAAATTGTCAAAATCTGGAGAAAATGATATAGTAATCGCGGCATCAGCAATATATCCATCAACATGTGCACCTACATCTACTTTTATAATACTCTTAGATGGAATTATTTTTGTATCATTTACAGCTGGAGAATAATGTGCAGCTATCTCATTTATGGATATATTAACCGGAAAAGCTGGTTGCCCACCCTTACTCACAATATTATTCTCTAATTTTTCTGCTATCTCTAAAAGAGATACTCCCTCCTTAACCACATCTAATGCAAGATCTAAGGTGTCATGGACAATATCCCCCGCTTTTAAATATTTCTCTATTTCATCATCTGTAAGCATAAAAAGCTTCCTCATGCATATACCTATATACATTATTTTCATCTTATCTAACTGATAAATATGTCGGGATTCGAAGAACATATACTTAATGCTATAAGAAAATTAGAGAAAAAGGATAAAGAAAGAGAAAAACTTCTACAAATATCAAGAGAAATTCTGAGAAAAGCAAGACAAATAGTTCTAAATATTCAATCAGGAAACATCAAAAAATCATCTGAGATAATAAACAAAATAATCAAAGAAAAAAATGATCTTGATTTTTTCAAAATAAATAATCCTGATCTATATCACAGTGGAACCGTTGTAGGAGCTCTAACCGAATATGTTGAGTCATTACAGCTTTATAATTTCTTAACAAAGAAAAGAATACTTAGTCTAGAAGAACTTAATGTTGAACCAGCACCATATCTTCTAGGTCTTGCAGATTTAGTAGGAGAACTAAGACGAATAACCATAGAGAAAATAAAAAGCAATAATTTTGAAGAAGCAGAGAGAATATTTTTAGTTATGGAAAAAATTTATCATCTATTAAGAACCACCATATTACCTGAAGCTCTCATTCCTGGTCTACGTAGAAAAACAGATATTATACGAAATGTTGTCGAAAATACTAGAAAAGATATATTATATTATAAAAAAAGTTTTATCTTGTCGAAAAAACTTGAGGAGGTAGCTAAGAAACTTGAAATATAAACTTCCAAAAAAATTCTCGATTAAAAGTGCTAGATATGCACAAAACCAAATTGCCAAAAAAATAGAAGAAAAAGATTGTTTCCTTGAAAAAGAAATAAGATATGCTGCTGGAGTAGATCTAGCATATATAGATGATACCGTTATAGGTAGTGCAGTAATAGTTGAAAAAAACACCTTTAAAGTAATTGAAAAAGAATTTGCGTTAACCAAAGTCACATTCCCATATATTCCTACATTATTAGCCTTTCGAGAAGTTTATCCTGCTTGGAAGGCTTTAAAAAAACTTAAACAAAAATTTGATATATTATTCGTTGATGGAAACGGAAAACTTCATCCTTTTAGAGCTGGATTCGCATGCCAGCTCGGCCTAATTATAGATAAACCAACCATAGGTATTGCAAAAAAACTTTTGTGTGGAAATCAAGGAAAATGGAAAAACAATATAGCTCCAATATTTGATAAAAACGATATCATAGGCTATGCCTTAAAAACATCAGCTAAAGCAAATCCTATTTACGTTAGTGTTGGACATAAAATTTCTCTTCAAACAGCAGTTAAGCTAACTCTAACATTTACAAAAGATAACCTAAAACTTCCAGAACCAATAAGACAAGCACATATATTTGCTAACTCTATAAGAAGAAGATATAAAAACATATAGTCCTTATCCGAACATTTCAAGTATTTTACTTATTATCTTTGAAGTCGAAGAATAACCACATACATCTATCCTCGAACTAAGTTTTTCTACCTTTATATTAAGCTTCATTTTATTAACTATATCAGATATCTTTTTATAGAGAAAATCTTGATCCGGCCCAAGAAATATTATATCCGGTTTATATTTCTCTATGGTTTCTAAAATATCAAAATCTTCACTTCCCAGATATGCTTCATCAACATATTTTATACTCTTAATTACTTTCAATCTTTGTTCTTCCGGAACAATTGGATGTCTATTCTTGTTCTTCATTATAGTCTTATCTCTAGCCACAATCACTATTACTCTACCAAGTTTACTTGCCTCCCTTAAAAAGAAAATATGCCCAGGATGGATTATCTCAAAAGCACCCCCTACCATAACTCTTTTTCTTTTACATCTGATATCACTTTTAGGCCATTCAAAGGAGACCTTACCAGAAAATCTAAGAGAATCAAGTAAACCCTCAGCATACGATATACAAGCAAGACTTGTAAAAAAATCATTCTTACCCAAATAATATTCAGCATCTCTAAGATATAATTCACTGAACTTAATTATCTTCCTCGTATTTTCATCTATATCAACATACCTAAGTTGTTTTAAAACAGACCTAACATTCTCAATATATTTAAGAATACGTTCATTGTCACACACAGTCATACATTTCACTAAGATTTCTAAACTATCTAATAGCTTCTAAATCTTCATATTCATTACTTGAAATAAATATCTAATCCATTAAACCACTATAAATTCAGTCTTTATCTCACCTTACTAAGCAATTCCTGAACTCTTTTATTCCAACAATCTAATTTTTTCTTGTCAATCCTACACAAAATATTTAATGCCTCTTTTTCTGTCTCATGAAGCAAGCCCGGTATTATTAAAACATGAGGCGGTAACCCGAAATCATAATCTAAAAGCTCTTCAAGATACCCTGCAAAAATCTTTTCATCAGGAGCAGTCGATCTAGCGACACCTATACCTATAGTTTTATCAACATCAATTACTCCTTCGTTCACCTTCTCCTCAAGCTTTAAGAGAACACTAATAGCCTCATTAACCGTCATAAATCGATTCTCATCCTTTCTTATATCCAATAGAAAAAGAGTATGTAATCCTCTCTGTAAATTTTCTTGCAACACATAATATGCAGTTAGAGGATAATATCCATATTTCTCCTCTATAAATGTTAACGTAACAGGTCTACTCAACTTATATATATGAAGTCCTGTAGAAGCTGTTACACCATTGATAATTGACGGCGATGGATAAACAATAACCTCTAAGTTCCGCTTAATCGCCTCTAGTCTCAATGTTATATGTGTAGTTGCTATAAAAGGATCTCCTATACATATTAAAGCTATATCCCCCCTCTTACTGGAATCCCATAACTTTCTTCCAAAATCATCTTCCAAATCTTTACGAGAAAGCAAAACAATATTCTTTCCTATTTTTTCCTGTAACTTAAGTACATTAAAACCTGGTAATACACTTGTATAGTCTTCCATAAATACAAATGATGCCCTTTTCAGATAATCTAATGCACCTATACTTATATCACGTAAATCATATAAACCTAGACCGATAAATGCTAATCTTCCCATCATAAAATGGAATAACAGACATAATAAAAAAATGCCGGTCTATAGAAGTCTAGCTGGAGCAAAAGAGATATCTGATATAACTACTTTTGCCCCAATATTTCTAAGTTCCTGAGCTACTTTTTCAGCAAATTCATCCTCGACAACAGCAAAAACTGTTTCTCCTATCATTGCCTGCGATGCAGCAATTGCTCCCGCTTTTACAGCCCTCTTTATTCCGATAAAAACCTTATCGCTTAACAACCTACTAGTTTTAGCAAACCATAAAGACCATCTCATAAATTCTTCTATACAAGGGTTAGAATAAACATTTTTTACCGCTTCTAAACCATACCTATTGATTAAACCAAGATCCTTTCCCTCCAAGACCAATTTCTTGTTTATTGGCCCATAATAACCTAAAACTATTTTTAGAGAGGGATCCACTAATATTCTCTCAACCTTGTCATATCCTGGTGCACCGGCTTTTAACACTAAAACAACACCTCCAACAACAAGACCTGAAACAGTACCCAAACCAGTTAAACACTCTATTTCAGTCCTGTGAGCTATTCTGGCAAGCTCTTCATAAGTTAACTTTAACCTCAATGCTTTTCCAAGAGCTAAGGCAGTTGCCAGTGCACTCGCTCCACTAGTTCCAAGACCGCCGCCAATTGGAACATCTATATATTGTTTTATATCAACCTTATAGTTCTTATCGACCCTTCTTATAAGAGTAAGTGCCAACCTCTTAACAATATAACAATCACATTTAACATCATTAAGAAACGTATTTATCTCTGTATTATCAGCTTCTTCTATATCTACGATAACTTTAACACCTTTTTCTAAAGTTATACCTCCTCCAACTGCACCGGTCCTATTATAATCCCTTTCAACTATATTAGATGCAAACATAGCAGAAAGTCCCGCTGGAGAAAATGCCTTAGCTATCATTCGCCACGCACCTTAGGCAAAACTTTATTCCCTATTACTATTATCGGAGTAGACAAAGCTACCATGAATGGAATTTCAGTCGCATAAGTCCAAACAGACCAAAGAATTATAGCTTCTAATGATAACTTTTGTGCACCTCCAGGTAAAACAAATATTTGACTAAATAAATATATCCCAACTCCTATAATCAGAGACCCCATCAATAAACCTGTATTGTAAGCGAACATTAGAACATGATTCTTAGACCAGAAAAATCCATAAAGTATGGTGAAAAACAATGCAACTCCTATCCCTATGATATATGCTATAGCTACAGCCGGGGATAACATTCCAATCTTCATAGTTATAGCTATTAAGAAAACTAGAAAAATTTCCTCAGAAATAGCCATTATTATCCATAAACGTGAATTATTCTTTATTTTATCTGTAAACCATCCTACACTATAAAAACATACAAAATTTGCTGGAACACCAACACTCAAGCTTAAAAGAGCATTACCATGTATCATCATATCACTTATAAAAATACCTATGGCAGCAGAGATTCCGCCAACTCTTGGTCCAAAAAGCACAGCAAACACAGCTGGAATAAATACAGAAGGCCAAAATCTAACTACACCTATCATAGGTGTAAATATCCCTAAGTAACTTGCATATCCTATAACTGCATAAAGTGATGCTGATAGAGCTATTGTTGCGATTTCCCAGCTTTTTCTCACGTCTTTCTTAAATATGGTCCTCTATTAAATCTTATAGTTTAATAAGTTAAACAATTTAAAACCCGGCGTATAATATTGAGAAGTGTATTATTATATGATTCAGTAGGTGTATTAAATGCTACTAAAAATAAGCGATCTAACTGTGGCCATTGAGAAAAAGATAATATTACATAAAATTAATCTAAAGATAAACGAAGGAGAAATACATGTTATATTTGGACCGAATGGTTCTGGTAAATCGACTCTTTTAAAGTCAATAATGAGCATACCTCCTTATGAAATAGTCTCTGGGAAGATTCTACTTGATAATGAAGATATAACATATCTCAAATCCTATGAAAAAGCAAGAAAAGGTATCGCAATAGCTTATCAGACTCCTCCACCAATCGAGATTAAGACAAAATACCTTCTTAAGAAACTACAAGAAAAATACAAGAACGACTATAAACCAGAAATTATACCAAAAAATCTTTATGAAAGAAATATTTTTGTCGGATTTAGCGGTGGAGAAAGTAAAAAAACTGAACTAGGTCTAATACTCCTACAGAAACCGAGAGTTGCTCTCCTAGATGAACCAGACAGCGGTGTAGACGTTGATGGAATAAAAGACGTTGCAAAAGTCATTAATAAATTAAGAGATATGGGAAGTGCGATAATGTTAGTTACCCACCAAGGCTTCATAACAAAATATATAGACAATATTGATAAAGCATATGTTTTAATAAATGGAAAAATAGTCTTTTCTGGAGATTTCTTGACGGTCTATCGAAAAATAATCACAGAAGGTTATAGAGAATGGAGCTAGGTGAAAAAATGTCTGAAAAAGAGAAAAAACTTTCCCAATTAGGTGTAGATCTATCTGGTACGAAATTTGCCGGAAGCTATATTCAAAAAAACGATTATATTGTTCAGCTAATGGTCAAACAACTTTTAAGAAAAAACAATGTAATATTGATGGATTTAGCTGAAGCTATAGAAAAATTTTCTTGGGTAAAAAGCTATTTATGGAAAGTCTTAAGTCCTGAGAAAGATAAATATATAAGAGAGGTTTCTGAAGAAAAAGTTCATGGAACCTTACTGTATGTTCCTCCCAGAATCCGTATAAGCATGCCTATACAGTCATGCTTCTTTATAAGCGATCCAGATATTGTTCAAAAGGTACATAACGTCATCATCCTAGATAAAAACTCAGAGATTACGTTAAACACAACTTGTGCTGCTGTAGCTGGAGAAGCGACACATCTAGGTATAACAGAGATTTATTTGAAAGAAGGTGCTAAACTTAACTATGTAATGATTCATGGCTGGTCTCCTGAAACCTTTGTAAGACCGAGAACAGGAGCTTTTGTAGAGAAGAATGGTATACTCAATATGTTCTATGCAAACCTTAAACCGGTAAGAGACATACAGTCTTACCCATATATAATATTGGAGGAAAAAGCAAGCGCTAATACAACATCAATACTTCTAGGAATAAAAAATAGTCATATTAACATCGGTTCAAAAATAGTCTTGAGAGACAAAGAATCAAAAGGTGAAATACTTTCAAGAGCTATAGCTCAAGATAACAGTAAAATAACTATGCCTGCGGAGATAGAATCATATACATCTAACACAAAAGGCCACATCGACTGTAAAGGACTACAACTATCAGAAAAATCATATATCGAATCTCTACCAATTCTTAAATCATATACCATGGGAAGCGAACTAACACATGAAGCAACAATAGGCAAACTTTCTGAAGAAGGATTAAACTATCTCATGTCTAAAGGTTTTGATGAAGATGAGGCAACATCTTTACTAGTACGCGGCTTTATAGACGTAGGATTAGGAAATCTCCCTATAATAGTTCGTCCACAAATTGAGGTAGCTCTTAATATAATTGCCAGACTTGCAAAGGGGTAAGTCAAAATGGTGCGGGGGCCGGGATTCGAACCCGGGCAGGCCTACGCCACCAGATCTCTTATCTTTTATGGATCTTAAGTCTGGCCCCTTTGTCCAGGCTCGGGCACCCCCGCCTGTATTTAAATTATAATCTTAGTTAGTTTTATATTTTATTCATTAAGCCGAATTAACCAAGATTATAGAACAGCTTGAATCCATCTACTATCTCCTCTACACCTGAAATAACTATTTTTCCTATCTCACTAGTATTTTTAACATGTGTTCCTGTACAGGGCATCGCGTTAAGTCCATCTATCATAACTATCCTATACTTATCATTTTCAGGTAGTCTCCCTAAATTTGGTGCGTTTATGATATTCTGCTTTAGCTCATTCTTAGAAACCCATTTTATTACCACATTAATCCCCTTCTTTATTATCTCATTAGCAAGATTCTCTATCTTCTTTAAAACCTCATTATTAGGTATAGAGGCTTGATATGCTAAATATGGAGTGGGCGGTCCATGGAAAGCCGATAATGTGTTTATAGTCTTGCCATAAACTTTAAACAAACAATAATCCAGTATATGGCCAGCTGTATGAAGCTTCATAACCTTATATCTAAGATCCCAATCTATTTTACACACAACATCTTCTAGCAGAGATGGCTCAATACCTTCAACCTTCCCCCAATGAACTAGTACATCACTATATAATAACACCTTCTTCACTGTAAACGTAAATTCCTTACCCTTAATTATACCCTTGTCGCTAGGCTGCCCACCAAATTTTGGATGAAATATACTTTGATCCAATACAATATATCCTCTTTTACCTTTATCCTTAACATATCTTAAAACTTTACAATAATATTCTTTTAAGTATGAATCTTCCAAATAAAGTGGCTTTGTTCTAGATACACCTTTAACTATTTCATGCAATGAAACCATAACAACTCTATAACAGATTATCAAATTATTAAACTATATCGTAAGACTCTGGAATTAGTATATATTTATAATAAAATATATATAACATCGTTTATATAACTACCAAGTGAGTTATCTATGGATGAAGACATAGAATTATTACTAAGGAAAAAAATGATAGAACTTAGAAAAAAATCTCAATTGACAGCCCTAGAATCCTTTGAATGTGATAAAGGAGTAAAACATGTAAATACGCAACTTTTCGAAAAACTCTTAACCAAATGTAAGATTGTTATAGCTGATTTTTGGGCTGAATGGTGTGCTCCTTGTAGAATGTTAGAACCAATAATAGAAGAACTAGCTGAGAAATATACTCCTAAAATAGAAGTAGTCAAAATAAATGTTGACGAGAACCCTGACCTTGTCTCAGCGTTTAATATAATGGGAATACCAACTATTATAGTGTTTAATAGAGGAAAAGAATACACTAGATATGTTGGTGTATCTCCATATATAATTTCCAGCCTAGAAAATAGCATTAAGACTCTTTTATCATAGAGTAGTAAGGAGAAGAAAATTGAAAAAGAAACCCTAAGACGGCTATAGGAACTAACATATAATCTATTGAAATACTTGAAGTAAATCCTGTTATTAATGGACCTATAGAATAACCTAGACCTATAAATGACTCAAATAAACCGGTATATATTGATCTTTTGCTGTCTGGAGAAGAAAAACTTTTCTTAATAGCTCTAATATACAAGATTCCTAAGCCTAAACCGAGCATAGATGATGCTATAAATAGAATAAAAATATTTTTTATAAAGGATAAACCTCCTACAACGAGTATCAATATTCCTCCAATATAATTATTCTCTATAATTTTTTCTATCATATCATGAATATAAAATAGAAAAGTTCTCGATAAAGTAATAGTAGATATTACTAACGCAATATAAAGCTCAGGAAATTGTTTATTCATTACTATCACTGGATAGAAGGAAAAAATAGATCCTTGTATAAAAGAATAAGTATATGCTTGTATCCATGCAAATGGCTTACTCCTTAAAGCATATAATATTTCCTTAATTTTTAAAGGTTCTAGGCTATTTTCTTTATGCTTTATAAGAATAGATGTAAGAAAAGCAAAAAGCGATATAAATGACATTATAATAAAGACATATCTTTTAGAATACTCTATTAACAAACCTATAAAAATAGATCCGATCAAAGTCCCTATACTCCAAGAGGTTGTAAACCATTTAGCTGAAACACTCTTTTTTGATATAAGAGATTCTACAGCCGGCCAGAAAAAAGAGTAAGATAATGTAGAAAAAATGTTTAAAAACAACAGGGGTAAACAGCTATCAATTCTAGAGATCCAAAAGTATGAAAGTGTTAAACCTATAAACGAAAACCATATAATTTTAACTTCTCCTATCTTTCCTATAATAAACCCTGAAACTGATGCCATTATTGCATAAAAGAATGGTGCCACACCTGTTATCAGTCCAATGTCAAAGGGCGAAGCACCTAAATCGATAGCAAATAATGATATAAAAGGCATATGAAAAGCCAATAATATAGACGCAACAAACGAATCAAGATACAGCACGTGCTCTCTTTCTAACATAAATAACACAGTATAAATACATTGAACACTATACTACGTATTTTCCCTAAAATCTATTAGAATATCTATTTTAAATTTATCTCAAAGAATCTTCTCCTAATGTCTTGATATCTTCTATATTTTTCATCATGAAAAACAATGCTAACTGTTTTATTCCACTCAGTCAATGTAACTAAGATATCTCGCACATTCTCTTCTCTTAAATCTCCCTTAAATCTCTCCTCAATATTTATTACCCCAGCTTTCTGAAGATTACTTATAGCCTCATCAAAATTTTCAGTATGAACCTCTCCTAAAGTCTTATTCATAGCATACACCTCATTAACTATTTCTTCCTTCCATAGGGTCCCTCCAAACATAGATAAAACTCTTATAATGTCACCTTCTAGGCCAGACTTTAAAAAACCATAAATACTCTCTTCCATAATTCTTCAAATAATAATTCTGTATCCGATATTTAGTTGTTATTGTATAATATGAAATGAAAAGAATATAGTTGTAAAAATATATTAATATTATTAAAAAGTATAAAAAAACATATATATGATTAATCTTTTTAATCAAAACTAATATAAAAATAATGATAATCATGACTAATACATCAATTTTCCCTCGTGATTTCCTTTGGGGCATTTCAATGGCTGCCTTCCAATATGAAATGGGAGCATCCACAGAATCAATAGACAGAAATAGCGATTGGTATGTTTGGCTACATGACGAAAAAAATATTTCGAACAATACTGTTAGCGGAGATTTTCCTGAAAATGGACCAGGTTACTGGGACTTATTCAGACTTGATCATAAACTTGGTTCTTGGCTCGGATTAAAAGCATGGCGTCTCAATCCTGAATGGAGCAGGATATTTCCAAATCCCACAAAGGATGTAAAAGTTACTGTGCATAAAGATGATGAAGGTATTAAAGACATTGAGATCACTGAACAATCTCTAATTAAATTGGATAAAATAGCAAACAAAAAAGCTGTAGAACACTATATGAAGATATTTAGAGATATTAAAGGTAGGGGTATAAAATTAATTTTAAATCTTTATCATTGGCCACTACCTTTATGGATACACGACCCTATAAAAGTTAGAGATACTAATCTTAGAGAAGGTCCCAAAGGTTGGGTTGATGAAAAAACAGTTGTTGAATTTACAAAATTTGCTGCATACATTGCATGGAAATTTGGAGATTTGGTAGATATGTGGAGTACATTTAATGAACCTAATGTTACTTATACTTTAGGATATACAGGAAGTAGCTTTCCTCCTGGAATCAAAAACTATGAAGGCATGATACAAGCAGCAATAAACATGATACAAACACATGCTAGATCTTATGATCAAATAAAGAGAATCCTTGGAAAAGATACAAAAGTAGGATTAATATATGCAACTGCACCAGCTGAACCGATAGATCAAGAACAAGAAAACTTAGAGGCTGCTAATAGAGCCAATTATATTTTCAATATATGGTTCTTTAGAGCTGTAATCGACGGTGAACTAGACCTATCATTTACATCTTCTTCTAATAACCATGTTTTAAAAAGAAAAGATTTAAAAAATAAGGTAGACTGGATAGGAGTAAATTACTATACACGTAACGTTGTCAAAAAATCCGAAGAATTAGGAGGATTTAGTTCTGTTCCAGGCTATGGATTTTCATGCAAACCCAATACCTTTTCGAAAGCGAACAGACCAGTAACCGATAATGGTTGGGAAATATATCCTGAAGGAATAAGAAAAGCTCTAAATATTTACTCTAGATACGGTAAGCCTCTAGCCATAACTGAAAACGGAGCAGCTGATGCCATAGATAGATACAGACCCTGGCTACTCATAGCCACATTACATCATGTGAACAAAGCCATAAAGGAAGACAATTTAAATGTCTTCGGATACTTTCATTGGAGCCTTTTAGATAATCTTGAATGGGCTATGGGCTACAAAATGAGATTTGGACTCTTCTACGTAAACATGAAAACAAAGGAAAGAACACCGAGACCCAGTGCATTTATTTACAAAAATATAATTGAAGAAAATGGAATATCCAGTTTTCTTACAGAATATACAAGAATACCCAACTTTCTAATAGGAAAAATAGAATAAAAAATAAAATTTTATTTTTTAGGCTTCTTTACAATGCATATATTCTAAGGGTTATAAAGATATGCGTTTATCCTATGGAATATTAATTGAACGTTCCCTGTTAGTTATATTGATATAGTCGTTAATATTAGAGATAATATCTATTTCATATTTTATTCTAGCAAATAAAACTGGAAAATTCGAATTTACATATTCTCTTTTCCTCTTTGTTATAACTCTCAGCATTACCACTCTTTTAATCTATAGAATTTATAGAAGAACAACGGTTTACAAAACTTAAAACTTTTATCCATGTAGATCTCTTTTATCTTAATGATAGAATATAGAAGACTAGGAAGAACCGAGCTTAGAGTTTCAATAATTACTATAGGAGGATGTGCACCGGGATTCGCTTCCACACTAGAAGAAGCTACAAAAGCATTTAAAGAAGCAATATCCCTTGGTCTTAATGTTGTTGACATTGCCCCTACTTATGGAAAAGCTGAAGATAGACTAGGACCATTAATAAAGAAATATAGAGACAAACTTATAATAACTGAGAAAACAAAGCAAAGAACAAAGAAAGATGCATGGATTGAATTAAATAAATCTCTTGAGAAACTGGGAGCCAAATACTTTGATGTATATCAGTTTCATGCCGTAGATACAATTGAAGACCTTGAAAAAATATTTAGCAGAGATGGCGCTATACATGCGTTTATAGAAGCTAAAGAGGTAGGTCTCATAAAAAATATTGGGATAACATCACATAACGTTCAGACAATTTTAAAAGCATTAGAAAAATTCGATTTTGACACAGTGATGACTCCTATAAACGCAGGAAACATGATAATCCCTCGGCCACAAAATGATTTTAGACCTCTATTAAAGATCGCAATTGATAGAGACATAGGAGTTATAGCCATCAAGGCCATTGCTAAACGACGATGGTCCACATCTAATAAAAGATATAATACATGGTATGAGCCGTTTGATCAGCAAGACGATGTGGATAAAGCATTATGGTTTGCACTCTCTCAGGAACCTGTAGCCACATATTCTATGGCATGCGATCTAAAACTTTGGCCTCTAATAATAAAAGCTGCACAGAGATTTAAGAGACTTGATAAAAAGGAGCAAGAAGATGTAATAAAATGTTTTGCACAGAAATCTGCTATGCCTCTATTTCCCGAAGACTTATACAGCAAATAATAATCCATTCTAAAATAAAAATTGGTTAATGTTATTAGTATAGCTGTTCTCTTCTATATTATGTTTAAAAAAGCTAAATGGATATGGATAGAGGGAGAAAGAACTCCCAAAAATTTTTACCTTTATGCAAGAAAAACATTTAATATAAATTCCGAAGTAGAGGAAGCAAGAATTAAGATTACTGCTGATAGCAAATATGTGCTCTTTATCAATGGAAACTTTATAGGAATGGGACCTATACGGGGTTGGCCATTCGAATATTATTATGATGTTTATGATGTAAAACCCTATCTAAAAAAGGGAAAAAACGTCATAGCTATTTTAGCACAACATTATGGGATCTCATCCTTTAAATATGTTCTAGGTGAAGCAGGAATCCTCGCAGAATTAGAATTTAAAGAAAAAGACGGTAATATCGACATCATAGCTACAGACGAGACCTGGAAAGTTAAGTCATCAGAATCATACATAAGGAATGTTCCTCGAATCAGTTGTCAACAGGAATGGGTTGAACAATACGATGCTAGAAAAGAATTTCTAGAATGGAATAATGTATCATTCGATGATAGTAGCTGGCAAAACGCAACAATTATAGGAGAACCCGGTATAACCCCTTGGAAAAAACTAGTAAAAAGAGATATTCCTCTTCTACTGAATCAACCTATACCTCCAGTAAAAATTATAAAGGCTCAGAACGTCGAAGCTCCTCCCATAACATGGTATATTGATCTTAGAAACAATCTACTTAAAGGCTATACCGATGCCAACCCCAAAGAAATAATAGGTTTCTTGACAACAATAATAGAATCCAGCTTAGATCAAGTTGTAAAACTTAGATTTGTACATCCTAAATGGCATTGCCCACAAGGACCAATTAAATTAAACGGTATAGAAATAGTCCCCGAGAATGAAGCATATAATCTACCGCTTAAAAAGGGAAAAAATCTTCTTTTGATCAATGTTACAGGATCATACCATAAATGGGGCACATCTATAATATTCTATAATAAATATCCTATCTCCTTTAATGCTCCATTAGGGTTAAAAGGCTATTGGGCGACAATCGGTCCCTTCACTAATATTGAAGAAGAAGACTATAAAAAGACGGTGAACATAAGTAGCGAGAAAGAACTTGAACCTTTAAGGGAATATGTTAAGCCTGTAGCCTGGATCGATTATACAACACAAGAAGTTTTTGCTCAGACAGCTTATAGAAGAATAATTGACCATAAGGTAAAGTTATCAAATGAAAGTTCCCTCATATCCTTTAATGAAGACTATATGATAATCTACCCCACTGGTCATGACATTGAAATAATGTTTGATTTCGGAAAAGAACTATATGGACCAATTACTTTTGAAGTAAATGCTCATAGAGGAGTGATTTTAGACTGGAATTTTTTTGAAAAACTAGAAGAGGATTATAAGCCTAGATTCATGTATGGATTAGACAATACTCTTAGATATATTTGCCGTGATGGATTCCAGAAATATCGTGGAATAGTTGGTAGAGGATTCAGATACGCTACTTTAACAATCCGAAATCTAACAAAACCCTTAAAGATTAGGAAAATCGCCTGTATATTAAACACTTATCCCGTTCTTGCTAAAGGTAGCTTTGATTGCTCCAATGAATTACTAAATCGTATTTGGGACATGTCATCTCATACATTGAAAGTATCTATGCTTGACACATACGTTGACTGCCCCACATATGAACAAACATTATGGGTAGGAGATGCAAGAATAGAGGCATTAGTAAACTATTACGCGTTTGGCGATGTTAACTTAACAAAAAGATGTATTTTACTTGCAGCAAAATCATTGCATAGGTCTCCTCTTCCCGAATCTCAGGTTCCTAGCGGATGGCAGGATATATTGTCTACATGGAGCCTCTTATGGGTCCTAATGGTTGATGAATATCTCCAATATACTAATGACAATGAGTTTTTAAAAGAAATATATCCATATGTTAAGAAAACATTAGATAATTTAGAGAAATATATCAATGAACAAAACCTTCTTTCTATAAAAGCATGGAACATGCTTGACTGGGCTCCAATGGATACTCCACGAGAAGGAATAGTAACACATCTAAATATTTTTGCAGTAGAAGCATTTAGGAGAGGAGCTAAACTAGCCGAAAAACTTACTGATACAGAAACTAAAGAAAAATTCCTAAGAAACTCTGAAAAGCTAAGAAAAGCCATAATTTCAGAACTATGGAACTCTGAACGTAAAGGATTTATTGATAGTATACATGTAGATGGAACTAGATCAAATGTTATAAGCGTGGCAACCAATGCTTTAGCAGTACTATATGATTGTGTTTCATCCGAACAATATAGTATTTTAAGAAACAAACTCTTAGACTGGCCAGAAGATTGGGTAAAGCCAGGAAGTCCATACGGCATGTTTTTTGTCTTAGAAGCACTTGAGAAACTTGGTTATAAAGAGAAAATAATAGAGGAAATTAAGAAAAATTGGAAATATATGTTACATGAGGGGCCAGGAACATGCTGGGAAACCTTTAAAAAAGCACGTCCTACAAGAAGCTATTGTCATGGTTGGTCTTCCGGACCTCTCTATTTTCTGTCAAAAATCTTTCTTGGCCTTGATATACTGGAGATAAATAACGATATATTAACAATTAAGCCAGAAACTAATTATTTAGACTGGGCAAAGGGAGGAATTCCTACATCAAAAGGAATAGTTTACATAGACTGGATTAAAAATGATGATAGCTTTCATCTAACTGTAAAAACACCTTTCAGAAAAAAGACCATTATATCGCTACCATTAGACACTAAGATTTATAAAGATATAGTCTTTGTAAAAGGAAAATGTAAATATGATATAAAAGAAAAATGGTATCTTGAATGCGACGGCCCTATCGACATAAAGGTCATAATAAAAACATAAGTTTTTCTAAAATATTTTCAGAAATATCTAATCCATTTATATCTTCATAAATTCTAACTATTAATTAGGCAAATAATAGGTAGAGGTATATCAATGTCTATAGACCCAGCATATAGTGGCGGCATAGAGATACTTGTTAGAGGAAAAAGAATACTATTAGATCCGGTTAGAATGCCGGAATCTAAACCAGATATAATTATAGTTTCTCATGCACACAGAGATCACTATAATATTAAAGTACTAAATAGTTTCCCTGATGCAACAATAATATTGAGCAACGAAACATATAATCTAATAACGCGACGTAATAGGTTGAAATCAAAAAAGATAATAAAATTAGAGGAAAACTATATAGAGGTAGAAGATATACAGTTTGAATTTTTTGAAGCAAATCATATAATAGGCAGTAGACAGGTCCTTATAGATGGTGAAATAGCTTACACTGGAGATATATGTCTTGAAAAAAGAATAATATTTAATCCTCCCAAGATATTAAAGGCAAACACACTTATAATCGAGGCAACTTATGGAAACCCACTATATATATTTCCTGACAGAAAAATTCTCTATAGAAAAATATTAAAGAAGATAATAAGAGACTTTTTCAATCATGGGAAAGCAATAGTATATGCACGTTCTCCAGGTGTGGCACAAGAACTTATTAAATTATTCTCCAAGCTAAAAATAGATGTATATGTCCATAAAGCCATTTACACACATGCACAACTATATTCGGAAAATGGATGTAACTTAAACAGATATTACATAGCTGATTCTCTAAATGAAGAAGGAGTATATATTTATCCCATATGGTTTGGAAAAAATGATGAGGGATTAGGCATATTTGTTACTGGTTGGGCAGCAATAGAAAAAGAAGACAGATTTATTCCATTATCCTCTCATAGCGGCCTTGACAAGCTTCTAAAATATGTAGAAGAAAGCAATGCTCAAAGAATATATACGGTGTATGGCTATGCCAGAAAATTCTCAGATATATTAAGGAAACATGACTTTGACGCTATAAGCCTATGGTAAAATATTAAGAAATAAAATATTATTATTTAATATAGAGTTTCTCTATTCATGGGAAAAGCTGTAGTAAGTCTAATATCATTAGCACCTAGCACTGACTGAACCACTCTTGCCACACCTATACCACAACCAGAGTGCTTCTTACTACCTATATTTTTCCAGAAATCTAAGTACCAATCAAAATCTCTTATGTCACCGCCTCTTTCCTGCAACATTCTATACATAGGTGAGGCTAAAAGCCTCTCGACCAATCTATAATAGTTATGTTCTCGTTCTGCTGCACCTACAGCTTCACCACTAAATGGTAAAAGAAGATCAGCACTATTAACTATGTTGGGATTCTCTTCATTCTCTTTCATATTGAAGAACTTTATAGCCTTTGGATAATGAGTTATAAACAACGGCTTATTACCATGTAACTTAACCAAAGTTTTCTCATGTATACTTTTCAGATCGTCGCCCCATCTAACTCCCATAGAAGACAACTCCTCAACTGCCTCAGTATATGTTATCTTTTCAAACGGTGGAAGATATGACTTAAGCCTCTCTTTATCTATGTCTAATAACTCCATCTCCTCCCCGCAATCCATGAGAACTTGACGAATAGCTGACCCTATAGCCCTCTCAATCTCACTGAGCAACTGGTTAAAACCTCCGAGAAACTCCATCTCAACAAGTACAAACTCTGTAAGATGCCTGTTATCAACTCTAGGCTCCGCTCTAAAACTATGTATTGTACACCATGTCTTACCAAGATACTGCGATAAAACCTCTAGATAAAGCTGTCCCGTCTGAGTCAAATACACGTGTCTACCAAAGTAATCCAGATCAAACATAGTCGCTATATTTTCACATGCACCCGTAGCCTTAGTTATATGGGGAGCAACAACCTCTATATATCCATTCCCTTCAAAATAGTGCCTTAACCCCTTTAGAACAGTAGCCTCTATCTTTATACGAGCCAAAAAATCTTTTTCATTAAATCTTTTTGTTAAATCGCCTTCCCCTAATATTTCCTTAACCTCCAAATTTTATACCCCCGGGAGGGGAAGGCGTTAACGATGAAGCCCACTAACTTATTTTCAAAGTTATATATGAATTTTTCGGTTATCCTCCTTTTCACGTTTAATTTTTTTTAATAAATCGGTATATTCATCAAAAGACATTTCAAGTATAAGAGAGCCAACATAACCACAATCAAGACATTTATACATCTGCCCCATAACACCACCCATATATGACACAACACGTGCACTGTAACAAACTGGACAAATAAGTAGCCTAGTCTTCTTCTTATCCATATTTATACACTATACAATCTATAATACAGTTAATAAACATAAAAATCATTTGAACCTCAAAATAACGCCAAGTGTCTCCAACCTATTCTCCAAGATAAATTTATAGACCTCGCCAGCCTCATCCCAGTTAAAACGATGCGTTATCAAATGCTTAACATCTATCAATCTTTCCGAAAGCAAATCAAAGAATAACTCAATATTCCTTCTTCTACTCCATGGATAAACTAATGTCTCAACACTAGGCTGACTTGTAGCATGAGTACCAATAATAACGCGACTAGGCCTATTCACCTCATCATGGAAATCTAATAAAGATGGCCCTCTAGGAGAACTTAAAACAATAAAGCGACCCATCTCCCTACATAGCCTAATAGCATATGGTATAACCTTAGGATTCCCGGTAACCTCAAAAACCACATCAGCCATCCTGCCTTTAGTCATATTCCTAACATCTCCATACACTTTATCCCATTCACCTCCCTTAATAATCCTATTGGCACCAGACTTCAAAGCAATTTCTAGCCTTTTGTCAGACAAATCTACACCAATAACCGGATATCCTCCACTAAACCTAGAAAACATTGTTGCCAACTGTCCAAGAGGACCTAATCCCACTATAACCACAGACTCGCCTAAACCAATCCTTGAAAGCCTAACCGAATTTAGAACTATGCTCGCAATAGTACTGAAGGCAGCCTCCTCACAACCAACATTTTTTGGAACAGGAACAACTTTTTCTGCATCTATTACAAAACTTGTTATATGAGGCATGTGTGAAGCAACAATATCCCCTACCCTAATATTTGTAACATCTTCTCCAACTTCAACCACCCTACCGATATTTGAATAACCGGGTACAAAGGGATAACGAACATATTCAGCCCAAAAAGACCTCGGTGGAAAATCCCCAGTATAAGCAGTCATTTCAGTACCAGTACTAATTAATGTACATTCAGTTTCCACCAAGATTTGCCCTCTACCAGGTTCACCAACATCAACTTCCTCTATTTCAACTGTTTTAGGTTTAGGAAAAACAAGTCTAAAACCCTTACTCATAATATAATACTTGTAGCCTCTTCTAAATAAACAGTGCCATAACAAATCATTTTTACTAACTCTATATAATAAATTAACGAGAAACATGGCGCAAGGAGATAAAGCATATTATGATGAATTACCAAGAAAACATAAATTAATAATAGATATACATCATCACTACAATCCCAAGATCAAGAATTTCCTCAATCATCTTCTAGATAACATGAATAAAGCAGGAATAACAAAGGTATGCCTGTTTACCACAGGACCCAACTATAAAGATCAGGAAGCTAAAGATTGGAAAACAATATTCAAAGACTATAATGATAGAATAATAGGATTCGGAACTATAAACCCTGGAAAACACAAACCGGAAACAGTAGATCAATATTATAGTAAAGGATTCATAGGCATAAAAATACTCAATCCAACAAAACCATATGATTCAGATGAATTTCTAGAATATTATCAGAGAGCTGAAGATCTAGATATGCCGATACTCTTCCATACAGGAGTAATAGCGAGACATAAATTAGATCAGCCAATAGACCAGACATCGGATAGGATGAGACCTGTAACACTTGACAGAATAGCCAGACTTTTCCCAAAGCTAAAGATCATAGCTGCACATATGGGAGACCCCTGGTTTTCAGAAGCCTACATGGTAAGCCAGAAAAACCCAAACATGTGGTTAGACATATCGGGAAAAGGAATATGGTTAAAAGCCCTAGCGATCAAACAACATCTATGGATTAGACTAAGACCTGAAAAACTTTTATTTGGTACAGATGAGCCGCCAACAGAATTTTTAAGATTATACCATTTCTGGGACACCTATTTCTATGAAATAGGAATAACATTTGATCAAAGAGAACAAATCTTTGGAAAAACAGCAAAAAAGATACTCGGACTAACCTAAATATCCTTTACTCATCCATCTTTAATCCAAATAATTACCTAATATTTTTAGTCTTCTCAACCAATAAAACAGTTTATTCAGCTTATCTATATTAATTTGTTTATACAGCAATAATTTAGGCTGAAAAAATGAAAAAACTAAACTTAATTGTCATATGTTTAGATACTTTTAGAGCCGACCTTATAGGAAATGATAAAAAATTGTCCTTTGTTAAAACTCCTAATCTAGACCGTTTATCAGAAAAAAGTATAATTTTTAAACAAGCATATGGCGAAGGACAACCCACTCTGCAGATAAGAAGAGCCTTCTTTACAGGTTATCGCTCTTTCCCTTGGAGATTTAATTTCGATCGCAGAGGCGTATGGCACCATGCACCAGGATGGCATAAGATACCGCCTCACCAACAAACCTTGGCAGAAATATTATTAGAACATGGCTATTACACGGGACTAATTGCAGATACATACCATATGTTTAAGCCAACACTCAATTTTACAAGAGGATTCGTCAGCTATGAGTTTATAAGAGGCCAAGAATCTGACAACTGGCATCCCGGAAACATAAGTCATGTAAAAGATAAAATATCTAAGTATATTAAAAATCCAGAAAATCCTCCTCCGGTACTAGTACAGTACCTTCTCAATACACTGGATAGAGAAAGTGAAGAAGACTATTTCTGCGCTAAGGTTTTTAACAAAGCCTCAGAATGGCTGAAATATATTTCTGATAACAAGCCTTTCTTCCTTTGGATAGATAGCTTTGATCCGCATGAACCATGGGATCCTCCGCGAGAATATGCAGATCTATACTATCCAAATTATGAAGGTATAGAGTATATTCTTGGTTATCCTCCAGGTGAAGCAACTCCTGAAGAGATAGAGAGAGTGAAAGCTTTATACTTTGGAGAAGTTACGCTCGTTGATAAAAGGCTAGGATTATTTCTAGAGAAAATGGATGAACTAGGCTTATGGGATAATACCATATTAATGGTTGTAAGTGATCACGGCACCGAGCTCATGGACCACGGCCACATAGGTAAAAGACCAAGTGAACTTCATCCATTTAATACAAGGATACTATGGATGCTATACCATCCAGAAATAAAAAAGAAAAAAGTCGTAAACGAGTTCGTACAAAGCCATGACCTATTCCCTACAGCTCTTCAACTCCTCAATATACCTTCACCTAAAGTTGATGGCGAATCAGTCTGGCCTCTAGTCATTGGAGAAAAAGAGAAACTACGCGACTATATAATTACTGGATGGGCGGATTGGAGAATAGGTCCAGCTGGAGGCAGGGCTTCAATAAGGACAAAGGAATGGAACTATATCGTGACAATCGATAAAGAAGATAAAGGGGAACTATACCATATTCCAGAAGATCCTGAAGAGAAAAATAATATTGTAGATGAATATCTAGAGGTCGCTAAAGCTCTTAGAGAAAAAGTTGAGGCACTTATAGGCCAACGATTACCTGCAACATTACCAGAACTTTGTGATAGAGCGTTATCGCCTGTAAGTCTATATTTACAGAAAAAACAGAGACTCATAGAAGAGACATTACATGACGTGCCTTAATCATTTATAGAAACATCATTAATTCTTTATATATAACTATTTTTATATATTTTAACCTTTATATTTTTTATACAGTGAAAAACATGCCATGCAAACGTTCAAACCCACTAGACGAAACAGGAAAAGCTATCCTTAAAGCATTAGCTAACTTTAGCGAACCTGCCGGATGTAAACAGATAGCTGAAAAGGCGGGTCTTGAAACAAGAAAAGTAATGGGTAAGCTAAGATCATTGCTTAACAACGGTTATGTTGAAAGACCAGTAAAAGGAAAATATATTATAACAAAAAAAGGAAAAAACGTAATCCAATAACAATAAAATCATCCAAATTTTTATTTTATATAACTTTAAAGATTTTCAAAACAATATTTTTAAAAAACGATACCAGTACAATTCTTCTAGCCTTCTCTCTATATTTAGTGACTAAGACGTCTTTAACACCTTTATCAGAATATCTATATCTTAATCCTTTAACAATGACAACTGGAACACTTTCCCTAACCTGACCCATCAATAACGCTGCACCAGCACAAATTTCATCAACAACGATATCAAGCCCACCAAACTTAGGTCTCCCATAAAGATCCTTCTCGCCAAATTCTCTGGCGATGGGATCTATTCCAGCAGATCCCACAGCTAGATCAAGACTGCCAAACTTACCATTGGATATAGAAAATTCTGTGTCAGCAACCACAACAGCAACATTCTTTCCTGTTAATTCTTTAATCTCTCTTCTAAGTCTACTCGCCAACTCATCGAAATCACAATCATTCACTATAGCATATCCAGGAGGAATATTTGAATAATCAAGCCCCGCATCACTAGCTATAAAACCGTTATTTGTCACAACAAACATAACTGCTCTTACCTTGTCTAAAGCTTCAAGACCATTCTTAACATTCTCTGAAATCTTAGTGATAATACTTTTGAGAAAACCTGTAGATACAATAAATAAAACCTTTCTAGAATGCTGTAACACAATTTCAGTCTCAATAGGATCCTTACCTGTAAGCTTACTGATAACTTTAGCTCGAAAACTAGGCTTGATACTATCTACATCTATAAATAAACCAAGAGATTTCAATAGTATCTTAGAAGTAACAACTATAATGTCATTATCCTCTATTTCAATTCCTTGACGGCTCGCCTCATCAACAATAATCTTAGAGAGATTGACAGGTTTCTCAATGATAGGAAGCTTAATACCGATAAACCTTAAGGTATACATAAATATACAAAATTGAAACGGGTAAAAACAATTTACTTTATGTATACTTTTTCTATCTAATATTCATCTCTCTAATAAAGACAGTATAGAGAGAATATTACAACAAGGTAAAGCCTAGTATAAAACACATCAATTGTTTTATACCTGATAAGAACTCTTAATTTTGTGAATATCGAAGAAATATTTATTGTTCCATATTCTCATCTTGACTGGGGATGGGGATACTATCTCGGACCATCAATCCATGATATAAATAAGGCAAACTCTAGAATTATTAGAGATGCCCTAAAAATATTGGAAAAATATAAGGAGTATAGATGGTGCGGTATTGACAAAGTGTATTGTCTTTCTACTTTTTGGATTGAACATCCAGATATGCGAGATAAATTAAAACAATTCATTAAGGAAGAAAAACTAGATATAGCTGGTGGAATGATTAGTACTCCCCATTTACTAGGTATTTCCTCAACTCACTGCAGTGGAGAAACCTTAATAAGAAATATCGTATATGGAAGACAATTTCTTGAAAAATTAATAGGATTAAAATTTAGAAACATAGTTCTTCAGATAAACGATGTTACAGGAATGTTTTCACAACTCCCCCAAATAGCTGTCAAATGTGGTTACAGGTTTCTAAAATTTGAACGTCCATATAGTATATACAGTAAGGCTAATATTCCCTTAGATTTCGTATGGGAATCTCCTAACGGAACAAAAATTTTATGTAATAGAATTCCCTATGGAACAGCATGGAAACCACACCTCTATAAAAGTTTTGAAGAAAGCATGAGGAAGTTTCAAGAATATATAGAGGAAGTTTCAAAGTTTTCTAATATTAACTTTCTTTTAGTATATCAAGGTGGAGACTGGGACCCTCCTCATAAAGAACTTATAGATTTCGTAAACGAATGGAACGAAAGAAGAATAAAACCTAAATTAAAAATAAGTACACCTACCGAATATTTTGAAAAGATAGCAGAAAAAGAACATATAGTCATTAAAGGAACACTTGACAATGTTAGTTGGGCAGCACTTTATGGTATTGCAGGTGACAAATTTAGAAGACAGCAAAGGGAATCAAGCGATCTTCTTCTAACATCTGAGAAATTTTTAACTATTGCTAGCCTTATGGGATACCATTATCCATTCAGATACCTTAAATGGCTATGGTTTAGAGAAGTCTTATGGGAAGACCACAACACTCTTGCCTATCTCTATCCTTCTGATTTAGAGACAGCTTTAAAAGATATAAAATATATTAAGGAAAATACTTCCCAACTCCTAAAAGAATCTTTAAGCTTTATAGCAAGCAAAACAAAGATTAAAGTCTCAGAGAATAATATTCCTATAATCGTCTTTAACCAACTTGAGTGGGATAGAATCGATATTGTTTCAGCTAAAGTAGATTTTAAGCTTTTTAACGGCTACAAATATTTCAAGGTATTAGATAGCTACGGTAAAGAAATACCATTTCAAGTCTTAGAAACTAAATATGATCTTGATGGTTCTATCAAGGAAGCCTCGTTTATCTTTAAGGCGGAAGTTCCAGCACTCGGATACAATACTTATTATATAGTTTTAACTGATACAAAACCTAGCTTTAATACACATATTAAATGTTTTAAGTCGGAGGAATCTGGCAAAACAAAGTATGTTATCGAAAATGATTATTTCTTAATAAAAACTGTTAACGGACATATATCAAGTATATATGATAAACGTTTGTCCAAAGAAATATTAAAAACAGAGCCAATCCTTGAAATGGGAAACAGTATTCTATGTGAACAAATTGTTAATGGTCTGCAGGGTTTAACAGGTGAGGTTAAAGAAATTCTTTACTCCTCCAATATGTTTTCTCCAGATATCATTGAGATTGTTGAAGATGGACCGATAAGAGCTATCCTAAGATTCTCCTTTACTTATCTAGAAAACCCATTGACTTTGGAAATTATACTTTATGAAGGCATTCCGAGAATAGATTTTAGGACAGTTATCAATGCTCAAAAAACTGGAAGAAGGTTTAGAGTAGTATTTCCATTAAACATTGAAAACGGTGAACTTTCAGTAGATAAACCCTTCAATATTGAAAAAGTTAGACCTGAGGCAGAAAACTATGATTGTATGGAAAGAAGCTGGGGAAAAATGGGTAGAGTTTTCGGAGCCTATAGTTGGGCCGACCTATCAACCGAAGAATTTGGTACAGCTCTTATAAGCAGACAAAATTCAGGTTTTATCCTTGAAAAAAACAAGCTGTCAAGCATACTTTTGTTAACAGCCGACCCTGACGCGCTAGGAAGATTCCGTAAATGCACAGCATTTATCGGTTTAGATACTTATAAGCTAGAATATTCGTTATATCCCCATCAAGGCGATGTATATTCTGGAAAAGTATATAACGTCGCCAAAGAATATCTTAATCCTCTTATACCTGTTGTAGGCGTTGAAGGAAACGGGAATCTACCAGCCTCTTATAGCTTTCTAAGACTCAAGCCTGAAAACTTAAAACTGTCTGCATTATTCAGACAGAAAAAAGAGATAGCTTTACGGATATTTGAAATAGAGGGAAAAGAGACAAAGGCATCTATAGAACTCTTTAAAGAAATAGCCAAAGTATATGAAACAGACTTTCTCGGCAACCCAACAAAGACAAATGATCCACTACTGTTTAAAAAACATGAAATCAAGGAAATACATACAAAATTAATGACCTAGCTCCAACTCCATTAAGTATATCGTATGCCTCCTCTTATCCCAGTCCAGATAACGTGCCTTCTTCTTTATCTCATATACTTCAAAACCAAACTTACAATAAAGCGCTATAGCTCTACAGTTATCCGCATAAACTTCCAATACAATTTTATTAACCCCCCTAGACTTAGCTGAATCGATCAGAAAACTCATCAAAAAAGTTCCTAGACCCAACCCTCTATAATCTTCCCTAATCCCTATACCTAGCCTAGCTATACTACCAGGCTTAAAGGGATCGAGATACGCTATACCAAGAATCTTATTCTTTTCATTTATACCTATAATATAGAAACGTTCAGTCTTCTCTATATTTGCAATAATCTCCTCAGCCTTTTCTTTCGTAAAGGAAAAAGGATGAAAATATTTAACTGTTTCAAAACCTATATTTTCAAAAAATTCTATTAATAAATCCTTATCATTCTTTGTAAGAGGCCTAATAATAGCTTTAGACCCATCTTTCAGGTTAACAACCTTAACCTTCATAAATTTAGAATCTAACATAACAATTATAAAACATTACTAAAACTTAAATGTTCCCTAAGCTTAGCAACAAACTGCCTAAAACCATATAATGGCTATATACTTTAACCCAAATTAACTACTATAAAGTCATGACAAAATATATCGGTTTAATAATAGCCATAATATCATTGACATTATCCTCATCCCTCATCTATGCAAAACCCACAGTATATCCCGTGACAATAACAGACATAGAAATCGGTCCACAAAATAGAGACAGCCATGTAAAATACTCAATAACAGTAAAAGCATATAGAACAGTCAACCTTCAAATAGATGTAGACATTTATATTCCAGGTATTGGATGGAGTGGATGGAAAACCCAATGGACAGGAAAACTCTCCGCAAATAATACAAAAACAGTTAGCAGTAAATATTATATCCCAGAAGATGCTGCAACTGGAACAGTAGTAATATGGATAAACGCAAAATACTATTCCCAAAGAGATCATGACGTAATAAATGGGAAAAACTACTATGGCGACTACAGCATGGTAGTCACAGCTGGAACCATAGCAGACCCCTTCGAAAAATATTGGTACACAATGTATAAGAAACTCAAACAAAACTATACAACTCTACAAGACTCCTATAATAATCTCAATGAAAACTACATAGTCTTAAAAACACTTTACAGCCAACTAGAGAAAAACTATAACAAGCTAAACGAGACATACAACAATTTAAAGACGAACTATCAAAAACTGGAACAAGACTACAAAATCCTACAAGACAAATATGATACTCTAAAGACTGAAAATAAAAACCTGAAAACATGGATAAATAACCTGTTAATATTAATAGCTATAATATCGATAGCATTCGCATACATGGCCATAAAACAATACCAACAAAAACAAGAATGTTTAAAGGCACTTGAACGAGCACATACTTATAAACAATCACAATAAAACTTTAACGAAAACACCTCAATGGATCACTTCTTTCTAAAGACTATAGCCACACCCTTCACTCCCTGAAAACTAGTCCCTAGAAATATACTCGTTGAAGTCAAGCCAATATTAGGGATAAGAGTCAAAACCTTACCGTAGCCCCGCTCAATTTCATCCAACAATATACCTAACTCGACTATTCTCTCATCAAAGGGATCCAACTCAAAGTATGCAATACAGATATTTTCGCCACAGTATACTATTCTAGCAGAAACTGTACGGTCACCAACCTGTACACTAATATAATCTCTCCTCACGATATCTAAAATATAAATACTGTAATATATGCATTAATATATGCATTTTTCCTCTAACAGATAAATCTTTCAAAACCCTAATTAGACACACTGAATATATTTAGTATCGTGTAGAGATATGGTTTCTGTAGCTATAGTAGGCGCCGGAAGCCATTTTACTATGGGGTTACTTGGCGACTTCTTTAGAGTAGGACTAGAAGATTCAAACCTTATATTAATGGACATCAATGAGACAAGACTAAAAGCCGTATATACAGCTGTTAAAAATATAGTTGAGAAAAGAAAATTCAACCTAAAGATCAAAACCTACACAGATTTAGAACAGGCTATGGAGGAAGTAGACTATGCGATAACAACCATAAGAACAGGAGGAATAAAAGCATTAAAAACCTATGTTGAACTACCATTAAAACATGGAACTATACATCTAGTCGGAGACACAACTGGACCGGGAGGCGTACTTAAGGCACTTATAGAAGCACCAGCAATGATAAAAATAGCAGAAACACTTAGAGACCAATCTCCAAACGCAATACTGCTAAACTTCACAAACCCTATGACACCATTATGCACAGCTATACAAATGGCAACAAAAGTAAAGACTATAGGATTATGCCATGGAGTAAACCATATAGTAAACCTTACTTCTAAACTCTTAAACATAGATCCAGAAAAAATACAGCCTATAGCTGCTGGAATAAACCATTTCACATGGACAACAGGAATATACTATAACAAGCAAAACCTTCTTCAGCAGCTCTATAAGGAACTTAACAACCCAGAAAAAATAGAGATAATAAAGCAACATCCATACCTTATAGGAAAACAACTCTTTAAAACTTTTAAAATACCACCCACATTAAACGACAGACATACAAGTGAATTTTTCCATCAACTCTATACATGGATAAAGGACCCAGAGATAGGACCAATACTAAAGAAAAGCAGCGGATACATAGACTTTAAAAATAAATCACTTCTACAATCAGCAGAGACAAGAGATAAAGAATGGTATACATATATTAGAGAAATCATTGATGGTAAGAAAGAAATCAGGCCTAGCAGAGAATATGCTCTAGATATAATCTCAGCGATCGAAAAAAATGAAACAACTTTTCTACCGGCACTGAATCTACCTAACAGAGGACTTATAAAAGATCTACCTGAAGAAGTCTTCATCGAAACACCTGGAATAGTCTCAAATAGCAGTATTCATGGAATAAAGGTAGACCTTCCGAAACCAATACTGGCATTACTAAATCTTCATGCAACAAAATATACTTTACTAGCCAGAGGAATAATAGAAAATGATAAAACACTAATAGAAGAGGCATTAAATCTTGACCCGTTAACCCCTTCACCACTACATGCACATAGAATAATTGAAGAATACATAAATATATGGAAAAAATAATATTGATTTTATTTAGTGTTCTCCTTTAGGAATCTCGCTGAACAAGATATACATGGGTCATATGATCTAATAAGCTTCTCTAATTCCAATTTGATATCCTTAACATTGTTTTCTTCAAGCAAAAACTCTATATAGTCTTTGGCATCCATCTCGAGATTTTTAAGGTTTTGTGCAGTTGGAGTAACGATGTTAGCCTCCACAACCCTCCCCATTTTATTTATCTTATAATGATGTATCAATAATCCACGTGGAGCTTCTGTAGCAGAGATACCTTCCCCTTCCTCTACCCTAAAAACTACACTCTTCTTCCCAATACCTCCAGACAAAAGTTTCTCAGCTAACTCAATCGCCTCATCAGCAAAATGAACCAGCTCCAATACCTGTGCCTTATTGTTACTAAACGGCGAATAATCTGGAAAAACCAAACCATAAGTTTTAGCTAAATCCTTGGCTGAATCCGACAACAAACCATGGTTAAGATTCAATCGAGAAAGAGCCCCAACCATATATGGCTCCTTATTTATCCTATAAAGATAATGTTTAGCAGTAGAATATTCTTCTCTAATAGGCTGTATACAATACATATATTTCATAGGCTCAAACATAGACCCATCATCCACCTTTAACATACCGTTTAACAAAGGAAATCTTTCACCATTATAAACTGAAATATACCTAGCCCTTCTCCTAAACTCTGGCATCTCAAGAGACAATATGGGATCCAATACCTGTAATAATTCTTTCCTAAACTCTTTCGCCATTCTAAGAATATTTTCAAGATCCTCCTTACTAGGAATCTTTGAGAATCCTCCAACTATAGGAGTAATAGGATGCACTGCCCTACCGCCAATAATCTCAGTTATCACATTGGCAAGCTTTTTAAGTTTTAATACCTTCCTCACTATGCCTTCATATCTAGGCAACATCTCAACTATGTTACTATACCCGAGAAAATCTGGAAGTACAAAAATATACAGATGTAAAATATGGCTTTGAAGAAGCCCGCCAATAGCAACTAGTCTACGAAGAACCTGAAGACTCTCTGGCAAACTTATCCCAAAAGCATTTTCAATCGCCTGTACAGCAGTAATCCTATGTATAGCCTGACAAACTCCACACATTCTAGACGCTATATCCGGTACCTCGCCATAATCTCTACCTCTTAAGAAACGTTCAAGAAGCCTAATCCCTTCCAAAGCCTCAGCTCTAGTCTCAACCACATAACCATCACCTAACACAACAGTAAAATTCAGACCTCCCTCAATTCTACAAACCTTCTCTACAAAAATAGTCCTTCCACTCATTTATCACCCACCTCCTTTAACATATCATGCAAATAATCCGGAACCTCTATTCCCCTTTCCTCAAATATCTCTATGAGAGACCTTATGTTAGCATCCTCTGCCAAACCACGACAACCTATACATCCCCTACCCACGGTAGGACATATAGCTTTACATCCTCCCCGAGTTATAGGACCCAAACATGCTATACCCTTATCAAGAAAACAAGCATTCTCCCTAAGTATACATTCAGAACATACACTGTAAGGCTTCGCTTTATGTTCCTTTTCCAATAATATATTCTTAAATAACTCTACAGCTTCCTGCTGATCTATAGGACAACCATAAACATAATAGTCAACCTTAACATATTTATCCAAAGGATCCGAAACAAATTTTTCTTGCCCTCTAGGAAGCTTTATATCTATATCCTTGAAAGCAAAATCCTTAACTATAAATCTTCCACCATTACATGCACAGTCTCCCAGAGCTACCAAAATACGTGACCTCTCTCTAATCTCTAAAAGTTCCTTCCTCTCATCATCACTCATAACCGCACCTTCAACTATACTAACGTCTAGTTTATCACCACGATCTTTAATCCCTAAAATCCTAGAAGCAACAACATCTAAACTACCAAGTATCTTAAGGAGATCATCCTCAAGATTCAAAATCTGCACCATACACCCTTCACATGAAGAAAGGCTAAAAAACCCGACCTTAGGTTTATACACCATTCAAACCACCTATACAGCCCTCTCTAAAAACGTTTCAATAACATCATACTTGAAAACCGGACCATCTTTACATACAAACCTACCACTAACCATGCAATGCCCACAGAACCCCATACCACATTTCATCTGCCTCTCAAGCGACAACGATATTCTCTCATGAGCAAATCCAAGCTCCCTAAGCTTTTTAGTAACAAAATGCATCATTATAGGAGGTCCACACTGTACCGAAAAAGTATTGTTTGGATCAACCTCTATCTCATCAAACAATACAGTTACAACACCAACCCTACCACTCCAAGACTCATCGCCTCTATCCACAGTTAGATGAACATCTATGTCTTTCCTCCATTCCTCTAATTCTTTTTTAAACACTATGTCCTTTGGCGTCCTAGCCCCATATAGAAGAATAACTTCACCAAATTCTCCACGATTCTCAAGGATATATTTGATAAGCGGGCGAAGCGGCACAAGACCTATCCCACCACCTATCAATAGTATGTTTTCATTCCTCATCTCCTCTATAGGCCATCCATTACCAAACGGTCCTCTAATACCAACAACATCTCCCTCCTTCAGCCGAAATAAAGCGTTTGTAACCACACCTGTCCTCCTAACAGTCAATTCAAAAAACCTTTTTTCCAAAGGTGAAGAAGACAAAGAAAACGGTGCCTCACCATAGTTAAAAACGGTTAACTCAACAAACTGACCCGGAATAAAACTGAAACCTTCCTGTTTCTCCCTATCTATTAGACGAAATCTAAAAGTTCTAACATCGGGAGCCTCATCCCTCATTTCCTCAATAACAGCTAGATTCGGAATATAAGGATTACTCATCTATTCATCACCTTATTAAATATTTCTCTTATATCTATTCTAGCTGGACAAACCTCTATGCATCTACCACAACCCACACAGGAAATAGATCCTATCTCATCAATAGAATAAAAGTACTTGTGAAATACCCTCTGTTTGATCCTTGACCTCCTCTCCTCTCTAAATACTTTGCCACCAGCAACACGGGTAAAGCTTAGAAAATGACATGAATCCCAAACTCTTACGCGTTTCCCGCTTCTTAAACTGTAATCTGGCTCCTCATAAATATCAAAACATCTACAAGTTGGGCAAACATAGTTGCATTTTCCACAGGATAAACATTTCTCACCATACATGTCCCATAAAGGATCATTGAATTTCTCCATCATTAAATCATATATACCATCGATTGAAGCCATCTTGTATCTTCTAATCTTAGCATCAACTTCTTTGAGTATCCTATCCCTCTCCTTGATATGGTCTTCAGAAGCCTCTTCGAAAAGATCTAAGTTAAATTTAATGAGCCTTTCTCCCTCCTCACTACCGATTTCTACAAGATACAAATCTCCCAAATCAGTTAACATTAAGTCAAACCCATCCCTTATCATCGGCCCGCTACCTGTATAGGAACAAAAACAATAATCTGCAGGCTCTCTACAAGTTAAACCAATTATCAAGGTATTCTTTCTCCTAGCTATATAGTAGGGATCATTAAAATCCTTAATAAATACCTTATCAAGATAGATAAGGCCTTGAATATCACATGGATGAATTCCTACAAGCACTCTCTTCGATGCCTCAACCTCCTCACATTTATCATATATTGTTACTCCATTACCGTTTTTCTCATAGGTAAACAATACCTCCTTCTCAGGTAAAAAGAAACGCTTTGGAGAAAGTAGAGTATGCCCCTTATATATTAGGTCTATATCATTGGGATCTGAGACAAAACTAAACAAAACTCCCTTTTCCTTCTTTACCGGCGCTATAACTTTATAGTTCTCAAGTAGGCGTTCTATAAATTCGTAAAAATTATCTTTTAGAATTGTTTTCATTGGGCGTGCGCCTTTTATACAAAGATATATCTTTTTATTTATATATTAAAATTTTTCTCTATTCAACATGAACGCCATTAATAAAATATCTATAAAAAAGCAGTCAGACCTAAACATTTTTCTCAGACCTTAGATAACCAACCAAGATATAGAACAATAACAATATAATCAATAATAACGATACAACTTCAACAAAAAAGTATCTCTGCACCTTCTCAACGATAAAGTTTACATATATCAGTGTTCTATAAGCCTCTTCAACATCGCCATTCTCAAACTGTTTAATAGCCTTATCAACCAGAGACTCTACATAAAAAGATGAAAGAGAATATTTTACGACTCCTTTATTTATAATAACCTTAGTATAATTTACAAAGCTCTCTATCACTTTACCAATTCTAGGATAATAAGACAGTAATTGAAGCAGCCCCTGTAAATAACATGCATTATACATAATATCATGGTCGTTCAAAGCATACCACTGAAAAAGCCATATAACAGGATTAACCTCAGAAAGCATAATCCAGTTCCTTGAGTAAGGCACATAGTCCGCAGTATATTCTCCACTAACCCTAGTAGCAAGATGTGGACGAAAAGAAAAACCAAGCCATATATATTTCGTATATGTACATGTAAGCCTCTCTATATCAGTCCCGTTAAAAACCAAGCCATACCTATATGAAAGCAACATAAACTCCAGATCAATGGCACCATGACTAATATCCTCATACCCTTTAAAACTTGTAACATCAACACTAAGTCTATAAGTCCATACATAGCAACCATCAACATAACGCAACCTATTTTTTAGAAACATAGCCATTGCTTGAGGCCTCTCAAGATAACTATCATCCCCAGCAATCTCATAAAGCTTAATCTCAGCAATACCAAGAGCAGAAAACCTATTAACTATCGGTCCAACAACGTCCTCCCTAGGAGAATCCCAATAATAACCTCCGTCAGACACACTAGTCCATGCATCCCTATAATGCTCAACAACCCGTCTAGAAACATCCAAATACTCCATAGCCCTACAAAACAAAGTTTCATTCTCCCTAAGTCTAGGATCATCTAGTATAGTCTGAGAAACATCCAATAATGCCGTAGAAATAACCCCATCCCATACAGAAAACTCCCTGTAACCCTCTGAAGCATACCTATCATTGCCATAAGTAGAATTGTAATTACCCCAGCTAGGAATACCATCACCATTAACATCACTATACCTAACGAGATAATCACATCTCTTAACAGCCCTCAACAACCATTTCAAATCATTAGTAATCTTATAGAGAAGAACATAACTCCTAATCTCGTATTGAATACCCCAAGCAAAAAGACCGGGATCATAAGGCTTCCTAGATAAGTACCGGTTATAGCTAACCCATACCTTCTCAGCTATTTCTTCACTTAACTCGATAACCCTCTCACCATGTATCAGTACCTCTCCATTATTAGAAACAAGGAAATCCATCATAGAAACAGGAAATAATACATATATATAATAAATAATAAGTAAAAAGATCATCAACACAATAAAAAACAGCCTCTTATCCATCAAAATACATTAGTCAAAAACAATTATAATTAACTAACCCCAAATCCCTCTATAAAACAGATAAAAAGTTATTCTACAACTATAGTTACTGTCTCTCCAGTGTTCCTATATCTATAATTTATAATACACACCCTCATAGAAGGATCCCACCGCCAAGACTCACCTTCCTCGAGAATATTTGAATTCAACACAATCCTCTTCGGCCTATCAGGAGAATATATTTTTAAAACCGCTCTCTGCCCCTCCGGACCACTACTCCTAACAACTAACCTACTATCCACAAACTCCTCACACCATGACCGTGTATTGAAAAGCACAATCCTCCCCTCCCTAAATCTTCTTAAAACATAAACCCTAAACCTAAAACCATCTAGAGAATCCTCAATACCGTCATCAGTCAACATATCCAAATCAACAATACGAATAGATTTACCCAGACTATCCACTAAGAAAAATTTATCAACACCACCAAAACCTAGTCCCTTAACATCAAGTTTCCATCTAAACCTCTTTAACTCTCCATCTATATTAGCTAAAACTACAAGCATCATATCATCATTATAGTATACTGCTCCCTTAACAGCGTCATTATCAGTCTTTACATATCCAGCCATATAAGGAGCAAATCTAAACTTACCTAGATCAAAGGCCCTAAAGGATTCAAACAGAGACAATAAAGACTCATGCATTCTACCATGAGGGAAAACTCCTAACAGAATACTCTTAGCGCAAAGCTCCCATAAAGCATCATCACCATGCTTCTGTATAGCGGCAGTAATAGGACAAGGAATCTTAGGCGCCACGTTCATAAATAATATATGTGGATGAAAATCTTCTAAATCGGGAATATCCTCGTGACGAACCTGATCCTCAAACATTATATGACCGTCCGCAAAATTCTCAACTATTATAGAGGGTACCCATGCAGACGCATGAAGTAATAATACTCCATCACGCTTCTTTACAAACTCTCTCGTCCATTCAAGAAAATCAAATAGATCGTCAACAGCTGTATGTGGACTTTTACTATGCAACTTATTATCACAGTACCAATAATGAGCATAGTCATAATACACTCCGTCAAAACCCAGTGTCTCAACTACCTTTCTAACATATTTTTTAAGAAAATCTTTCCATCCTGACTTTAAACACATCATAAAACCATAATAACGGCTAGGAGGCCCGGTCTCAATTATAGTATTACGTCCATCAACAGACCTACGCCACACAATATATCCATCAGCAAAAGCATCAGACTTAGGATTAAGTTCAGCTAGAGAAAAATAGGGAACAATCCTTATCCCATATTGATGACATGTATCAATAACTCTACGCAGTTCTCTCATTCCATACTCATCATATGGAGGCCAGGAACCATCATGCCAAAAATCACCACTAGGATGATAATCATTGTGAAGCCTAACAACCGTGACACCTCTATAAGCCCATTCTCTAATCTCCTCATCACTAGGCCAGGGATGATTAGTAAACATTAAATGCATGTATCTACGAGGCATAAACTTACGAATATTCGGCAACCCTATATATGTAGTAAAGACATATGTACCAGAAAGTAGAATACCAGAATAACCACCAATCCTAGACCTAAAAGGCTCTAACACGACGCCAACCCTATCACCATCATTCCTAATCTCAAATAGGGCGTTGTTAGGCTCATCAACAAGTTGAGAAAACCATTCAGATAAATCTGAACCAGGTAAAAACTCTATTCCCTCCATACCTCTATCAAACAATGCGACATATAAAGGTACATTATATTCACGATACTCTGTACCTGGCCTCGTCCCACCCCATTTAGCTGGACAAACCCTGCTACGAGAAGAGTCATATATATGTGAAGATCTAACAGCATACTCGTTTAACTCAGGCCTAACAGAAAAACAACCAACACCGACCCGCCAAATACCAGCTATCCCCTTATCAAACATATATTTACGTATAATTTTAACATACTCATTCCTATACTCATAAACATATTCATATCTTATACCTAAATCACGTTTATCCTTATTCTTTAAAACACCATTAACATAAACTACAACACTCTTAGAATCCTCCTTAACTACTTGTAAAACAGCCGAATCATCAAAAACATCCATATACTCTCCAAAATATGAGATAATAGGATCAACAAGCAGATTTTTTCCACTCCCATATATGAATCTAATATCAGTTATACAACCCCCTCTACCGGAATCATGAACAACCTCCCAAAAACCATTAGAGACCCTAAGCCTACCATCTCCTAAGAAAACAGCCTTTAACATAAATAAACGACAAATATAAAAAATAAAAAATTAACGATACCTAAACAACATTTTCAACATTCTAATACAAAAACCCTCCTTAACAAAACAATATATTGAAAAAGAACAAAGCAATATAGAAAAACTTTAATCACAATAACCCTCCCTACAATATTAACTGCAAATCTATCCTAGCCTATCAGTACCCTCAAAACCAGGAAATATTTTAAGCAGAACAATATTTTCTAGCACGGTGCCAAGATGAATAATACAATTTTTATCGTGCCTGAACCAGTAAAATTAAACTATACAGGCAAAACCTATAATTTTGACGGATTCACTAATTTCTCAGATTTCCTAGCTAAAGAATTCAATATCCCTCATGGAAGCTGGCGGCTTGAAAAAATAGAACATGAAGGAACAGGACTTAAAATACAGGAAAAAGTTGTAAAGGTTTGGGGCGAGGAAAAAGTTTATCTTGCTACACTTATACAGCTCATACGTCAAGGTAACAGTAAGCTTCCTGAGGTTGAGATAGAGGAAAAACTATTCTTTAAGTTTAGGGGGTTTCACCTAGATATTGCTAGGGGAGGCGTGCCCAGAGTCAATACCTTTAAACGTATACTAAGATGGCTCTTCCTATTGAAATATAATTACTTCGCAATATATTTCGAAGACCTGTTTCCCTGGAAAAAGTATCCAACAATCGGAGTACATAGAGGTCGATTAACAGAGAAAGAACTGGGTGAAATAGTTGAATATGGTAAAAAACTAGGTATACAAGTTATCCCCTCACTAGAATTACTCGGGCATATGGAGAACATCCTTACACTACCAGAGTTTAGGAAATATAGCGAATGGCACAGACCTAGAGAAGGCTGCCTAGACCTGAGTAACGAAGAAGCTAAGAGATTCGTATATAATCTATTGGAAGAGGTTATAGACTTCTTCAAAGATGCATATTATATCCATATAGGCGGTGACGAAACCTGGGCTCTAGGCAGAGGAAAAAGCCTAAACAAAACCTGGAAATTTGAAGGACCTAGACTCTACGAGGAACATTATAGAAAACTCATAGAAATAGTGAGTTCCCGTGGCAAGAAGCCTATACTATGGGGAGATATGATAACGGGAATATTCCTATCAGAGGAGGAAAGAAAAGTCTGGTCAAAACTCCTAGAGAGCAATATCTGGAATAAAGCACTAATAGCGAACTGGAACTACAGCTCCAGAGACAAGGAGTATTTTAAGGAAGTTATACAGATGATTAAAAAATATGGCTATCCACAACTGGCATGTACCAGTTTTAGGACAGGACGAAGATATTATCCACCATTCGATGAAGCACTTAAAAATGCTGAAGGCTTCCTTACTGCTGCACGAGAAGAAAAGATTGAGGGATTTCTAGTAACAGCGTGGGGAGATGATGGTTCCGAGACACTTTTCTCCTTCCTTGATCCTCTGATCCTTGCCTCAATGGAGATAGCTGAAGGAAATGGAAAATGGGAGGAAAAATGGCTTGCTTTAACTGGCGAAAGCGAAGACGTACTTCGAGCCAGGAAACTTTTTGGAAAAACGGAGGTTGTCCATAACATTAAAGATGTTCTTTTAGCAACCCTACATTATAAACGAATGACAGATAGAGAGAAGGAAGAACTTGCAGAAAAATGGAGAAACATACTTGAAAGCATAAAAAGCGTAAAGTTACCACGTGACCTAGAATTCATACGTCAAGCCTTAATGGTCGGGATAAAAAGGCTGGAAAACAGAGACGATGCCACAGACTATATATTTCTGACAGACCTTTACTCAGAGCTATGGCTAACAGAAAGAAAACCTAATGGTCTCGAAAACATCATACAGAAGTTTTGGGGAGCAGCCGGAAGAAAAAGATACAGAACACCATAAAACTAGATTTTATATCAATCCCAGACTCCATTAAGAAAAATAAACTAATTAAATAGTAGTATACTTTCTCATCAAGATAATCAACTAACAAAGACATCAGCCTACTTTCCCATAACTCAGCACAGCCTCAAGAACCGCAGTATATCCCTTCACCCTCTCACTAGGTGGAACAGTCTCAGTAATACCGAGAATCAA
>Ga0164318_10000180_pt1 | contig 40723 bp, 37 predicted proteins | sample GuaBasSedimGuay9_FD_113734 | JGI IMG/M metagenome (GOLD analysis project Ga0164318, IMG submission 113734) | Subseafloor sediment microbial communities from Guaymas Basin, Gulf of California, Mexico - Guay9, Core 4571-4, 0-3 cm | ecosystem: Environmental > Aquatic > Marine > Hydrothermal vents... | reverse complement strand
GCTGGATGAAGTAAGGAAAAAACTTATTGCGGAAAAAGCTCCTAACAGAGGTTACGACAGGAAGTGCCGGGACATACCACCAGAGGAAGCCAAAAGAAGAATTGCCGCAGGCGAGCCTTATGTTATTCGCATGAAGGTTCCTCTTCAGGGGGAATGCCTGTTTAACGACATGCTCCGGGGAGAAGTAAAAAAAGACTGGGCATCCATTGATGATCAGGTGATTATGAAAGCCGACGGTTTTCCCACCTACCATCTCGCCGTTGTTGTAGATGACCACCTCATGAAGATTTCCCACATTATCAGGGGAGAGGAGTGGATAAACTCTGTGCCCAAGCATGTGCTTTTGTACGAGGATTTCGGCTGGGAACCCCCTGTTTACTGCCATCTGCCTCTTCTTCGAAACCCCGACAAGTCAAAGCTCTCAAAAAGAAAAAACCCCACATCCATCAACTACTACAGAAAGGCCGGATACCTTCCGGAAGCCCTTCTCAACTATCTGGGAATGATGGGCTGGCACATGCCTGATGGCTCGGAGAAGTTTACAATTCAACAGATGATAGACAACTTCAAACTGGAGGATATCTCTCTTGGAAGCCCTGTTTTTGACAGAGCAAAACTCAGATGGCTGAACGGGCGGTACATCAGAGAAGACAACACTGTTTCTGAACTTTCACAAAAACTACAGAGCTGGGCAATCAACCCCGAGTATGTATCAAAGGTCGCCGCCGTTGTTGCTTCAAGGCTTGAGACCCTTTCCGACTGGGGCTACTTCACGGCAATGTTCTTCAGTGATTCCGTTCCGGTTACAGAAGACCTTCTTGCAGTAAAAGATATGGAGAAAGACCAGGTACTTGAGCTTCTACAGGTAACTCTGTGGAAACTGGAGAAACTCCGTGAGTGGAACAACCTGGCTATTTCAGCCGCATTGAAGGATGTTTCCGAGATTTTTCAGTTGAAGCTGAAAGCTCTTACAGCCCCCCTGTACGGCGCCATCTGCGGAAGCAGGGTTGCACCTCCTCTGTTTGATTCAATGGAGGTACTGGGGAGTGACCTGTGCCGTACCAGAATTTCTTCAGCAATTACTGTGCTAGGCGGCATTTCCGGGAAGAAACTGAAGAAACTGGAAAAGAAGTACAAACCTTGACAATATTGTAAACCAGACAGATATTTCGCCCTCGGTGGATGCTCCCATCGTCTATCGGCTAGGACGCTGGCCTCTCACGCCGGAAAGCGGGGTTCGATTCCCCGTGGGAGCGCCAACTTATCTTTTATCTTCCTTGTAGCTCATACCTTACCCCCGCGTCCCCGAAACAACTCCACCCGTTTCTGTGGTGAGGGCAAGCGGGGTTCGATTCCCCGTGGGAGCGCCAACCAGACAACACCCCCTGCGGGGTGTTTTCGTCTACCCAGGGGCACTCTACTTTGAACTGTCTTTCGGGTCTTCCTGAGTATACAATACCTAATAAAGCTGCTACCTTCGCATCCTCTCAGATTATTGACAAATATAGTAGGGACCTATGTGTTCAAATGTCATTCATTGTGGGTGACTTAATAAGGGAGGTTTTTATGAAATTGTTATTGTCTTTGCTTGCAGTGCTCGCCATTGCCGCTTTTGCACAGGACCCAGCCAATATTCTCATCTACCATGATGTATCTGGTGGATACGGTGACACAGTAGACACTGCGGCTCAGGCTCTGTGGTCCTCTGCAAATATTGAATCCTACACTGGTCAGCCGGGAGGTCAGCAGGCAGCTTTTAACGCTGCTCTTGATGGTGGAACAGACTGGGACATTGTTGTTCTTGAGTGCTGGTATGCCAACACCAACGACATCGACTGGGCCTCTCTGCTTGCACACTACAACGCAGGCGACTTTATTCTCTACGTTTCCAACTGGCAGTGGCAGTCCGGAACATCCGGTCAGGCCGCTCTTGGTGCTGCCATGGGTGTTTCAAGCTTTGCCGGGTTCGGTACTCCCGTCATTCCTCACTATGCCTGGGAACCTTCACACGATATTTGCAGTGGTATCTCCGACTGGAGCTGGGCAGATCCTGGTCTTGGAATTCTTAACTGCAGACTCACTGTTACCGACGCAGTCCCTGTTACCGGGTGGACAGCTTCCGCATCAGCAGGGCAAGCAGGCATCTGCGTTGCAAACGACGGGTACAGCATTGTCAATGGATACACTCTTGCCTATGCCGCGCAGGCAGACGATCTCTGGACAAATGTCTACAACTTCATGTGGAGAGATACTGCGCTCAGTCGCGAGACCTGGGGTGGAATCAAGGCTTCCTTCTAGAATCGTTCCTGTTTTGTGGGGAGAGCTTCGGCTCTCCCCTTTTTTACACAGCTGGCCAGATATTCTATGGAATGGATGTGCTGCTGATATTTCCAGCACAGAAAAGGGAGTCCATAGCGGACCCCCTTTTCTGTTGTTTATGACTCGACTGAGTATCAGTAGGACTTGTTCGCCTCTACCATTTCCTTCACCTTCATAAGACGGGTGGTGTTTCCCCTTTCCATCTCATCAAGTTTAAGGCGGATGTATCTTATCGCCTGGTTGATCTCCGGAATCATTACATACTCCAGAGAATTCACCCTGCGCCGCGTGGTATCTATCTCCTGGGCGATAAGAATTATCGCTTTTTCCTGTTCAGCCAGGCGGATTATCTCCGGAAGAACCTTTTTGTAAACTTCCAGGGCTTCATCAAGCTCTGGGGGGGTGTCATACATACCGTAATTTCTCACCCTGCCCTCAATAGAAACCTTGAACACAGGAAGGGTAAGATTCATTACTCTTCTTGTGGTTGAGTTTACAACGGCTCTTGCTCCAGGGTATCGAAGAGCATCAAGAAGGCCCTCTTCTTCCATCGCCGCTCTGGCAAACAGAAACTCGCCGTAGGCTACTTCCAGCTGATCCTCAAGTTTCGCCCGGGCTCCTTCGTACTGGCCAATAAGAATCTTGAACTGACGCATGAGTTCATCGAGTTTGTCTTTAAGAAGCTTGTGCCCCTTTTTCGCCAGCTTGAGACGCTTCTTAAGCTGAAGCATCTCCATTCTGGTTGCTCTTACTTCAATCGCCATCTGTGCTGCCTTCATCCACAGGCCAGTATTTGTCCAGGTTTTCCGGCCGGACACGCTTCATTTCTGTTCTTGGAAGCAATTTGAGAAGCTCCCAGCCAAGATCAAGGGTTTCAATTATATCCCTTTCCTCGTGCTCTTCCTGACTGATGTAGCGTTTTTCATACTCGGCAGCAAAGTTCAGATACTTCCTGTCAAGCTCACTGAGTGCTGCCACTCCCAGAATTACTGAAAGCTCTCTTGCATTCTTTCCTGCAGAGTAGGCAGCCATAAGCTGGTTGAAAAGATCAGCGTGGTCTTCTCTGGTTTTACCTTTGCCAATTCCCTTGTCTTTCAGTCGGCTGAGGGATTCCATCACATCCATAGGCGGGTAGATGCCTTTCTTGTGCAGCTCTCTGTTCAGGATGAGCTGCCCCTCTGTGATGTAACCGGTAAGATCCGGGATTGGATGGGTTTTATCATCTTCCGGCATTGTAAGAATAGGGATCTGGGTGATTGAACCCTTTCTCCCCTTGATTCTACCAGCACGCTCGTACAGAGAAGCGAGATCAGTGTAGAGATAGCCGGGATAACCTCTTCTGCCGGGGACTTCCCGTCTTGCGGCACTTATTTCACGAAGAGCGTCACAGTAGTTGGTCATGTCTGTCATGATAACCAGGATGTGCATGTCCTTCTCGTAGGCGAGGTACTCTGCAGCAGTAAGTGCCATTCTTGGTGTACTGATTCTTTCGATGGCAGGATCATCTGCAAGGTTCATGAAAACAACAGCCCTGTCCATGGCTCCCGTTGCCCTGAAGTCTTTTATGAAATAATCCGCTTCCTCAAATGTGATTCCCATGGCGGCAAAGATAACGGCAAAGTTCCCTTCTCCACCTTTAACTTTGGCCTGCCTGGCAATCTGAGCGGCAACGGCACCGTGGGGCAGACCGTTGGCACTGAAAATAGGCAACTTCTGTCCTCGTACAAGTGTGTTGATTCCATCAATGGAACTGAAGCCTGTCTGTATGAACTCTGCGGGGTAATCTCTGGCATAGGGATTTATAGGTGCTCCGTTAATGTTGTTCATCTTTTCCGGAACAATTGGAGGATCGTTGTCGAACGGCGGCCGCGGGCGTCCCTGTCCGTCAAAAACCCTGCCCAGCATCTCCGTGGAAACGCCGAGTTCTACTCCCTTGCCGAGAAATCTTACCTTCCCTGTTTCAAGGTCGGTACCGCTTGAGCCCTCAAACAGCTGGACCAGGGCACGGGTGCTGTCTATTTCAAGAACCTTGCCGTGACGAATTTCACCGCTTGCCAGTTCTATTTCCACAAGCTCTTCGTAACTTACATCTGTTACCCGATCCACCAGCATCAGGGGGCCGGATATCTCCACGGTCGTTTTGTACTCCCGTATCATTTCACAACCTCCTTTTCTAGGCGTTCTCAAGCTGTATTTTTTCGTTTACAGCTTTTGTTATCTTTTTCTGCAACTCCAGAATCTGTTCTATGTCGTCCTCGTGCATATAGCGCATCTTCGCTATATCCTCGGAAAGAGGAAAATCAAACAGCACCCTGGGGTGCACCTCTGCATTTATTGCCCTTGTCATCTCATCGTAAGTGTGCAGGATTGTTGTCAGCATCAACTGCTGCTTCCTGCTGGAAGCGTATGTATCAATGGGGTGAAAAGCATTCTGGTGCAGATAGTCTTCTCTGAGACTTCTGGAGGTAAACAGAATCAACTGATCCTCTGGGGAAAGACTTTCCGCTCCAACCAGTCTGGCTATTTCCAGAAGGTTCGACTCGTCCTGAAGAAGAGCCATTGCTCTTTGCACTGAAGGAACCCAGTCTGTACCAAGGGCTTTATCGTAGTATTCGCGGAGGTTCTTGGTGTAGAGGCTGTAACTGTCCAGCCATCCGATAGCCGGGAAGTGACGCATGTACGCAAGCTCTGCCTGAAGACTCCAGAAAACCTTCACAACCCGCAGAGTTGACTGAACAACCGGGTCGGACAGATCTCCACCAGCCGGGCTGACAGCTCCCACAACGGTAAGTTCTCCCACTCTGCCTCCTCCGAGACAGTGCACCTTGCCTGCTCTTTCATAAAACTCGGCAATTCTTGTTCCAAGGTATGCAGGATAACCCTCTTCTCCAGGCATCTCTTCGAGCCTTCCGGACATCTCTCTCATGGCCTCTGCCCAGCGGCTGGTAGAGTCTGCCATAAGGGCTACAGAGTAACCCATATCGCGGAAGTACTCTGCAATGGTTATTCCTGTGTACACGCTTGCCTCGCGGGCAGCAACAGGCATATTGGATGTGTTGGCAACCAGAACCGTTTTCAGAATAAGAGCTTTGCCGCTTTTAGGGTCCTTAAGCTCCGGGAATTCCTGAAGAACGTCTGTCATCTCGTTACCGCGTTCTCCACACCCCACATAGATAACTATTTCTGTATCCGCCCACTTTGCCAGCTGGTGCTGAATAACCGTTTTTCCACTGCCGAACGGACCGGGAACACATGCTGTTCCACCCTTTCCGACGGGAAAAAAGGTATCGATAGCCCTCTGACCTGTTACAAGAGGCTCATCAGGAGCAAGTTTTGTTGCAACGGGTCTCGATTTCCGTACGGGCCATTCCTGGTACATGTTAAGCTCTGCTGTTTTTCCCGACTCTGTAAGAACTTTTGCCACAACGGTGTCGATGTTGTATTCTCCAGCCGGAGCAACCCAGGTAACCTTACCGGAAATTCCAGGCGGAACCATTATCAGGTGTTTAATAAGTTCCGTTTCCGGAACAGAACCTATTGCTTCTCCACCGGTAACTTCCGCTCCCTCCTGAAGATCAGGAGTAAATGACCAGTTTTTTTCATGATCAAGACCTGGAATGTTTATTCCCCTTGTAATCCAGTCCCCAGCCTGCTCTCTTACTTTGTCCAGAGGGCGCTGAATTCCATCATAGATGGACGTTAACAGGCCCGGTCCAAGTTGAACCGAAAGAGGGTGACCAGTCTGGTAAACCGGATCTCCCGGCTTCAGACCACCAGTTTCCTCATAAACCTGAATTGAGGCCTTTTCTCCCTTTAATTCTATAATCTCACCGATCAATCGAAAATCGGAAACAAAGACCACATCAAACATCTTTGCTTCCGTCATCCCGGTGGCAACCACCAGCGGACCGGCTATTTTGTCAATCCTGCCATGTATCATTGCTTCCTCCGACTCACTGCTCATCCTCCGCCATCAGGTCAACACCCACGGCTCTGATGATAAGGTTTCTGATCGTGTCCTCTCCTCTGTGTCTGGACCCGGAAACTCCGGGAAGAACCACAACGGCGGGAACCGGCATACTGACAACCTCATCAACTTCGCCCTGGAGGTGATCCAGCATATCCTCGGTGATCATTATCACTGAAACTTTTTCCTTAACCAGAGACTTGAAGATTGTTACCGCTTCAGTCCCCGATTCCGGTGTGTATGTCTCCACTCCCAGAGCCCGGAAACCCAGCACGGAATCAGCATCTCCAACAAAGGCCAGTCTGCCCTTCTCTGCCATACTTCCTCCTATCCTCTGGGTATCCTGGCGCTGAGACGCCTGGAATCAATACCGGCTGCTTTGCCGGCAGCTACTAATTTAAGGTGAGACGCCTCCAGCTCTCTGCGAAGAACATAGGCGGCAAGGGGACCCGGACTGAACAGGTCACCGGACACTTTTTCTAGAATGTCCATAGTCATCCTGTCACTTTCCTTCTGAAAACCGAGAAAAGATCCGGACTCCAGCCCTTCTTCCAGGGCGAGAGCAGAGTCTTCAAAACCCTGTGTTTCCCCCAGCAGAGCAGAGAGTCTGTTAGTTCTCACAGCCTCAGCAATGTCTGATGGGCTGTGGTATCCGCCATCCAGCAGTATTTCCTCAATGGCAGACGGTGTCATTTCCTCGCTTCTGCCTCTGGCTGCCGCAAGAAAATTTCTTAACTCAATTTTTACTGCAGGAATAGATGCAATCAGTCCTTCCATCTGTCCCAGATTATCCGCTTCCACGCTGGCGGCAAGTCTGTCAAGAACCGCATCTGTTTCCGATGCCGATGGCGAGTGAAGTTCCTGTATTTCCTCAAGAGCCTGTTTGAATATTGTCGGCAGAGAATCAGCGGCATTGCTGTCTGCCCAGGCTCTTTTCAGCTCTTCCGTGGGAATCATCCCGGAAGGTTCCACCTCAACCTCACCATTTTCTCCCGCAGCGAAACTCTTCCAAAGATATCTGGCGTTCCTGGCATCTCTTCTCTGAAGAATTCCTCTGGTAAAAGCCGGATCACTGGAGAGCTCGGAGAGTTCTTCTTCCGCATGGGAAACAGCACTTCTAAGAGCTTCACCCAGATTCTCCTCAGCCTGAAGAAGGGTCCCGTACCATGAATCACCCAGAATTCTCAACACTTCATCTCTGTCTTCTGCGGCGATAAGCTGGCTCCAGATCCTCTCGGAAAGAAGAGTCTCTTCAAGACCGCTTACTCTACCACTGGCATATGCGTAAGAACTGCCTGACACTTTACTCCTCCTGACCCTCCAGCGGCAGCAGCCGCGAAAGCTCCATCACCATGGATTCATGGTTGAGCTCGGCAATCATTGAAAGAGTAGCATTAAGGCTTATGTCCCCGGAGCGCATTATGATACCGCCGTAGTCCGCATGGTTATCACTGGAAAGAACAAACTGACGATCCGCAGAAGAAAACTTCTTCAGATAGTCTGCTGTTATTCTGTTGCTGTCTTGTGCGCAGATGAGAACTTCAACTTCTCCCTGAAGATCACAGCCTTCAAGAAGCACACCTATGAGTTCCAGATAATCAGGAACAGACGCAATCTTCTTTACCGAATCCTTTATCGCCCGATCAACAAGCTTTCTGCGGTGGCTGAGCAGAGCTTTCTCCATTTCTCTACGAACATGGCTGTCCATCTGCCTGGAGTGGGCCTGTATCCGGTTCCTGATTCTTTCTACATCTCTGTGGCGTCTTTCTTTTATCCGGGAATTAACCTGATGAAGAGACTCTTTTTCTTCATCTCTGGCAGACTGAATAATCTGCTCTGCCCGAATTTTTCCGTCGTTCTCAATCTTCGCCAGTATGGCTTGAAGTGACATACAGCTAGCCTATCTGACCCAGCATGAGGAATGATACGAGGAATCCGAGGATAGCGTAGAACTCGACAAACACAGCAAGAATCAGGGCTTTTGCGCTGTCATCAGGCTGTTTTGCAGTCATCATGGCTCCGCCTGCACATACTTTACCCTGGTGTATCCCAGACATAAGACCGGCCAGAGCAATTGGCAGACCTGCCGCAAAAATCTTCCAGCCGATTGCCATTGTAAGAGGGTTATCACCGGTGAAAAGAGCAATCTTCTGTATAAGAAGGAACGCAATAACAAATCCGTAGATACCCTGGGTACCTGGAAGGGCGGAGAGAAGAAGAAGTTTACCGAATTTTTTTGGATCGACACTCATTACTCCTGTACTTGCCTGAGCGGCGATTCCCACTCCCACTGCACTTCCGATTCCAGCAAGAGCACAGGCAAGGGCAACGCCCAGGTATGCAACTAAGTAATTCAATTCATTTCCTCCTTGTGTTTGTTTCTATCCGTTTGGTTATCTTTTTATTCTAACGTATCTGGGTTCGTATCGAAGAGCTTTAAATGGAGTCCCTGTTCCATCATAGAACTTTCCAAAAAATTCTACAAATTGAAGCCTGGCTGTGTGAATAAATCCGCTTAACACCGCCATGGCAAGGTTAAACAGGTGCCCGGCAACCAGAACCAGAACAGTAAGAACTATTCCAAAGACCGGAATGCTCTGAAGCATGCCAGCTATTTCATTAACAACAGAAGCAATAATCGCACTGGACAGGGCAAGAGCAAACAGCCTGGAATAACTGAGAACATCTCCAAGCAGGTTCACTATCCCATAACAGGCATAGGCACCAAGACCGGCTTTCCCGCCAATACCTTCAGCCTCTTTTCCTCCCATGATGAAAATAAGTACCGCGCCAACAGCCAGCATGCCAAGAAATACGCTGTCCCACACTGTGCCCAGCGGGTACAGAGTTCCGTCCAGCAGATAGTGATTAAAAAGCCAGGGGAACAGACCGAGTAGTGCCAGCATCCATCCGGTTTGATCCACAACCGCCCACACTCCCTCTCCAGCCGCAAGCCTTTTCTTAAGGTTCACTATTATTCCCCAGCCCAGCTGAACAATACCAAAGCCCAGAGTCAGGTAGAGGAACTGCTGCGAAAGAGCAAAACCGTCTGTTTCCCCACGGGAGTATCCTGGGACCAGGTTGTTAAGGGGCATAGCTGCATTCTGAAGGAAAGTGGGTAAACTGTCGAAGGGCATTCCGAACCAGCCACCCAGAAGAAACCCCCAGACAACACTGGCAAGGCCACCCTGGAACATCAGCCTGAAAAGCCTTGTGTTTCCCTGTTTCCTGCTCGTAAGGTACCATCCTATGGCTGCGCCTGCTGCCAGAGCAATACCGTACCCGGCATCACCGACACAGATTCCAAAGAATATTGCATAAAATGGCGCCATAAGCGGTGTGGGATCCGGGTCGGCTCCGTCGGGTCTGCCGTACATATCTGTAAGCATCAGATAGGGGTCAGCAGAAGCAGATTCCGTGAGAGAAACCGGAGGAGTTTCTTCACTCTTTGCTTCTGTAAGAGAAACATCCACTTCGCCAAGCTTTTCCAGCTCTGTTTTTATACTGGCAACATCCTCCTGCCGGAGCCAGAGATGAAGAAGCAGCGATGAGCTGCTGACCCGCCCCCTGGAAGCCGCGTCTTCTCTGAGAGTTTGAAGCCCTGCGGCATCGAAAAGAGTTTTCAGCCGGGGAAGACTCTGAACAAGAAGATCCGCTTCAGCAGAAAGCTCTTGTGTTCTTTTCTGTACCTCTGAAAGACTATCCCTGAACTTTTTCAGCTCTTGTTCCGGGGTACCCGAAAAACCTGTGAAATCCGCCGCGACAAAGCCGCATTCAGAGAGGCCTGCGGAAATTTCTTCGTTGATCTCCTTGTGCCACACCACAACTGATCGGTCTTCTGAAAGCTCAATAACATGAAAAAGATCGTACTGTTTTTCCAGTCTTTCAAGAACAGCAAGGCCCTCTCCAGCAGACACGTGTCCAGCTTTCATTATCAGAACATCACCGTGAACCAGCTGATCAAAACGCAGGGGAAAATCTGACCACTCCTCAAGAAAAGCTATTTTTCTCTGAATCTCTTCTGACTTTGAATGAAGATTGATCAGTTCATCCGAGAGGGAAACAGACCTGTTAGTCTTTTCCTCAAGATCTTCGTGATTATCCAGCAGGGATGACAGTTCATCAACGGTAACCGCCGGAACGGGTTCTCTCTTTTTTGAAAGCTCCCTGCTCTGAAGAAACGGGATGGTCTTATCAAGAGAGGCAGAAAGGGTATGAAGAGAAGGCCGTTCAATTTCCTCCGGCCGGGAAAGCGGAGCATCCTCAACAACGGATATATCGATGAGATGAACTCCACCCGTTTTTTCCAGAGCAGCCAGAACCTCTTCTTTCCTTGTGGAATGGCAGAGTATCTCGGCTTTTACAACCTTATCTCTTGCCATTATCCTCTGTCTCCTTTGATGGCAGAGTGAATCAGCTCAAGCGCCACCGGAGCCAGTTCCGCCGATTTTGTTTCCAGGACACTTTTTCTTTCTTCAAGTATTTTTTCCTGCTTCTCGCGGAGAACGGCTATTTCTTCCTCAACCTTCAACATTCCGGCTTCCTCAAATTTCTGAAGTTCGGATTTGTATTCCTTCTCTATCCTGGAAACCTCTTCCGGAATTCCGGTTCTTATTCTCCGGGCTTCCTTCGTGGCATTCTCCACTGCCTCCCGAGCCTTGTCTTCCGAAGAGAGAAGATCGCTAAATTTTTCGCTCACTAAGTTCACCACCTGTCCTGTTCATACGGCCACTCATGAAAGAATTCTCAATCCCCGTGTAAGTTGTGGATATCATTCCATAAATCACTCTAAGTCTTCCCCATAACTGACATGAGCTCTTTGCGTTAGAGCGTTCTCCACAAAAAGTGGAAGTTATTAACATTTGTCTTGAAATTGGCTTGCAGCTACTGTTTAGGCTTTGCCTCTCCACCGCTCATACTGCAGTGCCCCTCAAAGAAAACACCCTCCTCAATGGTAAGGGATTTTGTAATTATGTCACCTTCGATACGGGAACCATTTTGAAGTTCAAGCTGTTTTTCAGCCTTGATCGTTCCATCCACAGTTCCACCTATTATTGCGTGCGTAACAGATACATTACCTTTAATTCTACCCTCATGACCAACGGTCAGAGTGCCGGCTACATTCACTTCTCCTTCTATGAATCCATCGACCCGAAGACCACCTTTGATGTTTAGAATGCCGTTGACGGAACTGCCACCGCCAATCGTAGAATTAATGGCATTGTAAGAATCATCTCTAGACATAACACTTCCCTCTTCTACTCGGGGTAATCCCCGGACACTCCGGCGGTAGCCAGATTTTCAATAACCGCTCTTGTGTTCCGTATCTCCTGTAACTCCTGTTCAACCTCATCAAGCCGTAGATTCAACTCTCTGGATGCAGAAAGAGAATCCGCAAGAAGCCTGTTTGTCTCCCTCAATCGGGCAGTTCTTGTAAACTCCGCTGTTCCAACTGATAGAACAGCAACAGACCCCGCAACAGCCACCAGAATAAGCACGGCCAGAATTCTAAAAACTACAAGCTTCCTGCCGGATACTATCCATTCTTTTCTATTTCCGGTGGCATCATGTGGTATTATATTAATCGTAAAGCTTTTATCTCTGTTGGCCAATATTTCTCCAAGTCCCCTCCATAATATGCACTAATCTAAAACCGAAGTTTCGCAGGGTCAAACGGTAGATTCCCGGAAGCTACAGACCTGAAAGTATTCCTGCTATCTCCTGTTTTCCCAGCCCAAGGCCAAGACAGGCCATAAGGAAAATCCTTATTTTATTTCCTGCCATATCCCCGGCGGAGAGAACGCCCCTGTTCTCCAGATCTTTACCCCCACCGGGATAAGAATAAACACCAAGAACCCTTCCTTCGTGGCACCTGCTGGTAATTATTACCAATACCCCTGATTTAATCGCTCTTTCAATGGCGTCTGCTGTATCCGGATGAACATTCCCGCGGCCGAATGCCTCAACAACGATTCCCCTGTACCCGTTATCAGCGAGAAAATCGATGACATCGTGACCAAAACCGGCTGCAGTTCTCACAAGACCCACTCTGTTTTCCAGAACAAGAGGACCTTCCGGAAGGTTCATTCTCCATATTGGTAATCGATGGTAGATAACTCTGTCATCATCTACAAAACCAAGCGGGCCATAGCCAGGGGAATCGAAACTGCTTACATTGGATGTACAGGTTTTTGTAACTCTGCCAGCAGCGTGAATCTCGTCGTTCAACACAATGGTAACTCCCAGATTCTGTCTTTCCGTACAGGCAACACGCACTGCACTGCGGATGTTGCGCGGACCGTCTACACCCAGCTCACTGCTGCTGCGCATCGCTGCGGTAAAAACAACAGGAAGAGTTCCCTCAAGGTAGATATCAACCATGAATGCGGTCTCTTCGAGTGTATCTGTTCCGTGGGTAACAACCACACCATCAAATTCTCCTGACTTTTCTATGGTTCTTAATTCCCTTGCCAGGTCTGCCATGATCTCAGGAGTAACATGGGGGCTGGGGAGGCTGAGAAACTTTCGGACGAAGATTTCCACATCCTGCAGTGCTTCTATGCTGCTTATATCAACTTTTGATAGAGGGCTTATTGAAAGTCCGTGGCTGTCTGGCTGCATCTCTATAGTTCCGCCGGTGGAAATAATCAGTATTTTTTTCAATCCTGCTCACCATCTTCAGACAGTGTCATCAAATACTTCTTCAGGGCAGACGGATTTTCCGAATAGGGTTGTGCTTCTTTCAGGAAACCACTTCTTGCTCCATGCATATCAAGAAGCTTCATAAGTTCAGCATCGGTTCCAGCGGCCTGAAGAAGAAGCTGACTTTCCTCGAGTAACTGAAGCAGACCTTCCCTTGCAGGATCAACTGTCCACCGCAGTATTATAGCTACAGAATCAGCATTATCACGGTATTTACGGCGCATATCTGCACTTATTTCACCGGCTTCACTGGCACTTACAATACCGCTTCCGTACTTGACTCTTCTGAACACATCCTGGACGAGTTCCACTGTTTCGGAAATCTCAACGACAGGTTTCTTCGTGCTGGAACCTGTACCGCTGAATATCCAGGAATCCATAAGTCCGTCTGCTAATTTTGATTTCTCAAAATCTGATTGTATACCAAGCAGTGCTTTTTCAACGGTAATGAATAGAGTTGCGTAGTGTTTCATAAATCTTACTTTGCCCACCACGCGATCTTCAAGAGACAATCTTTCGTGAAGAATAGTTGTCAGTAATCTGCTGTCTTTCAAGCCCAGCATAAGAAGATCCAGCCTTTCAGCTGAATTCCGTTTCCACAGCGGAAGAAGAAAATTCTTTTCCATCTGCGACGAAGCGTTTTCGTAACTTGACGTATATCGGATACTTTCCTGCAGCGTGGAGAGAAAACTGTTGGCACTGTCATATCCGAGGAATTCCACCGCTTCTGTAGCAGACTTTGCCATTTTCATGGCATGTGCCTGTGAATTTCCGGAGACCAGAACAATTTCCATGGCACAGTTAAGCAGGGGGGGCAGTGCCGCCTGTCGCCAGGCATGAAAGATATCCTGTTCCATAAATCCGGGAATTGATTCCAGATATGACAACATATCCGGATCTATCCCGCGGAGAGAAAAACCACCTTTGAAAAACTCAAACAAAGGTGTTTCGCCACACAGAGAAAGCAGCTGATCCATCATTGCTCTGTCCCACTTAAGAGACAGGACTGAAGCTCCAGGGACCGCTGCTCTTTCAAGTTGTCTTGAGAGACAGCCTGCCGTGCTCAAAATAGCTTCTTTCTCTCTACTTCCGGAGGAACCGACAATGGCCGAGACGGCACCAAACAGTTTCATCCTGGATGTATCTTCTCTTACCCTGAGAGAATTCCACTCTTTGCGTCTCTTATTGGACCATCTCTCCGGTATCTGAAGCGGGGGCGGAGTCTTCTGGGAAAGCCACGATTCAAGAACAGTTACTCTGTCCTGCTGTATCTCCATTTCCAGTTTTCCGACCAGAAAATCTACGAAATCCTCGTCAGCGGTCATTCCACCGACACTTCTTGAAAACTCACTGGAGATATCGAAGAGAAAAGCAGGCAGAGCCTGTGCTTTTCTGCTGAAGAGGTGAATTGCCGCTGGCAGGATGGAGCCAAAAAAGGTCTGGGCTGTTCCGCCTGGGTTTACCATCCGCGATGAACTGGTGTGCTCCTGCCCGTCTTGAATTAGTTTATCCAGGAGAAGTTCTATTGTTTCTTCCGTTACATATTCAAGCGAAGACGGATTATCGACAAAAGATCTGAGAATGTCCCCAACCCCATGAACGATAAATTCATCAAACAGGGAATCTCCACTTTCCTCCCACACTGCAAGCCTGCTGAATCTGTTGCAGATCAAGCGGATTCCGGAAATAAGCTGCCCTGTTTTTTCTCCTTCAAATCCAGGCATGGCAAGAAGATCTACCATCAAACCGTCAACCTTTTTGATTCGGCCTCCTGCCCGGAAAACTTTTTTGAATACTTCGTGTTCCACTTCCCGAAGCTTCTCAATTACTCCTGAGGAGTTGTATCCGTCAACGGCAAAAGCAAGGCAGTCATCGAAAACTGTGTCATTGGGATGAATTTCGCCCAGAAGGCCGGTAACAACTTTTTCCAGATATCTGCTTCTGTTGTTCCTATCATTTATCTTCAGAAGAAATTCTATTACTTTTTCCTCTGTTTCCAGACTGAATGAGAGAAGGATTTCCACCCAGGCCGGGACAAGACCGGAGAGGGCTTTTTCTCTGTCTGACTCTGAAAAAGTGTCAAGAAGTCTGCCAGTCACACTGATACGGGAGAGAAACTCTCCTCTGCTCTCCTCTCCTGAAGCCCTTAAAATCAGGGAAGTTGCAGACAGAACACTGGAAACATCAGAGACACTGACCAGGGCCTGATCAAGTTGCTCTACTGCCCATTTTGTCTGTAACTGATCCATATTCGTCAGGGCCCTGTAAAACGACTTGAGAGCTGTTCTTTCCCGCATGGTGCACACGGAGAAAACTCTTGTAACCACGCTTGTAAAGAGCATGAAATCTGAAACAGGAAGCCTGTTCTCGGAGGTAGATTCAACAACAAGCTTTTCCAGAAATTTCATTACTTCAAAGGATAATTCGCCTGCTGCTGCAGCGAGAAATTTCATTAAACTGTTGAACGTCACCCCGTTTAATACTTTCTCAAGAAATACAATAACGGTAAAACCAAGCTTTGAATGGTTGTTCTCTGCTATTCTGTGAGAAATTGCTTCCACTGTAAGATCAAGCTGAATCTGCTGATCTATCAATTGTTTCAGCTTAGGAAATGAGGAAAGAGCTTTTTCCTTTCTTCGTGAAGATGAAATGTTGAACAGCCTTCCAACTCTGTCTCTTCTCTCTCCGGCAAGAAATTCATCCATGCCTTTCTTTTCTTCTATCCCGCGGAAAAGGCCGGCCAAAAACCTTATTGAGCTCATAGGGACCATGCCGCCAGTTAATCGGCCCTGAATTCTGCTGCCTTTCCTGGAAATGAGCTTCCAGACCTGATCAAAGTCCTGACTGCTGAGCAGCCAGCCTGTTTCCATAGTGAAATCAAGAACGGAAGTAGACTCTTCTTTGCTCAGGTCAAGCTCGTTGAGCCGTGAAAGCATGTTTTCTACAGCAGGAAGAATTTTGTTTCCTCCTGAAACAATTCTTACACAGACAAAAGTGAATCTGTGTGGGAACAGCCTGGCTACCCTGAAGAGGATCTCTATACGATTATTCTGCTTTATATTGTTGTTCTGCAGCACCTTGTAGAAACAGGCCAGGGCTTCAGAAAAGTCAAAAAGGGCTTTCTCTGTGTAGTTAATTTCAGCAAGCAGGAAAAATCCGGAAACCGCGCTGCCTATTGTTTCTGTCTTCAGATTATGACATGCTGTAAACCACTCCAGAGCGGTAAATTCATCGAAATCCATGGGAGAACTCAAAGATGACAGGTTGTTATACAGCTCTTCAGCATCAGCTCTGTCCATCAGAGAAATCAAAGAAGCGAGGGCCGGAACACCAGAGTCCAGCTGTTTTGAGATGTCCAGCCGCCTTACCGAAGCTGTAAGCTTGGGAACATCCTTTAATTTTACCCGGGAGCTCTCTGGAAAATCCGGCACATTAACGTAGGGAGTTCGGATAGGAATCTGATCCAGTTCCTTTATCTCTATCCAGGCTTTGATTCGTCGATCAAGCTTCCCCTGTGCTGTCATCAACTCTCTTCCTCTTGGGTTTCCTTCTCTGCTTCAGCCTCCTCGTCTGCCAGCAGTTCGGCAGGAATCAGGGCAACATCGGAAACTGTATCTTTCTCGTGAAGATTCATAAGCCGAACACCTTTAGTTGCCCTGCCTATCTGTCTGACATCGGAACCATTGAATCGGATAACCATTCCGGACAGCGTTACCAGAAGTATTTCATCTCCCTCTGAAGGTACCGATATAGTTACAACGTGTCCGTTTCTTTCATCTGTGATAATGTTGATAACCCCACTACCGCCTCGATGGGTTTCTCTGTATTCAGAAACAGGAGTTTTCTTTCCGTAACCGTTTTCAGTAACAGACATAAGAACATCCCCGGGTGAAGCTGTTACAAGACCAACGACCCTGTCTCCGTCTTTAAGCCTCATTCCAGATACCCCCATGGTATCTCTACCCTGTACACGAAGCTCTTTTTCAGAGAATTTTATAGCCTTCCCGTGTGATGTGGCGATAATTACACTGGAGTTACCATCTGTCATAACAGCCTGTACCAGCTCGGAGTTTTCTACAAGTCTGATTGCCTTTATCCCGTTTCTTCTCGGGTGACTGTACATATCGAGGGAACTCTTTTTAACCCGTCCGTCACTTGTAGCCATTACTACAAAACGGTCTCCACTGAAATCTTTAACGGTAACTCTGGCCACCGGCCTTTCGTCTGGAAGAAGTTCAAGCAGGTTAATAATGGCTTTGCCCCGGCTGTTTCTTCCTGCTTCCGGAATTTTCCACACCTTCAGCCAGTGGCACCTTCCAAGGTTTGTGAAAAACAATATGTAGGCATGGTTGGTAGAAGTGAAAACCTGTTCGATAAAGTCTTCGTCTCTGGTTGTTACTCCTGTTTTTCCACGACCGCCTCTGGACTGGCTGCGCCACGTATCAACAGGCAGTCTTTTGATGTAACCTCTGTGGGAAACCACTATTACCATGGAATCATCGGGTATCATGTCTTCGACATCTATTCCGTCCGGCGTCCAGGGTACAATTTCCGTTCTTCTGTCTTCTCCGTACTGGTCGGCAACCGACCTGAGCTCATCGACCACTATCTCCATTCTCCGGCTTCTGTTTCCCAGAATTTCTTTCAGCTCCGCAAGAAGTACTTCAAGCTCACCTAGCTCTTCTTCGAGCGACTTTCTGTCCAGTGCCGTAAGTTTTCCCAGTCGCATTTCCATAATTGCCTGGGTCTGCTTTTCTGAAAAACCAAAAGCTTCAACAAGACTCTGCTTCGCAGCGGCCTGGCTGGAAGCGGCTTTTATTATTCTGATAACCTCATCAATGTTATCCTGCGCTTTTATCAGTCCACGAAGAATATGAGCTCTGGCTTCCGCTTTGGCGTATTCGAATCTGCTTCGTCTGAGTATCACCTCGTGCCTGTGCTCAATGTAGTAGGACAGCATTTCGCGAAGACTCAACCTCATGGGTATTTTGTTGACTATAGCAATGAGATTTGCGCCGAATGTGGTTTCAAGTGTGGTGTGTTTGAACAGCTGGTTCAGAACTACCTCTTCAATGGCATCACGCTTCAGCACGATCACCACACGCATTCCGTCTCTGTCGGATTCATCACGGAGATCAGCTATGCCTGTTATTTTTTTGTCTTTTACCAGATTTGCAATGGAAGAAATCAACCTGGCTTTGTTCACCATGTAGGGTAGTTCTGTTACAATTATGCAGGCTCTTCCGTTAACTTCTTCTGAGCTGATTTTGCTTCGAACGATAATTCGTCCTCTGCCGGTTCTGTATGCGTTTCTAACTCCACCAAGCCCCATGATGACTCCGCCGGTTGGAAAATCCGGCGCCTTAACCAGATCTATTATATCATCGTCGGAAACTTCCGGATCTTCTATAAGTCTGATGCAGGCATCAACTATTTCCCTGAGGTTGTGGGGAGGAATGTTGGTAGCCATTCCAACAGCAATACCTGATGATCCGTTAACAAGAAGATTAGGTATCCCGGATGGAAGGACAACAGGTTCTTTCAGCCTCTGATCGAAGTTGGGCTCAAATTCCACTGTTTCTTTTTCAATATCTGAAAGCATTTCCTCGCCGATGCGAGCCATTCTGGCTTCGGTATATCTGTAAGCTGCTGCCGGATCCCCATCTACCGAACCAAAGTTACCCTGACCCTGAACAAGTGGATGCCTGAGAGAAAAGTCCTGGGCCATCCTTACCATTGCATCGTAAACAGAACTGTCTCCGTGGGGGTGGTACTTTCCAAGAACATCACCGACAACGGTTGCAGACTTCCGGTAAGGCCTCTGGTGTGTAAGCTTCTGCTCGTACATGCTGTAAAGGATTCTTCTGTGAACCGGCTTAAGGCCGTCCCGCACATCTGGAAGAGCCCTGCCAACAAGAACACTCATGGAGTATTCAATGTAGGAGTTTTTCATCTCGTCTTCAAGCTGTATGGATGGTTGTGTTTCCCTCTGCTGGAGGTTTTTGTTGTTGTCAGTAGTCAAGATTCTTCACCTCCGCCGCATGTTCTTCTATGAATAGCCTGCGAGGCTCTACCTCGTCGCCCATCAAAATCGAGAAAATTCTGTCTGCTTCAATGGCATCGTCAATTTTAACCTTCAGCAGCAGCCTTCTTTCCGGGTCCATGGTTGTTGCCCAGAGCTGCTCCGGATTCATCTCACCAAGACCCTTGAACCGCTGTATTGATACCTTTTGAGAACCGACCTCTTCGGTAACAATTCGGTCTCGTTCCGCCTCTGAGAAAACATACTTTTCCTTCTTCCCCCATTTAAGTCTGAACAGAGGGGGCTGCGCAATAAAGATGTTTCCGTCTTCGATCAGTCGTGGCATGTACCTAAAGAAGAATGTGAGAAGAAGAGTTCTTATGTGTGCTCCGTCAACATCGGCATCTGTCATGATAACGATCTTTCCGTAACGGAGCTTTTCTATATCAAAATCTTCCTCTCCTATTCCAGTGCCTGCAGCTGTTACCAGTGTGCGTATTTCCATGTTGTTCAATATTTTGTGCAGAGGTGCCTTTTCCACGTTCAGTATTTTACCTCTAAGAGGCAGTATGGCCTGGAAGTATCTGTTTCTTCCCTGCTTGGCACTTCCACCTGCAGAATCTCCCTCAACAATAAAGAGCTCTGCCTCTTCTGAATTTCGAACGGTACAGTCAGCCAGCTTTCCAGGCAGCGAGGCTGTTTCAAGAGCTCCCTTTCTTCTGGTCAGTTCACGAGCTTTTCTGGCCGCCTGCCTTGCAGCACTGGTGTCGATACATTTCTGTATAATTTTTCGCGCAATTGCAGGATTTTCTTCAAAAAACTGCTCCAGACCGGAATACACCATTGTTTCTGTAACACTCTTGATCTCTCTGTTTCCAAGTCTTGTTTTTGTCTGTCCTTCAAACTGCGGGTTAGAAATTTTGATGCTTATTACGGCAGAAAGGCCCTCGCGCACATCGTTGCCTGTAAAGGTCTGACCTGTTTTTTTAAACATGCCATTCTTTGTTCCGTAATCGTTCAGACATCTTGTAAGAGCTGAACGAAAGCCTGTCATATGTGTTCCGCCATCTACCGTGTTGATGTTGTTGGCAAAACTGAAAACATCCTCCTGGTAACCGGAATTGTACTGAATAGCTATATCTGTTAAAACAAAAGATCCATCTTCAAGTTTGCCTTCCCTGGTAAGCTGTATGGGTGGGCTGTGCAGAGGATGCTTGTTTTCGTTAAGAAAGCTGACAAAGGACTTGATACCTCCGTCGTATTTGAATTTTCTTGTTTTTCCCTCTTCTGTCCTGTTGTCTGAAATTGAAATACTAAGCCCGCTGTTAAGAAATGCGAGTTCTCTGAGTCTCTTTGCCAGAATATCAAAACTGTAATCTGTTGTTTCAAAGATCTCTGAATCCGGAACAAACTTTATTGATGTGCCGGTTTCTTTGTTTTTCTCTTTGATTTCTTTCAGCGGGTCTATGGGGATTCCCCTGACATAATCCTGAACAAAAGTACTGTTCTCTTTTCTCACCTCAACATGAAGAGAGCTGGACAGGGCATTTACGACGCTGACACCTACTCCGTGAAGACCACCGGAAACCTTGTAGGAACGATCATCGAACTTACCGCCTGCGTGAAGGGTAGTCATTACAACCTGCAGGGCGGATACCCCCATTTTGGGATGCATATCCGTGGGGATACCTCTGCCATTATCCCAGACAGCCACAGAACCATCTTTTTCAAGAACAATATCGATGGTATTACAATAACCGCCTTGAGCTTCGTCTACACTGTTATCTACAACTTCATATACAAGATGGTGCAGACCAGCTGATGATGTGGACCCAATGTACATTGACGGTCTTTTGCGAACCGCTTCCAGACCCTCAAGAATCTGAATTGAATCCGCTCCGTATGCAGCTATTCCTTTGTCGGTCAAAATGTTACCTTTCTCTGTGACTGGTTGGACGAACAACTATTTTCAGTATTTTGAAAAGTTCTTCTCCGGCAGATTCATTCAAAAAAGCTATGATCTCTCTGCTTCTGTACCTGAGCTCCATGGCTACAGCCGGGTTGAGTGCTCTTACAACAACAGTAGATTCTGTGAAGCCCTCAACAAAACAATAAGTAGAGATTCTTTCTCCGGTTGCCTGGCTCCATCTTTCCAGTGCCCGTCTTCTGGAAGGAAATTTGTTTATCTCCAGATCAGACCACAGATCTTCAACCAGGTTCCGAACACTTTTCATGGATATCAGACGGTATCTGGAAGTCTCACAGGCATTACAAGAGTGAGATAATCTGTATCGTCAGACAGTTCTTCTTCTGTGATTATCACAGCTGTGCTGCTGTCGTGCAGGTGAAAGAGAACATCTTCACTGCTCATGTTTCGAAGAATGTCCATGATCAGGTTACCGTTGAAAGCTATCTGAAGAGGATCTTTTTCGTATACTGCCTCTATTTCTTCTTTTGCTTCTCCAGCATCTGTATTCTCGGCATGAAGAATAACACGATTGCGCTCCAAAGTGAACATTATCTGGTGCGTTGCCGGGTTTGCGATGATTCGCATTCTCTTCAGAGCAGAGAACAGATCTTCCCTGTTTATCTTAAGAACATCTGTATTGTTCTGCGGAATTACTTTTTCGTACGGAGGATAAGGACCCTCAATCATTCTGCTGTATATACTGATATTTTCTATATGAAAACTTACCTGAGAACCCTGAGAAGTCATAAACACAGGTTGTTCAGAATCTATTTTCAGAAGAAGATTAAGAGCTTTTGGAGCGAGAATTACTTCCATATCTGTCTCGCCGTTAACGCTTGTTATTTTTACCTTGGCAAGCCGGTGACCGTCTGTTGCTACCATCTCAAGATGTTCAGAATTGAGTTTCCAGAACAGGCCGGTAAGCGAGGCTCGGATTTCACTGGCACCAGCAACGGCGTAAACAGTCTTCCTGATTGCCTTTTTAACAACGTCATGGGGCAAGCTTATTTTATCGGATTCTAAAACCGATGACGGAAGAGAAGGATAACTGTCTTTGCTGCTGCTGGGAAGAGTAAAAGAACTTTTGTCACAGCTGATGGTAGTTCTGGATCCGCTGGTGGTAATACTGACATCTGAACCTGAAAGCTCTCTGACTATTTCCAGAAGTTTTTTCCCTGGAAGAGCAACAGAACCCTGGGTAGAAATAGTTGCCGGGATAAGGGTAATTACGGTAGTGTCAAGATCAGTAGCTGCAAGCCTCAATTGATCACCTTCTGTTTCAAGAAGAATGTTTGAAAGAGAAGGAAGACTGGTTTTAGATGGAAGAGCGGCAGAGACCGTATTCAGACCGTTCAAGAGAGTTCTTAGATCGACTAGCATTTTTACCATTTGGAGCCCTCCACAGATTCAATATATAAATCTTAAAACACAGAAATACAGTAATAGTAATTATACCGCAGAGACTGTTCAAAAGTAACCCTCAGTTGTCTGAGCCGGGCGGGAAGCATGTTCAAAAAAAGTGGAAAACGCTCCAGCAAAATAAGAGTTTTCAACAACACAGCGGGAAACCAGACAAGTAAAGATTTTTTCAACAGAGAAATCAACCAAGAAGAGATTCCTGTATATCGAGAATCTTTCTTTTGAAAACAGAATCTTTGGTCATAAGTGTGTTGATTCGCTTGATAGCATTGAGAACAGTGGAATGGTCCCGGCCGAAGAATTCTCCAATCTGCTCAAGAGAGAGGTTGGTAAGTTCCCGCAGAAGGAACATGGAAACCTGTCTTGGAACAAGAATCTCTCTGTTTCTTTTTTTACCTTTGAGAGCGTTGGGGTTGATACCAAAGAAATCCCCCACGGAAGATGTTATCGTAGACGGGTTAAGCCGTCTGGATGAAGCACCGAGGTACTCCGTAATAATGGAACGGACATTATCAAGAGTCAGATCAAGGTTCTGTATTCTAATGTTTGCCGCCAGAAGGTTGACTGCGCCTTCAAGTTGTCTTACGTTTGATTTAACAGTTTCCGCAAGATAAAATACTATTTCTTTGCTGAGCTGTATGTTTTCATCTTTTAATTTCTGATTCAATATAACAAGCCTGGTCTCCAGTTTCGGTGGTTTTATATCGACGACCATACCGGACTGAAACCGGGATATCAGACGTTCTGCAAGAGGTTCAAGTTCGTGCGGGGGGCGATCAGAGGTTACTATTATCTGTCTACCGCGATTGTAGAGATCGTTGAACAGATGGAAGAAAAGATCCTGTGTGGTTTCCTTGTCAGACAGAAACTGAACATCATCCATTATCAGATAGTGTGAATTACGAAAGCGGTCTTTGAAGTGTTCCAGCTCTATGAAGTTATTTTTGTTTGGTATCATGGCTTTCAGAAACATAGTTAAAAACTCTTCACTGGAGATGTAACAGAATGTTTTGTCCGGCTGGTTTGTTTTTACATAGTGAGCGATAGCCTGAATGAGGTGTGTTTTCCCAAGGCCTACACCACCGTATATAAACAACGGATTAGAAGAAGCCTGTCCCATTTCACAGGCCACAGAAAAAGCTGTTGCATAAGCAAGTCTGTTGTTTGGTCCCTGGATGAATCTGTCAAAAATATAACCTGGCTTAAGAAAGTTTGAGAACAATTCGTGTCTCGATGAGTTTGTAATTTTACCAAGAGACAGTGATTCCGGCTCGTGGGTAAAAACAACCCGGACATCGGGATCTCCGGACAATTCTCTGAGTAGATTCTCGAGGTTGTCCTTGTAATTGTGAGTTACAAAGTTTACTCTTATCTCAGAATCGAGACCAACGGTAAAAACACCTTTTTCAAAAGATCGGAAAGAAGCATTGGCCAGCCAGGAATTGTATTTTTCAGGACCCATGAGTTTTTTCGCCCGGTCGAGGCAAAGATCAAACACATCCTCTGGTAAAAACTGCATCCGGAATACTCCAAAAGTGTATAGTGACAAACTGGATAAGCAACACAAAATAAATAAAAACAGAAAAAAAACAAGGCAGCGGATAATTGATACGGCAGAACTTGACAACAGCACACTATTTAGATAGCTTTCCGCTTCCGGAAAAGAAGCAGAAATGAGCTTTTGGCAATTACTGAAACAGATACAAGAGGAAGACAATGAAGAGAACATTTCAGCCGAGCAACCTTTCAAGAAAAAGGACTCACGGGTTCAGAGCCCGGATGGCGACAAAGGGTGGAAGAAAAGTAATTAACGCAAGAAGGCGCAAAGGTCGCAAGCGTCTTGTTCCATAAGTTTTGGGAAAGCACTGTCTTAAAAGCATAAAAAACAGCTGGCAGTTCAGAAGGCTCTTAAGACAGGGTTACAGGTTCCACGGTGATGTTTTAAGGGCAAGATATCTGAAGAACACCCTGGGCAGTGTGCGCCTGGGGTTTTCTGTGTCTGCAAAGACAGGTAATGCAGTAAAAAGAAACCTGTTTAAGAGAAGGCTGAGGCAGTTCTCTGTGGAGAAGAAAGTACATATCGGGTTTGACGCTGTGATTTTTCCGGTGAAACCGCTGAAACAGGTAAACTGGCGCGGAGTGAAGGCAGATATGGAGAAACTTGTAAAACAGGCGGAGAAGAATATTAATTGAAAAAGATACTTATTTTCGCAGTAAGAGTATACAGAAAGACAATATCACCCCTTCTTCCACCAAGTTGTATTTACACACCGACATGCAGCGCTTATGCCGAGGAGGCTCTTCAGAAACATGGTGCTGTTAAAGGTTCGGTTCTTGCTGTAAAGAGAATTCTCAGGTGTCACCCATGGCATACAGGGGGCTATGACCCCGTACCGGAGGTTAAAAAAGATGAGTGATCAGTCCCGGCTGTTTCTAGCTGCAGTTCTTATGTTGGGTGTTTTACTTGTAAGCTGGTTTGTTACTGGAAAAAACAGCAGTCAGGGTAGTGTCGAAACGACTATATCCAGCCAGCAGACACAACAGGTTGCACAGATTCCGGAACAGGAACCGGAAAACACTGAAGAACAGGATATTCAGAATGACCCTGTTCCCATGCAGCCGGCAGAAGATCCGCAGAATTATGAACAAAAAAGAGTTACAGTTATTGTTTCAGGCGACAATCCTGGAGAAACCATTGTTGTGGCCAGACTATCGACAACTGGCGGTGCTGTGGAGTCCTGGATACTGCAGGATTACAAGGATCATCCGGATCAGCAGATCAATCAGCTTGTCGACCTGGTTGAGAACCCCTGGCTTATTTCAGAAGATCAGGACGGAACGCCTGTACTATTTGAATACAGCGGACCAGATACTGTATATGTTGGTGAACAAGGTGCAACTGTAACGTTTGTGTCTGGAACATCAACAAAAACATTTGTATTTGAACAGGAATTCTATGGATTCAGGCTGGAAAAAAGCGGCCTGGATATAACTTCTTCACTGGGAGCCGGTACCATCCCGGTAACAGAGGAGCAGACAACAACAAATGGATATTTTACTGCTTCATGGTATACAAACAAACACAAGAAAAAGAATTCTGAAAAAATAGAAGGACTCGAATCCACAGGTAATGTCTCATGGATAGCGTCAAGCAGTAAGTATTTTACCGTTATATTGATGCCGGAAACCATGGAAAGAGCAGATGGTTACGTGGCTCCCGGAGAGGGAGGATCTGCGTATATTGCCTTGGACGACAACATGATAACCGTGTATGCCGGGCCTAAGGCATACGGTCTTCTAAGTGATCTGGGCAGGTCAACAACAGACATGATTGATTTTGGATGGCCTATCATCAGATGGATAGGAAAATTGATTTTTCTGTTTCTTACAACTGTTCTTTCCTTTGTTACAAACTGGGGGTTGAGAATAGTTATTCTCGCCTTTGCCCTGAAGATTCTGCTTTCTCCGCTGACTACGAAAAGTTATGTATCCATGCAGAAGATGCAGAAGATACAGCCTGCCATGCAGGAAATACAGAAGAAGTACGCAAAAGATCCGAAGACGCAACAGTCCGAAATGCAGAAACTGTACAAAGAAAAGGGAGTTAATCCTCTTGGAGGCTGTCTTCCAATGCTGTTGCAGATGCCTGTATTTTTCGCGATGTACAGAGTGCTGGCAAACATGGTTGAACTCAGAGGAGCCGGGTTTATCCTGTGGATAAACGATTTATCGAGGCCGGAAATGATTCTTCATTTCCAGACAAAAGTACTGGGGCTGGAGGGAATAGGTCTTATGGCTCTTCTGCTGGGTGTAATAATGTTCCTGCAGCAGAAGCTTACAGGAACAAGTGGAACAGGATCGGCTGCACAGCAGCAGAAGATGATGATGTACATGATGCCGGTGTTCATGACATTTTTGTTCATGCGATTTGCATCAGGGCTTACGCTGTACTGGCTTGTCTTCAATATTTTAACCCTGATACACCAGGAACTTATAAAGAAAAAGCTGGCATCGGATCAGGCTGATGGAACAGCAAAATGATCTGATTGTTGCACAGGCAACGCCGGACGCAGTTTCAGCAATAGCAGTGGTAAGGCTCTCTGGAAAGGGAGCCTCTGCCGTTGTGGAGTTGTTAATGAAACTGAAGAGCGGAAGACTGAAAGGAAAAAAAAGAGCAGTAGGTGATTTTGCCGGAATAGATCACATTGTTGCAATTTCATGGGCTGTGGGAAAGAGTTACACTGGAGAGGAAATGGTTGATCTCATGTGTCACGGCTCTCCAGGAACAGCTGGAAAAATTATTGGAAAACTGCTGGAAAAGGGAGCTAGACAGGCACAGCCTGGAGAGTTTACAAGAAGAGCATGGATCAACGGCAGAATAACAGAAATGGATGTGCTGGCGCTTTCATCACAGTTCAGCGGAGGGGGTAGACCGGGAAAAGACAAAGATCTATCAAGAGAACTTCAGGAGCTCACAAGCGAAATTGAGGGTTTTATAGAATTCAATGAAGATCATGAGATTTCCGAAGAGCAGAAAATATCAGACCTGCTGAAAAGGATACTGCAGAGGACAAATGATCTGGCTGAAAAAGTTAAAAGAGCTGAAATACTGCCGAAGGTATTTATAATGGGGCCGGTGAATGCAGGCAAATCAACACTGTTCAACAAGCTGTATGGCAAAGAAACTGTAGTAGTGTCAAGCACACCGGGAACAACAAGAGATGGAGCAACAAGAATACTGAATGTTTACGGCAGGAGAGTAGAAATAACAGACAGTGCAGGATACGGAGGACAGAGACTGGATGGGAAGGCTCTGACGATTTCAGAGAAATCTCTTGGGCGGGGGGACAGAATTGTATGGATGGACCCGCAGTGCAACGATATACCAGAAAGAATTAAACAAGGCTATGAAGTGTTGAGAGTGTGCTCAATGTGCGACAAAAAGAACACAATGGAAAAAACAGGCTGGCTATCCGTATCCTCTGTAACCGGACAGGGACTGCAACAGATTGAAGAGTTCATAAGCGCAACGGAAAAAGAGGGTTCATCATGGCGGCTTGAGAAAATGGTAGAACTGCTGAAGAAAGCAATTGAAGCAGCAGACAGTGATGTCGCTCTTGCTGCAGAAATTGTATCAGAAGTTCTCAGAGAGGCGGAAGAGCCGGTAAAAAATGCAGATGCTGTTGAAAGGGCTCTGGAGAGATTCTGTGTGGGAAAATGAAACAGAAATATCAGGTGCTTGTGATAGGGGGAGGGCACGCAGGTGTTGAGGCGGCAGCAGCGGCAGCATCACTTGGATGCACAACAGTACTTGTAACGCCGAGCACAGAAAAGATATCCCTGATGTCCTGCAATCCGGCAATAGGAGGAATAGCAAAGGGAACACTGGTGCGGGAGATAGATGGACTGGGAGGAGTAACGGCTGAGAGCGCAGATGCAACTGCACTTCAGTTCAGAATGTTGAACATGAAAAAAGGGCCTGCAGTGTGGGGTCCTAGAGTACAATCAGATGTTGACATGTACACTGTAAAGCAGATACAGCAGTTGAGAGCAGCAGGGGTTCATATTGTAGAGGGTCTTGTCCGCAGGCTCGTGGGGCCAAACAAACGAATAAAAGCGGTGCTTCTTGAGGATGGAAGGGAAATAAAGGCACAGACTTTTGTTCTTGCTGCTGGAACATTCCTGGATGGTATGCTGCACAGAGGACAGGTTACATGGCCCGGTGGCAGAAGAGGAGACACTTCGTCGGTTTCTCTTGAAAGAGATATACGGAAAAGAATGTTTCACGTGAAACGATTCAAGACAGGAACGTCTCCCAGGGTGCTGAGAAACTCAATTGACACATCTATTCTAGAGGAACAGATATCGCATGATTTACAGTTCAGGTTCAGCTGGGCATCGAAGCAGGGAGTTGCGAACACAGAGAAATGCTGGGTAACAAGAACAACAGGAGAAACGGAAAAACTTGTAAAAGACAGCCTTACAAAATCTGCACTGTACTCAGGCAGAATACACGGCAGGGGCCCGAGATACTGCCCCAGCTTTGAAGACAAAGTAACGAAGTTCCCGGAGAGAACAGGTCATCCTATACACCTGGAACCAATGGGAAAGTCATCAAGAATTATGTATCTGAACGGGCTGTCTACAAGTATGCCGGAAGAGATACAGGAAAAAATCGTGAGGTCTCTCCCGGGGTTCAGCAACGCTGTTATAGCAGCTTACGGATACACTGTAGAGTACACATGCTTTGAAACCGGAGAATTCGACCATACTCTGAAACTGCGGGAAACAGAGAATCTTTACGTATGTGGTCAGATTCTGGGAACCTCCGGATACGAAGAAGCAGCAGCAACGGGGTTGTTTGCCGGTGCATGTGCGGCAAGAAGCGCGCTTGGGTTAGAACAGACGATACCGGATAGACTGAACAGTTACCTGGGAGTAATGGTGGATGATCTGGTTTCAATAGGCACAGAAGAGCCATACAGGCTTTTCTCCAGCAGGTCGGAGAACAGGCTTGGTCTGAGACAGGACAACGCGGACAGAAGAGTTTTTGAGTTTGCCGAGAAACTGGGGGTTCTTTCAGAAAAGAAAATAGCGGAGTACCAGAAGCGGGACAGAAAATACAGGCATATGAGAAAAAAACTGATGGAAACAAGAATTCATGGAAAAACAGTAGAGAGTATATGCAGAAGGCCGGAGATAACACCGGAGGAGGCTGGGGGGTTAATAGACCTGCAGACGCAGAGTATAGATGAAAGAGAGATACTGAGGACAGCGGTGCTTGATATCAAGTATTCCGGTTATGTGAAGCGAGCCGAAAAGAGACACAGTGTCAGAAAAAGATACGGCAGTGCTTCTCTTGAGTCCATAAAAGATTACAATCTGGTAGAAACTATTACCATTGAAGCCAGGGAAGCTCTGAACGAAAGGCGACCGGCAACACTGCTGGAGGCAGAGTCAATACCCGCTGTTCGCCAGGCCGATCTGGATGGACTTGCTCTGTATCTGATGAAGAGAAGTGTTTCACGTGAAACATGACCTTCCGGCGACCTTTCGGGAAGCTTCGATACAAAGCTCCACGCTGGGGGCCGGCATCACAGAGGATTCATACGGAAAAATCGAAGTATTCCTTGATCTTCTCATGAGAACAGCAGGAAAAACAAATCTGGTAGGACCTGCGGAGATCAACAGACTCTGGACCAGACATGTTCTGGAATCTGTTGCTTTTATCCCCTTTCTTCACTCGAGAAAGGTAATTGATGTTGGAACAGGAGCAGGTTTTCCGGGAATGATCCTTGCCATATGCGGGTTTGATATAACAATGGTTGAATCCAGAAGAAAAAGGTGCGCTTTTTTAGAAACCGCTGCACGCATCTGCGGTGTTTCCTGCAGAATTATCAACAGTCGCATAGAGGATCTGGATCCTTTTCCGGAACACACTACCTTTACTTCAAGGGCGGTGAAGGATCCGGAAAAAATGATTGAACTGATAAAACCAGCGGCAACCGGTGAATTTTCTCTGGTGACCAGGATTTCAACGAAAATTGAAACATGCTCCAATGCAGCAATATCTGAAATACTGCCCGTCCCGCCGCTTGACCGCAGCGGGTTTATCCTGCAGTATCGACACCCCTGTAAATTGAATTAAGCGGAAAGGTGACCGAATGACCAGAATCCTTGCTGTGGCTAACCAGAAAGGTGGAGTTGGTAAAACAACCACTGTCATCAACCTCGGAGCCAGCATCGCTGTTCACGACAAAGAAGTGCTGGTTATCGACCTGGATCCGCAGGCTAATGCAACCAGCGGCCTGGGAAGCAAAGAGGCAGACGTCTACGGAGTGCACAGTTTTATTTCAGGAGAGCATTCTCTTGAAGAATGTACTGTAAAGACAGAAGTGGATGGTTTGTATCTGGTGAGAGGGGCCAGGCATCTTGCCGGAACGGAGATAGAGCTGGCATCCCAGGAGAACAGAGAGTTTTTCCTGGCAGAGTCTCTCACAGCCTCAAATCTGTCAAAGTACGATTATGTTCTTATCGATTGTCCTCCGTCTCTGGGTTTGCTTACCATAAATGCCCTTGTTGCAGCGGATGGAGTTATCCTTACGGTGCAGAGCGAATACTACGCTCTTGAGGGGCTGTCTCATCTTGTAGACACCATAAACAGGATCAAAGCTCACTGGAACAAGGCTCTCTCCATCTTTGGAGTGGTTCTTACAATGTATGACAAACGCCTCAGGCTCAGCAGAGAAGTGGAAGAGGAGGCGGATGAATATCTCGGGGAGACCCTTTTCAAGACCCGAATACCAAGAAATGTCCGGCTCAGCGAAGCACCAAGTTTCGGAAAGCCTGTCATTTTGTATGATGCATTTTCCAGTGGCGCCAGAAGTTACATGAGTCTTGCAAGGGAGGTACTGGCAAGATGAAAAAGAAAAGAGCATTGGGACGGGGCTTGGAATCTCTGCTTCCTTCGGCACCGGAAACCGAATCGGTAAAAGGCGTGCCTGCGGATGTTCCTGTTGGTTCCATTGATCCCAATCCCTTTCAACCGCGGATTGACTGGGACGATACCGAGCTTTCTTCCCTGGCGGAGTCTATCAGGCAGCAGGGGGTTCTCCAGCCGCTTGTTCTTAGAAAAAAGGGAAAGCGTTATCAGCTGATTGCCGGCGAAAGAAGATTGAGAGCATCAATAATCGCAGGGCTTGAAACCGTTCCTGCTTACGTTAGAGAGGCAGATGACAGGCAGATGATGGCTCTTGCTCTGATTGAGAACATACAGAGGCAGGATCTCAATCCCATGGAAAAGGCCGAGGCATTCAGCAGGTTCTGCAGCGAATTCAGCATGACCCAGGAGGAACTGGGTAAACAGGTCGGAATCAGCCGTTCAGCTGTTGCCAATTTTCAAAGGCTCATGGAACTGCCGGAAACTGTTAAAACAATGGTGCGGTCCGGCAAACTTTCAATGGGGCACGGAAGAGCATTGCTTGGTCTGCCGAACGAAGAATCTATGATAAGATATGCAAAGACTTGTCTAGTAAGAGGATACAGCGTAAGGGCGCTGGAAGACGCGGTAAGAAAAGGATCAGGAAAGAAATCTGCAAAGAAGAAGGCTGCCGTTATTCCGGAGATAAAGCGGCTGGAAAAAGAGCTGCAGAGAATTCTGGGAACAAGAGTTTTTCTTAAAGACTCTGGCGGGAGAGGCAAACTGGAAGTAGAATACAGCTCACTGGACGAGCTTGACAGGATTCTTAGTATATTAAGGAGCCGGGGGAACTCGGTGTAATTTGTGAAGATAGTTTAAAACGGAGGTTTTCATGGCTTACAAAATTAACGATACCTGCATCAGTTGCGGTGCGTGTCAGGGAGAATGCCCTGTTGAGTGCATCAAAGAGGGAACGCCGTATGTTATTGATGCTGCAGTTTGCATCGACTGCGGAGCATGCGCGGCTGTATGCCCGGTGAGTGCTATAGAAGCACCGTAGTTTTGTTTCATATGAAGTAGCCGTGCTGGCTTTTATGCCAGTGCGGCTACATGTTTTTTACAAGGAATGTGTAGAGCTGAAACAGTTGTTCCACCATTATTTTCGCGGAAAAAGGAGCAAGGTCCTGATCTACCGTGGAGAGCAGCTCTGAACGCAGTTCAGGGGATTTAAGAAGGTTGTTTATTCCTGTCGCAAGGCAGTCGATGTCTCCGTGGCTGCACAAAAAACCGTTTTTAAGACCGTTTACAAGTTCAGCAATTCCTCCTACATCAGTGGCAACCACTGGAATTTTTACGGCAAGAGCTTCAAGCATGGCCCTGGGCAGACCTTCGCTTCTTGAGGTTAGCAGAAAAACGTCGAACGCTGGCAGAATTTCGGCAACATCCTTTCGGCTGCCCAGCATCATGAAATTTTCTTTCAGGTTCATTTCGGCAATATAGTGTTTCATGTAGCCGGCCAGAGGGCCGTCTCCCACTATCATGAACTTCACATCCGGAAACAATTTCCGTACTTTACTGGCAACATCAACAATAGCTTCCGGATGTTTCTGGGAGGCCAGCCTTATCACTGTGCCGACAACAGGACACGACTTTGGGATGCCAAGCCTTTGCTTTGCCGCCTGGTTATTGCCCCGCTGGGCCAGGAAAGACTCAAATTCAACTCCGCTTCGTATCAGCTGATAATCTTCAGGTTTCCCTATTCCCCAGTTAACACCCTTTTTGATGTCATGAGGGCTGACAACAATGTTGGCGTGGGCCAGTTTGTAACCAAAACGTTCAAGAACGGAATAGAAAGCTTTCTGTAAAAGAGGCATGGTATCAAAAAAAGACCATCCGTGGACGGTCTGAACTATTTTTACCGGTGTTTTCGCACTTGCTGCTGCAAGCCTGCCGAGGAATTTTGCTTTTGAGCCATGAGTGTGAACTATGGAATACTGATTCTGGTCTATGATGTTACGTATTTCAAAAAAGGCTCTGAAATCATGGTAGGGAGAAAGCTTTCTGATCAAGTGTGGAGCTGTAAAGACAGGGATACCATACTTGTCTGAAAGATCGCTGAAAGTGCCTTCTGGAGAAATTTCAGGACCGGTAAGAACGGCAGAGGGATAACCCATTCTGGTTATTTCCCGGCAGCTTATCAGGGTATTCATCTGAGCACCGCCAACAGCCATTTTTGTGATTATATGAAGAACAGTGGTTTGTGTCATTTGTGTCTTTTTTTCTTCTTACCGGAAGGCTCCGGTCTTTTTCTGAAGTAAAGACAGAGCCTGTAAAAGATTACCAGTAAGATAGTTAAGGCTGAATAAAACAACGGGCTGAGAAAAACGCAGCCAATGACCCAGAAAACAATCACAGGAACAAGAAGAATACGCACATGCCAGCTTACAGATTTAAGAACTTTAGTTTGATATTTATTGTAATCGCGGAATAGATCTTCTGCAAAGCTGAAAAGAACAACCGATATTGCGGTTAAACCCAGATGCAGAGGCATTCCGCCAATAAGATGACGATTCTGCAGGAAAGCCAGAATACTGGTTACAAAAGGCAGCAGCAGCATCCCTCCCAGCAGGAAGCGCATCCCCCACACAAGGGCCTGATCAGAAGAGAATTCTACCCCGTTTTTTTCGCGGCTTCTGATGAAAACACCCAGCAGATACCGGGAAAGCCGAAAGAGTCCCGAGAGAAGGAGAACCACAACAAGTACTATTCCGTAGTCTGTAAAACGTTGAGACAAAATTATTTCCTTCCTTTACTTCCCATGGTCTGATACACAGCACCGGTGACAGCAGTTACAGCGAATACGACCCAGTAAACAGTTACACCGGCAGAAACACCTGCCCAGGCAATCAGGTTTACTGAACCTGTCGCCGCGAGCCCGGCCCCCATAACAGAAGTAAGTACCGAGAATACAAAATTTCTTGATATATACACAAGAGAACCTGCAAGAAGGGCAGAAGCAAGCTTAATAAGCGCGTGGGCATCGGGGAACAGAGCGGAAGAGATAAAAAAACCAATGAAGAGCCCTGCTACAAAAAAAGCAGCTCTGTACAGAAAAGACACCAGCACCGCTAAAAGAACAGCAACAACCACAGGGCCGAACCGTAGAATATCAGGGTTGTCTGTGATGGCGGAAAGAAGTGATCCGGAATAAAGAAGAGCTGTTATTACCGATGCAAGAACAAGAGCGAAGGGAACGATCTTTCTGCCGAACAAACAAAGAACAAGCCCTGCGGCCAGCAGAACAGCGGGGACAATTAAAGTGTGATACATGACCAGCTCACCCATTGGTGACTTCTTTCAGAAAGAGATGGAGCTCGCTCAGACCGGCTATCTCACAAGCTGCTTCCGGAGCCTGAAAACCAGCGTTGTAACGGTTTCTTACAAGAACGGCAGGCATTCCAGCTTCTTCTGCAGCTTTAATGCCCTTCCAGGCGTCCTCAAAAACAAGGCATCTGGAAGGTTCCACACAGAGGGATTCAGCCGCTCTGAGGAATATATCAGGAAAGGGTTTCGATCTCAGCCCCTCACCTCCAATGATGCCGGGAAATGCATCAACGCTGTTTTCAAGAACAGATCGCACAAGGGAGCTGGATGTGTTTGAAGCAATAACACACTTTTTTAAACGGGAGACATTGTTTAATACTTCCCCCGCCAGCGGAAACAGCGGGATATCACCGTTTGTACAGTACCCGGTGTAAATGGAAAGCTGCTGCACGCGTGCGGCTTCCAGATCGGGAACAACAAGCCCGGTTCTGCTTATCTCGCCTTCAAGACCCCGGCCCAGAAAAGCCCAGTATTTCCAGTAAATTTCTTCGGGAACTGCATGCCCGTAACCTTCAAGAACAGAGTTCCATGATCTCCGGTAGAAGGGTTCGCTGTCTGCGAGAACACCGTCAAAATCAAATACAACGGCCTGTGCGTTACTCCACAACTCAGTAAGTGTCAGATTATCTCCCCCCGGGGTCTGGCAGAATCAGCAAGTTTCAATCATAGTATCATATCTATTGTTGTGAGTAAATCCCATAGAAAACGGAGGTTCCATTGCTATCCAATTTTTCTGAGATAAGGGAGGCTGCCAGGGCTCTTTCCGGTTCGACTGTTGCAGTTCCCATGGGCCATGATGTTTCTTCGCTGAAGGCTTTGATAGAAGCCTCAGACTCCGGTTTTGCCGGAAGCATCATTGTAGGCTCCAAAGAAGAGGTTAAAAAATCTCTTGCAGAACTGGGGAGAGAGCTTCCTGGCGACATTTCCGTTGTAGACTGCACAGATCCCCACGAAGCCGCACTGAAGGCTGCTGGTCTTGTGAGTTCCGGTAAAGCCGGTATGCTTATGAAGGGGCTTATCAAGACATCCATTTTCCTGAAAGCGGTGCTTGATAAGGAAGTAGGTCTTCGAACAGGGAGAGTTCTCAGTCATATCGCTGTTGTCCATGTGCCCAGGCAGGATCGCCTTGTGGCGATTACAGATGGAGGAATGAACATTCGTCCAGACAAACAGGAGGTAATACAGATAGCCTCCAATGCAGCGGACACAATGCTTAAACTCGGAGCAGATCGCGCAAGGGTTGCACTTCTGGCCGCAGTTGAAGTTGCCAACGATAAAATGCCGGAAACGCTTCTCTGGAAAGAAATAGCAGAAGAAGGAATACTTGGCATGGATGTTGCGGGGCCTGTGGCGGTTGACGGGGCAATGGATCCGGAAGCGGCGGCCATAAAGAAAATGCAGGGTCCTGTTGCCGGCAGGGCAAATGTGCTTGTAACACACGATATTGCCACAGGCAACATCTTTGCCAAGGGTTTCATGTACATGACAGACACAGATGTTGGAGGGCTGATTGCCGGAGCATCGGCACCTATAGTGATGTTGAGCCGGTCGGATACCTCTTCAACGAAGCTGAACAGTCTTGCTCTTGGCGCAGTGGTGGCAGGGAGCAGAAAATGAAGAACAGGCTGATACTCGCGGTAAACCCAGGTGGAACCTCCACGAAAGCCGGTCTTTACAGAGACGAAGATCTGTTGTTCGAAGAGAGCGTGCACCATGATCCCTCCGAACTTGAAAAGTTTTCCTCTACATTTGACCAGATGAACTTCCGAAGAGACATAGTTCTGGAAATTCTGGAAGAAAAAGGGTACAGACCGGAAGAACTCTCTGCGGTGGTGGGTAGAGGAGGAACATTCAAGCCTCTTGAAAGCGGTACCTATCTGGTTAACGAGAAACTTCTGGAAGATATCAGAGACGGTTCTACTCTGCAGGCAGACCATCCTTCAAATCTGGGAGCTCCCATTGCCTGGGCAATTGCGCAGAAAGCCGGCGTTCCTGCCTATTTTGTAGACCCGGTGTGTGTGGATGAGATGATAGAAGAAGCCCGTCTCAGCGGGCATCCCCTGCTGCCGAGAATAAGTCTCAGTCACGCATTGAACATCAGGATGGTTGCCTACAAGGCGGCAGAAGAGCTGGGCAGACCAATTAACGAGCTCAATCTGGTGGTTATGCATCTGGGAAGTGGAATCAGCGTAAACGCCCTTAGAAAAGGCAGAATGATAGATACCAACAACGCGAACGATGATGGTCCTTTCAGCTCGACTCGAACAGGAGGGCTTCCTGTCACAGGTCTCATGAAATTGTGTTTCAGCGGAAAATACACCGCCTCCGAACTTAAGAAGATGCTTCTCAAAAAAGGAGGGGTTTTTGCCTACCTTCAGGAAGAGCACGTTGGCAGAATCAGAGAGAAAGCACAGGCGGGAGACAAGAAATCAGACCTTGTTCTGAAGGCGATGGTTTACCAGATGGCCAAGGAAGCAGGGGCCATGGCCGCAGCCCTGCAGGGCGACGTGGATGCCGTTGTCATCACCGGAGGTATTGCGTATAACCCGTGGGTAACCGACCTTCTCACAGAGTATCTGTCATACCTGGGAAAGATTCTTATTTTTCCAGGAGAGGCAGAGCTTGAAGCCCTCACCAGAGGGGTTTTAAGGGTAATGGACAACATTGAAGATGAGAAAGAATACATTTAGGAGCGTGTCTGACAATAAGCGCTGTGCAGTTACGCCGCAGGATCGAGTCAGAATACATGCGGATTTGAAGAAAATAGCAGCGCTATTTGATGATAATACGCGGGTATTGTGGCTGATTATGTGGATGTAAATGCCAGTGTACTATTCTCGGATACGCTCCTGGTAGACAAAACAGCAAGAAAGGCAGACAATGAGGAAGAAGCTCAATGAAGTCGATTCCGGAAAACTGTTCCTGTCAGGTAACGAAGCCATTGCCAGAGGCGCGTGGGAAAAAGGCGTGCATTTTGCAAGCTCATACCCGGGAACTCCTTCCACGGAGATCATGGAAACTATCGGAGAAGAATATCCAGAGATAGATGCCCAGTGGGCACCCAATGAAAAAGTTGGGGTGGAGGTCATTGCCGGAGCATCGTTTGCCGGAGCAAGGGTTCTTTCCACCATGAAGCATGTTGGTCTTAATGTTGCAGCAGATCCCTTTTTCACTCTAAGCTATATAGGTGCAACCGGAGGCATAGTGATAGTAAGTGCCGACGATCCCGGGATGCACTCGTCTCAGAATGAGCAGGACAACAGACTGCTTGGCAGAGCAGCCAAGGTAGTGATTCTCGAGCCTTCAGACAGTCAGGAAGCCAAAGATTTTACTGCTCTGGGCTATGATATCAGCGAAGAATTTGATACCCCGGTGCTTCTTCGGATTACAACCAGAATCTGTCATTCCAAGAGTCTGGTTGAGGCAGGTCCCCGCATGGAGGTTCCTGTAAAGGGTTACACCAAAGACATCGCAAAAAGGGTACCAATTCCTGCGAATGCCAGAAAAATGCATTCCAGAGTAGAGGCTAGACTGAAAGCTATCGAGGAGTGGGGATACAGCAGCCCGCTGAACAGAATTGAAATGGGAGACAAGTCTATTGGTATCATCACCAGCGGAATCAGCTATCAGTATGTGAAGGAGGTGTATCCGGAAGCCAGTGTTCTGAAACTGGGCTTAACAAACCCCCTTCCATGGAAACTTATAGGAGAATTCATAGATCAGGTTGACAGCGTGATGTTTGTTGAAGAAGGGGAACCCTACCTGGAAGAAAGAATCCGTTCCAGATTCCTCGTTGACGGAACCGGCAGCGAATTGATTTCAGTGGAAGGAGAGCTTAATCCGGAACTTGTAAGAGCAGGGATAAAAAACGGAGAAGAGCTTCCTCTGACATTTACCGGGGTTGAACTTCCCGGAAGACCTCCCGCCCTGTGTCCAGGTTGTCCGCACAGAGGGGCTTTTCACATTCTTTCGAAGATGAAAGCCAGTTCAACCGGTGATATAGGTTGCTATACTCTTGGTCTTATGCCTCCCTACAATGCCCTGGAAACCGTGGTGTGTATGGGTGCTTCAATTGGTGTTCTCTCCGGAATTGAGAAAGCCGTGGGCAGAAGTGACATGCCGAAGCTTGTAAGTGCCATAGGGGAATCAACATTTGTGCATTCCGGGATAACAGGTCTTATAGACATGGTTTACAACGGAAGTACCGGTACGGTTATGATAATGGACAACAGCCTTACCGCCATGACCGGAGGACAGGAAAACCCCACAACAGGCAAAAATCTGCGGGGAGAACCGGCACCGGTGCTTGACCTGGAAAAAATGGTTCTCGCCTGTGGCGTAAAGTATGTGCGCGTTGTGGATCCCCATGATCTTCCTGAAATGAGAAGAGCGTTTGAGGAAGAATTCGCCAGGGAAGAACTCAGCGTAATCATCACAAGAAGACCCTGCATAATGCAGTACAAACCAAAGCGGATAACTGTAGCAGTACACCATCCGGATAAGTGTGTTCACTGCAAACTGTGTGTGAAGCTGGGATGTCCGGCAATCAGCTGGGATGCGGAGAAGAGAATTCCTGTTATAAACGAGACTCTGTGCTGGCCTAACTGTAATCTCTGCGTACAGGTGTGCCCCAAAGATGCTCTCTCCAAAGACCTTGAGGGGGTTGTATAATGAGAAGGACAAAAAATATCATAATCTGCGGAACAGGCGGCCAGGGTATTCTTATGGCAAGTGAAGTTCTCTGCAGTGCGGCCTGGCGCTCCGGGTTCGATGTGAAGAAAAGTGAGGTTCACGGTATGGCCCAGAGAGGCGGTTCCGTGTCCAGTCATGTGAGATTCGGGGAGAAGGTCAACAGCGTTCTTGTTGAAAAAGGCGCCGCAGATGTAATACTCGCTCTGGAGAAGATGGAAAGCCTCAGGTGGGTCAGCTACCTTGCCCCCCACGGGAAGCTGATAACCTGTGACGTAAAGATAGAACCCATGACGGTAAACACCGGGTCTGCTGTTTATCCGGATGTTGAGAAGATCATGGACGAAATGAATATTCCGAACCTGATGCTGCCAGTGAGAGAGATAGCAAAAGAGCTGGGCAACAACAGGGTTGTTAACATTATTCTTCTTGGTGCGGCATCAAAACATCTGCCTGAAATTTCTGAAGAAAACTGGTTCCAGGCTGTTGAGGAAAGGGTACCGCCAAAGGCTCTTGAGGTAAACCTGGAGGCTTTTAGAAGAGGTAGAGCTCTCTAGGAGCTTGTCTGAGAATACGCGGGTATTGTGGCCGATTATGTGGATGTAAATGCCAGTGTACTGTTCTCGGACATGCTCCTAGTACCGCCGGGGGGTGGGGGACCACCCCCCCTGGAGATAGTTTATGGAGTGGGTTCTCAGTATACTTGTTGGTGTCGCTCTGAGTGCGGCATGCGGATTTCGTGTATTTGTCCCCATGCTTGTAATGAGCATAGCGGTACACTCCGGGCATCTTGTTCCTTCAGACGGGTTTATGTGGCTTGGCAGCTGGCCGGCTCTCGTGGGGTTCGGTGTTGCCACTGTGCTTGAGATCGCAGCCTATTTTATCCCGATAGTCAACAACGCTCTTGATGTGATAGCAACACCGGCAGCTGCCGTTGCAGGAACTGTTCTTACCGCATCGCTTGTGGGAGATATCTCCCCTTTTCTTCGGTGGAGTCTGGCTGTTGTTGCAGGAGGAGCTGTAGCTGGCGGAGTTCAGCTTGCTACAGTGTCTGTTCGGTCTGTGGTAGCACCGGCTGGAGCTTCGGGAGTTGTGGCCGCAGTTGAAGACGGGGCTGCTGTTACAACATCTCTGCTTGCTGTTACCATTCCGGTTCTTGCCCTGGGATTTCTTGGAATCCTGGGATTTATTATTCTTAGAAGGAAACACTCACAGACAAACCGGGTATAAGGAAAGTGTGTGAGGCAATTCGTAAGCGAATGGAGCGAAAATGATATTTGTACTGGTCTGTGCTGCGCTGATTTCTCAATCTCCCGGTGACATTATTCTTAACGAGATTATGTACAATCCGGATGGGAGTACCCTTGGCCTTGATGAGCACCTGGAATGGATTGAAATATACAATCCCTCTTCAGAAGGTATTAACCTCGCCGGGATGATGATTTCTGATGGCAACAATCAGGTTTTTCTTGGACACTACCTGCTTTCACCGGGTTCCTACGGAGTGATATGTGCCAACGATCTTTCCTTCAAGGCCGCATATGGTACGGAAATCCGATTGATTCCGTGGAGTGGAGAGTGGACAAGGCTGCGCAATTCAACAGATGAGCTGATTCTTTACAGCGAAGACGGCACCGTTATGGAATCCATCCGTTACGACCAGAGCTGGGGAGCAAGTGGCACAGAGCCTTCTCCTGCAGATGGAGACGGGGCATCTCTTGAAAGAATAGACCCGGCCGGACCCAACGATTCAACAAACTGGCAGCCATCGGAAGACTATGCCAATCCAACCGCGGATGCCGGTGGAGACGCAGTGTGCTGGGGAACACCGGG
>Ga0164318_10000179_pt1 | contig 40903 bp, 44 predicted proteins | sample GuaBasSedimGuay9_FD_113734 | JGI IMG/M metagenome (GOLD analysis project Ga0164318, IMG submission 113734) | Subseafloor sediment microbial communities from Guaymas Basin, Gulf of California, Mexico - Guay9, Core 4571-4, 0-3 cm | ecosystem: Environmental > Aquatic > Marine > Hydrothermal vents... | reverse complement strand
GAAGGACCAATTGGTCGGCTAGACTATCTCATATTCATATGATCTAATGTTTAATCTATTTAACGATGGTAACTGTGACATTCTTACCAGATCGTATAACAAGTTCATTTATTTTAACTTGTCACAGTTTTTACATTAGATCACTTAGATCCAGGCACTTCGATTTAAGGGATTATTACCCACTCACTTGAGCCCTACACTACTCAGTTTTCATTACCGTATTACTACAATAATTATCCTTTCGCTAGTCGTTGAACCTTCTCCATATTTAAGTGTAAACTTAGGAGCTTGGCTGCGACGGTTACCCATTGTTCATATTATAGAGTTTTTACTATTCTCACTGCTTCCATTAATGGAGTGAGTATTATAATCTATTTCTAGTTATAAGTAGTATCTATAATCTTTAGGGAGTTCCCGCAATTCACCTGGTTTTTAGACAGTATTTCTACTGAATGGAACCCTATTTAATTCCTTTGAATCCCAATAGCTATACCTTTTTCGTACTTACTACTGGAAATTAACTCGTCTAAACAATCTGATACATCTTGATCAAAATGTTGTACCGCTCTAAATAACTTAGAATTTATTTCTTTATACTTAAATCCCATTTTACTCAATAAATTAAGTAAGTGTGGTCTAAATAACGTAACACCAATTCCCCATGGTAATTGAACTTGATCGTATTTATGTGGACCAGCAATTGAAGCTATTACAGCTCTAGCTGTAAAGTGTGATCTTGTTCCATACATATGTTTACGTAATATACCTTCTTTTGCCGATAAATATGTTTTAACATGTTCTTCATAAAGTTCAGCCATCTTTGCAGTTGTTCTAGCCATGGTTCTTTCTTTTTTTATTTGACTAGTATCGGTACAATGTTTAATAAAATACAGCACGGCATCAAAGGCATCAGCTATACCAATATTAGTATATCTACCCATAGAAGTATTTTCCATTACAAACATCCGTCTGTTTAATAGCGGTAAGTAATCTGAAAATATTGCTTTCTTATCTTTTCTAAACATTAATATTAATTCTCTAAATGTCTGATCTTTACTAGTTGTCTTACTCTTGAATTTCGGCATATTGCTTAAAGTAATTAAAACCTTTTCTAGATTTTTTGTCAACCAAAGATAACTCCTAGAAAATCCTTGTATCTGCATTAATCCCTGTACTATAACTTCAGTACCACCTAATGGTGGATTATAGTTACTATCACCAATCCATCTTAAGATATCTATTTTAGTACTTATTGTTCTAGATATCATTGTATAAAATTGTGGAGATATGAATTTACCAGCTCCTTCTATTGATCTAAACCATAGTAACGGATCCTTTTCACCGAATACTGACATTACTTTAGATCCACAATAATCACAAGTTTTACCCTTTGCGAACATTCCCTCAGTTTTACCACAGGCACACTTTGGTACCATTGTAATAGTATCTTTATCATAAACCGATTGCATGGTTTTTTCTACTAACGCTTTATCCTCTTTTTCCCAATATGATAGATTATTTAAAATAATCTTATCTCCTATCGTACTGTTAAAATATGCATCTAAGCTATATAAACTTTGTCGTATTGCCATTTTTTTCCTTTCTTTTAATGTAATTTTATAATATATCAATATCCCATCTTGGAGTGAATATGAAATATCAGAAAATTAATACTATTTAATTTTTTATATTATATATAGAAATTAAATAGTATGGTATTATTTGAACAGAAGGAGTAAAGTATGAGTAAATATAACCCTTTCCTATTAGATAAGAAAGATTATGTAATGGACTTAAACCCAGTTAAATCGTATGTAGAGCAAGCTAGTCTTTATATTAGTAAAACTAAAAATATATCATTGGAAGATGCTATTTTTAAAGTAAAGAATGTAATAAAAAATTCTGACGCAGTAGATCCAACAGTAACTTATTACGAAAGAAAAGACAACGGTGATAAGCATGAGAGTAAAATATCCTTAGTAAACTTTTTAGGTACTGTAAAAAAGAATAATGAATCACTAGCACCATCGTTTACATCGTATTTAGGAACAGATGTTAAAGATAGTCTACATAAGAACTTTGTATTAATAAATTTAAAGTCAAGAAGTGTAGAAAAAAAGTTAGCTAAAAACTTTAAAGATGAGGGTAATTTAGAAAAAGCCAGTTATCACGATGTTATGCAGAAAACAAAAAAGATTTTCAATAACTCACTATCTGGAGCATATGCTAGTAAGAGTACTATTTTATTTAACCCATCAGCACATTATACATTAACATCAATTACAAGGGCAGTAGCTTCAATTGGTAATGCGTTAACTGAAATTATGGTTTCTGGAAATAGACATTACAAAGACGGTGAAGTCGTTATGAATCACTTTGCTGCATTAATAAATGGAGTTGATCGAAAAAAGGTAGCTGATGCTGTAATTAAATTTAGTTTAAAAACACCTACTACTAATGATATAATGGAAATGGTAAAATATAATACACTTTTCTATTGGGGTAGTGTAAAAACTGAGAAATTGGTATTTGATTTTGTAGAGGCTATGGATGACATAGATAAATGTATAGTATTATATGTAAATGATTTATTCCATATTAGAAAACATAATGAAGAATTTATGAGAATTTTTCTAAATAAACTACATAGAAAACGAATTGGTGCGGTAAACCCTGATTATAAAAGAATGGAAGAATCTGAAGAATATGTAATGAACTTAGTTCATCACATATGTACAGATGAAATACAGGGTAAAAGAATAGATTATAAGGATTTACCAAATGGAGTTATCTCAGATATAATGATAGCCACTACAGATGGTGTAAATGATACTATTAAAGATTATGAAGATTTTATAAAAGCATTTTTCACTAGTAATGTAATGCCTGTTGACATAGCGTATATAAAAGAGATGACTAGAAGATGTATAGTATTATCAGATACTGATAGTACATGTGGAAGTTATACAAATTGGGTAGAATGGTATTTTGGTAAATTAGTATTTAGTCCAGAATCAATAGCGTTATCTGCAGCTGTAATGACGGTTACTACACAAGTCATTGATCATTTTCTAAAAACCCTATCTGGTAACATGAATGTAGATCCAGCTAACATGCATCATCTGGCAATGAAGAATGAATACTTTTGGCCTGTCTTTGCACCAGCATCAGTTAGTAAACATTACTATGCAGGTATTAAAGTAAAAGAGGGATCTGTTTACGTAGAGTTAGAAAGAGAGTTAAAAGGTGTAAATTTTATCGCATCTAATATACCAGTAAGATATCAAAAAAGATTACATGATATGATTGATACTATCTTAAAAAAAGTATCAGAGAATGAATTACTAGATCTACCTTTTTGGATAAATGTGGTAGCTGATATAGAAAAGGAGATAATAAGTTCTGTGCATAAAGGTGATGTATCTATTTTAAAAACTGAAAAAATTAAAGATAAGGGTGCGTATAAATTAGAATGGGAAAGATCACCTTATTATCATTATGAATTATGGCAGCAAGTTTTTGCTGATAAATATTCGCAATCTGAACCGCCACAAATAACCGCTTTAAAAGTTCCAACTATTTTAAATACAAAAAGAAAACTAAGTGATTTTTTAGAAAACATAAAAGATGAAGCTATAAAAAGAAAATTCACTGACTTCATGACTAGACATCCAAAAGATAGTTTAGGTACTCTTAGGTTACCCTATACGTCATTAGCCGTTCACGGTGTACCTGATGAGATTAAAGATGTAATAAACATTAAACGTATTATAAAAGATATAACCGCTCCATTCATACTTGTTTTAGGAACACTGGGATATAATCTTAAAGATGATATGACGTTAACTGAATTAGGATATTAAAAATAAAAAGACACGCACAGTAACCATGTGGTTACTGTGTATTACTCTATTTCATTAACAGGGGTTGTTAGGTAAATTGAATTTACAAATGTGATCCTATGTTTATTATTACTTTCATCTAAATTTTTACCCTTAGCTAAGTATTCTAAACGCTCTTCTTTAGACATTCTTATAAAAATCCTAGCTTCCATTTCATTACAAAATCTTAATCTAGCTAATGGGTAATCACCATGTCTATGATCAACACCAGTTCTCATCATACTTGGATCATGATGTGGAAATCTGATAGGTGTAGTTGAAATAGTTATCTTACGAGTTATCTCTGATATAAACACCTTATTAATACAATGAAAAACCTCACCAGCGTCATATCCAATAATACCTTCATTACTAATCCATAATCCAATCAACTTAATATCTTTATTATCATGACCATCTCGTATTTGCATGTTATGAGCAAGTTCGACCGCGACGGGTGTTATTATCGTATTCTTAATTTTTCTAACATAATGTACTACCATTACCTCTCCTTCTTTTACTTAAAAAAATATACATAGTAATCCAAAAGGATTACTATGTTTTATTATCATTATCTTCTTTGGTTATGATTCATACCAAAGTGGTTACCGCCGAACTGACCACCATAGCCCTGCTGAACAACATATGGTTGGAATGCATTAACGTTAGTAACACCAGCTCTATCAAACGCACCATTAGTGAATCCAAGTCCAGTTGGTCTATTGAAGATTTGGTTATCTTCAAATCTAGGGTTAAGTCCACATGATGTAAATGCGTTTAGCATAGTGTCAATGAAGTTATGACTAAATGTCATTCTCATTTTTCTACCAGTTATTTTAGCATTAATGCCAAGCTTTTGCAATAGCATTACTCTGTCGATAAATGCGTTATTACTCATTCCTAGTTCACTGTAAATGTAATCACCAGCTAGTTGTCTAGATGTTGTTCCACCTACAGAAAGAATATACGCAGTATCAATGTCATCAATAGTTCTCTGTGTACCATTTTTATCAATCCAAGTACCATCCGGAATTACCAGTGGTTCACTAGCAAAAATTTCACTAATAGGGAAGTTTGCTGGGAATGATCCATTTGTCATCTCAGCTAGTGTTTCAATAATCTCATGACTTGCAGCATTATAACCTTTTGCAGCACTAGAGAATGTTGACAATACAGAAGCGTTTTCACCGAATGCAATAGTATCTAAAGAGATAACTGGTGCTAATGAAGCGAATTTCATTATTAGAGAAACTCTTTCTTCTTGACTTAGTTTGACATTATTTACTTTTATAGCACTACCACCCTTTTCAGAATTTTCAATATTTGTAAGTTTATTCAAAACTCCAATGTCAATTGATGTTTCATTATTTGAAAGGATTGGTTTAATCCAGTTTACATCTCTAGCCATTACTGCTGTTGTAGCCAGTGATAGTAATGTATATCCTAGTGATGGCATTGACTGTTCAAAGTTAGTAACTACGATTTGTGGATGTAATCCAGTTTTAATAACCGGAGGCATTCCAATAACGTTTTCAGAATATTCTTCTGGTAAAAAATTAATTCTACCAAACGCTGTAGTAATAGAAGTTTCACTACCAACTGTATTAGGAGAAGTTTGAGATGTTTTATTAGTACTAGATAATTCAACAGCCCAGTCTACCTTAGTTTGTTGTCCAAGTGCATTGATGTTTGGTTGTGTTAAAGTTAATTGACGCAATTTAACAAATCCGGATACCGTCGATAGTGATGCATTTAAATCAATATCTTTTAATTCACCGGAAATTAATCCTAGTTCTAATAGACATGAGTTATAAGTTTCTACAGCTACTTCGTGAATTAAATTTTCATCTTCAATATCTACTTGTGCTGGAATTACAATACCTTGCATAGATATGAAATCTTCTTCTTTAACTTCTGGATAATTAGCTTGTAGTTGACCACGAACTACTTTATCTAACTCGTCATCAATCGCGTCCGTTGTAACATATGGACGTTCTTGAGCGTTAATAGTTTCCATGAAAGTATTAACAGTCATATCACAGTTACCAGTACCCTCTAATAGAATATTTGAATAGGTAATAATGTTATCCATTCGTAAAGTAATTACAATGTTAGCATATGCTAGCATTTCAAAACTAGATCTACTAAAAATATGTACGCCGATGCCATCATTAGCTTTAGTAAGAATTTTACTCAAGGCTTTAGCAAAAGCTACCTCATCTGCACCCATAGTCTTTTTAGACATGAATCCACCGCCCATGCCAAAGTTTAACTGCTTAAATTCTGATTTTGCCTTATTGGCTCCTAAGTTTTCTATTTCTACATTATCACTGGTGTTAATACCGCCAGTATCTGTTGTATGTATAGCCATTCGTTCTCCTTAAAATTGTTTTAACGTTAAGACAATATTTGTGCCTCACTATTATAATATGTTCATAACTTTTTTTAGAGTTAATGAAAAAATATTACACCTCTAATCTAATACATGTCAAAAGACATGCATGAGATATTTTGTTCTCATAATATAGGTATAAATAAAAAAATTATATTTTCTAACGTCCGAATAAACGGACGTTAGAAGTATTATATATTATTATTAAACATGTTTGTTACAAAATCATTCATGTCTTTTGAATTATTCATAAATGCCACAGCCATCCATGTATTTTTTAAAAAATCTAAATATTCTTCATTACCAGTTTCATAAGAATCTATTATTTGTTTTACCATACCGAGTTCATGTCCTGTATGTAAATAACCTTTATCTAGATTAATTATCATTTTATTATAAATATAAGCTTTAGTAGCTAATATACATAGTGTACTAAAATCTAAAAAACTTCTATTATTAATATTGGTCATGTTTATGTCATTTTCTAGAGTTACTTTTAATGTAAGTGAATCTAAATTAGGTAAATTCTCATGTACAAAAATTGTATTTTCTCCAATAATTTCTAATTTAGAACTTAAAATTATTCCATGTGTAGACATGTTTTCCACCATCTTCATTCCCTGTTGAAATACACCGCCAGAGAATGCTAATGTAGAACTTGTATGTATGTGTTGACTACTTATTAATGATGTTGCAGAAATTATTGATTTATTATTTGTAGTTGTTTTAGGAAAGTATACTACAAAACCATCCTGTGAATGATAATTTATAGTACCTTGTTTAATTTTTAAGGTGGTTGTTACACCACCAACTACATTACAATCTACCAGTACACGATGTCTTATAACGTTACTTAAAATTCTTTCATCTAAACTTTCCATGTTATAAGATCTAGGATCTGTAAAAGCTAGATTTAATATTTCTAGTGGAATATGGTTTCTAATGTTTTGTATTGCATTTACTACAGCGTTCATTTACTATCCTTTATAAACTTCTATCTTCAGTTATTTCTAATAATCTTTCATATGTAAACATTATTAATATTTCACCATTTCTTAGATCTATTGTATCTAATTTATTAGATGACTTTAATCTTCTCATTACTCTATTTAAATCATTAACGTGATTACTATTCTTCTTAATACCCCTGTTACCTAATGCTTCTAAAATATAAAGAATGTACTCAGAGCGACCTAGGTAATTAGACCATAGATTATTACTATTTAATACCCTACTTGATACGTGTAGTGTTTCATACGCATCTTTACTAAATACCATAGGTATTGATTTTAAAAATTCTTCATAATACATTTTCTTTCTATATAATCGTTTTTTAAGATAAAGTAATTCTTTATCGGTAATACTATATAAGTCTCTAGTATTAAATAAATGAGTGCTTTTAATATCTTCCATTTCATCTTCTATTAAAAAAAATCTATTTAATATAGAAGTTTCTAAAAAACTAGGAATTAAATTAGTTAATAAAATTGTGTATACAAAAACTGCTGGATCAACATCATAATCTAATTCAACTCTTTTTAAAGCCCATATTTTATACTGTACCATGAGTAATTTTACGTCTATGTCGAAAACAGTATAATTAATAAGCTCACCTATTTTACTAGGATGATTCATAGATAATCCAATTCCGTCATGATAAAGGATTCTAATGGATGGGATGTTTAAGTATGTTAAATCAGCATTAAATAAATCTATTTCAAAATCAGTATTAATTAATAGACTATCGGAGTCAGATATTATTTCTTTATTAATTATTTTACCTTTATTAATACTACTAGATACATGCATATCTTTTATAGTAAACATGTAAGTGGTATCTAATGCTGTAACATAGTCAAAAATGTTTTTAGTAAAATCTATGTCAATATGTTTAATTAATCTTACTAAAATATGATCATTATTTACTCTTTTTTCCATAGATTTATATTTACTATCTATTAAATTTAAATCATTTTTATAATATTTTATTACATTATCCCATGAAGAGGATCTTGTTACACCGTGTTGAATAGGGTAATCTCTATTAAATAGATTTATCATACATCCTCCTTAAAAAATTATTATTCATAAAAACAGTATATACAGTAGTCTAACATCAGACTACTGTATTTCTAATCTACTACTTCTATAGTTGTATTTATTAATCCGAGTTCTCTTAGAACTCTAGTAACTGATTGTAGTTGTAAATTACTTATATTTCTTATAGTTATCATAGCATTTAACTCAGACACCACTTCTATAGAATTAATGTTAATCCAATCTATTGAAAGAATAATCTTTTCTTTAGACACGTTTTCAAATAACACGTATGTCATATTATGAGCATGTGGTAAAGTGTTTCCAACTTCAGCATTTATTTGTTCATTCATTGTAAAAACATCACTGTACTTTACAGCTTCTATAGCATTAGTTAGTGATAATACTTTTAAATTTTTAAAATTACTTCCCAGTATACCTGAAGCTATTGTACTAAATGTATAACTTTTATTTATTTCAAACATCTATTTTCCTTTATATAATATCATTTAAACTATTTTACTCGTCAAAAAAAAATACCTCCACTACCTTTAAAGGTAGTGGAGTACTGTTTATTCTATGTGACAATGAATCCCACTTAAACTTATGTCAAATGTTATTAACGCATTTTCCATTAATCCATGATGAACAAAATAATCTGAATAGAAATAAACAAATCTTTCTATTATAGAAAAATACTCTTTTACAACATCGTCTTCTAACAAGTTAACCATTTCATTAGTTGTTATCTCAGCAATGAACGCGTGCATATTAACATCGTTATTACTATCTAGAACTATTCTTCTAGATATTAAAAAAATAGAATCGAAAAAGTCCACTAATTCCTGTTTAGTTAACTCTCTATCCAACTTACCTAAAGACAAGTTGGATAGTCTATCATAAACATCTGGATATTGAATGATTATATCCATGAGTTAGCCTTAATGTAGTTAAGAAATCTAGTCCATAACGACTGCTTAACAGCTAAGTCAAGATCATATGTTCTGAAGAAGGTATTCAGATTTATATCTTGGAACTTAAACGAGCATCCCGCCGCATGCTTATGACCACCACCACCAAACGACCTAGCTATTTCAGCCACGTCTACCCAGTTATCACTCCCCTCATTAGATCTGAAGCTTAACACTAGACTGTCATCGGTTATGAAGTACATTACTGCAAACGGATGTTTTATCGACAAGTTGTTACCCACCTCACTAATGAGTGTAGTGGTGTTAATGATTGGTGCCATAATGTTACCGATTTTAATAAAACTATTGCCAATTTTATTATCTCGGTTAACACTAAATGCTTTTCTATTAACGTAATCAACCTCGTACGCTAATACCGTTTTACCTGGAACTAGTAAATCGGATACATCATCCATGTATCTCATTAACTCATCTGGTTTTCTACTATCAAGTAGTCTTAATCCAGCTGATATCTCTTTACTATTTTCCAGCTTCCATTGCCATATATCTCTGTCTTGAATATATTTTAATAGAATAGGTGCCTCCTTACCGTCATTTAAAATCTTCCAGGTGAGAGTAGCACCTGAAAGATTCATGTCAAAAACAGCGAAGTCTAGATTCTTAAGATCTTCTTCGGCTGTCTTATGATGGTCGATAACTATTAAGTTATTACTAAGATCATTCAATAATAGTAACTCAGCTTTCTTAAAACTGAAATCTCCCATGATAACATTTCTATCCTCACAAGAGTCGATTACACTCTTGAAATTTTGTCCATACTGACAGTAGTGAACTGTCAACTCTGATGGCTTTACACCAAAAGTTCTAGCAACTGCTAGAACAGTTCCGGTACCGTCCATGCAATTAGCATGGGTTATAACAACCGGTAACTCAGTACCAGTTGTAATTTCTTTTACTAAATTTGTAATCTTTTCCATAATGTCTCCTTTGTTATTTCACCATATGTTTGGCTGCATCATTACATGCACTACGTCTATATTAATATGTTGACTATCTACATACCCTATAATGATATATGTATATAGATACTATGATATTAATTTACTATTAATATACTACACAACGGATGATTCTTAGAGTTCAGGTTCCACCCTAAAAAAATAGCATGTTGATAATCTTGCTTAAGAATAGTTTCTTTAATAAAAATTTTTATCTTATTCACATTATTAGAGGTAGGTATTTTGCAGTTTTCATTTTTACTAGTCAATTCTTCAATAATTTCATCCATGGATGTATCTAAATGATCTATTAACATTAGAGAAAAGATTATTTCAAATAGATACATATCACTATCTTCATGTGATTCATTATTAGGAATTTTCAATCCTAAGTCCGACATATCTTTTTGAATTACCACGTAATTTTTATACTCGATGTTAAATCCCATATTGTAAGTCATTAGATCCATAAATACTATCATATCTTCATTACTCCTTTCGGTATAAAAAATTACATTACTTATTACAGAATAATCCATTATTTTATCATAAAGACTTTTTCCCATAATTATCCTTTAACTATTTTTATTATAGCTGTTAAACTATTACCACTCCATTCATCTACATAAATACTATCACCATTAGAAACTATATTATCTAATGTAGAAAATAAATTCTTTATTACTACATTTAGTTTATTGTAAAGTAGATTTAGTTCATGTTCATTAGATAAATCATATATTGTAATTAGAGCAGTTCCTCTTATCCTATTTAATAATATATCAATATCTTCACTATCTCTGCAGTTATATTCTACTATAATGCTTTCAAAAATAATTTTTAATAACATATCATCTCTAGTGATATCTGAAATAAATTTAAAATGTTCTTGTAAATTCATAGATAGTTTTTTAACTTTCACACCAGAGACTTCTAAGTTTTCTAAACTGTCGTATTTAAAATTATTATTTAATGCACTAACCGTTTTCATATTTTAGCCTCCTTTTTTATCTTTTAAAAATTACCATACATAGTGTAAAATTTTCATAGTCTTCCTTACCAGTTATTGTTAATCCGTTAAATATTGAAAATAATGAATTAGGTAACATTATATTAGAATCATCATCTAAAAATTTAACAGTATCATCATTTATACATTCGTTGTAGCTAATCATAATTAGATCCACAGCATTAATTATAATTTCTTTTAACGCGTGTATGAAGTTTTCAGAAAAAGTTATATCTATTCCGAAACTATCTTTATATTTTATAATTAACATATCTTCTAATTCGATAGCTACCTTGAGCGGGTTTTTACGATTTTCCATCACCATCATTATTAGATATTGAAAAATGTTATTCATTTGAATTTTTGTAATAGATGTTTCAGTTTCTACTAATAAACATGTTTGTAATTTGTTATACATTGTAATTAAATTACTACATGACATATTTATAATACAAACTCGTTTTATATTTTTATCTTCTAAACACTCATTAATTAATCTACCCGCGAAATTATGTTCTATTATAGTCATCACTAACAAGCTCCGTTATATCTGTATTTAATACATCTAAATTTAAAATTCTATCTTCCTTTTTAGAATAAGTTATATTTTCTACAGCCATTTCATATCTAATGGCTCTAATATCATCACCTCTAATGCATGTGAGTAGTGTAGTGTCTATATTAAATTTATAATAACTAGTTAGGTTATTATTCATGAAGTCTGATATAAATTCACTAAATATTTCGTTATACATATCATTTACCTGTTCTAAAACATCAGTAGGAATATTCAACATACTTTCGATTACATCTTCGGGATGTTTTATACTAGAATCTATGGATAAAATACTATCTTCAATAACTTGTATTTTATCGTTAAAGTATAATTCTCTATGTGGATTATTTATTACCTGCCAGGCATCTAAGTAACTTATTAATATCTCAGCTGGTAATATCGGTAAGAATGGTATAGTATTAATATATCCTCTATTTATCTGTTCTCTAGTAGCTACTAGACAGTGATCGATGTCTACAATATCACCTAGACTATTGTCTTTTGGTAACTCGGTAAATAAGTTTACTTGTAAATTATTACCTGTATAAAATAAATTCTTATCATTAGTTATTGGATAAGTTTTATTTTTAAAGTATATTCCAGGTTCATGGGTTAAGTCTACATGTGGTTTAATTACATTACTTACTCTAGTATAAAACCAATTTAAATCTAATGTTAATATACTGTGCATGGTCATTTTAATTCCTCTAAGACTATTATTACTTGTTTTTTAATAATTATTACATCTAAAAACATTTTATTATTTCCTAAATTGAAGAAATGTAATCCGTATTTTAAAGTTATTAATTCGGTTATTTCATTAATTCCTATGTTAACATTCCTTTTATTAACTTTAAATGCTTTATCTATGTATATAGATTCAATGTGAGTTTGTGGTGATGTACCTCTTATTGTATTAACAATGCATAATGTATATAATTGTTTTTTAAGTCTATGTAGGGTATGTATATCTACATTTACTATTTTATTAAAAGAGAGTACTTCCTTAATACTCTTATTAACGTGTTTATCTATCATACTATCTTCAAACGTCAAGTTCTTTAACATTCATTTCTCCTTTTATTTTCATCAATTAAATCACTCATCTATAGTTTTTAAATGGATAGAATTACTCCTTAAATCAATTCTATTTACTTCTTAATACAAATCATTAAGATTACTATGTAAAGTGCTTATATTACACTATGATAATATATCTATATTACTATTTATAATTAATCTATAAATATAAAATCTATAGTTTTTCTTAGGTTAGTTACATAGTTACTAATTAGTATAATATATATTAATTTCTTATAGGTTAATATTGTATACTATTAATTTAAGGTTCTATTCTTATAGTTTAATATTATATTTTATATTACTCTATTATATGATTATAATTAATATTATAATACACTGTATTCTCAATGATAAGGTATTTCTTAAGGGTCTATTATTCATAGATCAAACAGCTCTACGTCTCCTTTATTATGAGTTATATAGATGCTATGCAATGGGGATATGGGGTAGGAGATAGGAATGGAGATAGGTTCCAAGGAAAGAGGAAAGGAAAGAGGAAGGGGAGAAGGGTAAAAAAAGATAAGTAATACACTAGTCCTATCATGGACTAGTGTATGTTATTTAAAGTATTAATCCAGAATCAGAATCTTCTAATTCATCAGCTACTATGTTGTTGTTAATCTTATTAAGTATTTCAATATCATTATTAATAACATCAGTTACTACTTTAAGACACCCTTGACTAGACGTCAAAGTAACAGGTAGGTTATCCATGCTAAAGAAATCAAATACTTCATCTTTAACAACTATACCAGTTTTATCATGTAGTGAGTTTACTGTTAATGGAGATTTCTGTTCACTATTACCAACAATGGTTCTAGTGTTTGTTATAGTACAGAATTCTTTAGGACTCACAGTACCCATTACAGATTCTATAAAATAGATACCAGTTGGTACTTGAATTGTTTTATACTTCTTTTGATTAAAGAAGTTTCTCATATCGTTTCTATCAATGTTTAGATTAACATCAGATAGGAATAATGCCAGTGTAGCTATGAATCCAGTGATTCTATTGTTAACATTCTCTAGACGCTCATGTTCAATGCCTACTTCGTCACTATTATTAACATAAAATAATGATAACGCTGAATCAGTTATCTTTGCAATTGAACCAAGAGTCTTTAATGTATTGAGAGTATTCTTAGCACTCAATAGATCTTTATTATCTCCAACCATGATAGCTACTGCGTTCATACCCTTAGTTAATAATTCTTTAACTAGAATTGGACCTAAAACAGAACCACTCGTTATATTCAATATATGTCGTTTACATATATCAGTTCGTTTATGAACTTCTTTACATTTCTGTAAAGACTAGATCATATCTTTATCTTATTGTTTAATCTAATTAATAATATATCGGGATTATTAATTAGTTTTTTAATTTCTTTTAAGTTAGCATTTAGTAATTTTTTAGTCAATTTAATTCCTAGAACAAAGCAAAGTTTAGGATTGCCAAAAATTATCATCTCGTTGTTATCGTCATCGATGAGTTTATAAGCTCTTTTAAAAAATCTATGATCATACACACTATTTAATATGAATTCTTCGGAATATGTAGTCCATTCTAAATCAGAATTTTTAACACCATATCCTAATGCCACCGCCGACTTATTTTTCTTTTTAGAATTACTTATTCTATATGATATTATATCAGATGAGATTTTTAATTTCATTCTATTGTTATCATTTATCCAGTTAGTTAATTTTGTTAAACTATCGAATACTTTTTCATTTTTAGAGTAATAATCTATTAAGAAGTATTTATCAGATCTTTTTACATATGGTGTATTTATATATATCTTTCTAAGCTTTCTTAGCTTATTAAGTTCATTTTTATTTAATACCGTGTTATTTAAAATAGGTTTAAAAGATACGATGTAACCTATTTTATTAATTGTACCATGTTTTTTAATATTACCTAGATTTCTGAGTCCTGTGAAGAAAGCTGTTAATAAGATACTATCATACTTAACGTGTTTATTATTAATTAAATCTAAAACATAAACAGTTCTACCAAAATTTTTAGTATTCGATGTATTTGATATTAAACTCAAATCGTTTATAGTAATCACGTATTTATTTAGAATTTTATTTTTACTAGAATTTAAAATTAATGGCATTAGGACACTTGAGAATATGTTAAGGAATCCTGATAACTCTTTTATAGATCTAAATCTAGTTTCTTCACCGGTATCAGTGTTTAATAGTAAAACAGGTGTAGTATTTTTATTTAATCCAGTTTCGTAAGAGTGTATTATATTATACTTACTAGTGCACCATTTTAAATTACTTTCGTTATTATTAAATTTATCACCATCCTCATGATTCACTTGCGGTAAATTATTTGGATTATCTTTAAAACTCATAGCTACCATTTTATGAATTGTTCTATATATTTTTTTACCTTTGGTATTAATTAATGTTAATCTAGGGTATCCGTATTTATCGATGCCAGGTTTTAATATGTTACCTGTAGATATTCTTTTTATAGAACCGTTATTACTAATTAAATAATCACTGGTATCTTTTACTTTTTTCCAAATCATTTTTTCCTTTCTATTACATTTACCCGATAAATGTAATAATTATTTTTTTCAATAAGATAGTCTCCGTTTCGATTTAAGGGATTAACACCCACTCACTTGAGCCCTACACCGTGGTTAGCGGTTGATCGTTGAACACATACACTCTACTATACAGTAGATCACTCTCGTGGTTTAAGGTACTTCGCTGCGTCGGTTGCCCAATTCATATAGGTTTTTACTATGCCCATTGGAAACATTACTCCATGGGTATCATACTATATTTCTATATATGAGTAGTACTATATGACTCTAAGGGAATTCCCGCAATTAGGAGACGATTATTATGACATCACTGTCATAACAGGCATGTAGCGTTATGCTACAAGTTTACCACCGTTACCACTAAAGATTACAATATGAAATTCATTACTATCATTTTCTATAAATCCGTTATGATCCATATATTCATTAACACCAATGATAATATCTTCAGAATTAGTAGATCGTTCAGCACCACTACCAGCCATATCTTTAGTAGCTAATTTATTACTACTAATTACTTGTAGGTTACCTTTATTTACTTTAAAGGAATTGGCATTACTTGTATCCAACCACTTATAATTTATATTGGCAAATCCCACACCTAACTTTACTAGATCATTAACACACTTATGCGCTATATTAATTCCAGTACCTGCCATTGCATGTATGATTATTTTACTCATTTTTAATCTCCAGTTTTCATATCAACGAGGTTAGAAAAATGATTTATCATAAATCTCATAGTTCTTTTCACCTTATCTGATTTGTATTTATCATGATGCATACGGAACTTCTTGAGTAGTTTATTTTTACTCTTAAGAGATGATGCACCATGATTTATTAATAGTCTCACTAACGGAAAATGTTCATATTCAATAGCCATGTCTAAGATGGATATGGATCCGTACTCCGTAAGGAAGTCTAGTATAAGCATTTCCTGTAGAATATAATAGTTATTACAGTTTACTGCTTCTCTCATTAACTCTATTTCAAACATACTTGTTTTTAGGTCATTTCTCATGAAACTAACCATTAACATTCTAAACGCTGGTATATTATTATTTCTTACCGATGTCATCATAGCTTCTTTAATAACTTCATCGTGAACAAAATTTCTTTCTAATAAGAAATTTACAATTTTCATTTCATTATGTATAATAGCAGTTACCATTATATTATCTGAAAAATCTAGCCAAATTAAATGCTTCTCTTTGAATAACTTTTTCATTTCACCAAGTTTACCCTTAATGGTTAAGCTTTCGATGTGTTCCACTAAATCAAATTTTCCCATGTACGATCCTTTTATTTTTTTTAAGTACTTGTACAATGTACTCAACGTAATGATATAAGTATGTTGTGATTTAGACTTAAATAAAAATATTTATTACTAAACAGTAATATTATATTATAATTATAAAGTGAGTTTTATTTGACAAAATAGAAAATAAAAAGGTTAAAAATAATGAGAGTTTTAAAAAGAAACGGTACATTAGAGAAGCTTAGATTTGAGAATGTTAGAAAACAAACAAAACCATCTGTTGAAGGATTAGATTTATCTTATGAAGAATTAGAAGTAGATATGAAAATATTATTTACAGATGGTATTAAGTCTACCGATATACAAAAATCTTTAATAATAACTGCTTTAAATAAGATAGATGTAGATGCTCCTAAATGGACGTTCGTGGCTGCTAGACTATCACTCTATGATATCTATCACGACATCAAGAGATTGTATGGTAAAGTGGGTAATGGAGATGTTTATGATAAGGTTACATTAAAAGATTATATCAATTTTAATTTAAATGTGTTAAGTGATTTCCATTTAAAATATACTGATGCAGAAATTAATGAACTTAATTCAATAATTGATTCTAAGAAAGATTTACTATTTGACTATCTTGGATTTGTAACATATAGAGAACGCTATGCAATTGTTAACGATGGTAATGTTTCAGAATTACCACAACATTTACATATGGCTGTTGCTATGTACTTGGCTCAAAATGAGGTTGATAAAGTTCACTGGGCTAAGAAGTTCTATAAAGTAGAATGTGATTTAGAATTTATTAATGCCACACCTATTAATAGTAATGGTAGATTGAAAGACGGGTCTACCATATCATGTTTAGTGGCTACGACATCTGATTCTATAAATGGTATTTTTGATACAGCTAAAGAAGTTGCTAAGGGTAGTAGTTTAGGTAGTGGTTGGGGAATAGATTGGTCTAGAGTTAGATCGTTAGGTAGTAAAATAGGTGAGAGAATTAACGCAGCTGGTGGTAAAATACCATTTTTAAAAATATTTAATTCTATAAGTGTTGGAGTTGATCAAAAAGGTTAATAAAATATAAGCCTGCTCATGTAGTAATATATGAGGTAATATTCTTTTAATTGCTGGAACGTCTTGTTAAGTTATACTACTACAATATATCAGAAATGAATATATGATAGTTTGAAAAAGTATGAATAGAGAAAATCAGCAGCGAAGCTACTAAGTGAATATTTCATATGTAGAACGTTCAACGACTATCTCCACGTGGAGAGTAGGGCTCAAGTGAGTGGGTGTATTCCCTTAAATCGAAATAGAGAACATCCTACTATTAAGTTAAGGATGAAGATATAGTCTAGTCTGTATAGAGATATGCAGCTGATTGGTTACATCATACCTGAGATGTTATAAATAAACCAATCGCATGTTAAAGAGAGATAACCTCAACGCTTAACATGGAATGAAACGACACGACCAGGTGCTTTTGCAGTATTTATAGAGACATGGGATATTGATGTATTTGACTTTATAGATTTAAAGAAGAAGAATGGTGAAGAGAGAAAAAGAGCTCAAGATTTATTTTTAGCAGTTAGTGCTAGTGATTTATTTATGAGTAGAGTAGAAACTGATGCAACGTGGACATTATTTGATCCATATGATGCTAGATTATTAACAGAAGTATATGGTAAAGAATTTGAAGTAGAATATGAGAGATTAGAAGAAGAGTTTAGAAATAATCCAGAAAACTTTAATCCTAACACGGTAGTAATTAAAGCTAATGATCTAATGAGAGCTTTGGTTATTTCTTATAATAATGAAGGTGGTCCATTCTGGATGTTTAAAGATACTACTAACCGTAATAACCCTCATAAAGAATTGGGGATAATTAGATCTTTGAACTTATGTCAAGAAATGGCTCAACCTACTGATGATGAACATACGGCAGTATGTAACCTAGGTTCAGTGAATTTAGCTAGAGTAAATACTGAAAAAGATATTAGAAGAGTGGTTCGCCTAGGAACTCGTATGCTAGATAATACTATTGACTTAACTAATTATCCCAGTGAGAAATCTAAGAGGACTCAAGAGGATCGTAGGGCTATAGGAATTGGAATGTTGGGTGAAGCAGAGATGTTAGCTAATATGAAAATACATTATGGTAGTGATGAACACTTAGAGTTAATAGATAACATCTATAGAATAGTAAATGAAGAATCAATTGAAGCTTCAAAAGATCTAGCTAATGAAAAAGGTAGTTGCATTATAGAAGGTACTAGAAATGCATATAGATTATGCGTAGCTCCAAATAGTACATCAGGTATTTTTGCTGGAACTACTAATTCACATGAACTGGTTTATAATAGGATATGGATGGAAGATAATATGTTAGGAGTTTTTAAAATGACTGCTCCTAATTTAAATGTAGAAAATTATCAATTTTATAAAAATCCATATGAGGTAGACATTTATAAACAACTAGATGCCACTGCTGTAAAACAAAAACATTTAGATATGACTATTAGTCAAAATATTTATTTAGATCCAGTTGGTTTAAAAGCCAGTAAGATAAAGTCAGTTATTTTATACGCCTGGAAGAAAGGTTTATGTTCACTATACTACTTAAGATCAAAACCGCCTAAGACTAACATTGCTAAAGATGATGAGATAGCGTGTTTTGGATGTAATAATTAAAGGAGAAGTTTAAATGGAAGTAAAAAAGATTTTTAATCATGAGAGTAGAGAAGCGTTTGATGAAGCTAGAATTATTGGAGGTAATCCTAATGGTATTATGAACTTTAATCAAACTAATCATAAGTGGGCTAAGACTATTTATGATAACATGAAAGCTAGGACATGGTTCCCGGCTCAAGTTAGTATTATTAATGATGTTAGTAATTATCTAAATCTTACTGAAGATGAAAAAAGAATGTATGATTTAGTATTAGCCCAGTTAATTGCTAATGATAGTATTCAAACTAATCAACTAATGGATAGAGTTAATAGTTACATTACATCACCAATTGTAAATGCTTGTTTAGCGGTACAGGCGATGGAAGAAGCGAATCACAGCGACTCATACGCCGTAATGGCTGAAGATATTGCTAAGGATACTGATAGAATATATAGAATGCATGAGTATGATGATGAGTTAACACTTAAGAATTCTAAAGTTGAAAATATGTATGAGAGTTTATATACAGGAAATGATCCTAGTAAAGAAGATATGTTAATGATATTTTTAGCTAATCAAATTCTTGAAGAATTAGTATTCCCAGGTGGATTTGTAGCCATGTATTCAATAGATGATAAGATGTCTGGTACTGGTGCCATGATAGCTGAGATAGCAAAAGATGAGACTCTCAGCCATGTTCCTTTATTTAAAAACATTTTTAGAACAACAGTTCACGAAGAGTTTAATGGAATTATACCAATAGATGTAGTGTACAAGGGAACTGAATTAATTAAGGTAATGACTGATGCTGAAATTAGATGGACTAAGTATGCTACTAAGGGTGTACTAGGATTTTCTGATAATGCTATTAAAGTATATATAGAATCTCAAGCGAATTCCGTATGTAATAATTTAGGTTTTCCTAAGATGTATAAAGAAGAAAAAAATAATCCACTAGGTAAACTTTTAAAGTCAAGATTACGTGGAGGTGAATTAGAAACAAGGTCAGCTTTTTTTGAAACGAATGTGGTGGATTATTCCAAAGGAACGTTGATTGTAGATTTTTGATTCTAGAGTAATGTTAGTGTAATCTATGATATTTATTATTATTTACATAGGTAAATAATTATGAACAATAGAAGTCGTTAAAATAAAACACATACAGTAGTCTATGACTACTGTATGTAATTGTTAGCTAATAACATCTCCTCAAATGTTATTAGCTACGAAGCATTTTACGCTTAGTGAGTTTTTAATCCACTCAAACGTGCTTCTATTAAAACTAGGGCCATCAACGCTTTCTACGAAGATGACTAGTTCATCATCTTCGCTATCACTTACCTTCTTTAGAAGTTCAGTGAAATTTAATTCGTCCACGAAGCCCATTTCACCATCTATTTCAATGGGTTGATAAGTGGACTCGTTTTTCAACAAGTTAGCCACTTGTTGATTGGTAGTATGTTTTCCACCAGTAAAATCTATAACGTATATCATATTATACCTCCTAAGTATTTATATGTATGAATATATAACTATCTATATACACTGTAATTATATAGGTATATGCTAATGGTAAGATTAAAAAAAAACCACCAGGCATACTAGAATTAACTAGTATACCCTTTATCACCTTTAAAGTAGTTTCTTAGTTTCCTACTTATTTTTAGTTTACGGGTAGCACTTCCTTCTAGTGTCAAAACTTTTTCTTTACTAATACCGAGTTTATCGGCTATTTTTTTAGTAACCATTGTTTTCTCATTAGTGTTTATATTGTAAATTTCATTCTCTACTACACGTAAGTCGCGAGTAGAATTATTTTCAATAATCTTTAATTCCTCGATAAAACAAGTATCTAACATACACTTGTTTAGCAAATCTTTTATTTGCTTTATGGTGAGAGACAACTCGTCTTTCAATTCAAATAGGGTTAGTTTTCTTTTCATTACTGACCACCCCTGTTGAACATGTTCATACCAAGGTATGGTCTCAAAGCTCTCCCTGTTTTAGGAGTTAAAAGTTTTTTTAGTCCTGTAGCCTCTATCTGTCGAACTCTCTCCCTAGATACTCCGAGAATGTCCCCTATCGATTCAAGAGTTTGACTTTTATTCCCGTCTCCCTCCGGGATTTTTTTATTAACGACGATTTGAATATCACCGTTAATACGTAGTAGGAAGTTCTGTAATTCTTCCTTCTCCTCGAGGTTTAACCCCTTCTTCTTTTTTAACAAAAGAATACTCGTTCTAGTATTCTTTAAATCTAAAAGAAGTCCATCTAACTCTTCTTTATTTACTATTTTACTTACCATCTTTCAATCCTTCCATGCTTCACAGCATCGTACGGGGAACCACCCATTACATTTACATATAGGAGTGGTTCAAGCTCACATCTTGAAATAGAGTCATCGTACAACTCTATTTCAATTTGACTGTCGTCAAAATAGTTAATGACCGGGAGGTCGTCAACCTTCCAGTATTTTCTTAAGACCAGTCTTGTCATCGGATTCCGTAACTTCTTAATGGCAGAAGCCTCTATCTGTCGAATTCTCTCCCTGGATGCTCCGCCCAAAAGTTTACCCACGTAGGACAAGTTGAACCCTGTATCATTACAGGTTCCTTCCTCTACCATGGCTGTTTCAGTCGTGTTTAAACGCTGAACGGTCAATTCTGTCTTACTCTTTAGATCTGCTAAATCTAAGGAGTAAGATTCCTCTAGTCTGTCTAACTCAACTAGAATTTTTTCAAATCCCAGTCTCATATCTTCCACGCTCATAACTCTATACATCTTTACCTCCTACAGTATTACATCATTAGTAGACCATCTCTTCTACACTGTAATTATATAGGTATATACTAATGGTAAGATTAAAAAAAAAATACCAGGCATACTAGAATTAACTAGTATACCCTTTATCACCTTTAAAGTAGTTTCTTAGTTTCCTACTTATTTTTAGTTTAACATTTTTTAATCCTTCCATGCTTCACCGCATCATACGGTGACCCTCCCATTACATTTACATATAACAGTGATTCAAGCTCACATCTTGAGGTAGAGTCATCGTACAACTCTATCTCAAAATCATTAATATCACAGTAGTTAGTGGCAACTGAATTGTTGTTATATAAATATTTTTTCAGTTTTATGGAGTTTTTTGGAGTCTTTAACTCTTTTATAGCTTTAGATTCTATTTGTCTCACGCGTTCTCTGGAGGAAATACCCAGTATTTTACTTATATGCGCTAGACTACAACCCCCATCGTAATGAATTCCACTCTCTATCATGACTGCTTCAGTCGCGTTTAAGCGTCTGATGGTCAATTCTGTCTTACTCCTTAGATCTGTTAAGTCTAAAGAGTAAGACTTTTCTAATCTATTTAACTCATTAATGATTTTTTCAAATCCCAGTTTCATATCTTCTATACTTTTAGCTTTATACATCTTTACCTCCTATGGCATTATATAATTGGTAGACCATCTCTTCTACTCTGTGATAATATATGCATGCATTCATGGTGAGATTAATAAATATTTACAGTAACTTTAAAGTTACTGTAAATTACTTATCTAAACCATACTCTACAATTTCACCTTCTTTAATATTATATGTTCTAGTAAAATACTTTCTTATTACATTTAACTTATGTCTCGTTCCTGTTTATTGGAATATGACTGTATTTAATATTTTAAATCTAAGTTGATATAACTCGATTATTAATAATGAAAAATCTTCTAACTAATAGTATCATGTAAAATATCTGTACTCATAGAACCGTTGTTTAATCATTTTTAGTTGTAGAGCATTTTACATAGTCCATTATCAATCTAGGAGTTCTAATGAAGTCAGAGTTATGATGTAGAATGGCTTCATTTACCCACGTTTGAAATTTATTAAATTTTCTATTTTTTATTAATAAATCTTTTAAATCTATTAAAGAACTACTTTTATCACTAAAGTGTTTTCTTATGTCACCTATAAACGAATGATCTTTTAATCCATTATAATACTTTTTACTTTCAGTTTCATTCTTTTTACCATACTTGCCAACTTCGATACCAGTTTCTAGAAGATTTATTAATTCTTTTTTATCAAGAATTTTTATTCTACTATCAAAATTATACTTACTAGGAACTTTAAAAAGATCTCTTCTAGTGTTAACACCATTTTCATCTTCTATAATACTAATTATAACTACATCGTTACCAATGTGTTTATTCATTATTGCTAATTTAGTATTTTTATTTAACCACTTTCTAATTTTTGGATCTTTAATAGAATCTAAATGTTTTAAAGAAATATCGTGATCAGGAATATTACCACTACTAGGATTTAAAATATTACTATTAATAAATTCAGTTATACTACTATATAATCCCTCATCACTAATCATCTTAACTTGAGTTAAAAGAAATTCAGATAGACCACTAGTAGACTTTGATAAGTCCCCACCCATTAAAAAGAAAATACCTAGATCTTCTCTTAGTTTTTTAGTATCCTGAGCTTCTTCTTTTTCTATCATTACTATTTTATTATATTTTAAATCTGTAATAGCTTGTTCTATTATCTTATAATTATAATTTTTAAGTTTGTTCACAATAGCTTTTAAATCACCCGCGCTAGTTAATAAAGTTTTTGTATTATTATCTATGTTTTTAATTAATTTTTCAAAAATACCTTTTTTAACACCATCTAAGGATTCTAAAGAGATGCTACCATTTAATATACTGTCCTCTAAAATAGTTATTATCTCATCTTTATCTCTAGATATTTGATCTGATAAATATCTTACGTTAAAACTAGTTCTATTATGACTAGCTAATAATTCTTTTTCATTTTCCATATTTCTATCCTTTTTATTAATCATTTAATAATTACTCACTACTAATATATTTGATAATAATATATTAAGAGGAGTTAACTATGTATAAAATTAAAGAAAATAATAATGAAATTTACAAAGAAGCTATTATATTAGGATATGATAAAATAGCTGCTTATATATTTTCACAAAGAGTAGATACACCTGAAGAGGTTAGATCTATGACAGATGTTAAAGATGATTTTATAATTGATTTAGATAAGTTAAAGAGTTCTAAAAACGCAGCTAATTTAATTCATAACCATATTTTAAAAGATTCTTTAATAGTTATAATCTGTGACTACGACGCTGATAAACAAGCATGTGCTTAGAAAGTGATTATTATTTTTTTATTAAGTTGTTAATGAAAAGGTAATATTATGATAATTTTAAATATAGAAATTATAACATAAGAACATGTATGTCCGATTAGAATAGAAATATCTAATCGATTTCTTTGAATTGCGGGAAACTCCTTAGAGTCTAATAGTACTACTCATATATAGAAATATAGTATGATACTCACTCCATTAATGGAAGTAGTGAGAATAGTAAAAACCTATTAGAATTGGACAACCGACGCAGCGAAGTCTCTAAGTCTATTATTTTAGATATGAGATGTGTTCAACGACTATCCCGTAGCTGGGAGTAGGGCTCAAGTGAGTGGGTAATAATCCCTTAAATCGAAGTGGAGAACATCTAAACGGATAATGCTGTAGATGAAGATATAGTCTATTCTATGATGAGAGTCATAGCTGATTGGTTATACTACTTACAGGTAGTATTATAAATAAACCAATCGCATTATACAGAGAGATAACCTCAACGAGTATATTGGAATGTAATGGGAGTTTCATCTGGAGCATTTACAAAACGAGTACTGGTTGATTATTTTGGAGTACCTGACGACAGGGTTGATATAATAACTAATGAACGAGAATATGGTAATGGTGTTAATAGTGAAATGGTTAAAAGGGTATTAGATATAAATTCTATTAATAGTGTAGGTTTAGTTATTACTGTTGATCATGGTTCAAACGATGATGATAGATTTAAAATTATCAAAAATAATAACATTGATATAATTGTAACTGACCATCACATATTACCAGAAACAGGGGTTCCTAAAAATGTAAATGAGTTTGTTAATCCACAACAGGATGGTTGTGAGTTAAGTAAATTTATATCTGGTGCTACAGTTATATATTTAGTAATGTTACAGGTATATAAGTTATTTAAATTTCACGGTAGGGAAGTTTCTAGAGATGATAATCTAGATAGATTATTACCAATTGTTACTAATACAATTTTAACAGATCAAATGTCGTTAAGAGCACCTATTAATAGACATCTTCTAATTAGAGGTATGGTTGAATTAAATAGGGTTAATGATATACCCTGGATTACAATTAAAAGTATGATTGACCTACCAGATCATGTTAATGAGAATACGATAGGATTCTTAATAGGTCCTATTTTAAATGCCGCTGGTAGAATGGGTAATGCTCATTTAGCTACAGAATTCTTGGCCTGTTCAGATTTAGAAAGATCTAAGTTTTTATTAAATGATTTAGTGGAAAATAATACTGCTAGAAAAAAGCTTCAAAATAGATTAATGGTAATGGCTGTAGAACAGGTTAAGCAATATACTAAGAAGTTTAATAATACATTAGTAACATTGTTACCAGAAGAATCAGAGGGTGTTAATGGAATTATAGCTGGTAATATAGGTGAGAGGTACAATAAACCAATTTTTTCTTTGGCTAAAAATAAGGAAGGTAATTTAGTTGGTAGTGGTAGAGGTATTTTAAACGGATTTGATTTAACAAAGATATTTAAACGGATTAGAGAAGTAAATTCAGATATTTTAATAAAGGCTGGTGGGCATAAAATGGCTGCTGGATTAAGTATTAAACCTGATAAGTTAGTGGAGTTCTTAACACTGTTTGAAAAATTTACTAAAGAACAAAAGGTTATTTTAAAGACAGAGGAAGTTAGATATTATGATTTAGATATACCATCAACTTTAATAACTAAGCAACTTCTTGATGAAATTAATAAAGCTGGTCCATTTGGTAATTCATGGAATTTCCCGTTATTAAAATCTAAAGTAAGGGTTAGTAAATCATTTAAGATAGGTGCTGATAAAAGTCACATGATCTTAAAGATAGATCCTAGTAATGGTTATGAACACTTACATGCCTTTTATCCATCATTTGATAGTAGAGTATTAAAGTTTATGGATGATGAATATTGTAATATAATTTATACAATAAGTTATGAAAAGAAAAAAATAAAGATACTAGTAAAAGATATTACATCAGCCTAAAAAGCTGATGTAACATATCTATTCATTTTTCCATGTAAAGCTTCCAGTGTTTAACATGTTTTCTATGTTATGAGTTATACGCATTTCTTTTAAAATGTAACCATTATTAAATTTAAGTAAATCATTTTTAATAATATAGTCACCATTCTTTTTAATAACGATTACATCTTTATCATTATTAAAGGAAAAGAAGTTTGTACAGCAAGTTGTAAAATCATCTTCTAATTTTAATCCTTCTAAATAACTAACTTCAGTTCCGTTTGTAAAATCGTAATGTATTGTAATCATTTTTTTCCTTTATATTAATACCCTATAATAATATATGCATATATTATTATAAAACATTCATTAACATGATGTATAAAAAAATCACATAAGGAAAAAAATGTTAGTATACTTACCAATGATGATATCCAAAAGATTACTGGATAAGGATAGAAGTTTTATTAAAAATATAGAAATTTCAATTGATGATTCAATTGATATAGATGAACGTGTTAAAAATAGAGAGCGTCATACCATAGTTACAAATGGTGTAATTTTTGAAATGAGTATTAATAAGAATTTAGTTTTTTATAAAGCATATAGAAAACTTCTTAAAAAATACGATAATGTAAATTAAGCACTAGTTTTATAATTTTTAAATTTTTAGGAGAAAAGAAATGAAAATAATTTCGTTGGGATCACAGGGTCTTAAGAAGGTAAAAACAGTTGTCATTACGTCTAAGAGTAATGCTAAATATCATAACGTTAGACATGGATCACATCAATCAGGATTTTGGGCATACACACTTGGTGTGTCAAATAGACTTCATAAGGTTAATGATGATGAAGACAAGGTAGAATTAATAGATGATAACTATATACTATTACCAATAAAAAGAAATGGTAAACAAATCATCGATGGTAGAGGTAATGGTATGTATTATTTAGATTCTGATAATATAGATGAACATACTAATGATTACATAGTATTGTGGAATATTCCTAATAATTTTTATAAGGATGTTAAGTATGAGGTATCTAAAAATGTATTAGAACTTGGAGTTGGTTTTTCCGGTAAAGTCAGAGGTGATGATATTTACATATCTCCGTCACCTTTATTAGAGGTTACTGGTAATGCTGTACTAAGATGGACAGGTGTTGACAAGGATGGTAATAAACTTAAACAGGTTATTAAGTTTAATGGTGATATTTGGACAGTTGGTGATATCGATATAATAGAAAATATGGATCATACATAGTAGCATATGCTACTATGTATGTAGTTTTTTTTTAATTGAGATGCTGTTAAACACCAGGAGGAGTCTAAAATTTTAGTAGAAAAAAGGTATTTTAAAATTACATGAAGGAGGCCAGGAAAGGATAAAAAATCTTTTTTTGTTAAATTGGAAAATGTCATATTATTACAATTAATGACTATAGTGTATTAGTTTTATTATTAAGACAATGTCAACAACATCTCATTTAATAATAAAATAAAACTAGTTAAATAAAAATTTATATATAAATGTATAAATGAAAACATTATTAGTTTTTAAAATAAATATTTACTAAAGGAATTATGGTGGAAAAAAAACATAAAATTATAAATAAAAGCGTAGCTAGAAGAGTTGGTGGTAAACCACAACCTAAATGTGAAACGGCTATGAAAACGTATGGTAATATATGGACTAGAGAGTTATCATTTGATGAAGCAGGTCAAATTAAAAGAGGTCATAAACATGAGTTTGATCATTTACATTTTTTAGCTAAAGGTTCAATTAGAATTAGTGTTTATGATCCAAAAAATAAACATGTTGCTATTTATGTAGGTGAGTATAAAGCCCCTGCGTGGATTAAAGTACCTAAAGAACATTATCATGATATTATAGCTTTAGAAGATGATACTCTTGGTTACTGTATTCAAGCTATTAGAAACGAAAACGATGAAGTCGTTGATAGTGATTACGCGAAAGATGATGATTGGATGAAAATTGTTAATAAGTTTGAAGAAGAAAACGGGATGCCTGATGAAGTGTTAATGAATAAATGAATAAAAGGGTAATAAAATTATGAATTTAATAAAAAAAGTAAATTTATGTGATAAACTAGGTTTGATAATGAGATTATTTCGTTGACAGAATCTAATTATTTATTATGTATTAAATAAAAGGATTTAATGTGACAATTTTAGAAAAAGTAGCAGAGTGTGATACATGTCAAGGTGCTAAACATTTATTAAACATGTCTGAGGGTGACGAATTGCAAGATGTTTTAAATGCAATGATTGATGTAGATGAAAAATATCATTTGACCGACGATACGTTATATAAGAGAAATAAATATGAAACTTGGTGTAAATTATGTAACGTTACCGATAACGTCACTCCCGGTAATTGTCAAGATAGTATATTTGTTAAAGGTGGAATACCATATTCATTTATCATAGACGAAGATGATAAATTACTTGCAGTAGGGTCCAACGGTTATGGTGAACTGGGATTAGGTGATACTGTTGATAGAAATGAGTATACTGACACCGGTATTACTAATGTTAAAAATGTAATGTTTGACATTAGTCATTCTACATTAGTTGTTACTAATGATAATAGAATTTATGTCACTGGTAAAAATGTTTATGGTGAATTGGGTTTAGGTCATAGTGATAATGTTATCGAGTTTACAGAACTAATTGTATCTAATGTTAAAGAAGTGATATTAAATTATGGTGTTATTATTATTTTAAAAAATGACGGTACTATTTGGACATGTGGTTATAACCAATCCGGTCAACTGGGATTAGGTGATGTTGTAAATAGAAATGTACTTACTGATACTGGAATGTCTAATGTAAAGGAAGTTATTACTAACACGGGAAGTACTACTGTATTAAAAAACGATGATACAGTTTGGAGTGTAGGATTTAATGATTATGGTGCTTTAGGACTAGGTGATACTGTTAGTAGAAATACATTTACCTATACTGGAATGTCTAATGTGAAAACTTTATTTTTTAATAAAGATGTCATAATGAATCCTGTTAGTATAATTATTAAGAATGATAATACTGTATGGGTTACAGGGTGGAATCAAGCAGGAGGGTTAGGAACAGGTAATTGTGATGATGTTTTATCGTATGTTAAAATTAATATTGATAATATTAAAGAAATAAAAACGTCATTAACCATGCCAGCCGTGGTGTATATAATAACAGATGATGGTAGTATTCATGTATCAGGAATTAATGCCGGTGGTATCACTGGTGTTAGTAATGTAGATCTTAACAACAATGATGATTATGTTAAAACATTTATAAATAGTGGATTAAACGTTAAAAACATGAAAAAATTTTGTCCAGGTATGTTTACTACATATTTTATTACTAATGAAAATGATTTTTGGGTAGCTGGTTATAATAAATTTGGTCAACTAGGATTGGGTAACTTAGATGAAAGTGTTAATTTAATTAAACATCCATTGGAAAATGTGAGCGATTTTTTTGTAACTCCGTCGGCAATATACGTTATTAACGAGGATGGTGATTTATTATCTGCTGGTGGTGATGATGATGGTGAGTTAGGTATTAATGCTATTAGTACTAAAAATCCGACTTTAACTCATACTGGTTTTAACGTGTCTAGTAATGATACAGTAATTAGTTGTTTTAATACTACGTTTTTAATAAAAGATAGATTACTACATACTGCCGGTGCGAACTATAATGGTCAGTGTGGTGTTAGTAATTTTGATGAAGTAACCAGTTTTACTAGTACTGGTAAATATATCAAAAACAATGATGTAACTGTTAGAAGTATTGAACTGGATTTATAAAACACATACAGTAGTCTTAGACTACTGTATATATCTTTTAATGAATAAAATAAATAATAAAAGGTAATAAAATTATGAATTTAATAGAAAAAGCTAAAATATGTAAAACGTGTAATAACATGAAAACGCTGTTATCAATGTCATCAAATGACGATCGTGGTGAGATATTAGACTATCTTATAAATGTAAGTAACGTACACGGTGTTGATGAAAATAATACATTATTAATGGCATCTAATGATGACTGGTTACCAGTTGGTGTAATTAATACTGATGGAGAAAGTTCAGAAATTTATGGTAAAAGACTTGGTGAACGCGTTGATTTACAAGATACTGATTCAACGTTTTTAAGAACTATAGATGGTAGAATAATTGCATCCGGTGATAACGAGTATGGTCAATTACTATTAAACGAGGTTGGTAATAGCATACCTGCCCATCGGGACATTGATTTAGACTATCTTGAAATAAGTAGCTTTGATGATGTAAAAAGAATATGTCCGTTTTATGAGGGTGTTTTAGTTTTATATAATGATGGAGTATGTAAAAAATACGTATTTGACGATGAAGAAGATGGTTTAATTATTGTTAATACATTTGATGATGTAAAAGATATTAGTGGTAATGGAGTTTCTGAACCAACATTATTATTAATTAAAAATGATAATACGCTGTGGGGGATTGGTGTAAATTCAGATGGTCAATTAGGCTTGGGTCATAATGTTAATGTAATGGAAGAAGAATTTCTTGGATTAAGTAACGTTAAAGAAGTTTACTATGCAGATGGTACATCTATAGCTGTTTTAAAAAACGGTGATGTATATTCTACTGGACGTAATGACAATGGTCAATTAGGTCTAGGTGATTATGATGATGTTAATGTATTTACCAAAGTAAATATTTCAAATGTAAAATTAATTAGCTCGTGTGAATGGGCTATTTTAGCATTATGTAATGATGGTAAATTATACACATGGGGTAATAACGAGTCTGGTCAACTGGGTTCAGGTGTCCAAGAATTTATAGCATCTCCAACTTTAATTAACGTTGATGATGTAGCAACAATTTTAACGGCTAATGGAATATCATTGTTAGTAACTTCTGAAAATAGAATTTTTGCTACTGGATATAATGATTATGGTTCATTAGGAGTTGGTGATGATGATGACATTGTTTACACTTTTAAAGAACTTGTTCATTATGATAATTTAAATGTAAAAAAAGTTTATTTAACGGCTGCTGGAACACTAGCATTGATGAAAGATTCTAGTTTATGGTCATGTGGTTATAACGGGCTTTTAAGTATTGGACATGTAACCGAGGATGATTATATTTCAACTCTTACAGCTACTGGTATTACGAATGTTAAACATGTAATTTCTAATGGAATGAGTACTTTTATAATTAAAGAAGATGGTAGTACATTAGTATGTGGGTATAATCCTAATGGTGAATTAGGACTAGGTCATCGTGACCCTATAGTTTCATTAACAGAATCTAATTTATTATTAAAAACACCAACGCCTGGTTATTCAATAACCATCGCATAGTGTAATTTAGTATGACAATTTTAGAAAATGTAGTAGAGTGTGATGTGTATTAATATACTAAGTATTTATTAAACACGTTTGAAGGTGGCGAACTGTAAGATATTTTAAATGTAATGGTTGATGTATATGAAAAATACTATTTAACCGATGGTATATTATAAAAAGAAATAAATATAAAACAATGATGTAACTGTTAGAAGTATTGAACTGGATTTATAAAACACATACAGTAGTCTAAGACTACTGTATATATCTTTTAATGAGTAAATAAAAAAAAGGGTAATAATATGACACTTGTAAATAAAGTAAAATTATGTAAAACATGTGAAAATAGTAAACACTTATTAAATATGTTAAGTGCTGAAGATAGATCAACAGCGTTAGAATTAATGATTAATCATGATGATTATCATGTAGACGAGAATAATGTATTAAGAAAAAACTCTAATGATGATTGGTTACCAGTTGGTGTAATTAATGCTGATGTAGAGGGTGAAACTATGCCTAAAATAATTAGAAATCATGCTGGTAATAATATGTTTAATTATTATATTAACACGCTAGGAAAAATATTTGTAGCAGGAAATAATAGTAATGGTGAATTAGGACTAGGTGATACCTATGAAAGAAGTGCGTTTGAAGAATTAATAATTACTGACGTTAAAAGAATTTATATTGGACACTTATGTGTTTTTATAGTTAAAAACGACAATACATTATGGGCTACTGGATGTAATGACGACGGTCAATTAGGACTTGGTGATAGTGATAATAGAAATACGTTTACTGATACAGGTATAGGTAATGTAAAAGATGTATTTACTGATAGGTTTAGTGTAATTATAATTAGAAATGATGGTGTAAAACTTGCTGCTGGTGAAAATTTTACTAATACATTTACAGAATATAATTAAAAGGATAATAAGATGTTATATATACATAATAATACTTTAATTGCATGTGGTAATAACGACTTTGGTCAACTAGGTTTGGGTCACAATGATGTAGTTAACAATGAGTTTCAAGTTGTTGATATTCAAAACGTTAAAAAAGTTTTAAGTGCTGGTGAGTTTTCAATACTCTTAAAGAATGATGGTACTATAATGACAACTGGTGAAAATTATGGTGGTCAATTAGGTTTAGGTGATAGTTATGATAGAAACACTTTCACAACGGTTCTGAATGTTAGTGATGTTAAGGACATTGGAACCTTTGGAGGAAAACGTTTTTCAATACTCTTAAAGAATGATGGTAGTGTTTGGTTTGCTGGTGCTGTACACGGTGGAAATCCTAATAATGGTGGATATGAACAATTGTTTATTGATTCAGGTATCAGAGACGTAAGTAAGATATTTACTAGTAGTGGTAATAATTTTTTTTATATTAAAAATAATAAGAAATTATATGTATGTGGTTTTAATTTAGACGGTCAATTAGGAGTTGGACATACTGATGATATTTCAACTAGTGTTTTAATAAATAATTTAGAAAACGTTGTTGATGTAATATCTTATGGAAATTTTACACAAGTACAATTAGAAGATGGTAGTTTATTATCTACTGGTAATAATAATCAAGGTCAATTAGGATTAAATGATTATTACGCTAGAAGTACGTTTACTGATACAGGACTTAAGATTGAAGATAATGTAGGTAGTAGTTCTACGTTAGCAATAAATTTATTTTTATAAATATATGCAATAGTCAGACTACTGTATGTAGTTGTTAATGAATAAAATAAATAATAAAAGGTTTACTTATGAAGATTATAAAAGATTTTATTGTGTTTCCTAGTGAGTTTAATGCATTAGTAGAAAGTCACTTTAAATTTAAAGAAAAAACTGAAAAAGAAATTTATACAATAAAAATTATTAATGAAGAAATAATTGATAATATAGTACCAGATCTTAGTAACAAGTTTATAGAATATACATTAATTGGTGATTCTATAATTAAGAGTCCTATTAATTTAGTAAAAGGTAGTCAAGGTATTATTAATATAAAGCAAGATGATGTAGGAGGTCATAATTTAGTAATAGATTATGATAACTTCTTTAGTCCAGCCGGAGAAATTTTAATGGGCTTAAATCCACATGATGAAATTGTAATAGATTTCTTAGTAATGTCAGAAGAAAGAACTCTTTTAGTTCTAAAATCAAATTATAATTTAGGAGCATAAAATGAATAATTTAACACCATCAATAACAGAGTTACAAAAAGATTTTTCAAAACCTAAATTTTTAGGTAATAATGCATTAGTTAGAGATGCATGGGGTAGACAAAAAACCATTACTGACATTAGTTTATTTAGAGGACTATGGACATATGATGTACCTGTAGCTTTATGGTTGGAGTATCATGGAACAGGATTAGATATATCTACAATGACAGAGCAGCAAAGAACTTTAAATGCTACTTCTCAAGACGGTATGTTAACATTAACATCTGGTTCTACTGTCGGAGATATAAAAACAATTAGATCAAAACAACACCCAAGATACCAACCAAATAGAGGACATCTTTATAGTACAGCTATTAATATACCAAATCCAACAAATAATGGATTTGCTGAATTTGGCTTATTTAATAAGGATAACGGAGTTTTCTTTAAAGTATCTGGGGATGGTACTGATTATAAAATGGAAGTAGTTGTTAGAAGAGATGGTAGTATAGTTGAAAATACTGATATTACACAACTTTTACCAGAAAATTTTGATGTCACAAAGGGTCATGTATACGATATACAAATGCAGTGGAGAGGTGTTGGCGACTTTAAATTCTTTATTGATTTACAAGAAATATTCTCATATAAGTTCTTAGGTACATTAGAACATCTGTCAACGTCTAATCCAGCTTTACCTGTGGCGTATTCATGTGGATGTATAACTGAAGAATATTTAATACAAGCAGGGTGTGTAGATGTTACATCAGAAGGTGGTAGTGAGAAGTCGTTAGTATATAATAGTGAAACTACTGGTGATAATTTGTTAAATACAGAAACAACTGGTACAGCAATGTTAGCTGTTAAAATACCTACTAGTATTAATGGTAAATTATTTACTAGAGATACTTTATTTTCTAAGATGACATCATTTTGTAAGGATGAAGCTATTCATAGTCTATGGGTAGGTAGAGTTATAAATATGCCTCATGTTGAAGGAATAAATTGGCATATTGGAGTATATAGTCTAAATGAATTTATTATAGGTGGAGCCGGTTCTGACTTAAATGACGCATTTAATTTAGATAAACAAGCTTTCTATCAAGTATATTCATCTAGACAAGAAAAAGATTTTGCTAAGATGACTGAAACAAGTAGTTCATTGTCAGACTTTATTTTATCTCCAGGTGATGTTCTAGTGGCTACTTTAAAATCTGATTCAGCTTCAAAAGGTGGAGTTACTTTAGAATTTGATGTAGAAATATAAAAAAAATAGTAATACCAGTAGCTTTTAAGCTACTGGTGTTATTTTAAATATTTATGCCATAAGTAATAGTCATAGACATTTGTTAATATGTTTAATATTAACATTATTAAAGTAAATTCTATTAAGTCTACTTTAAAGTAAGTTAGGAAAAGTAATCCTATAGAGGATCCTATTACAGCCCCTATTGTACCAACTAGGTGATATTGTTTTCTTAACTTTCTAAAGTGTTTCTTATATAGACTATGCTTTAGTTTTTTATCTTCAAAATGTCTCATGGTTTCATTTTCCATTGGACCCGTAAATGCATTAAATATGATTACCCCATAAACAGCTACACCAGCAATGGTTAAATTATCACTGGTCAGTAGTATGTAGTATAAACATATTAGAAACACAGTTTCTAAAAGTATGTTTATACCGACAACTGTTTTTATACTCACTGTCATACTATAAATATACCTCGTTGATATCAACGAGGTAACGAAAATAAGCGTTTCAAAAATAGGTATATTTCTTATACCTATTTCATTTTTTGCTACCAGCATAAATGTTGTTAGTGAAACCCAAGTTATTATTCCTAGTAACTTTGAGTACACTGCCTTTTCTTTAAATCTGACATAGTTAGTATTTTTCACGTTTTCTCCTTATATGAAATTGGTTGATACACAGACTATCTATGTACCCTATAATAATATAGGTATGTAATAGTGTTAATAATTAACGTTATTTGTTTTAAATAGTTTAAATGAAATTAAGTTAAAAGGATACTATGTGACTGATATAGAAAAGATATTTAAAGAACACACGGGTCATCTTAGATATGATAAGAAATTATATGCTAAGTTAAAGAAGTTTAGATTAAGATGGATGAATAAATCAGAGACACATATTGATTTCTTATCTAGTAATTTAATAGGAGTTCATCCTATCAGATTTACTAAAGAGGATGAGAGAGAGTTTTTTGATGATTTATTAGATGTTGATGAGAAGGATTTAGAAAAAGCTTTTTTTAAATTAGATGATATTTATAAAGAAAGAAAAGTTACAAGTAATGTTTTTTACTTAACTATAGTTTGTCTAATGCATGAGTTTATCATGACACCGGCTAGTGATGATAATAAGAATTTAATATTAACAGAATTGTATTTAATATTTTCTTATAAAGTATTTAGTAGTTTAATATCACATAGATTTGGATATAACCTAGATGAGGATACCGCTCATGCTGTTTTTGAAAGTTTAAGTAATAGATATTTAATTAAATCAAAAGGATCTTGGGAAGCTGTATTTGAATATAGAGCTAGAGATGTATTATTAAAAGATGGTTTACACGTTAAGAAATTAACTAATTTAACAGCTATGAATGCTACGTTAGTTATATCCGACTTACAAGGTCGGTTAAGATCAATCGTTAATGAACAAGTTACTATAGTATATGAGTTAAAGGAAGAAAATATTAAACGTGTTTCATCATCTTTAAATTCTATGGATTCAGAGGGTAATGATGTTATATCGGAAGTAACTAATTTAAATCATGATTATTATACTTTTATTAAACACATTGTACATAGGAAAGAAGATTTTATTAAAGACGATTTAATAGAAATTTGTAGTGAGATGTTTAAGAATTTAAAAGTCAAAGAGTTTAGAAAGACATTAGATTACTTATGTGATTTATCTATAGATGATCCTACTACGGTAAATGATATTCTTGATACTACATTAAAAGCTAGTATAAATTATTTATATGTAACAAAAATGTATCCACCGTATGATAAACGTATTACAAGTGTAATAAGGTTATTAAGAGGATACTGGAGTTCATCAAAGGTGAGTGATAAACACTTATTGGAAGTAAAAGAAAAAATGAAAGACATTACTAAAAAGGGTACCGGTAGATCTAGTAAGTGGTTACTAGTCAACATATCCTTAGTATTACCAATATACATTTTCATTAGAGCTATTGTAAAAAATAAATATAAATAATATGCAGTAGTCTAAGACTACTGCATATAACTATATCATGTTTTTTATAATACCAAATTTATTATTAGTACAATCAACAACATGTACATTACGATCTGTAAATATATGAATAAGTTCTACGTCTCCATGTTTTTTACATAGTTCTATATACTTATTTTTAATCATGTCACGTCTTTTATCTAAATCTATTATTTCTAATATAGTACTAGGGTAAATTAAATCATAACACTCTTTACTAGGTAGAATGTAATATAATATCCTACTTTCATTTTCTATTTTCACAGCACCAATCCCAGTTTCATTTTTTATATACTTACGTTTTAACCAACTTTTAACTTGTTCTATGTTATCAGCACATGTCATTGTAATCTCCTATTAAGTAATGTTTTTTAGTTATGACTATCTATAACCATCTTAATAATATAGTTATAAATTATTACTGAGATTATGTAAAGTTTGTAATTATATGAATAATTTAAATAAAAAGGAACTGTTTTGATATTGCAATATGATGATTGGAAAAAACATCCAAACGCTATAATAGATTTAAGTACTAAAAATAAATCTTTTATTAGATTAGCTGGGTTATATAAGAAAATGGGTGTTAAGAATAATGCATTTATTTTAGCTCTACATAATCCTGATTTAAAAGGAGTAGATCCATTTAATTCAGAATTAACTACTAAAGAAATAATAATGATATCTACAGAGGTCGCTGAGAACCCCTGGTACTATCTTAGAGAGGTAGTTAGGGTACCATCAATATCAGGGTTAGAGTCTGGTATGTTAATGGCTAATAGGGGTAACATATCTTTATTTTGGACGTTCTTTAATAATATAACATTAATGTTAATTCAAATACGACAAACTGGTAAGTCTTTAAACGTTGATGTCTTGATGAATGGTATAATGAATTTTTGGACATGGAATACAAATATAAACTTACTAACAAAAGATGCTAAACTAAGAGCTGCAAATATTGAGAGATTAAAAGAAATTGAAAAAGAGTTTCCTAAGTATTTACAAATGACTGGAAAAAAGGATTCTAATAACACTGAAGGAATTACTAGACTACGTCTTGGTAATACCTATACGACACATATAGGACAAATGTCAGAGAAGGCAGCCCTTAACCTAGGTAGAGGTCTCACTAGTCCTATTTTCCACATTGATGAAGTTGCATTTATTAATAATATAGAAGTAACATTACCAGCTGCTTTAGCAGCGGGCGGTAAACTGATAGCATGATGCTATCATTGCCTACTATGATGGCGACGTTATAGTATTAGACTCCTAATTGCGGGAACCCCCTAAAGATTAAGACTACTACTTACAGATAGAAATATACTGTAATACCCATGGAGTAATGTTTCCAATGGGCATAGTAAAAACGTCTTGATATAAATGTATGGGAAATCGACGCAGCGAAGTACCTTAAACCACGAGAGTGATCTACTGTATAGTAGAGTGTATGTGTTCAACGATCAACCGTTTGCCACGGTGTAGGGCTCAAGTGAGTGGGTGTTAATCCCTTAAATCGAAACGAAGTCAATCTTATTTAATAGAATATTTTTTATATCCCGTGCGTTTATATGATTAAAGGATTTTAATGAAAAAATTTAAACATATAAATACACTTAAAGAATATGGAATTGATAAAAATGGAAATGTTATAAATTTTAGAAATGGTAAAGTGTTAAAATCATCTATTGATAGATACGGGTATCTAAAAATACAATTAAGTGTTAATGGTAAAAAATTTTATAAAACCATACATAGACTTGTAGCTGAAACTTATATTGAAAATACTGAAAATAAAAAAACAGTTAATCATAAAGATGGTGTTAAAATGAATAACTCCTCAAATAATTTAGAATGGGCTACAGTTAAAGAAAATACTGATCATGCTTATGATAGCGGATTAAGTTCGCTAAATGTTAATGTCGTCGTTACTGATTTAAAAAATAAAAATAAAAATAATTTTAGATCAATACAATTATTATCTAATTACTTAGATGTAGACGAAAAACATTTATTATCATATATAAAACATTCAAAAAAATATCCATTTATGGATAGATATGTAATTGAATTAGTGGATGAAGAATCACTTATTAATAATTTAAATTCTAAAAAACATGGTAAAAAAATGTTTATTTTTGATTTAGTTAATAATGTAAAACATGAGTTTAATAGCATTGGAGTTGCTAGTTATTATACCGGATTGAGAAGTATGAATAAGCTTTCAAGTAAGTTTTTACTTCATTTAGGGTATATGGTAAGTAGTAATAGTAACATGATAAAACCAGATAAAAAATATAACACCAGCCAGATAGAATATAATAGAGTTTTATATTTAAAAAGACCATATGTAAAAAGATATAAGAAAATAATACTAAAAGACATGTTGTCAAATGACATGCATTGTTTTAACAATCGAAAAGAATTAAATGATTTTATATTAAAAAATCATAATATAAACGTTAATGACGTTGTAATTTCAAATATAAAACTTAATGGTAAAAATAATAGACTATTTTTAGGATATGGTTTACAAATGTATAATAATAAAAAAGATATTTTAGAATGGTCTAGATTCTCATTAGAAGAAGTTTTGAATAGTAGAAAATTCAAAAGACTAAATTCACCAGTTTATAAAGTAATAATTTTAGATACTGAAAAAATAATATTTACAAAACATAATTTATTAGAACATTTGAAATCATATATTAAAGATAAGAGTATATTCTATAAAAATATATCAAAAATTACAATTGAATGCGTTTTAAATTCTTTAGATAATAAAAATATTAAAATAATTAGATTAAATAAGATTATGATATGATCTATTCTACCCAGTCCAAGGTGGACTTTTACGAAAGGGGTAGCGTTGCACGTCAAGGTGCGGGGTGATGGTAACGACATCATTTGAATAAAAAGGCCGCTAGAGATGCCGCAATAAACTCTGGAAGTCCGTATGGTACAATTTTTACAACTACAGCGGGTAGAAGAAGTTCTAAGTCAGGAAAGTTTGCTTATGAAATGTTTAGTACTGGAATGAAATGGACTGAAAAGTTATTTGATTGTTCTAGTAAAAAAGAATTAAAAGACATAGTTAGAAAAAACTCTACTGGTAGAGCCCCTATGTTAATTTTAGAATTTAATCATAGACAGTTAGGATATACCGATGAATGGTTAAATCGGAAAATAGAAGAGGCTATGGCTGATGAGATAAGTGTTCGTAGTGAATTCTTAAATCACTGGGTAGATGCGAATGCTTCATCACCTATTTCTAAGGAGAATATTGAAAAGTTAAATAAGTCTATGACCGATCCGTTATATACAGAAATATCAAAACATGGATATGTATTAAATTGGTATGTTACTGAAGAAGTATTAAACAATTCAATAAGAAATAATAAAATAGTAATAGGTTTAGATACATCTGACGCGGTTGGTAAAGATGGAATAGCACTTGTTATAAGAGATGTTAAAACAGGAGAAGTTTTAGGAACTGGTAGTTTTAACGAAACAAATTTAATT
>Ga0164318_10000178_pt1 | contig 40954 bp, 44 predicted proteins | sample GuaBasSedimGuay9_FD_113734 | JGI IMG/M metagenome (GOLD analysis project Ga0164318, IMG submission 113734) | Subseafloor sediment microbial communities from Guaymas Basin, Gulf of California, Mexico - Guay9, Core 4571-4, 0-3 cm | ecosystem: Environmental > Aquatic > Marine > Hydrothermal vents... | reverse complement strand
TCATCCTTCTCTCCCATGTCAACAGCTAGATACTGGGGCGACCATGGTATAAAGAGAAAGGCTGCAAGGATCGCTGCCAGAACATATATCTTTTCACGTTTCATTTTCTACACACCTCCAACGTCTCTATGAAGCCTTCTGAGTTTCTCAGAAGGGCTACGGGTTTGGCTTTAACGTTAAGTCTTAAATAAACTTTCCCCGTTAGCTGTCACTAAAATCGTACCTCCCCCTTTTCTAGTCATCAATATAGGCGTAGTTAAAGAGGGGGCAAAAAAATATAACCCCTCCTTTCATAGCTCCCTCACCATGAAGATAATCTTCCTGGGCACCGGTGGTGGCAGGATTGTCACTGTAAGCCAGGAGAGGCATACCGGCGGTATATACATTAAAGGAAAGAGGAGAATACACATTGACCCGGGACCGGGGGCGGCGCTCCTTCTTAAAAAAGAAGGGCTCTCCCCTATGGAAACAGATGCTATCCTTGTAAGCCACTGCCACCCAGATCATTACAACGACGCCGAGGTCCTCATGGAAGGGATGTATCTCAAAGAGAGAAAACCCAGGGGAGCGCTCATAGCGCCCAGAAGTGTGACGGAAGGAATGGATAACATCGGCCCCGCCATATCGCAGTATCATCAGAGCAGGGTCAGCGAGGTGATCACAGCTCACCCGGGGAGGGTAATCTCTCTGGGAAGCCTCAAGGTAGTTCCGTTCAAGACCTACCATAACGACCCGCTCTCCGTAGGCTTTATCATACGTGGGGATGAAGGGAACATTTCCTACATCTCAGACACCGCCCTTCACAAAAGCCTTCTGAAACATCAGAATGACATAGACCTCTTGATACTATCCGTCACCCGCCCGCTTCAGTCCAGGATAAAATATCATCTCTCCACAGAGGATGCCGCATATCTGATTGAGAGGATAAGGCCAAAGATGGCCATTTTCACGCACTTCGGGAGGAAGGCTTTAAAATCCATTCCTGAGCTGCAAGCGGGCTGGACCTACAAAAAAACGCGGATCAAGACCGTAGCAGCGCAAGACGGAATGGTTCTGGAGCTCAAAGACGGTAACGTAGAGCTCCTGCGGGAGAAGTGGACCGATTTTTAACCACAAGTCCCAACACATCTTTTTCTTGCGTTAAAATGAGTTGAAAGTTTTCCAATATTTATTGAATCCCAGCACTTTAGTAATGTTTATTTAAAAGAAGAATATAGGGAGGTGGTGACCGGAAGATAGCGGGGTGGGGTAGCCAGGATATCCCGGCGGGCTCATAACCCGCAGATCGGTGGTTCAAATCCACCCCCCGCTACCATTTTCATATGTGCACTCTCCCCATATTATTGGGCTATCTTCAAACTTTATTTCATGTTTGGTTATCACATTCTTGACAATGTTTATATAAGGGTACTTATTGTCCCTACTGCTCAAAGATAGATGAAGCCATGGCCCCACGATAGGGATAAGTCAAATCCCGCGCACCCCGTGCCCAGGCGGTTCTAAACGGGGTGCAATCGTAACGGCCAGGGCGGATTTAGGGCGCATCCCACGGGTGCTGCTCGCGAGAGCGGATTGAGGAGGAATAAGATGCCTAGGATAAGGCGACCCAGAAGGGGCTCTATGGCCTACTATCCAAGGAAGAGGGCCAGGAGTGAAATCCCCCACATACGCTCATGGCCAGAGATAGATGGGGGACCAAAGATCCAGGGCTTTGCAGGCTATAAAGCGGGGATGACCCACGTGTTCGTGGTGGACTATCGCCCTACATCAACCACCTCAGGCAAAGAAGTAATGGTACCTGTCACGGTGGTTGAGACACCGCCCATGAAGGTGCTGGGAATCAGGCTATACAAGGACACACCCTACGGTCGTAAGGTGGTCAAAGAGGTCTGGCATCCGAAGCCTGACAGGGAGATAGCGCGAAGGATTCCCTATCCGAAAAACGTCTCAAAGCCCAAGGCGAAGGACCTGAAAGGGCTTGAGGTGGACGACGTACGCCTAATAATGTACACTCAGCCCTACCTGGTCACAGGGGTGCCGAAGAAGGCCCCCGAGATTATGGAGATAAGAGTAGGCGGGGGCACCATAGAGGAGAGGATCGATTACGCCCTTTCAAAACTGGGAAAAGAGATACCGTTTGAAGAGTTTCAGAAGGCAGGGGCCATGGTGGACGTGATTGCGGTCACAAAGGGGAAAGGATATGAAGGACGTGTGAAGCGCTTCGGTGTGAAACTGTTAAGCCACAAGAACAGCAAACATCGGAGGATGATTGGGACCCAGGGGCCCTGGCACCCCAACTGGATTATGCACACAGTGCCCTCTTCGGGTCAGATGGGATACCACCAGAGAACAGAGTTCAACAAGAGGGTATTGAAAGTGGGGGATAACGGGGGGGAGATAACCCCCAGGGGCGGATTCCTCCATTATGGCGTTGTGAGAAACTCCTATGTTATCATTCACGGAACGATTCCGGGGCCCGTAAAGAGGCTGATACGGTTCAGGGATCCCATAAGAAGGCGCGGCGTTGAGGTGGAGGTACCCCAGATAACCTACATCTCAACAGCCTCCAAACAGGGCACGTGAGGAGGTCTTGTAAATGGCACAGGCAAAAAGAGGGAGAAAGAAAAAGGGCGTATCGCCAGGGGCAGGGGAGAAGGTCAACGTTTACGATCTTCAGGGAAAGGTGGTGGGGGAAATAGAATTGCCCCCAGTGTTCCAGACACCTTTTAGACCTGATGTGATTCACCGCGCCGTAGTGGCCGCCCAGGCCAACAGAAGACAGCCATATGGTCCCTCAAAAAAAGCGGGCATGAGGCATGCCGTGTCAACTTGGGGTAAGGGGAGGGGAGTGGCAAGGGTCCAGAGGTTGACCCAAGGCAGAAGAGCGGCGGAATCCCCCAACAACGTTGGTGGACGACGTGCGCATCCGCCGAAGCCGGAGAAGGACTGGACCAAGAAAGTAAATAGGAAAGAGCGCCTTCTGGCTATACGCTCAGCCCTTGCGGCCACAAAGGACCCGGAGCTTGTCAGAGCTAGAGGTCACAGGGTCCCCGAGGACAGGACCCTCCCTGTAGTTGTGGTTGATGAGTTCCAGAGCATAAAGAAGACCTCCGAGGTCATGAAGGTTCTCAGGAATCTAGGGCTAGAGGACGACGTAATCAGAGCGAAAGAGGGCAGACACATCAGAGCTGGGAAGGGGAAGAGGAGGGGGAGGAAGTACCGTCAGCCCAAATCTCTCCTCATGATAGTCCCTGAAGACTCTGATGTCTTAAGGAGTGGAAGGAACCTTCCGGGGGTCCATGTGGTTACACCAAGAACCCTCAACGCGGAATACCTCGCCCCAGGAGGTGTCGCGGGGCGACTCACCCTAATCACCCAGAGTGCACTGAAAGGCATGGGGGGTGAAGGAAGATGAGGGACGAGGTGCTCCTGAAACCGTATGTGACGGAAAAGACTATGGACCTGCTGGAGAGACACAATTCGATTGTCTTCATAGTGAGAAAAGACGCTACGAAGCCCGACATAAAACGTGCATTTGAGAAGATGTTTGGGGTGGTCGTGGAAGGCGTGAGGACGAAAAATACCAAGCACGGCAAGCAGGCGATTATAAAATTAGCCAAGGGCTACTCGGCGGAAGAGGTGGGGATGAGAATCGGTCTCTTCTGAAGGAGGTTGAGAGATGGGAAAAAGAATCATATCTCAGAGGCGTGGTCGTGGTGGACCTAAGTACCGCGCCCCCTCTCACAGATATCTAGCAGATGTCAAGCTCCCAGCTGTGAAAGCGGGTGAAGGGGTCGTTGTGAAGCTCACCCATGACCCGGGCCACACCGCACCCCTAGCGAAGGTGAGGGTGGGAGACAAGTACTTTTATATGATCGCACCGGAGGGGCTCGCCGTCGGTGAGAAGATATACATAGGAACCAACGCTCCAATAAAACCCGGCAACATCCTCCCCATAAGCAGCATACCCGAAGGAACACCCATATACAACCTAGAGCTCAACCCCTTCGATGGCGGGAAGGTGGCAAGGGCGGGAGGCACCATGGCCATGGTGGTCAGCCACGGGGAGAAGGTGGTTGTACAGTTGCCCTCAGGACAGTTCAGGGCCCTGAGCAGGGATTGCAGGGCCATTGTGGGCGTGGTGGCGGGTAGTGGAAGAAAGGACCTGCCCGTTGCAAAGGCGGGGAAGAAACACCATATGCTGAGCAGCAAAGCAAGGGTCTGGCCCAAGACCTCCGGGGTGGCCATGAACCCTGTTAATCACCCCCACGGAGGGGGCTCTCATCAGCATGTGGGAAGACCCAATACAATAAGCAGGAACGCACCCCCGGGGAGAAAGGTCGGGAGGCTTTCCCCGAAGAAGAAATCGAAGAAAAAATCCCTGAAGAGGTGAGATGGTTATGGCAAAGCGTGGTACAACTGCCAAAAGTGCAAGAAGGCGGGCGAGGAAGGCGAAGAGGGGAGAGGTGGTGGGCAGAAAGAAGGAGTTCACATATCGCGGGTACACACTGGAGGAGCTTCAGAAAATGTCCATTGAGGAGCTCATTGAAATCCTTCCTGCCAGAGCTAGAAGGAGTATAAAGAGGGGACTTCTTGAGAAGCACCAGAAATTCTGGAAGAAGGTGGAGAGGGGAGACGAGGTAATAAGAACCCACGACAGGGATATTATCATCCTACCCTCTCTCGTGGGAAGAAAGGTGGCGGTTCACAAGGGCAACTCCTTCGAAGAGATAACGATAAAGCCGGAGATGATCGGACACTATCTGGGAGAGTTCGCACTGACGCGAAAGATGGCAAAGCACACCGGTGTGGGTGTGGGAGCTACTCGCTCTTCCAAACACCTGCCGCTTAAGTGAGGGGTTGAAATGTCGCTTAAATATGTGGTGGAGACGGACCCAGAGACTATGGCCAAGGCCCTGGGCAGGGACCTCCCCATCTCAAGAAAGCACGCCGTTGAGATCTGCAGGGCTATTAAGGGGATGGATCTTGAGAAGGCCGAAGAATATCTTGAGAATGTCATCAAGCTTAAGCAGCCCGTCCCCTTCAAAAGATACAACAGGATGGTAGCTCACAGAAAGGGAAAGGGCTTCGGACCCGGGAAATACCCCGTGAAGGCAGCAAAATATATCTTGAAGGTCCTGAAAGACGCTGAATCGAATGCAGAATATTCAGGGCTGGACACGGACAGACTATACATTTATCACATATCTTCACACAAGGGGAGAACATATGAGGGGTGGATGCCGCGAGCCCACGGCAGAGCCACTCCGTGGAACCAGGAGACAGTGAACATTCAGGTGGTTCTTAAGGAGAGGGAGGAGGAGTAGAATGGCAGCAGAGAGGAAGTTCGTAAAAGAGAATCTGAGAAGGGTACTCCTCAAAGAATACCTACTCAAAGAGACCGAGAGGGCAGGCTTTGGCGGCCTTAACATAGTTAGAACTCCCCTTGGCACCAGCATAAGCCTCATTGTGGAGCGCCCCGGGATGGTGATCGGCAGGAAGGGTCAGTTCATAAAAAAGCTCACACACGAGGTGGAGAGCCGGTTCAAATTCGAGAACCCACAAATAGACGTTCAGCAGGACAGAAACCCCAATCTAAATCCCATGATAATGGCTCAGAAGCTAGCTAACGCACTTGAAAGAGGATGGCACTATAGGCGAGCTGGCCACTCCACGTTGAGAAGAATAATGGATGCAGGGGCGAAGGGGTGCCTAATTATAGTGGCAGGAAAATTGACCGGCCAGCGGCATAGAACGGAGAAGTTCAAGGCTGGGCATATAAAGTTCTGCGGCGAGCCCGCAGAAAAGCACATCCTACGGGGACGAGCCATAGCGAAGAAGAAACTTGGTGTGATAGGCGTGACCATAATAATTATGCCACCCGATGCTCGTCTCCCAGATGAAGTGACACTGAAGGATGTCACATTAGAAGATCTAGCAGAGAAGGGAGTCCTCCCCGAGGAGACCATTGAAGAGCTCAGAAAGGCTGGAGTACTGAAAGAAAAAGCGGAGACACCGGAGGGAGAGGAAGGCGAGCCTGAAAGAAAAGAGGAGGAGACCGGCAAAGAAGAGGTCTCCGTAGGGGGCGAGGAGGGCGAGAAGGACGCAGGAGCTAAGCCCTCCAAAGAAGCGGTGGAGAGCTCGGGGAAGGGCAAAGAGGATTCTCCCAAAGATTCCGACCAAGATTCAAAGGCTGGTGTGGATGAGAATACCACCTCCCCCAGTGAGGGGGAGAAGGTGGAAGAGGTGAAAGATGATGGCACGTCTGAGAGCGGATGATATTAGAGCCATGAAGCCTGACGAGAGAGCCAAGAAGCTTAAAGAGCTCCGGGAGGAGTACATCCGGGAGATGGGTATGGCCGCTATGGGCGGTGCACCGGTAAACCCCGGGAGAATCAGAACTGTGCGGAGAGACATCGCCAGGCTTCTGACAATCATGCACGAGGAGGGCGAGATCTAATGGTCGATATATGTCCGCGATGCGGCCTCCCAAAGGACCTGTGCGTGTGTGAGGAGATTGCAAGAGAACAACAACAGATAAAGGTGACAACCCAGAAGAGGAGATATGGCAAGGTGGTCACTGTAATATCCGGCTTTGACACTTCTGAGATAGATGTTGAAAATCTGGCAAAAGAGCTAAAGACAAGATGTGCAGCCGGTGGCACTGTGAAGGACGATACAATAGAACTTCAGGGTGACCATAAGAAAAAGGTGATTGAGATCCTGAAAGAGAAAGGCTACAAAGAGGTAGTGGAGGAATGAGAAAAAGAGATGCCCTGATGCTTTACGGCGGTGAGGTGATAGGATTGAAGATAAAGGTCACAGACTCCCTGGATCCCACCCTCATAGGGAGAGAGGGGTGGATCGTTGACGAAAGTGAGAAGACCCTGATAATGAATGTGGGAGAGAGGGGGGAGATCACCGTTCCGAAAAAAGGGCTGCGTTTTACAGTAGAGGATTTCGTGGATTCGCATCCCTCAGCCGCTATCATCAGCAAATTGGGACGTGTGGAGATGGACGGCAATATGCTCCTTCACCGCCATCACAGCAGATTGAAGAAGGTGGACAAAATAATATACTCAAAAAAGGGAAGGAAAGAGGTGTGATACATGTACTGGTCCGAGGACGAAGAGGGGAAGGAAGATAAAGAAACCCCAAAGGCCGAAGAGGCTGGGGAGGAAGTATACAAGCCCGAGCTTCACGCTCAGGAGATTGAAAAGGTTCAGCTGAAGAAGAAGGTTCCTGTTAAGAAGAAGGGGAAAACCCTGAGAAAGAGAAAGGCTCCCAAGGTGAAATACAGGGATATAGGCGTGGACGTTCCGCCACCCGATAGGGAGTGCCAGGATCCATACTGTCCCTTCCACGGAAAGCTACCCGTCAGGGGTCAGATCATAGAGGGTGTGGTTGTCTCAACCAAAATGCAGAACACCGTTGTGGTCCAGCGCGAGAGGCTTAGATATATCCCGAAGTACGAAAGATATGAAAAGAGAACTTCAAGGTATTTCGCACACTGGCCTCCCTGCATAGACCTTGAAGTTGGTGACATGGTGAAAATTATGGAATGCCGTCCACTCAGTAAGCACAAATCCTTTGTGGTAATAGGGAGGTTGTAAGAGATGAAAGGGGTAGCGGGAAGACAGCATCGCGGACTCCCTGTGGGTGCTTATGTCAATTGCACCGACAATACTGGAGCCAAGGTGGTCAGGATCGTACAGGTCCTTAAGTACCATGGAGTACATAGAAGATATCCATCCGCCGGCGTGGGAGACATGGTTCTCGTCTCCGTGAAGAAGGGGACGCCGGAGATGAGAAAGCAACTATTTCCCGCGGTTGTGGTGAGGCAGAGAAGGCCCTACCGCAGACCCGATGGTATAATGGTGTCCTTTGAAGACAACGCGGTAGTGCTGACGAACCCCAATGGAGACACAAAGGGCTCTGAGATAAAGGGCCCTGTGGCGAGAGAGGCGGCGGAGAGGTGGAGCAGGATAGCCGCCACAGCATCAATAATACTGTGAGGTGATATGATTGGTTAGAGTAAGATCAAGTCATCCTAGAAAACAGAGAAAGTTCCTCTACAACATGCCCAAACATCTTGCAAGACACACATTCACGGTGAGACTAGACCCTGAAAAATATGGAGACGTGCCCGTCAAAAGGGTCGTAGTCAGAAAAGGGGATACAGTGAAGATAATAAGGGGCGGGCTCAAAGGTCACGAAGGTAAGGTTTTGAAGGTGAGCCTGAAGAAAAGAAGGCTTACAGTGGAGGGCGCCACTTTGCAGAAACCTGATGGGAAGCTGGTGGCCCGATGGATTCATCCCTCCAACGTGGTGATAACCAAGCTTGACCTATCGGACCCCCTAAGGAAGGAAAAGTTCAAAATGTTAAAGGAGGAGGGTGAATGAAAAGGAATATGAAGAGATTTGTGGCCCCTAGGTCTTGGCCCATAGAAAGAAAAACCCATTTCTGGGCCGTAAAGCCAAGGCCAGGCCCGCACCCAGCGGACAGGTCGCTCCCCCTCCTGGTGGTGTTGAGGGATCTCCTTGGAGTGACCTCCACTGCTTCGGAAGCCAGGAAAATACTGTCTCAGGGACAGGTGGTGGTGGACGGCGTAGTCAGAAAGGACAGGAAATTCCCTGTAGGGCTGATGGACGTCATCTTCCTGCCGAAGGTGAAAAAGTTCTATAGAGTTTTTCTGGACCACCATGGAAGAATTATTCTAAAGGAGATTGACGATACTGAAGCCCGCTGGAAGCTCTGCAGAATAGAGAAGAAGATGACGGTGAAAGGTGGCAGGACCCAAATAACCCTTCACGACGGAAGAAACATACTCCTCCCCCCGGGGAATGTACCCTATAAAACAGGGGATGTTCTGAAGATTGCTTTCCCCTCCCAGGAGATACTGGAGCACCTCCCCTTCAGGGAAGGAATGACTGCATATCTCATAGGGGGCAATCACGTAGGAGAGATCGCTAAGATAAAAAGCTATGAGGTGACAAGATCCCCCTTCCCGAACGTTGTCAACTTCCAGGAGGGATTCTCCACCATCAAAGACTACGTCTTCATCGTGGGCGGGAAAACCCCTGTACTGAGCCTTCCCGAGGTGAAGGTGATGGAGAAGGAGGTGGCGTGAGATGGCTGATGATAACCCCATGAGGGAGATAAGGGTGGAGAAGGTTGTCATTAATATAGGAGTGGGAGAAGCCGGAGAGAAGCTCGCCCGGGCGGCCAGAGTGATAGAGCTCTTAACCGGCCAGAAGCCCATCCAAACCCTCTCTAAAACCACAAACAAAGAGTGGGGTATCAGAAAGAAGATGCCTATAGGGGTAAAGGCTACCTTAAGAGGAAAGCGGGCTGAGGATTTCCTGAAGAGAGCCTTCTGGGTGAAAGACTTCAAGATTATGGGATATTCTTTTGATCAAGAGGGAAACTTCTCCTTCGGAATATCGGACTACACGGACTTTGAGGGAATGAAGTACGACCCTGAGATAGGGATCTTCGGAATGGACATATCCGTTACCCTCTCAAGACCTGGAAGGAGAGTCTCTCTGAGAAGGAGAAAGCGGTCCAGAGTGGGGAGAAAACACCGCCTGAACCCGGAGATCGCAAAGAGGTTCCTCAAAGAGAAATTCAACGTGGAGGTGGTGGAGTGAGCGATAAGAAAGAAAAACGTGGAAATGAGAAGAAACAGTTCGGAAGGAAAGTGGGCTGTGTTCGGTGTGGGAGGAAAAGGGGTATTGTGAGACGCTATGGACTTCACCTGTGCCGCCAGTGCTTCAGAGAGCTTGCCCCCGAGCTGGGATTCAAAAAATATTCATGAGGAGGGAGAAATAGATGCAAATGGACCCTCTGGCTGATGCCCTCTCTCAGCTGAAAAACGCTGAGAGGGCGGGGAAGAAGATATGCTATATAAAACCGGCTTCCAAACTTATTGGAAGAGTCTTGAAAGTCTTCCAAGACTACGGTTACATCGACCAATTTGAATTTATAGAGGATGGGAGAGCTGGTATCTTCAAAGTGATTTTAAACGGCAACATAAACAACTGCGGGGTTATCAAGCCGAGATACTCCGTCAAAATCAAAGAAATAGAGAAATGGGAAAAGAGGTTCTTACCGGCACAGAACTTCGGGGTGCTGGTTCTGACCACCACTAAAGGAATATTATCAAACAGCAGGGCAAAAGAGCTCAATACGGGAGGAAAGCTCCTTGCCTATGTCTACTGAGGTGTTAGAAATGGTCAGAGCGGCGTATGTGGAGAAGGTGGTCGACGTCCCCGACGGCGTTCAGGTAACACTTGAAGGGAACACTCTTAAAGTGAGAGGCCCACTGGGGGAGGTGGAGAGGCGTTTTGTTCACCCCAGGCTCAAAATGACGGTGGAGGACAGTCAGGTCAAGGTCTACTGCGAGCTCCCGAAGAAGAAGGAAGCAGCTCTTGTTGGCACATGGGAGGCTCATGTAAGAAACATGATCAAGGGGGTCACAGAAGGGTTTGAATACAAGATGAAGCTCGTGTATTCTCACTTCCCCGTCAAAGTGAGTGTTAAAAAGGACCAGCTCTTTGTGGAAAATTTCCTCGGAGAGAAACACCCCCGGGTCGCCAAGATCCTTCCCGGGGTGAAGGTGAAGATCTCCGGAGACACGATAACACTGACTGGCGTTGATAAGGAAAAGGTGGGACAGACAGCTGCGAACATAGAGAAGGCCACGCGTGTTAAGGGATACGACGTGAGGGTGTTCCAGGACGGAATATACATAGTATCAAAGGGTGGTTGAAAATGGCAGAGAAGGAGAGAAAAGAGGAGGAGGCCCCGGAAGAGGAGGCACCTTTCCCGGTAAACAGGATCAAGCCAAAATTAACCGATGAGGAGAAGTGGTACTTCTGGGTTAGATCCATAAGAAAGAGGAAAGAGCCAGAATTCTACCGCCAGGAGTGGTTCCGCTACAAGAGGTTGAAGAAGGTCTGGAGGAGACCGAGAGGCCTTCAATCGAAAATGAGACGGGGGGCGAAGTACAGACCGCCAAGGGTAAAGGTAGGCTACAGAGGGCCCAGGGCTGTGAGGGGGAGACACCCCTCCGGCTTCATTGAGGTCCTGGTTCACAACCCCAAAGAGATCGAGGGGCTAGACCCCGAAAAGCACGCTATAAGAATCGCCCACGGGGTGGGCACCAGAAAGAGAAAGGAAATAGTTGCCCTCGCAGATGATAAAAATATAAGGGTCCTTAACAGGGGGGGATTGTAGATGGTGGATGTGAGCTACCAGAGGAGGATTGCGGCTTCCATACTGAAGTGCGGTGTCAACAGGGTCTATATCGACCCCTACCGCCTTGAAGACGTGGCAGAAGCTGTCACCCGGGAGGATGTTCGCAGGCTAATAAAAGAAGGTGTTATAGGGAAGAAGCAAGCTAGAGGAATCTCCCGGGGCCGTGCAAGGAAAAGGATGATTCAGAAGAAGAAGGGCAGAAGAAGGGGTCCTGGCTCCAGACGCGGTGCTAAGTATGCAAGGTACCCGAGGAAGAAGAGGTGGATGAATACCATAAGGGCCTTGAGAAGAACCCTTAAAACCTATCGTGATGAGGGTGTAATCTCCCCAGAGACCTACAGGAAGTACTACAGACAGGCCGGCGGAGGAATGTTCCGTTCAGTCTCTCATATGAACCAGCATCTGGCTATGGAGGGGGCCTTTCTAAAGCCCCCTGAGAGCCTCAAGGGGGTGTGATCCATGGCAGAAGGTCCAAGATATCACATACCCTTCCGAAGAAGAAGGGAGGGGAAAACCGACTACAGGCAGAGACTCAAATTGTTGAAGTCCGGCCTTCCCAGAGCCGTTGTGAGGATAACCAATAGAAAAGTAATTATTCAGATAGCGGAATATCACCCTGAAGGGGACCGCATCATAATTTCGGCCCTCTCCTCCGAGCTAGTGAAGATGGGCTGGAAGAGAGGCCTTAAGAACATTCCCTCAGCATATCTCACAGGACTCCTAGCAGGAAAGAGGGCGGTGGAGAAGGGTGTGAAGAAAGCGGTTCTTGACATAGGACTTCACGTCCCCGTGAAAGGGTCCAGGGTGTTCGCAGCTCTACAGGGAATGCTGGATGCCGGGCTGGACATACCACACGGAGAGGAGAAACTTCCGGAGGAGGAACGCCTTCTTGGTGCCCATCTGGGAGAGAATATCGCAGAGGAGACAAAGAAGCTTAAAGGCGTTATCATGGGGAGTTGATAATAATGGATGATGAAAATAAGGCAGGCGCTCTGGAAGAGGAGGCACCCGAGGAAGAGCTCGAGGCGGATGAACTTGCAGAGGAGGAGGCCGCCAAAGTAGCTATTAAAAAGAGACTTGAGGAGATGGCGGCCAAGAGGAAAGAGCTCCAGAGAGGGCAGCAAGAGGTTGAAATATGGCAGGCTAGGACAAAGCTTGGAAAGATGGTCCTCTCGGGGGAGATTACCTCAATGTCCCAGGCCCTCTCAACAGGTCTTCCCATCAGGGAGCCAGAAATAGTGGATTTCCTTCTGCCGGACCTTGAGGACGAAGTGCTCTCCGTGAACATGGTTCAGAGGATGACAGACTCTGGAAGGAGGACCAAATTCTCAGTGGTCGTGGTAGTGGGAAATAGGAACGGCTTTGTGGGACTGGGGCAGGCCAAAGGAAAGGAGGTGGGACCCACCATTCGGAAGGCCATAGACAATGCAAAGCTTAACATTTTCGAAATCCGGAGGGGGTGCGGATCCTGGGAATGCGGGTGTATGACCCCTCATTCCATACCGTACAGGGTCCGAGGAAAGACCGGTTCGGTTGAGGTCACCTTCTACCCCGCTCCCCGGGGAATTGGACTTGCTGTGAACGATGTAGCCAAGAAGATTATGAAACTCGCAGGCATACAAGATGCTTGGGGGTTCTCTAGGGGCCAGACCCGCACAACAGTAAACAACGCAAAGGCGGTCATTGAGGCTTTGAAGGAGCTATCCCGCTTCAAAGTCCAGAGGGAAAAGATGGCAGACCTTAAGATTGTAAGGGGACAGATAGGAGGAGTGTGAAATGAGCTATGCAGTTGTAAGAGTTAGGGGAACGGTGAACGTCAGAAGGGACATACAGGAGACCTTAAGGATGCTGAGACTGACCCGCATCAACCACTGCGTTGTGATTCCCGATACACCCCAGTACAGGGGAATGCTCAAAAAGGTGAAGGATTACATCACCTGGGGAGAGATAGACGAGGAAACCCTAAAGGAGCTTCTCCTGAAGCGGGGAAGACTTCTGGGAGATAGACCGGTCACAGAAAAACACGTTGTGGAGAGCACTCCCTACAGCTCGCTGGAGGAGTTTGTAAAGGCTGTTCTCTCCGGCGAGATGAAGCTTAAAGAGCTGAAGGACTTCAAACCTGTGTTCAGGCTTTCCCCGCCCCGGGGTGGCTATGAGGATATAAAAAGACCATACAAATTGGGCGGCGCCCTGGGTTACAGAGGCCCCGACATATCAAAATTGATAAGGAGGATGCTGTAGATGGGAAGAACAAAGAAGTTCAGGGGGTCTAGAACCCACGGCCACGGCAAGAAAGCTAGAAGGGGTGCCGGGAAGCGGGGCGGCAGGGGCATGGCCGGCGGTCACAAACACCGCTACATGTACATAATCAAGTATATGCCGGACCACTTCGGGAGAAGAGGTTTTGGGAGACATCCCTCTTTAAGAAAAGTGCACCGCACCATAAACGTTGGGGATCTAGCAAGATATCTGAAAAAGTGGGAGGAGCTTGGTGTGATAAAAAAGGAGAAAAAGGAATACGTGATTGACCTTGGAGAGCTCGGGTACGACAAGCTTCTCGGTGCAGGAAAAATAGACCTCCCGGTCAGGGTCAGAGTAGAGAACGCTTCTAGTATAGCAGTGAAGAAGGTTGCGGATGCGGGAGGTTCCGTGGAGCTGCCTGAGGAGGGCAATTGAGCGGTGGAATAGAGATTAAATAAGAAGATACAATACAGAGTTGCCCAAAAAATAACTCACCGGTGTTGAGGCCCATGGCTATCGAGAGGGACCGAAGCAAGGCAATCCCTGTGGTCATCTTCTACCTGCTCGCATTAGCCGGCGTATGGTATAAATATGAGCCCACATGGATCACGTTCATTCCCACAGCAATACTGCTGGCCGGTGGGTTTTATCTAATATACATGGCCGTCTCCTACAGGAAGAAGGAGGGAGAGAGCTACCTCTACGGCCTCAAACCCTTGGTGGACAAATGGCCGGCAGTAAAAAGACCAGAGGGCCATGTTAAGTTCAGAACAAAGATGCTGTGGACCCTCGGTATACTTATCTTCTATTTTTTCCTAGCCAATGTAACGATTTATGGCCTTGGCCCCACCACCCTGGACCTTTTCTCCGAGTTCAGAGCAATTCTCGCAGGACAGAGTGGTTCGCTGATGCATCTGGGGATCGGGCCCATAGTTACCGGGTCCATCATCATGCAGCTCTTCACGGGGGCTAAGATAATAAATCTAGATCTGACAAAGAGTGAGGACAAAGCTATCTATCAGGGCGTTCAGAAAATACTCGTTCTCGTCATGATATTCGTGGAGGCCATACCCCAGAGTTTCGGTTATCTTACGCCCTCCGATAGGCTCGTGGGTATGGTGGGCGATGGCCCCGCCAAGATGATCATAATAGCTCAGCTGGTTTATGGCTCCTATCTGGTATTTCTCATGGATGAGGTGGTCTCAAAATGGGGCATAGGCTCTGGCATTTCCATGTTCATTGCCGCCGGAGTCTCCCAATCCATAGTAACTGGTTCAATAAACTGGATCCCCATGGGCGCTGAGACCGCTAGTAAATACAATCTTCCTGCCGAGGTCCCCTCGGGAACAATCCCCAAAACCATCTACTTCCTTACCCATTACCGAACCCCGGAGCTCGCAGGAGGCGGATTTGAGAGGATATTCCTCTCTCCGCCGAATCCCATTGTGGCCCTTCTCACCACCATGCTAATCTTCTTCATTGTTGCCTATGCAGAGTCTATGAGGGTTGAGCTCCCCCTCTCACACGCCAGGGTGAGGGGGGCTAGGGGAAGATACCCTATACGTCTGATATACTCCTCCAACATACCCGTCATCCTGATGAGCGCACTTCTTGCCAATGTCAACATGTTTACACTTCTCCTTTGGAGCAATCCCACTCTGCAGAACATCCCCGGAATAGGCCATTCAAAGATCCTTGGCTGGTATGAGCCAGGTGCTACGAGACCCTCCGGAGGACTCGCCTGGTACATGATGAGATTAAATGGACTTCAAAGCTGGCTCCTGCCCATGCTCAACTGGGACAGATATGGAGCTTACGTGGGAGATCACCAGTACTGGGAGCTTGTGCTCCACATAGTGGTGTATCTCTCCCTCATGGTCTTCGGTTCTATACTCTTCGCCATCTTCTGGATAGAGACCACGGACATGGGACCCGAAGCTGTGGCCAGGCAGATTCAGTCTAGTGGTATGATAATTCCTGGATTCAGAAGGGACCCCCGGGTATTAAAGAGGGTATTGGAGAGGTACATACCTCAAGTCACCATAATCTCCGGGGCTTTTGTAGGGCTCCTTGCGGCCACTGCAGATATGATGGGAACCGTCGGAAATACCTCAGGTACGGGAGTCCTTCTCACAGTAGGGATATTGATAAGGCTCTATGAAGAGATTGGAAAAGAGCAGATGATGGAGATGCATCCGGTGCTGAGGGGCTTCTTTGGCGGGAGGTAACAACTTTAAATAAGTTTAATGCTATTAAACATCCGCTTGTCCATATCTAATCCTAGGGGGCATGCCTGATGAAAAGACTTGTAGCATTTTTTGTAGTCGCAGCACTGCTTCTTCTGGAATCCCTTATTTTCGTCCCCTCATGCGAAGCAAAGAAGGTGACCATGCAGGAAGACGGAGTAACCATTCTCCCCGGAAGCATGCAGAAGATAAAGCTCAATGAGTTTACAATAGGGGCTAGTGCAAGGATTCAGGTAGCTGTTAACAAAAGAGTGACCAACAGAACCGTAAACGTATATCTGGCCTACGAATTTCAACTTGTTGGGCTCTCCACTGAAGAACTCCCTTATAAGAACTTCCCACAGAGCAGGGAGAATGTCACCAAAGTAGATTTTACCTATACAAATGACGATGGTGAGACCTACTTTCTAGTAATAGCAAACCCAGAAAGATATCAGGGCGAGAGGGATCTTCCTGGAGCGGAAGCCGTGGTCTCGTACAAGATAGAGATAACAGTTCCTGAAGAGGAAAAATCCTCTCTGCCGTTAATTGTGTCAATTATTATAATCCTCTTGGCCTTGTTTTTCATAATAATTATGTTCTTAAGGAAAAGGCGCGCTGCTCAGGCGTATCAGCAGGCGTTCTACCAAGACCAGTACCCAAAGCAGCTACCTGCAATTGCCGCCCCAGCTTATCCGGGCACGTATCCCACCACCACGCCATCTACCCCCACGCAGCTCCAGCCAGCACCAGTACCCCCAAGCCCACAGATCGAAGCTCCAACCTACAATGTTACAGGACCTCCTCAGCAATACCCCCCCACCGAAGGATATCCTCCTCAGGAATACCCCCCCGAGGCATATCCCGCTGGGACCTCACCCGCTGAGGTCTTTCCGCAAGCTCCACCACCTTACCCCCAAGAGCCTCCTATAGAAGCAAGCTCTCAGCCTGAGAGTACCTATCAAACCGCCCCCGAAACACCCCCTCCCCCACAAGAGTCAACTTCTGAAACCCAGCTTCCTGAGAATCCTCCAATAGAAGGTTATCCCGATTCTGAAAACCTACAAACAGTAGCAGTCCCCGAAGAAGAGAATCCGGAGCTACCGTTTACTAAAGGGGAGGAACCCGCCCCGGGGGAGAGCCCCCCAGCCACCCAGGCGGAAAAGGATGAAGGTTCTACAGAGTAGAGGACGGTAACACAATGGGCTACAGGACGGGACACCGGCGGAGCAGAATAACCGCAGGGGCTGGGATTTGACCTGAAAGAAACCTCTGCCCATAATCGTTTTGTCGGTTTCTTCCGGCCTTCGCAGTTCCGTCGTCACTTTCACATTTAAGGTACTGCTCAGGACCTAGGGGTTCAAATCCCAGTCGTCAATGAGTGTTCTAATTTTACAATAATGAAAGTGCAGGGGCTGGGATTTGACTTCGAAGAAACCTCTGCATTTCAATTGCTTCCAGTCGGTTTCTTCTGACTTGTGCGTTTCCATCGTCACTGCGACAACTCGGGAAACGCACAAGACCTTCGGTTCAAATCCCAGTCGTCAATGAGTGTTCTAATTTTACAATAATGAAAGTGCAGGGGCTGGGATTTGAACCCAGGGACCACTAAGGACTAGACCCTCAATCTAGCGCCGTTGACCAGGCTTGGCTACCCCTGCACGCTTTTTCTCCTATCTTAATCTTATATATATTTTTTGTCCCAGGAGTATTGCCCAATGTGTTATGGTACATTTTTACCTGCTCGAGCCCTACCCTATGGCCTTACTGAGCTCGTCGCGGAATTCGTTGAATTTGTCATTGAGGTAATTAAGTGCATATTCCAACGCATCCTTCGCAGTGAGAGAGCCATCCGTTTCAAAGCGGAATATAAATCTTGTGGGATTGCCTTTCACCTCAATCGCCCCTTCATCACACCTCTCCATGCAGTGCCCACAGAGATTGCAGAGCTCCTGATTCTCCACCACGAGTTTTCCCTTTTTGTTTACTCCCAACACTCCCCGGGGGCAGCTCTCAGCGCACTTCTTAGCGTCGCGGACCTTTTCAGGATTAATTTTTATCTCGGGATAATACTGGTAGCCGCAGATGGTTACCGGTTGCCATTTTGAGTGTTGCTCTCCTGTTCCGAGAACTGCTGTGGCGTATATAAGAAGGGCCTGATTTTCCTTGAGCTTCACTATAGGTATGAGCTCCTCCTTAACTCTGAATCGTGTATCCCCGATGGGTTGGAGGTCTCCTGAGTAAACAGTGCAGGGTCCTTTTTTGTTTATCACATACATAAGGGTACAGAGCGGGCAGCCTTCCCCACCACATGAGCACTTATCCCTGAAGTTGAACATTTTAAGGTCTGTAGGTATCGGTATCATGGCAAGCCTATGTGCTATAATCTCATCAAATAAAGGCGCCTGAGAGGAGTACTCCCTCCCCTCTTCGTCCCTGATGATCCCCATATGAAATTCAACGTCCTCTATAGCCATCTTCGGCGTGTTGGCTATGAGAACCCTGCGCAGGGAATTAACCAGCTCTGGGGAGGCTCCCTCTATAATCAAAGTTGCCTTATTGTCATCCAGTTCTCTTATTTCCAGCTTCATCTTCAAACCCTTCTGCCTCTTTTACCACCCTTAGGCCTGCAGCCATCGTGTGGGATGGGAGTCACGTCTTCTATCCTCCCAATCCTGAGACCCGAACGGGCAAGCGAACGGATGGCAGCCTGTGCTCCCGGGCCTGGTGATTTAGGTCCATTGCCGCCAGGACCCCTTACCTTTATGTGTATATTTGTTATCCCCTTCTCTTTGGCAATGTCCGCTATCCTCTCCCCAACTTTCATCGCGGCATAAGGTGATGCCTCATCTCTTGCCGCCTTCACCACCATGCCACCGGAGCACTTGGCTATGGTCTCAGCACCCGTAAGGTCGGTGAGGGTTATGATGATGTTGTTATAGGAGGCATAAATATGGGCTACACCCCATCTGGGTTTTTCCATCATCCTTCACCCCCTTCAAGAGTTGACGCAGGTCCAGCAGACAAAGCGGCTCTTACAACCTCAGGTCTCATAGGATGACCCTCTCTCGAGAAAGGCGAGGATGGGTTGTAAGTGATAGTATCCTCCTCCAGCCTTTTTACAAGGTACCCTGGAACTGTAACCCTCCTACCTCCAAGATATATGTGTCCATGAACTATAAGCTGCCTGGCTTGTTTGATTGTCACCGCGAGGCCTTTGTTGTAAACAATACTCTGAAGCCTTCTTGAAAGAATGTTTTCCACAGTAAGACTCAGAACATCATTGAGATCTGCATCCTTGGGAAGTATTCCCATGGAATAGAGCCTGTCCATGAGATTCTTCATCTCTCTCATAGCCTGCTTCTCACCAGCCCTTATCCTGGCTTGGAGTTCTCTGGCCTGGGCCCTGAAATTTCGCAAAATCGACTCTGCCTTCCAAAGTTCCCTTTTGTTTTTGAGGCCGTATTTGAAAAGCAGTTCTTTCTCCTCTGCTATCCTCTCAGCCTGCCAAGGGTGCGAAGGCTTCTCATATTTTTTTCTTAGAAATTTAGGATCGCCCATGATCTGCACCCCTCACCTTCTTCTCCTGACCACACCAATGGTCGTACCTGTTCTTCCATTGGACCTGGTTCTCTGACCTCTTACTTTCTGGCCCGTTTCATGTCTTATGCCTCTGTAACACCTTATCTTCTTCAGGTGGTTGATGTCATCTCTGCGGGCCGCATCCAAATCCGATGAGAGGTGGTGTCTGTCCTCTCCATAGAAGGGGTCCTTTCTGTGATTGAGCATCCACATAGGAAGATGCTGTGGGAGGTTTTCAAGAACCTCCTCCAGTCGCTCAATGTCTTCATCGGAGAGTTCCCCTGCTTTCCTCTCATATGGAAGGTTTAACACATCAACTATGGCTTTGCTAACCCTGTAATTGATTCCCTTTATGGAGGTGAGGGCATCTATAATCTTTCGATGGCCATCGACATCCGTGTTGGCCAAGCGGATTATGTACTTGAAGCCCTCTGGGGTTTCGTCCTCAACTTTTCCACTGCCCTTGTTACCTTTACTTGCCATCTTTTGCCTCCAGGCATTTGGGGATTGCTATCTTACTGGGAGATGGGGGAAAGTTTAGATGTTTATAAAATTTTGCTTCCCATGGTGACTTTCCTCTCCCCAATTTTTTTATGTCTGAAAGCCATGAACTTCCCCAAGGGGTGTTAACATGGGCGAGGAAGGTTATGCCGGTATCAAGCCCGAGGATGCGGTGAAGTTTGTCTATAATATGGTGGAGAAACACACTGAGAAGTTTAGAAACTCTCTTCCCATGATAGCTTCTGAAAATCTCATATCACCACTGGCTAGAAAGCTGCTTGTAAGTGACCTAACCGACCGATATGCTGAGGGTCTCCCTAGGAAGAGATATTACCAAGGCAATGAGTTCTTTGATGAGATCGAAATCCTAGGCACTGAACTGGCCAAAAAACTCTTCCGTGCGGAAGAAGCTGATCTAAGGCCCATATCAGGCACTGTGGCCAATATGGCGGTCTTTTTTGCCTTTGCCGAGCCTGGAGATGTCTATACAGCATTAAGCCTCAACGACGGCGCTCACATATCTTCAGCAGCTTTCGGAGCGGCAGGACTCAGAGGCTTAAAGGAGGTCACATACCCCTTTGATTATGAGAACATGAACATAGACGTGGATAAAACCATCAAGATGCTTAAAGAGGTTAGACCCAAACTTGCACTTTTCGGCAGATCAGTATTTCTTTTCCCTACCCCTCTCAAAGAGTTGCGCGACACATTGGAAGACGTAGGAGCTGTAGTCTGGTACGACGGGGCCCACGTGCTAGGGCTTATTGCCGGTGGGAAATTTCAGGACCCTTTGAGAGAGGGGGCTCATGTGATGACGGGGTCCACACACAAAACCCTTCCCGGACCACAGGGAGGGATAGTCCTTTGCAATCCAAAAGACGAAGACATGTGGAAACAGCTGAGGAGAAGAATCTTCCCCGGGGTGGTCTCCAACCACCACCTCCATCACGTTGCTGCGAAGGTGGTGGCCCTTGCTGAGCATATGGTTTTCGGTGCGGAGTACGCCTCACAGATAATAAGGAATGCAAAGACACTCGCAGAAGCGCTTTATGAGGAGGGCTTTAAGGTGCTAGGGGAGCATCTTGGATTTACGGAATCACACACCATTCTCGTTGACGTAAGGGATCTGGGTGGCGGTGCCTGGGCAGCCGAGCAGCTTGAGAAGGCAAACATCATTGCCAACAAGAATCTTATACCCAACGACCCGGGGACATCTATGAAGCCATCCGGGATAAGGCTTGGAACTCAGGAACTGACCAGAATTGGGATGAAAGAACCTCAAATGAGGGAAATAGCCGAATATTTCCGCAGAGTGCTAATAGATAAAGAGGACCCAGAGAGGGTCAAGACAGATGTCACATCATTGAAATCACAATTCCAGAAGATCCATTATTGCTTCAAGGAGGAGGAAGCGTATAAGTTCTGGGATCTAGCGTGATGTGATCCCCGCCACCCCAGCGGTCCGCTACGGGCTATTATCTTAGTTTCCCAAACAGCTCTTCCCTAGCCTTCTTAGCGGTCTTGTTGGAGGGATCCAGGGACAGAACCTTGTCATAGGCCATGTACGCTTTCTCAAACTCCCTCATCTTCTCATAAATAACTCCTCTGTTGAACCAACCTTCAACGCTTTTGGGGTTCAGTTGAAGTAGTTCATCCAGGTATTCTTGTGCTTCCTGATACAGTCCCATTTTGCCACAAATATATGCCAGATTGTTCAATATGTGCTCATTTGTTGGGTCTCTTCTTAAGGCACCTCTCATATTACGGAGGGCCTCTTCAAACTTCCCCTCCTCTGCTTGGAGCATAGCTAGGTTTATGAGGGGGGTTGGGTCCTCCCCGCCAAGTTCAACCGCCCTTTCAAATGCCCCCTCTGAAGCGGTATACTCTCCCATTCTGTAAAGGATAAGTCCAAGCTCATTGTAAAGCTCTGCACTCTCAAATTTTGAAAGGGTATCATTCAGAAGGGATAGCGCTCCTCTGCGGTCTCCTTCTTCAAAAAGCTTCTCAGCCTCTTCTATAACTCCTTCGGGATCCACTTCTTCGTACTCCTCTTCCACCGTTATTGTCTCCTCTTCTCCACCCCCAGCAGGTTCTTCTAAAGCTTCAAAATTACTTCCAAAAGGAGCGTGCACCTCCTCTTCGTCTCCAGAGGGGAGGCTTTCGTGTTCGACCACCATGACCTCTTCTGTCCCCCCCTCTTCAACGTTCTCTTCCTCTTTTCCCAGAGTATCTTCTTCCCTGCTCTTGAGGGAGGCCCTCTCAGGCTCCTTCTTCTTCTGAATTTCAGGTGCATCCTCCGTCTTGCCTGCCCCTTTAGAAGTCTTTGAATCCTCCTTATCTCTTATCTCCTCAGCCTTCTCCTCAGGAGCCTTCGATGGCTTTTCCACTACAATGACCTTCTTTTCCTTCTCCCCGGCTGGTGGAGCTGGAATGGCCTTGCCGAGAACGCTTTTAAGAATCATCTGATGCTCTTCCTCCGTAATATTGAAATGCTCTCTGAGCTCTTTGAGTATTTCCTCATACATCTCCCCCACACCCTCTTCCGTGACGCATTTTTTCAATATTTTTCTATAAGTTCTGAGGGCATGCTCCCTACCCCTCTTTGTCGTTTCCTTTGGATCCTTCAGATCTTTGTTACCCCCTTCCCTGGAGCCTCTTGCCCTCTCTCCCTTATCAGAAACAGCACTACTATCCCTGTGAATTAGAGCCCACAGACCCCTTCCAAGACTCTTCTTTTTTTTCATCTGCCTCAGCCCCCTAAGACTAGGCTGTCCCAGAAATAGATAAAATAACAGGAAGTCTCCATTATATATAGTTTTTTATGGATGGACCATTTTTCCTGTAACCATCTTTTTAGCATCCGCTGTTCCCTCAACCTTTCGTGGTTAACGCAAGAATGATTCTCCCGGATTTATCTCGCCATGAGGGCCCTTAAACGGTCTGCTGCGTTCTCGGCTCTGTTAGCAACCTCACCTAAAAGCATGACTAACTTTGTCAGATGGAGGATCTCTCCAGCACCCATTTTATCTTCCATATCAAAGATCTTCTTCGTCAGACTCCGCTCTAGAGAGTCGCAGATGCTCTCCTGTCTGTGAACCTCCCAGATGGCTTCTTTAGTCTCATTTCTCTCTTTTTCCGAAAAGGAGCTCTCTATCAGGTCCTTCAGGTTCCCTATGGCCTTTTCATAGGCCGCCACGGTTTTCTCTACCTGGTTGAAAAGCTCTTTCACGTTTTCAGCAATCTCTTCTCTGGGAGGCCTGTTTCTCATGTAAATCCATTCTATGATATCTTGAATATTGTCGATGATTTTATCCTGTTCTGAAAGAAGCATTAGAAACATTGTCCTATCAACGGGCATCAGTATGCTCTTTGGAAGGTGATTCCTAATGTTACCTTTTATCCGGTCCGCCTCGCTCTCTAAGGTTTCAACCTCCTTTTTGACTTTTAGAAATTTCTCTTCCTCTCCGCTAAGAAAGCTGTTGAAGGCATCGATGAGTTTATTGGCCGTTTTGGTGACGTACCGCGCATGAGTAGATAGCAATTCAAATGGGGACTTTCTTACCGTTCTCTCAAATGGAACACGCTTGAATCCACCCATTTCATCACCACTTTCTGTCTCTTTTTTAATGTTTATCAGATTATCCTAGAGGGTTTATATAAATGTTGTCAAAAGCACGTATATTCCAGCAGACGTCCCTGCTGCCACAGGAAGGGTAAACGCCCAGGAGTAGACGATGTCTTTAATGACGCTCAGGTTCACTGCTTCGAGCCCCCTTGCCATACCCACTCCCACCACAGCCCCAACTACGGTATGGGTAGTAGATATAGGCATCCCAAATTTGGAGGCGATGAGTACCGTAGTGGCAGCACCGAAGTCTACAGAGAAACCTCTGGTATTGGTGAGTTTGGTTATCTTGAAAGCCACAGTTTTCATAACTTTATAGCCCCAAGTTGAGATACCTACAACGATGCCTAGGCCTCCAAGAGAAAGAATCCAGGGCGAGACCTCCACGGTGGCGCCCACAGTGCCGTAATATATGTAATTTATGACTACTGCTACAGGACCTATGGCATTTGCCACATCATTTGCTCCATGGGCAAAGGCGACATAGCAAGAGGTTATTATCTGCAACTTCCTGAACATGCCCTCTATCCTTTCAAGATAGTTGTCCGATTCCACCGTTCCAAGCTTATATTTTATGACAAGGTATCCCGCTAGATATCCCATGGCAAATACGGGCAGTGAGAGGAGAGAAGCCTTCGAGAATGTATTTTGTTCCCCTAAAATAATCCTACCTAAGTTTGTCTTTGTTAGAAGCGAGGTGGATATAATAAAGAACGTGGCTCCAATAAGAACTGGCCCGTAGATTCTCGTACTTTTAATGGGGTTCTTGCTATTAAATATAAAATAGGTAATCCCTTTGAATACTAGGAACGCTATAAAAGCCCCGGCTAGGGGGGAGAGAATCCAGCTCATAAAGACCCTTCCCAAGGTAAACCACTGTATGGGGTCCTCCCCGGTTCTGATCCAGAGAACTAAGCCGAAGCCCCACAGACCTCCAACAACGGAATGGGTAGTAGAGACGGGAAGCTCTTTCCATGTGCTTAAAGTAATCCATATAGAGGCCCCAAGAAGGGCCGAGAGAGCTCCCAATGCAACTGTCTGAGGATTACCAATTATGGAGTTGTCCAGAATCCCTTTCCTAATGGTCTCAGTCACATGGGAACCAACAAGAACAGCTCCCGCAAATTCAAGGATGCCAGCTATAATAATAACCTGTTTTAAGGTCAGTGCCCTCGCACCTATAGCCGTGGACATTGAGTTCGCGACGTCATTGGCACCGATGTTCCACGCCATATAGAACCCGGCGGCCACTGCGGATCCCATGAGGAGTGATGTGAACAAGTCCATGTTTAGGTATTTGAAAGCCCTATTTATTTCCTGTTATGCGGGCTCCCGGAAGGGCAGATAAGCGCATAAGATGCGATAACATATCCCAAAATCCATCATATTAACCTCTCTCTTCGGCGGGAGTTCTTAATACAGTGATCATTGAATAGTGGTGTACTTTTGCTCATCTCCCTTCTGAACTCTTATATACCCCTGCAAACAATTACTCTCTAGCGTCTCAATATAGCAGGCAGGACGCCAGGAGTGATAGTATGTCGGAGGCAAAAAGCGCTGAAGATACGGTGTGGGTCCCGCTGGACTCCCTGCGAGTGGGTGAGGATGGAATAAATTTTATCGGAAGGATTATATCCCTTAGACAGTCCCTTGACAGGAAGGGGAGGCCGTACTTTTACGGCTTTGTGGGTGATGGCAACACGTCCATCCCCTACGTAGCCTTCAGAGAAATGCCTTTTAAGGTAGGTGACGTTATAGAGGTGAGGGGCGCCCGGGTTGAGGAGTGGGATGAGGAGGTAAGAGTTGCCATTCCAACCAGGGCCGAGGTAAGGCGTTCAGAGCGAGTGGACGTAGCATACCCCAAAGTGTTTGAGGAGGAGAAAATGGCTAAGATAGGTGAGATAAAGAGCGGGGATGAGGAGCTGACATTAGAAGCGGTTGTTTTGGACATGGAGAGGAGCCAGGTGACCGTAAGAGGGCGAAAAAGAGACCTTCTGAAGGGTGTTCTGGGAGACGAAACGGGAAAGGTCCACTTCACCTCATGGAGATTAACGGGGTTGGAACTTGGCGGGAGTTATAGAATCAAGGGTGTATACGTTAAAAGCTACAGAGGGAGAATGGAAGTCATAATTGACGAGTGGTCAACCATTGAACCCCTGGAGTCGGAGAAGAGGATAAAACTGCCCAAAAGCTATTTGAGAAACATCGCATCTATAAAGAAGGGGGGCGGTGGCCTTGACGTTGAAATTGAGGGGTTCATATCCTACGTCAGCCCCAGAAGCGGTTTCTCCCTCTCGTGCCCGGAGTGCGAAAGAAAACTTAAAGACGGCATCTGCGCAATCCATGGGGAGGTTAAAGGGTTCTATAACCTTAGAGTCTGGGTTAGGGTGACCGACAACACTTCCACTATTGAGGTACTGATCCCTAGGGTAGTGGCACAGAAGCTTCTGAATCTCGACTCAGGGGAGCTTCTGAAGGTCTTGACAGAGTCCCCGGGGGAAGTAGGACGCGAGGAGTTCTTAAAGATAATAAGAAAGAAGCTAGCGGCCCTTCCGGTGAGGGTGGTAGGGGATGTAATCTACAGAGAGAAGAGACCTGCCATGATCGTCGCAAAGAGCATTCAGCCCATTAAGTGGGCGGAGATCAAGGGATCCCTGCCAACATTGGATGACTTTTTGGGAGGTGCAACCTAATGATTTCAGGGGAGGTGCCGATTAGTGGAGAAGAACAGGCATGGTATCTCCTTGCGGGAGAGATAAAGGAGGGAGAGGTGAGAAGAATACCCTCTGGTGAGAGGGAAAGGGACATCCTCATAACCCCCTTTGGAGCGGTAGCCAACAAGGTGATAATGGAGGGGAGGCTCATCTTCGTGGAAGATGTGGGGAAAGAGGGGAGCGGTTATCTCAAGGTTAAAGTGAGAGACCCTTCCGGAGACGCCGTTTTCTATGTAGACAGATATCAGGGCGATCTCTTTGACAGAGTTCTCTCCCTTCCGCACGGGGAGCGCATAAGGGTAACCACTATAGTGAGGTCATTCGTGGGGTCTTCCAAGGAGAGGGTCATTTCGCTGAGGGGGGTGGAGCTTAGAGCGGTTGAGGAGGGAGAGGAGAAGCTCTTCACGCTCATGGCCCTTAAGTCCCTTCTGGAGAGGGTGAACATATTAAGGGATGGAGGGGTTCCCCCCGGGGTTCCCGAAGAGGTCGCAGAAGAGGTAAAAGCTCTTTTCAGGAAAGTGGAGTGGGACAGGTGGAACAGGATTCTGAAAGGCGTTTTGGACTGGCTATTGGGGGAGGAGGGGATAGCCGTGGAGGAGGAAGAGGAGGGGGCGGAACTCACCGATAACGAGAGAATGGTGTTTGACCTCCTGAAAGAGCTCGGCAGAGGGGGGGAGGTGAGGCTTGACGATTTAGAGAGCTATGTAAGACGCAGGGAGCTCAGCATGGAAAATGTTATGGAAGCGGTCCGCTCGCTTCTTGAGAAAGGGGTAATTTATGAACCTGTTGTTGGCGTGTATAAAATAATCTGATTGGAGAAGTTTTAAATTGAACCTTCATATTGAAGGGGAGGATGAAGCGCCGGACGTTCATAGGAGTTGCCTGGCCTTATGCCAACGGCCCCCTTCACCTGGGCCATGTGGCGGGTTGTTACCTTCCAGCAGATATTTTTGCCAGATATCAGCGCAGCAGGGGTTTTGAGGTTCTCATGGTCTCAGGTTCGGACCAACACGGGACCCCCATCACGATTCACGCTGAGAAGGAGGGCACAACTCCTGAGGCGATCGCCGAGAGATATCACAGGAGGAATTCAAAAGCTTTAGAGAGGCTCGGCGTTTCTTTTGACATCTTTACCAAAACTCATAGAGAGGGACATTTTAGTGTTGTCCAGAACATATTCCTTACCCTTCTCAAGAAGAACATGATCTACCTCGAGGAGATGGAGGCCCCTTATTGTACAAGATGTGGCAGATTTCTCCCAGACAGGTATGTGGAAGGGGTCTGTCCCCACTGTGGTTATCCATCCGCTAGAGGTGATCAATGCGATAACTGTGGAAGAACCCTTGATCCAAAGGACCTTCTGGACATCAAATGCAAGGTGTGCGGAAGCATACCCGAGTTCCGCACCACAGAACATTTCTACCTTAGGCTTTCCGCCTTTCAGGAAGACCTCATGAAGTGGATGGAGGGAAAAAAACACTGGCGACCAAACACGTATAAACAGACAATGAACTGGCTGAAAGAAGGTCTGAAGGACAGAGCCATAACCCGCGATATCACGTGGGGAGTGCCCATACCTGTAAAAGGATACGACAACAAAAGGATTTACGTCTGGTTCGAGGCGGTGTGCGGATATCTCTCCGCCTCAAAGGAGTGGGCGGAGAGGATATCAGATCCTGAAGCATGGAAAGGCTTCTGGCTGGGCGAGGACACCAGGCATGTGTACTTTCTCGCCAAGGACAATATCCCCTTTCATACTATAATATGGCCTGCGATCCTCATGGGATACTCCGAGAAATATCATCTGCCAGATGACGTACCTGCTAATGAATACCTCACCCTGGGCGGAGAGCAGTTCTCCAAGTCCAGGGGACATGCCCTCTGGCTGGAGGATTTCCTCAATTCTTATGGGGCCGACCAGATAAGGTTTTACCTCTCGTACATAATGCCGGAGAACAGGGATGCTACCTTTGACATGGAGGAGTTCATTCAGGTGGTGAACGCAGAACTTGTGGGAAACGTCGGCAATTTCATACATCGGGCCATGAGCTTCACAGCCACCCGATTTGGTGAGATACCCGAGCGTGGCCAGCTCAAAGAGGAAGATGAGAAGATGCTAAGGGAGACGGAGGAGATCTTTCACCACGTCACAGAAGGCCTAAACAACTTTCAGTTCAAGAACTCTCTGAGGAAAGTGCTGGAGCTTTCCCACAGCGCCAATCGTTATTTCTCCTCTCAAGAACCTTGGAAGCTTGTGAGGGAAAACAGAGAGAGGTGCTCAACTGTTCTGAATATCTCGCTCCAGGTGGTAAAATCACTCACAATGATGCTTTATCCTTATCTCCCCTACACAACCGGACGAATATGGAAAGAGCTCACTGGAGGAGATATTGCGGAGGCTAGCTGGGATAGCGCCTTGCAACCTGTGGAAGCGGGCAGGATAATAAAGAAATCCCCTCCTCCCTTTGCCAAGATAGAAAAGAAGAGGAAAGATGCGAGCATGGAGGTCCCTGAGAGAAGAGAGGAGAAAGGAGGTGAGAGCGTGGAAGAGAAAAAGAAACCGGAGATAACAATTGAAGAGTTCATGAAAATGGATCTTGTGGTTGGAAGGGTTGTAGAGATAAAAGATCACCCAAAGGCGGATAAACTCTACATATTGAAGGTGGACCTTGGGAATGAGGAGAGACGGATCGTAACAGGTCTTAAGGGCATATATACACCGGAGGAGCTCAAAAACAAGCTCATAGTGGTTATAAGGAACCTAAAACCTGCAAAGCTGAGGGGAGAGATATCCGAAGGCATGCTTCTCGCGGCTGAGAACGAGAAAGGTGAGGTTTCCCTTCTGATACCAGATAAAGAAGTGGAACCTGGATGCCCGGTGCACTAATAGATAGTCACCGATACATACCCGCTGGGGCATCCCCGAGCCTTCCTTTTCCTATACTGGTGAAGACGTCCCCAGAATCCTTAATTTTCAAAACGGCATCTTGAAAGTCCTTCATTCTAACCTTATATCTTCTCCGCCTTATAGCCATCATTCCAGCTTCAGTGCACAGAGCCTTTATATCCGCTCCACTGAATCCGTCGGTAAGATGGACTAGTCTCTCCATATTCACATCTCTGCTTAAGTTCATCCGTTTCAGATATATCTTAAGGATCTCCTCCCTGCCGGTCTCATCGGGAAGTGGGATCCATATAACACGATCTATCCTCCCTGGCCTCAGTATGGCCCTGTCCAGTACTTCCGGTCTGTTGGTGGCTCCGATGATTCTGACGTTTCCTAAGGTGTCGAATCCGTCCATTTCGGCGAGAAGCTGCATAAGGGTCCGTTGAACCTCTCTGTCCGCCGACGTAGTTTCGTCTTCCCTCCGGTGAGCTATAGCATCTAGCTCATCGAGGAATACGATGGAGGGGGCTTTTTCCCTGGCGAGCTGAAAGAGTTCTCTTACAAGCCGGGCTCCTTCACCAATGTACTTCTGTACAAGTTCGGACCCCACAAGACGTATAAAGGTTGCAGAGGTCTCTCTAGCTATGGCTTGAGCAAGCATGGTCTTTCCGCAGCCCGGGGGCCCCGCCAGAAGCACTCCTTTGGGGGGATCCACCCCAACGCGCCTGAAGATATCGGGTCTTTTAAGAGGAAGCTCCACCACCTCTTTGAGCTCTTCTATCTGTTTTCTCAAGCCTCCAATCACTTCAAATGATACCTGGGGCCTCTCAACCACTTCCATAGCCCCAACCATAGGGTCCTTTGCGCTCGGCAGAATGTCGGTTATCGTCATGGTGTCGCGGGTCATTGACACTTTGGTTCCCCTGGTGAGCCCCTCGAAGGGTACATATTTTGAGACCCTTACAACAAATGTAGGGCCCCCGGGGGTGCTTACTATCACACGCCCCCCCTCAAGGACCTCCACTACTGTTCCCACAACCTGCGGGGGACTCTTCAGCCTTGAGAGCTCCTCTGAGAGGCTCATTATCCTGCTCTTCAGCCTCTCTATCTCCCTCTCCAAGTACTCCCTCTCCTCCTTCACCCTTCGCATCTCTTGAAAGAGGTCCTCTTCTTCAGAAACATCTTCAAAAAACTCCTGGAAGAGAGAAGAATCCTCTGACAACCCCCTTAGATGTCTCCTCTGAATGAGGCTTTTCTCATCGACTTCTTTTTCCGCGTCTTTTTTCATGGCGACCACGTTTCTGCTATTTGAGTATGGAGAGCACAAGAGATTAAAAATTTGTGGTTTAATTTGCACCCGGGGAGAACCCTCCGTCAAAAGTGATAGCAAAGTTTAAAGGCACCACCCCTTATTTTGGACCATGAAGCGCACTATAACGATGCTAATCGCCTTCGGGATTATCCTGCAGCTTTACCCGTTTATGGCAGGTGCAACAGACCCCCTTCTCGGCATCAGGGATGTGAGGGTGAACGACGACGAATCCTTCTTTGACCAGGGACGTGCTGACTGGTTCGTAACAGAGCAGGGCTACATTTACATGGTCTGGGAGGATTTCAGAGAGACCTACTGGAGCATATTCTTCTCCAGGTCCTTTGACAGGGGCCGCACTTGGGGAGACGGAGATGGGAACAATAACAACGACATAAACGTGGTTGACGATCCGACAGGGCTCTATTCCCACAGAGATCCGTCCATAGCCATAGCCTCCAATTCAACCATCTACGTCTTCTGGCAGGATTCTAGAGAGGGACCGTGGAGAATTTATTACTCCTTCTCAAAGAATGGGGGGATGAACTGGAGCGCCTCGGTTCCCCTAGGTGGCCCGGAGGGCAATCAGACAGAGGTAATCTCCAGGGTGGTCAACGGGACCATATGGATCTGCTGGCTTCAGGAGCTTGATGGTGGACGTGGGGTCTATATGACCCACATAAGCAACAATGGTTCCTTGGGAGAGTTCTTCAGAGTAGATACTCGAGCCTCTGAGAAGGCCGGTCTCTTTATGGCTTCTTCAGACAAAGAGGTGAGCCTATTCTGGGAGGAGAACGGGGAGAACAGAACAATCCGATGGACGTCTCTGAGGGAGGAGATGCTATTCCGCGGAGAGGCAGAGGGGGAACAGATTCTAGTTCAATCCCCTAATACGGGTTACGTGGCTGACCCCTTTGCCAGCTACGACCCTCATGGAAATCTACTGGTAGCCTACGAGCAGGAGAGCTACGGCATGCTGATGGTGTATTACATGATCATATATCCCGACGGAGTGTCCGTGGGCCCCTACAGAATAAGGACCCCTTCGCTCAATGTCACCTACCAGGCAGACCCTTCCATAGTAGCGGATTCTGGTGGAAATATCTACTTCTTCTGGGCCGTCGGTGAGGACGTGAACCACCTCATAAAGGGTGGCTGGACCTCTAAGGTCGGTGAAGAAGCAACCGATGTCAGGATAATAGACTGGACCATCATGATGGGGCCAAGGCCTACTGAGCCCCAGTACACCTATGCAATGATGGCAAGAGGGGAGACCTCAGCCTTCCTGGTCAAGGACGCACCTTTGGTTCTCTGGGAGGATTCAAGGGATGACCCCAATCCCTCAAAGCCCGAGCCGGAGAATTCCGACATTTATGTCAATGGATATCCAAAGAGACCTGATCTACCTCCAGAAGCAGTGAGCTTGACCGTGGATAGCGTAGGCTGGGACAGGGCTTTTCTGAGATGGGAGAGGTGTATGGACCTGGATTTCTCCTCCTATGTCGTCTATTTGAGCATTCAGGATGGCTTCTCCCCCGGCCCAGCTTTTGAGGTGGCAAGGGTTGAGAGGAGAGGAGTCACAACTATCAACATAACGGACCTTGAGATGAACACCACCTACTACGTAAGACTGGGTGTTGAGGATGCCGCGGGGCACATCAATTTGAGTGAGGAGGTCTCATTCACCACCCCCATAAACAGACCACCCCGGATCACACTCATATCACCTTTGGAAGAGATTACGGTGGACCGAGAAGTTGAGATTCTGTTCAGCGTGTTTGACCCTGATGACGATGCAGAGGTTACCCTTTACCTGAGAAAGGGAGGAGAGCAACCCCCCGGGGAGGTTGTAGGAAGATTCCGCGAGGGGGAGGAGGGTCTTATAAACTTCACTCTCAACACCAGCTCTCTAAGCAACGGGACGTACCTCCTGCAGGTGGTCGCCTCCGACGGGGTTAACCCCCCAGTGAGGGAGGACTTCCCCCTCATCACCGTCTATCACCCCCCACCCGAGCCTCCCAGATATCTCAATGTGCTCACTGTCTCCCCCGCTCCCGGAAGCTCTGACATACCCTTGAGAACAATCTTCAGAGTGGTCTTCTCTCGTGAAGTAAACCCCAACACTGTCACCACCGACACCGTCCTTTTAAATGTGGGGGAGACCCCAGCGGAGGCTGATCTCAGAATCCTGGATGACAACGTTACTCTTATCGTGGACCCGGGAGTTCTGCTTCCCCCGCACACCGACTGCTCCCTCACGCTTCTCCCGGGGATAGAATCCAGTGATGGCTGGCCTCTGGATGGAAGGGGATTGAGAGAGCCGTCCGCCGTGACATTTACCTTCCGCACCGGGGCTGATGATGATAGACCGGCGGTGTTGCACCACTCTCCTTTGGGAATTATGGTCCATCCACAGACTGAAATCGTTCTGGAGTTCTCCACGTGGATAGACACCTCCACAGTGGGGAGAGGAGTCATACTCCTGAAAGCGGGGGCAGTGGAGGTGCCCTACACGTTCACCTACGATGCGAACGTCTCCCGACTGATTCTGCACCCGTCATCTCTTGAGTTTTCAACAACATATCATGTGATTATTACCCGAGACCTTCTGGGTATAAACGGTCTACCTGCTGAGGAGTTTCAGTGGAACTTCACCACCCTTCCGTATTCCTACGCCCCTGACAGTGACCATGACGGCTACCCAGATCCTCTGGATGATTTTCCGAACGACCCCACAGAATGGATAGATACCGACTCGGACGGGATCGGTGACAATAGCGACGATGATGATGATGGGGACGGGATGCCCGACAAGTGGGAGAAGAGGTACGGCTTAAACCCGCTTCTTGATGACGCCGAAGAGGACTTAGACGGCGATGGGTACAGCAACATAGAGGAGTATAGAGAGGGAACTGACCCGAAAGATCCCTCATCCCACCCGGGTGCGACAAACTGGGTATTGTGGGTCGTTGTCCTGATAGTTGTGACCATCGCAGCAGTGGTGGCCATGGTCGCTCTTGCAAGAAGAAAAGAGCATGAGAGATGGTGGGAGTAGTTTGTTATGGGTTGAGATCATCTTACACTTGGGGTTCTGGTGTGGCCACAAGTGTTATATTGAGTGAGACATTTAATGATACTTGGATATCCTCTAGCGGTGGTATGCATGAGAAAACAGGATTTGATGATCCTCGTGGCGGCTATTCTGCTGATTTCACCGCTTATGCCTCTTCCTAGATCTCTGGGTGACAAGGCCGATAAGCCAGACAGCTACGGCTACTTCTGGGTGGACAGCAATCAACCGCCCCCCACAGTCACATACCAGTGGCTTGACGTGAAGTCCCAGGGTAGCATGATAAATTTCAATCAGATCGGTTCTCCTGCAACAATCTCCCTGCCCTTTTCAATACCGTTCTACGGAAGAAGTTATAACAGAATCTATATATCCGCCTACGGATACCTGAGTTTCATATCATACACCTCCGCTTACGCTATATCCATTCCCCACACTTCTCTTCCGAACGCAGTTGTGGCGGTATACTCCTCCTACGATGCCGCCTACCGTGGTGGGGGGGTGTACTATCTTATCGGAACAGAAGGGGACAGGAGATTTGTAGCCGTGGAGTGGCAGACCGATTACGACCAGAACTTTGAGGTAATCATCTATGAGACTGGTTTTATAAAAATGCAGTATCGCGACGTTGATGCAACTTACAGCCCATACAGCAACGGTGCCCGCTCTTATTGCGGCATAGAGGACCACTCAGGAACCGTAGGCACTGTCTACTGTGCAAATAATGGAAATATTCGCAACGGCCTTGCTGTTGTTTACACCCTCTACAGAACCAGGATATCCTACGTGGAGCTGATGGACGGGGACGGCAGCTCGGGAAACTTCGTTCTCGCCAAGTACAAGACCTACCACCTGGATGTCACTGTCTCGGACGACGGAGGCTTCTCGGACATTTCAGAGGTGAAGGTGAAGCTGGGCAACTTCACGGGTTCACCCATCATAACCTATGAGAACAAGAACCGCACCTTCTCTTTAAGCGACCCCAGAGGATACCTCTCCCTGGTGGAGTCTGAGTGCGATGTGACCACCATAGGAGAGTTTGAGGCTGTTCTTACCTTCGCCTTTGTGGTGAATTTTACCTATCCTCAGAACGGCTACATTAACCTTACCATTGAGGCAAACGCTCTAATGGCGCTTGAGAGCAAGGCTTACCATCTCACTACGCTGTTTATCATAAGCCGTGTGATAGTAACAGGTGTTCCCACCTTTACAGGGTCACTTCAGGGGAGGATTTCAGATGGTGACTTCATTCGGGGAGGGGAAGAGGTGACTATAAGTGGATTGGCCCTCTACTACAACATGACAATATATTCCCCGCCCAACGAGGTGTTCTCCGTTTATCTCTCCGATACCTTGGGGGGTAGATGGTGGGACAATTCATCTTCCGGAAGAAAGGTGCACATAACCGCCCGGGCGCCTGAGGAGGATCTCATATGGCATCTGGTGTTCGGCGTAGTTGGAATACCGGAGAGTTCTCTCATAATGGCTCCTATCGAGATTTCCTTGAAGGTGGACAATACACCACCCCCTTCACCCTACAACGTCAAGGTCCACGCTGACTCATATAACGATACCGCTACAGAGTATGACGACGACCGGGATATCTTCATAACCTGGGAGGCGGATGAAGAGGAGGGCTCCGGAATAAGTCATTTCATCCTAGTTGTGGAGAGAGGGATTGACCACATAAACATCACCCTGCCCGAGGCAGAGTTAAGGAAATACAGATTGAGCGGCGCACCCCAGGGCAGGCTCAGGATTGGAGTTAAGGCCGTTGACAGAGTAGGGAACGTGGGAGAGGCTGAATACACCCAGTTCACTGTGGATCTAACGCCGGTGGAATTTAGGCTCCTTGACCCTCCTGAGAAGACGTGGATAACAACAGACTCGCCTCTTATAAAAGTGGAGATATCAGACCCCGATACAGAGGTTGACGGCCCCACGGTTGAATACGCTCTCTCCACCGATGGAGGAATCACATGGAGCGACTGGAGAAACGCCGGGGCCTATGAAAAAGCATCAAAGATCGTGGTTGAGCTCCCGCTCACGCTGAGCGAGGGGCGGAAGAACCTGATAATGTTTAGAGCGAAAGATGTGGCAGGAAACCCCTACAATGAGTCCCCTGCCTACAGCATTTGGGTGGACACCACCGCTCCTCAGTTCTTTGACTTCTATCCGGGGGAGGAGTGGGTCACAACCGAAACTGTACGTGTAAGAATAAAGGTAACAGATGCCCCGGGGGTGGGAATTGATCTTTCCAAAGTTATGTACCGGTACAGCAGAATGGGACCGGGCTCCTATACCTCGTGGATGCCCATCCAGGGCACAATGGACTCTTACGGTGTTCTGACGCTTTCAACCACACTACAGCTCTCCCCCACCGGGCAGAACCTGATACAGTTCAAGGTTTCAGACGTTTTAGGACATGTTGGGGTCTCCCCGGAGTTCATCATCAATGTGGACAACCCGCCAGAGGTCAGCCTCGTCTCGCCTCTACCAGGTGAGAGATACCTCAGCAATGAAACTGTCCCGCTGAAGTGCACCATAAAAGACAGAGATGGCAACCCCGACAAACTCTGGGTAACGTGGATCGTGGACGATGTCATTGTGGGCACCTCACAGAACCTTACTCTGAAAGGACTCGCCCCAGGGGTGCATACCATTGTCCTTAAAGTCCACGATTCCATCCCTCTGCCCAGCCACAACATCACCAGATGGGTTCGAATAGTTATTGAGGAACCCCCGCCTTCAGACCCGTTCCTGAGGGACAGCGACTCTGACGGCATCCCAGACGGGTACGAAGAGCAATGGGGTACAGACCCCTTCAAAGCGGACTCCAGCATGGACACTGACGGAGATGGTTACACCAACTTAGAAGAATACCTAGCAGGGACGGACCCGACCAGGAGGTCATCTAGTCCCTCAAAAGGACTTATTGAGACCTCCCCCTCAGCTATCCTGATTGCCGCGATAGCAGTCGTGATCGCAGGGCTGGTATTCCTGAACTACTATATGAAAAGGAGATGGAAGGAGAAACTGCTGACGCTTCAATCCGTTGCTCAGGCCCAACCTGCCCCTTCACAACCCCCCCCAATGGAATTTCCGGCGGGTATGCCGGGAGTGGCTGAAGAGGTGGCACCTCTTCAGCCTGGAGAACAAGTGGAGTATCAGCTTAAGACCCCTGTGGAAACCATCTACGAAGAGGCTCTAGAAGAGGGAACAGGGGGGGCGGCCGTGGAGCGTGGAGAAGAAGTACAGCAGGTGGCACCGATGCCCCTGCAAACTCCAGAGGCTCCTGAAGTGGAGGGAGCAGGTGCACCCGCAGTGGCCGGCGATGAGGTGGTAGGAGAGGAGGTGGGGGCCGAAGAAGCCAAAGAAGAGATGGAGATCCCGCCTCCCCCACCCCCACCACCCCCTCCCCCCGAAAACGAGCCTTGACGAGCACAGAACTATCAGGGTTCAACGGGTGAGCAAAGTGGGGAGAGGATAAAGGATTTCGTGGAATTTCAAAGGGACATATTTACGCTGGCATAAAACCTGCCTAGAAGCCATCGGGAGAAACGCTCTCGCTTGAGGAGGCATCTATCTCTACCTGAATGACATGACTCTCAGGTACCAGGGAACATAAACAGATCTAGACCCCCTTTCAATACCTCTTATTACGGCTCTTGCCACTCTCTCAGGGCTCACCGCAAACCTCTCGAGGAATAGCCCGTTCTTGGGAAATGATGGGTGGGAGAAGAACTCCGTCCTGACAGGTCCAGGGTAGACTCCCATGAGGTGTACGCCCCTTTTCTTATAATAGGGCCTGGAGGCCAGTGTGTAATAGTGCAGTGCGGTCTTCACCGCCCCGTAGACTGTGAGTTTCTTCATCCTCACGTGGACTACGGCGGAGATTATGTTAACCACCTCGCCACCCTTCAGGTCCTCTATAAGGGCCCGGGAAAGCTCAACCGAGGTCAGAAACATAAGCTGGGTCATCCTTCTGACCTCGGAAGGGGGCATCCTAAAAGGGTCCCCCCACCAGGCATATCCAGCGTTGTTGATAAGGCCTTTGACACCCATCCCCTCAAGCTCACTGGCCAGTTCAAGACCACTTCCCTCCTGAGAAAGGTCTGAGACGATGTAGGAGAAACTTGCATATTCCTTTTTGAACCGGCGGAGGAGGTCCTCGCTCCTTCCCACACCAACAACTTCGGCTCCTCTCTGTAAAAGCACCCTTGCTATCTCACGGCCTATCCCTCTGCTGGCGCCGGTTACCACATAGAGCTTTCCATGAAAGTTTTTGCGGCTCATTGACCGTGACGCTCTTTTATTATTTTGCAGTAAACCCGAACAATATCCCTGGCCCGCGCCGCTCCTCTGTGTATCATTCCAGTGCTGGTCTTGACGTGTTCTATGACCCCCCTTATTCTCCCCACCGCTATCACATCACCTATGTAGAAGAGCTCATCGGGATGGGCATATATCTTATGAGAGGTAGTCCTGCCGCCACGGTTTATGGACACCTTAACGGGAACAGTATCGTACTTCACGGTCCACAGGGTCTCCACCTCAGAGGCTCTAGCGCTCTTCACCCTCTTGCCATCCTTCACCTCTATCGCTTTGATGAGGAGGGTGTGCTCTCCCTCGTATATTTCCTCCCCCACCTTAAGAACCTCATCCTCAGGGAAGGTTATTGTGCTCCTCTCCGAGCTGCCCTCAAAGGATTTTATGAGCCTGATGACCACATCTCCCGGGATCGTCAGCTCAACCTGATGTGTATGTCCACACACGTTACAGGCCACGGTGGCTGTAAAACTCCCCCCTCCGGGTGGAAACTGACCCTTTAAGATGGAATGTGGCGTATCCTCCCCACAAACGGGGCAGCCCACGATGATGCTCGTATCCTCGGTGAGGGGCGGGTTCTTTGCTCTTTCTCTGACCATTTCAAATCCCACTTTGGCTTCTGAGACTAACCCTATCTTATATATGAAGTTTATCTGAACCCTATCCCTATACGGCCCTCTCCCGGGAATTGAACTTTCTCCCAAAAGTTAAACCAGGTAAGGAACCATCAAATACCTTGTCATCTCTTACGGTAATCGTGTCTATAGCGAGTGTCTTCTTCAGGGGTTTCATCTACGACGGTATTCGGCCTCCAGCAGCAGGGGAGCTTGAAGTTGTGAGGGGCAGGGTGAACAGCATTAGGTGGGGAGGGGGTGGGAGGCACATGTTGAAGATAGGTGAGGTTGAGATCAGGTCGCTGACCCCCCTTCTCCTCATGCCAACTTTTTATGACAATCACGTTCACCCGCTCGTGCATCTATCCTCGAGGCAATATATCGCAGCCCCCCCGGGGAGCAGGTGGAACTTTCGAGAGTTCGCCCACTGGATCAGGAGACGGCTCAAGATGGGGGCCCCTCTTGTAATAGGGTCTCTGGAAGAGAATATGTTCGTGGAGGGGCGGCTGCCCACAGGTGAGGACATGGAGATGCTCGGCATAACCGAGCCATTACTTCTGGTTAGGGTCTGCGGCCATAGAGGATATGCCACAGAGAAGGCCCTTGAACTTTTAAGCGAGGAGGACACGTTTGAACCGTGGCAGGTGGATAGAGCGGAGGGTAGGGTGGAGGAGGACGCCTTGACGCTTCTCCGGGAAAGGATCCTGCTTCAGGGCTCACTCAAAGGAATGAACGAATATTCAGAGCACCTTCTGAGCCTGGGAATATCCCACGCCATAGCAATGGTCTCCTTTGAGGAGTACGAAAGGTTCAGGGAGCTCCCCCCTCCGGAGAATATTAGGCTCTACTTCGTGCCTCTTCTGAAGGACTTCCTGACTCGCACATCTGGCATGAACAGAGAGGAGAGGATCCTCCACCTGAAAAGATTGCGGCACTCCTCCCTTCCGGTTGTGGGGCTCAAATACATAGGTGACGGCTCCATCGGAGCCAGAACCGCCCACCTCAGGGAGATGTACGATGACACCGCCACCCGAGGACTTGACCTCATAGTTGAAGAGGAGTTCATGGAAGGGCTAGAACTGGCCCTAAGAAGCTCCCTCACACTCTTCGTGCACGCCATAGGTGATGGAGCCATTGAGAAGACCCTAAGGCTATACCGGGAGTTCCTTGATAAGAAAGGAATGGATCCGGAAGAGGGGAGGAGAGAAGGACTCCTCAGGATAGAGCACGCAGAGCTTCTCCCGGAGGACCTTCTGGAGGTTCTTGGGGAGCTTCAAGTGCCCCTTTGCATGCAACCTAACTTCATACGCAGATGGCAGAATCCGGGGGGTATATACGAGGAGGCATTGGGGCCCCAGAGGCTGAGGCACTTAAACCCCATAAGGAGCCTGGTTGAGAGGGGGATAGCCCTCTTCTTCTCCTCAGACTCCATGCCAGAGGACCCCCTCTTCGGGATCAAAGGGGCGGCCTTGCACCCCACCCCAGGGCAGAGCCTTCCACCCTCCACCGCCCTCACTTTTTATCAGAGAGGTCCCCTTCCCCCCCTCAGAGGAAGCTACCTCAGGCTCAGCGTAATGGAGGGCAATCCGGCATCCTTCACGGTTGTAGCCCCCGGGGGAAAAAGAGTGGTCACGGTAAGGGGGCAAAGGGTATACCCCGGGGCAGAGGAAGCAAAAGTTTTATAACAGTGATCTTCCATATTAAAAAGGCCATTTCAAGGGGGTCTTGATGTGACACTAGGAGTGTGGCTGCTCATAATACTTTTTATCGCTGTGGTGATAATCCTAATTGTGGGCCTGGGCAGAGGCAAGGAGGAGGGTTTTCTAGCAGGAAGACAACAGGTGTATGAAGGACAGCCCGTGGAACTTAGAGGGAGGGTATTTCGCTGTCCCAAGTGCGGTAATACTGTAGACCCTCTCTCGCCAAGATGTCCCTATTGCGGAGCTGAATTTGAGATCGGCTCCTACGCCTGCCCTGACTGCGGCGGCCTTGTGACCTTACACGACATATACTGCCCTCACTGCGGCTCTCTTCTTCTTGCAGAGCCCTACGCCTGCCCCCGCTGCCTGAGGATCGTTCCCCCGGAGTCCACAAAGTGTCCTTGGTGCGGGGTTGAATACTGGTCACCTATAAGATTGGACGAAGAGACTTTCAGAAAGGTAGAGAAGAGGGTGTCCCGCGGGAGGATGATGGTTGAGAGAAGCTCCACCGCCAGTACGTGATGTACTTTTGAAGCTTTTCTGGACGGACAAGGAAGCCTTCTCAAGGTGTCGTATAGTGTACAGGAGCAGAGGTTCCCCAGGGGACGTCTCCTCCCTACTCGGCGAGCGGGTCGTGCACTTAGGAAGGTCTTTTATTGAGGCGGGGGGTCTCACCCTACCTTACCACAGGGTTCTAAAAGTCGTCCTTAACGGCAAGGTCCTCTGGGAGAGGGTGAGAAAATAACCTTTATTTACCCCCGGGGGATAGCATCACTGGTGCAGGGGTAGCCAAGCCTGGCCAACGGCGCGGGACTTAAGATCCCGTCCTTAGTGGTTCGTGGGTTCGAATCCCACCCCCTGCACTTTCATTATTGTAAAATTAGAACACTCATTGAC
>Ga0164318_10000177_pt1 | contig 40962 bp, 59 predicted proteins | sample GuaBasSedimGuay9_FD_113734 | JGI IMG/M metagenome (GOLD analysis project Ga0164318, IMG submission 113734) | Subseafloor sediment microbial communities from Guaymas Basin, Gulf of California, Mexico - Guay9, Core 4571-4, 0-3 cm | ecosystem: Environmental > Aquatic > Marine > Hydrothermal vents... | reverse complement strand
TTATTGTTGTTCTTAAATAATCCTTAATTAGATATTTGTCTTTCCATTCTATAATTTCTGGAAAATTTCTTAACAGATAAAGTTCAAATTCATTCTTAATTTCTTTTTCCCATAGTTTTATGTTTTTAATAAAATTATCTTTTTTTCTCAGCTCCAAATATTCGATAAATGTAAGAGGCTTGACATTTATAAGAAAATATCTCCCAGCAAGATTTTTTATTGCTTCTTTTTCAATTGCAGTACTACTAGAAGAAGAAACTATAAATTTTATATTTGGAAAAGCATCATAAATTAATTTTATTTTAGATGCCCATTCATCAAGCTTAGCTATCTCATCCAAAAAAACAACAATTTTTTTCTTTTTCCAATCAACATTTGTCATATCCGTATAGTTATCAAGAATCGTGGATATTTCATGAACTCTTTTATCAAAACTAAAATAAATGATATTTTCTTGGTTTATTTTTTTAAGTAAATATTCAATAAGTTGATACATTAAAGTAGTTTTGCCAACTCTTCTTAGCCCGCTTATTACTATGATCTGTCTGTAATTAAGCAGATTTAATAATCTATTAAATATTTTTCTCTTATATGGTTTTGCAAGTTCTTTGCTAACAATACCTTCTTTCCACCATGGATTAAGTATTTCAAGAATTTCTCTAACTTCTTGCATAAGTATCTTATATAAAACTAATATTTAAAGTTTTCGTTCCCATCTCGAAACATAAAAATAATTAATTTATATTATTTTAAAATTTTTACTCTTCTTGATTTTCTAGAATTTATAAATTCTAAATAAAAAACTGAACGATAAAATAATAAATGATTTTACCTGTTATTGAAGTAGTTTGTGGAAGAGCAGGAACAAATTGTGGTTTCACAAAAGATGATAACATAATAGAAATAAATAATATTGTTAAAATTAAAACTATTAAAATCGTTTTTTCTTTCATAATAATCATTTTAATATTTTAGAAAATTGGAAGTATTCCCCCGGAAAATTTAAATGCAAATATCACAACAATCAATAAAATTATTATTCCTATTATAAAGATTTTATATTTGTCAAACAATTCTCTTATCATTCAATCACCTTTTAATTTCATTATTGCTTCGACTATATCACCATTTGTTTCTTTTAATATTTGTCTTATTTTATCTTTATTTTTTTCTCCTGTTTGTTCCATAATTAATTTTATATCATCTTCTGAGAATTTTTCTTCTTTTATATTACCTGATATTTGAAATACCACTTGACCTTTCATTGTTGTTTTTATTACTTGAGGTTCGTCTATTTTTATATCACCGCTTTCTGTTTTTATAACTACCTGCTTTGCTGGAATATTATCCATTTGCATGCCAAGTTTTTTCATCATTTTTTCCATTTTATCTGGACTTAATCCTGGAAACATAATGTTAATTTAGAAAAGAAAAATATAAATGTTAAGTAATATTCTTAAAATGAAAGTAATTTGTATTAAGTATGAAGTTCATGTGACCCCTTTATTTCCTATGGAAATATAGAAAACATCAAAAGTTTAAAAATGAAATTCACACCCCTTCATTTCTTTTGGAAAAAATGTATACGTTAACCCACGTGCATTATATTTTTTATTTTAATTAGCACTTTCTTTATAGTCTTCAGGAAATTACATATTAAATTAAAAACCCAAAAAGAAAATTTCTGTGGTATTAACTTTGGAAAAATTACTCCTAACAATGAACCTATCATAACATCACTTGGATAATGCACACCTAAATATAGACGACCAGCCAAAATAAGCAAAGAATATATAATAAGCATTAATCTTGCTATTTTATGAAAGTGATCATAAAGAGAAGTTAATGTGAACATTGACACAAAACTATGTCTTGAAGGAAATGATGGATCTTCTCTTATAATCTGAAATGGTCTTGGCCTTGCTATTGTATATTTAAGAAATGTTATTATTCCTAATCCAATCAACAAATTAGATGTATAGAGAAAAAATCCACGCATATTTTTCTTTTTTAGAAAATAGACAATAGCAAATATTATATAAGCATACACAGAATATGAAATTATAGTAAAAAAATAATTCAAATAAACATTAGAACCAACAACGTATGTCATAATTATTTTGTCGAAGTTTGGGATTTCCATGGATCATACTCTCTTGATTTTTTATTTCCTTTATAAAATACAATTTCTCCTTCACATAAATTACATTTCCCTGAAAGAGGTACTCTTCTAAATATAGTATTACAGTTATTACAAATAAATCCATCTATATCTGTTAATTTATCTTCAAAAATATTTTCTTTCTTTTTTATTCCATTTTTCATAGCTTCAAACAAACCAAGTTGTTTTCCAACTCCTAATAATTCTGATTTATTAACATTCAAAGAATCAAAAACTCTTTCAAGTGGTGGAAGTAACTGACTTTCAATATAATATCTTGAATCTATTTCAAGATTATGTTGTTTTATGTAATTTGGATCTTCAGCTCTTTTTGACAGCATTTGCATTCCTTTTACTATAACAAATCCTATTCTATCACCAATTCCAGGAGCTGATGATGGATCACGTTTTTTCATTTTTTTCAATAATTCAATATGTGGTTGTATTCCTTTATAACTAGAAGATGATTTTGTAATACTTTTAGTTATAACTAATTTATTAATATCTACTTTGCCTGTTTTAATTTTATTTATTTCTTCTTTAACTATATCCACAGCTTTTTTTATGTCTTGTTTTTTCAATATGGTGTCTAAAACCTTTGTTAGTGTTTCCGAAACCAAATCACACCAATCTCTTCTTACAGTTTCTATTCCTTTCATAACAAATGATTCATCCCAACCATGATCCATTGGTTCAAAACTCCAACCAACATATCTTTTTTTAGAAAGAATCAATAACGTTTTAAAAATACTTTCAATTTTTATTTTAAGAATATTATTTATACCATTATTAATTATTTCTGATAATCTCTTACCCTCTTTAAATGCTTCTTCCAAATCTTTTGTTTTTAATTTCACCATTACACTATCTGTGTCCGCATAAACAACTTTATATTCTGTCTGTGTTTCAACAATATTTTTTGTTTTATGAATCAAATCTCTTCCTGTTCCTGTTATTGCATTGGCTATCTCAAGAACATATAATTTTGCTCTAAGATAACCTGAATATCCATAAAATGCATTGGCTGTAACTTTAAGAGCATTTTGCTTAGCATAAAGATATCTTTTTCTTTTTTCTGTTGTCGCTCTTTTCATTTCTTTTTTTATTTTATCTCTTGTTTCTATGAGATTTTTTAAAATTTCTGGAATAATTCCTCGTCTTATTGTAGGTGAGACAAATTTTGTGCCAGTAATAGTTTTAATAGTTTCAACGTTCTTTTCAGATGTTATTAAAGTTGTTGGACATATATTAAATGATTGAATTATAGAAGGGTACATTGATTTGAAATCTAAATAAACCACACAAGTGTCGTGAAATCCTATAGCAGGATTTAAAACAAACGCACCTTTTAATCCTCTTTCTCTTCTTTCAATATTTCTTTTTGAGATTTCTCTATCTGTTGGTTTGCATGGAATAATAAAATTCTTTTTATTAAATTCTCTCAAAACTAAATTTTCTATTCTTGTTGCTTCACCACTGCTTAATGCATCTTGTATTAGAACACCAGTAACTTTACATAATTCTAAATATTTGTCTAATAGTTTTTGATTTAATAATATTTTTATAGGTAGTTCAGAATCTTTTCTGTTATAATCAACTAGCTTTTTAAATTTTTCTCCATGATCTTCCCATCTTTTATTAATTTCACTTCTTGCTATATCAACTTTGTCTTCATTAAGTATCATTTTCGAAACATCACCAAGGCCATATCGCTTTAATCCCTTGAACATACCAACCCTAGTTCCTGCTCTCACTAATTCATATACATCAACTATACATCTACCAACAATCGAGTTTTTATATGTATTTCCGAATTTTCTACATAATATTGGTTTGGTAGCACATCTTCCGATCGCTCGTGATAAATTATTATTTGCTAAACGTCTTTCAAGATATGGTAAATCAAATCCATTTACATTATACCCTACAAAAAAATCTGGATCATATCTATCAACTATATCTAAGAATTTTTTTAACATTTCTTTTTCTGATTCAAAACCTAAAACATCATTTCCCATATTTTTTATTTTTTTAGAACATAATACCATAGTATTTTTTCCATTAAATGCTGGATAAAAAAACATACTTAATAATATTATTTTGTCTTTATCAGGATCTGGCATTCCTTTTTCATTCATGAATATTTCCAAATCAAAACTCAGATATTTATATCTTGGATATTCTTCTTTATCAATTTCCTTAAAGGACTTTGCTTTTATTTTTATTTTTGTTTTTGTTGTTCCGGTTCTAACAGGAGTTCCATCAACTTCATACCATCTCATTCCGTATAAATTTTTATCAGCCATGAATCTATATTTAAAAAGTATATCTGCTTCAAAAATTCTTTCTACATTTGGATTTTTTTCCAATCTATCTCTAATCATTGGAACTTTACTTGGATTGTTCAAAGTTATTTTTAATATTTTTTTAGGATTTTTTTCATATCCAATTGCAGGAAATTTATCAACTGTTTCTATTTTTATTAAAAATTGTTTGAATTCTTTTTCTAAAAATTTCTTTATATCATCTTTTTTTGTTGGCTTTGGTAATATGTAAAAATATGGTAGAAATCCATCATAGAAAATTGTTATTGATTTATTATCATCTGTTTTACCAAATAATCTTACTGTAGGTTTAGAATTATTTAAAATGTAATCAGCATCTAATAATTGAAATTTAATTTTCATAAAATCACTTTGAAATATCAAATTTTTATTAACTTATAGCATGAAACATATAAGAGCATTCTATTTATTTAAAAATGATTTAATATCTATATGTAAACCAAGATTTATTATATCTTTTATTTTAATTTTAGAATTTTTCTGTTCACATTTTATTCCAATTACATCATCAAGAGAAATATTATTTATTTTTTTAGAAATATCTTCGTTAAAAAATACATTTATTTCTCCAGTCAGATCTTCTACCAATAAACTATCTTTGTTTATTTTCCTAACTAAAACAATCAAAGAAAAATTATCACTTTGTTCATTTATTTTATTTATGGATAATAAATTTTCTAATTTGTTCTTTTCTAAAATTATTTTTCTAAAATCTTCATATTTAGATTGTAAATATTGAATAAAATCATTTATTTTTATTGATTTATGTTCTATCCTCTTTTTATTATTTGATAAAATTGAATCTATATGATTTTTTGTTACTATAAATGGTCTTGGTTTTAATTTTTCTAATTCTTTTATTATAATGTTTGGATTTTTTGAAACTATTGGGATGACATCACTTGTTATTTGAAATCCATGATTTAAAAATTCCTTTATAATATCATGATCGTTCATTATATCACTAAAGATGATTCAAGAATGTTTTTTATTTTTTGTTTTGTTTTAGAAGAAAGATCTAATTTTATTTGTCTTGTTCTCCCATATCTACCCAATGAGATTATTTTTGCATTTATAATTCCCATCATATCAAGTTCTGACAAAAGATCTGAAATTCTTCTTTGTGTTAATGGGTGTAATCTACATTCTTTACACTTTTCTTCATAAACAGCAAACACATCTCCAGTTTGGATATCATCTTCTCCTTTTTCTATTAAATTTATAATCGACCATAAAACAATTTTTGTTTGTTTTGGTAATGCTTTGACAGATTCCACTATTCTATCATACTCTATTTTTTCTAACGCTATATCAACGTGTTTTTCTGTTACTTTTTCATCATTTCTTCTTTCAGCTATCTCACCTGCAACACGTAACAAATCCAATGCTCTTCTTGCATCACCATGTTCTTGAGCAGCTAGTGCAGAACATTTTGGTATAACTTCCTCTGAAAGAACACCTTTATGAAATCCAAGTTTTGCTCTTTGTTTTAAAATATCTTGTAATTCTGTTGCATTATATGGTGGAAATAAAATTTCTTCTTCACTCAAAGAACTTTTTACTCTTGGATCTAAAATATCTATAAAATTGAGATCATTTGTTATTCCAATTATACAAACCTTTGCTTTTTTAAGGTCCTGATTTATTCTTGTAAAATTATATAAAAAATCATCTCCCATTTTCGAAACAAGAACATCAACCTCATCAAGTATTATTATCACGATCCATTCTTTTGAATCAAGTATATTAAAAAATATTTGATATACCTGCTCTGTTGGTAATCCTGTCATTGGAACGTCTTGACCAAGCATCCTTGCAAGTTCAGCAACAAGTCTATATTCTGTATCAGCAATTTTTCTCATCTTACAATTTATATAAAGAACTTTAACAGGTGTTGTACCCTGATTTGACATTTTTTCTAATTCTTGTCCAACATATTTTGTCACTAGTGTTTTTCCAGTACCTGTCATCCCATATTCAAATATATTGGATGGTCTTCCACCCTTTAATGAAGGCGCTAAAATAGAAGCTAATGTGTTTATCTGTTTTTCTCTATGTGGAATTGTATCTGGAGTAAAATGTGATGTTAATGCATTCCTATCAGTAAATATCATTGTGTGTTTTTTCACAAATTCTTTAAATATTGTTTGTACAGAATCTGGCATAGATTAAATTTTCTCCTTCAGAAATATAACCTTTTCTATTGGAAAATATATTATCCCTCCCACCCCTATTGTTCTCATGGAAATTATTCATAATTAATATATTTTTTATAACAATGTTATATTATATATTATTTTTTAATTATTACAATATTATTTTAATTATTACAAAGGAAACAAACGGGTCGGAGGTCTACTCATTTAGATTTAAAACTTTTCCATTTACTTTATTATTATTTTCATCTATTTCAATCAAACCAAAGTGACCTTCAGAAAATTTTCCACTATTTATAAGAAATGTATTATTTATATTATCTGTTCCTTTTGCTTCATGTATATGTGCGGATATAGCAACAAGTGGATTTTCTTTTTCTATCATATTTCTTATTATCTTTGAACCTACATGCATACCATTTTGTAACATATCAACTCTTGTTCCGTAGGGGGGGTTATGTGTGACTTGAATTTTTATTTTGGTATTTTTTACATATTCAAACGCATTTTTTAATTTTTTTTCTAACTCTTCTTCTGTTGGTTCTATATTTGTATTGAATGGTGTTTTTGCCCCACCATATCCATAAAAACCTATATTTTTTATTATTTTTCCCTTACCATGGATTGAAATATTTTCTTTTTCAAAATAATCTACTATTTCTTTAGTATCCATATTACCAGGGACACATAATATTGGCTTTTTTAATGTTTTTAATTCTTCTATTATTATTTTTGCTATATCTTCTTGTGTAAATCCCTTTGGTGTATTTATATCAGTAAAATCTCCAGGACATACTATAACATCAAAATCAAAATTATTTATTTTATCTATATATGTTAATAAATTTTCTACATCATTATGTATATCTGATATTACAATTATATTCATATAATCACGTATTTAATAAAAACATTAAATCATTAAAAGTTAATCCATCAGCATCAATATCTTGATTTTTTATTTCCTTTATATTTAAAAATAACCAATCTTTATTTTTCCATGCTAAAAAGCCCAACGCACCAGTTCTATTACACCACTCAATAAATTCTGCATATTCTTGTTTTTTTAATTTTGGTTTTGTTTTCCATGCTTTACATTCAAATGCTAAAATTCTTCCTCGTTTTATTGCAACTAAATCAGGTATTGATATATTCCCTCCACTTCCTGCTGCTCTTATTACACCAAAACCAAGATCCTTTAATTTTTTTGCTAAGTCCCTTTCAGCTTTTGCTCCTTTTATATAAGTTTTTATCATATAAATCCTTAATAATTATTATATAAACAAAAATAAATTAGATGATGATTGTATGCCAGAAAAAATATTAGTAAAAACTATAATGGCAAAGCCAGTTATAACAATAGATTTAAACAAATCAGTAAAAAAAGCAGCTCAAGTTATGTCAGAAAAAAGAGTCGGTGCAATAGTTGTTGTTAAAAAAAATAAACCAGTGGGTATTCTTACAGATGCCGATATAATAAAAAAAGTAGTTGCATTATCTAAAGATCCTAAAAAAATAAAAGTGAAAGATATAATGACGACACCATTAGTTTTTGTTTCTCCAGACGATAATTTAATTAAAGCAGAAGAAAAGATGAAAAAATTTAGAGTAAAAAGACTACCAGTTATAAAAAATGGTATTGTTATCGGTATAATTTCAAATACAGACATAGCAAGGGCAACACCAGAAATGATAGATTTATTGAATTTTAGACTGAAGATGAAAAAATTCACACCACAAGTGAGCGAAGCAACAACAACAGGTATATGCGATTCATGTGGAAATTATTCGGAAAATCTAACATTTGTTGATGATAAATGGCTTTGTGAAGAATGCAGAGAAGAATAGATATGATAGATGATATAAATTTTAATCAGAGCATAATAACCATTTCTTCTAATAGACCAATTTATGTTAATGAAAACAAAACAATAAGAGAAACTGTTGATATATTTCTAAAATTTGATATTAGGAGATTACCGGTTGTTGATAAAAAAAGAAAATTAGTTGGAATTGTCACTGTTACAGATATAATTAATGCATTTTTAAGAGATGAGAAATTTGATAAAAAAATATCTTCAATAATGAATCGTCCAATCTTTTGTTATCAAAACGAAAAAATAAAAGATGTCATAAAAAAATTTAAATTTTCCAAAAAAGGAGGATTTCCTGTAACTGATAAAAATAAAACATTAGTAGGCATAGTGACAGAACATGATATAATAGATTTCCTTAAACAAGAAAATATTAAAATTCCCATAAAAGAAATAATGACAGAAAAACCATTTTTTTTAAAACCAATGAATTTTCTTGATTCTCTTATGTTAATTTCAAATACTGGCTATAGAAAATTTCCTGTAATTGAAGATAATAGAATAATAGGAATATTAACAGCAAGACAATGTCTAGGTATTTTAAAGCGTGCTAACTTTTCTAGGAAAAATATTAATTTTAATTTGAAAGATGCTGTTATAAGAGATGTTCCAATATTTTCTGATTCAGATCCAATCTCAAAATTAATAGATTATACAAGAGAATATAAAGTTGGGGGAGGATTAGTTATAGAAAATAATAATTTAAAAGGTATAGTAACAGAAAGAGATATTCTTGAAAAGATAATAATTTAAATACTTAATGATTAATATATTCTTGATTATCATGCTCACTTTTCACGATTTTGATAAGTGTTATTCTAGACTAGGAAATTTTTCCTTAATTGTAGAAGGAAAAAAAGATAAGGATGCATTGATGAAATTAGGTTTCAGTGACATAAAAGTAATTTCAAGAAAATCAATTTTTAAATTTATTGAGGAATTACCAAAAAATAAAAAATATGTGATTTTGACAGATTTTGATCGTGAAGGTGAGAAAAAAAATAAAATTTTTTGTAAGTTTTTTGAAAGAAATGGAATTTCCTTTAATAAAAATTTAAGGAATATCATAAAATCAACATTTCAAATAACAAAAATTGAGGAATTAATAAAATTTTCAAGATTGAAGGAGGATGTTTTTTATGGGAAAATTAGCACAATCAACTATAAAATATTTAATAGAAGCAAATTTTACCGCAAATGGTATAGTAGAAAAGCCAGATATAATTGGCGCTATTTTTGGACAAACTGAGGGGTTGTTAGGTCAAGATTTGGACTTAAGAGAATTACAAAAAACAGGAAGAATTGGAAGAATAGAAGTAAATGTAAAGGAGGAAAGAGGAAAAACAAAAGGAGTTATATTAATTCCGTCAAGTTTGGATGCATCTGAGACAGTTTTAATTGCAGCTGCTATAGAGACAATAGAAAGAATAGGGCCATGCGACTCAGAAATAAGAGTGAAATCTGTGAAAGATATTAGATCATTAAAACGTGATTATGTAGTTAAAAGGGCAAAAGAAATTTTAGAAAAAATGTTAGATGAAGAACTACCAGAAACATCAGAATTAGCAGAAAAAATAAAAACATCTGTTAGGGCAGCAGAAATAACATCATATGAAGGATTGCCTGCTGGGCCCGATGTAACAAGATCGGATGAAGTTATATTTGTTGAAGGTAGAGCCGATGTTTTGAAATTATTAAAGAATGGAATAAAAAATGTGATAGCTATTGGCGGTGCAACAGCATTACCTGAACCTATTATAAAATTATCAAAAGAAAAAACAGTAACTGTATTCTTAGATGGAGATAGGGGTGGCGAGTTAATTTTGAAAGAATTATTACATATGGCAAATATAGACTTTATAGCAAGGGCTCCAGAAGGTAAAGAAGTAGAAGAATTGACAAAGAAAGAAATATTCAAAGCATTAAGAGATAAAATTTCAGCAGAAGAATATATACAGACATCTAAATTTAAGTCTAGGCGGAAAAAAACAATAAAAGAAGAAAAAATAATGGAAAGAGAAGAATATTTAGATGAAAAAACGCGGAAGAAAATAAATGAAATATTGGATAAGATGGTTGGAACAAAGGCAGCTTATATTTTTAATAATTCAATGAAATTAAAAAGTAAGATTCCTTTGAATAAATTTGAAGAAAAAAATAAAGCATTAAAAGATGCAGAAATTGTTTTAGTTGATGAAACAATAAACGATAATATAGTGGACATAGCTGAGCAGGCGAATGTGAAATATCTCATTGCAGATAAATCAAAAAAGAAATATAAAGACAGACATGTCAATGTTTTAACAAGAAAGGATCTACAATAATTTAAATTTATGAATTATTTTATAGGTGGGGCCATCCCTGCCTAATATACTTTCAACTAATGATATTTCTTTTACTTCAAATGATCCAATTTTTATATATCTATTTTTTTCAATAAAATTTTTCAATAAATTTTTATTATAAATATTTTTTACTCTGCATAATGTTAATTTTGTTGATTCATAAAATTTTGATCTGGTACAATTTCCTATATTTTTTATTAATTTTTTAAGTTCTTCATTATTTTTTACATCTATTCCAATTACTCTAATGAAATTTTCATTAGGAAGCAGTTTCAATCCTTCTAATTCTATTTTTATCTTAGTGAAATCATTGGTTATAGAATTTATTTTTTCTATCAAATCCTTTATTTTATTTTCATTCAATTCTCCAATAAATGTAATAGTAATATGAATATTTTCTGGCTCTACAAATTTAGCTTTAATAGGAAGTTTTTTTATTTCATTTTGAAATTTTATCACATTAGATTTTACATCTTCTGGTAACCATATACATGTAAATAAACGTGGCATATTTTTATTTTATTTTTCAAATTTAAATTAACATTATTCACGCAATATACACAAAACATTCACGATAGTTATTTATTTTTTAATCCACTAAATGACATATATGTGAATTTTATGTTACAAAATTATAAATACTTCACAAAATTTGGTTGGAATTCCAATCCATTTACTTTGAGTATATATCCAGATCTTTTAGTAGGTTATTCTAGACAAACAGATGCTCTACTTTCTCATATATCTAATTTTCATAAAGTTGGTATGATTATAGGACCAACTGGTTCTGGGAAGACGACAGTACTCACATGGTTAAATTCTTATATATCAAAAAATAATGGATTCAGATTACTTTACATACCAAAACCACCTATCAATGAAAAAGGATTGATACTTCTTTTTAAATCACTTTTGGGATATAATTTTTTAGATAAACTAAAATTTAGGTCTTTAGACATAAATAAAATGTCTGAATTTATAAATGAAAAAATAAAGAATCAAAAAACAATATTCCTTATAGATGAAGCACATGAATGTTCTTTAGAAGTTCTACAATGGCTTAGGACATTAAATGATAGTTGTCCAAATATGATATTAATTTTTGCAGGCTTGTCAACATTTGAGGATATGCTGACATCTAAATTACCTACCCTTTCAATGCGTATAACAACTAAAGTCTATCTAAAATCATTAAATGAAACAGAAACAGAATCATTAATCAAAAAAAGAATAGAAAAAGTTGGTGGAAATGGAATAGAACCATTCACATCAGATTCTATTAATGAGATATATAAAATAACAGGTGGTTTTCCTCGTGAAATTATTAAAAGTTGTGACATTTTAATTAAAAAAGCAGCAGAAAATAACATTTCTGTGATAAATAAATCTTTTGTTGAAAAAATACTAGAAAAAACAGAAACTACAGGAGCAGATGAAATTAGACTAACATTAACTAAACGGCAAAAAGAAATACTTTCTCTATTAAATGAAAATAAGAAGCTTTCTCCCTCAGATATAGTTCAATATATAGACATATCAGAATATAAAACTAAAAGTCATGCTATTAGATCAGTTAATAATATATTGAGAAGATTAATGACAGCAAATTTATTAAAAAGAGAAAAAATCGGAAATACCTATTTATATTTTCTTTCTGGAAAGGCAAAGACTATATTTACAAAAGCATAATTAATTTTAAATCAAAATATAATTATGAAAATATTGATTATAGTTGGTATGCCGGGTTCTGGAAAAACAACATGTGCTAATATAGCAAGAAGAATGAATATATTCACGTTAACAACGGGAGATGTTATAAGAGATGAAATAAAAAGAAGGGGGCTTGAATATAATGAGCAAAATGACTTAAAAGTTGCTAGATGGTTTAATGAAAATGGTAGGGAAAAATTAATTGCAAGAAGATTGGCTGAAATGATAAGGAATGCTGGAAATCCTAAAAAAATAGTTATAGAGGGATTCAGATCTATGCAAGGTATAAATGAATTAAAAAAAATATTGAAAGAAAAGGATGTAACTATCCTTGCTATTCATTCATCCCCAAATATTAGATATGAAAGAGAAAAGAAAAGACCAAGATTTAAAGGAAAAGGATATAGAATGATAAAAATGAGAGATAGACAGGAAATAAAACATGGATTAGCTGAAATAATAGCTATGTCTGATGACATAATAGTTAACAATAAAAGTTTAAAAGAATTTAATATAACAGTAAAAGATAAATTAATTAAAATACTAAATATCTATGAAAAGAGGTGAAATTATGGTTGATACAAGATTAAGAGCAAAAAATATGATAGGAAAAGCAATTGTTAGTGAAGAAACAGGAAGAAAATTTGGTGTTGTTGGTAATATTGACTTTATAACAGAAAGTGGTGAATTATTAAATATAATAGTCGACCAGCCAACTAAACATCTTAAAGAATTAAATATAAAAACTGATGAATCTGGAAGAAATCTAATTTCTTTTAGTGCTGTAAAATCAATTGGAGATTTCGTAATTGTTAGTGAAAATGAATTAATCTAGATCAATTTTTCTTTATTTTTATAGTCTGTAGAACAACTTAAACTTCTTAATAACAACTTAATCTTCTTAACTTAAAACTTAAGAAGATTAAGAAGTTTAAGTTGAAAAAGTACCTAAGACACCATTTTTTTAGCTTCTTAGAAAAACAACTTAATCTTCTTAACCTAAAACTTAAGAAGATTAAGAAGTAGTTAAGTTATTTAAGTTGTTTTAGATAATTATTATTAAGATAATATGGGTATTTTTAGTTGGTTAAGACATAAGAAAAAAGAATCACAAAGTTTTAATGATATTTCTATACCTATCTATAGAAAAGAAACAGAAAATAAAATTTTGGAAACAAAGATCAGGCCTGTAAAAATACCTACGATTGTTGATTTAGGGCAAAAATTAGGTATTATATTAAAAGAACTTCAGGAAATAAAGGAAAACATGGTCTCTAAAGATTGGTTAAGATCCGAATATAACGATACATCTGAAATAACTACTAAATTAGACTCAATTTTGCAAAATATAAATAACTTAAACTTCTTAAGGCAAGACTTAAGAGGATTAAGAAGTTCTGTAGATTCTGTAAATCTCAAGAAAGAGGAAAGAAATATAATATTAGATTTGCTTTCACAAGAAGGAAAATTAAATTATTCACAATTGAAAAATAAAACAGGACTATCAGACCCCACATTAACAAAACAATTAAAAGAGCTAACCTCTCAAGGAAAAATATCAAGAGAAAGACAAGGGAAATCAGTTTTCTATTCTATTTAATTTTTAATATTAACGTTGCTTTCATAGAACCTTCACGTATAATTTCAGGTTTTCTTTTTGTCATATCAACTATAGTTGAAGGAGGTTCTAAAGGTAAATCACCGCCATCCAATATTATGTCAACTTTTCCTTCAAATACTTTTCTTATTTTGTCAAATGTATATATCGATGGTTTTGTTGTTATATTTGCACTAGTTGCTGTTATTGGTTTTCCAAATTCCTTCACGAGTTTTAATGCAACAAGGTTATTAGGAATTCTAAATGCTATTTCATCTTTATTCAAAATATCCGGTATACTTTTCTTTTTTCTTATAACAAGTGTTAATGGTGCTGGCATAAATAAATTTACTATCTTTTCAACTCTTCTTGTTACTCTTCCATATTTTTTTATCATTTCTAGACTAGAAACTATTATGGAAATTTTCTTTTCATCATTCATTTTCTTAATTTTTCTTAATTTTTTTATTGCCTTTTCATTTGTAGCATCACAACCCAAACCATAACAAGTTTCAGTAGGATAAATACATATTCCACCATTTTTTAGGACATTTACAGTTTCTTTTATTGAATTTTCATTTATCGGAAATATTTTAGTTTTCATATCCAGTTCACGTCTACTTCATCTGTTCTCCAATCTTTATCAAATGAATAGTCTTTTGTTTTTTGTTTTGAACTTAGAATTCCATTCCATGCTATCATTACGCCATTATCTCCTGAAAATTCTTTTGGGACTGAAAAACATTTTGCACCCCTTTCTTTACACATATTTTTTATCATTTTTTTTAATTTTTGGGATGCTGCTACCCCACCAACTAATAGCACTTCATTTTTCTTGGTATGTGCTAATGCTCTTTCAGTAACTTCTGTTAACATAGCAAAACAATTCTCCACAAAACTAAACGCTATATCTTCTTTTTTTATTCCCTTATCATATAGTTTTTTACATTCTGTTAATATTCCTGAAAAAGACAGGTCCATACCTTTCACAATATATGGCAATTCTATATATTTTCCTTTTTTTGCTAAATTATCTATTTTTGGGCCACCAGGCATTTCTAATCCGAAATATCTTGCTAAAACATCAAGTGCATTACCAATAGGTATATCTTCAGTTTCGCCAAAAATTCTATATTTGCCTTCTGTAAATGCTATTATTTGTGTATTTCCACCAGAACAATATAAAACAACAGGATCTTTACATTTTGTCTTTAATTTTCCAATTTCTATATGTGCTATACAATGATTTACTGGTATAAGAGGTTTTTTATATTTAAATGCCAAATATCTTGCCATTGTTGCACCAACTTGTAAACAATTTGGTAAGCCAGGTCCCTTGGAAAATGCTATTATATCTATATCTTTTATATTTAATTTAGATATTTTAAGCGATTTTTTAATTAAATTAACTATATTTTTAGAATGATGTTCTCCTGCTTCTCTTGGATGAATTCCTTTACCTAATTCAGGTTTGTAAACAGACTTTTCATTAGCTAAAACTTTACCTTTATCATTTATGATTCCTATACCTACTGTATGTGCTGTTGATTCTATTCCTAAACTTATCGTTTCTATCACCGAAATGTTTTTTTGAACACTGTTCAATATAAATAATTATGCTACGTGGGAGACCTTCTAGACCTGATTTAAAAAAGGTCTTTATTATACTTAAGGCATTAGAAAAAATAAATAATTGGGTTTGGATAAGAGAATTGTCAAGAAAAACAAAAATACCTTTATCTACGCTTCATTATTATTTAGAAAAGCATTTAAATCAATTTTTAGAAGAAATAAACACGGAACAATTCTTAAATTACGAAAAGGAGAAAAATTATCCTAAATTAAGGCTTATAAAGCTTAAAGATGGGGTTACAACCGAAAAAGCGATTAAATGGCTTAAAATAAAAGATAAATTATGATGAACTCTCACAGATTTAATAATTTGGTAAAAACCAAACATTATCGAAACTCATAACTATTTAATTGATTTAATAATATTATGGCCGAAGAGAAAGTACTCAAGGCATTAACATCAGACACAAGAAGAAAAATAATTAAAATTCTTTCTAATGGTTATAGAACTCCATCTGATTTAAGTAGAATAGTAAATAAAAATAAATCAACCATTGTTGAACATTTGGATAAGTTAGTAGATGCAGGTCTAGTTTATAAAATCGAAAGACCTGGAAAAAAATGGGTCTTTTATAAATTAACAAATAAAGGAAGGAGAATGGTATCTGGCCAGCCACAAAGAATTATAATAATACTTTCTGCTATAACTATTTTTGCTTTAATATGTGGGAGTTTTTCTTTTTACAAATATTCATATTTTTCATCAACTATAGGCATGGAGGAAACATTAGCAAAAAGTACAGAACAAGTTGAAGGAACTAGAATTTATTATAACTCTCAAAACCAATTTTTATACATCTCAATTGTATTTTTTGCTGCCTTTATATTAGGTTTTAGTGGTATAATATATAATATAAAAAAATCAAAATTCAAAGGGGTTTTAACATGAAAAAAATAATTTCAATTATTTTATTGAGTTTAATGATTTTGCCTAATTTAGGTTTAGCAGATGGTATAATTATTGAGCCATATTATGATCATTGGAGACCAATAGAAGAGAATGGCCAAGTGGCAGTAATAAATTATCAGAATGGAATGGAAAAATTAATAATTTCAGTAAATTTTAATTCTGTCAATGCTGAAAAAGCAGCTTGGATATTTCCAGTTCCATCAAATCCAAATGATGTTGCAATAGATATTTTAAAAGATTTTCCAAGACTATATGGTTATAATATAGTAGAAAAAACAAAATCGGATATTGATAGATTAATAGATACAACTACCTTAACACAAATTTATCCATTTTTATTCAGACAAAGAACATATCCAGTAATACGTGAATTTTTAGCAGGAAAAATGTCTATAGAATCCACAACCGATGTTGATAGGGAAGAAGTTACTGTTTATGAACATATTGAAAAAGAAGGATTTACAACAGAAGTAGTTACTGCTAGTTCAGGTGATGCTTTATATAATTATTTAAAAGAACATGGATTGAATGTAAAAACACAATCAATACCAGTTTTAGATGATTATATTGGAAAGGATTATACATTTGTTATAACATGGTTGACTCCGATTGAAAAACAAAGAATATATTGTGAAGAATCAAGGCCACATATTTGTTACGAAATTTATAATCCAGTTTGTGGGTCAGATGGCAAAACATATTCAAATAATTGTATAGCATGTAGTAATGAAAAGGTAGAATGGTATACAGAAGGGGCATGTAATTTTTATAGATATGGTAGACAGCCAGGAATTTTTATAACATTTCCAACAAAAGAAATATACTATCCAATGATTCCAACAAGCATATATGGAAGCAAAACAATTCCAGTGACATTATATGTATTAGGCCATGTAACACCAAAATTAAATAATGAAATAAAAGCATATGCCAAAATAGGATATTATTATCAAAGATATTTGGATACATATGAATTCAAATCATTTTATGGAAATTTAGAAAACAATATAAAATATACCAAAATAGAGATTGAAGCACCATCAAAATATTATACAAAGGATATTTGTTTTAAACAACAAGCACCATCAAATATAATATATGCCAATTCATTATGTAGTTTTATTTCGAGTCATAGTATAATAGCATTGATAACACTTATATTATTAATATCATTTTTAGCAGGAGGAATATCAGGTATATTTATTTTTAGGAATTTCAAAGATTTTGCAATACTTGGATTAGCAAATATATTTTCTATAATAGGTCTTATAATAGCAATAATGACAGTTAAGACATCTAGAAGAGAAGAAGAAATAATTAGAAAATTAAAACATTCAGGATATTTGGTAATATCAACAGATAAAAGAAAATTATATTTCATTGTGTTATTTTCTATAGTATTTATTATATTAGGATCTTTAGTTGGATATCTTTTGAAAATACCTCTACTATAAATTTTTAAATGAGAAAATATTAATTGATTAGAATGAGATGTCCATATTGTAATAATAAAATAGAAAAGAAATGGAATTTTTGTCCAAAGTGTGGTAGAAGAATCGAAAAAAGATTTGATTTATTTGATATTTTCAGTAAAATATTTTCTAACAATTATGAGCCAACAAGAGCGCATGAAATTACAATAAATTTATCTTCAGATTTTGATCATCCAATGATATCTGTTAAACCAGCAAAAACATTAAAACCATATGAAAAAAAAATAAAAATTTCAAACAGAAAATTTTCTGGTGATGTATTAGAGCCAAATACAGAAATAAAAAGATTAGGAGAAAAAATCATAGTAAATATGGAATTGCCTGGAATAAAAACAATTGATGATATTCAAATAGATAGAATATACAATTCTTCTGAAATAAAAGCATTCGGGAAAGATAAAGGATATTTTAAAATTTTGAATATTCCTAGAAAATATAAATTAATTAAAAAGAATCTAAATAAGGAAAAATTAGAATTAGTTTTTTCTATTAACTAAATATTTTTTATTTTAGGAATTAAAAATAAAAAAAATATTTTTCCTAAAATAATCCTTTATATTTAGCTACTATTCCTAAAATTGCCAGTATTACAATTATTATTATAATTATTTTTTTCTTGTCCATTTTTATCATTGTATCGCCTCATATTATTTTAGAAATTCTACTATTTAAATAGTTTTTATTAATTTTCTGCCAAACGTTAAAAATCCTGTATGCATTATACCTGAACTTTTTGGTAGGGTATGATAATTTACTTTCCATTCTCTTGTTATATTTTCTATAGTAGTTATATCTGTAAAATAATTTTTCATTTTTTCAACAACTTTTTTAACCTGTTCAATATAAGGAGAATAAACTACTAACCATGAACCAAATTTTAATTTTTTATATGCTTCTTCTATTACATTTTCAGATTCTTTCATGTCTAGTGTTATTAAATCTAAATTATTTTCTTCTATGCCTTTTAATATATCCTTTTCCTTAACTTGTATATTTTTTAACCTTAACTTTTCTATATTTTTTCTCACTATTTTTGCAAACTCTTTATTTTTTTCATATGTAACAACATTTCCATTACTACAATAATATGCTAAGAAAATTGATAAAAATCCTGATCCTGCACCAGCATCAACTATTTTTGCATTAGTTGGTATACCAGTATATGCTAATATAAGAGCTGCATCTTTTGGCATAACTATTTGTGGTAATCTTTTACATTTTTTCATTAAAACATCAATAAAGCTTGGCTTAGCTATTAAAAATTCTTCACCAGAATTACTTTTTATTTTGTCTCCTATTTTTTTCTTTTTCAATTTTGAAAGATTTATTGTACCATATTCTGTACTAAAATTTTCATCGCTGACTTTAACTAGATAATTTTTTTTACCAGCTATAATTACAAATTCTCCTGTTTTCATAATAATAAATAAGAAATAATCAAATTTAAACACTTAATTGTGATGTCTTAAAATTCCCCGTAGGGATAAGGAAGAGTGATATGTTACTCTCCCACAAATTAGACAAATCGAGTCCTCTAAAAATCCATTTCTGAAACTAAAAACATAATTACTCTTGCAATTTTTGCATAACATAATTTTTATTTAAAATTTGGAATAATAGTCTGTTTCGAAAGAGTAAACTTTTGCTGAAGAATTGAACAATAATTATTTTTTCTTTATGATTTTTGCTATAGTATACACAAATAAAATATATAATGTACCAGTTAGGAATGTCAATAAATTAATTCTAAATCCAATATTTTCAATATCATTTTCTTTTATAGAAAGAGAAAACCATACGCTTAATATTATTAAAGCAAGTCCTATTAGTGCTAATATGGTAAACATAATATCAAGAAATTTAATTTTCATAAGAATTATCTCCTTCTTAATTTGATTATTTTTTTTATATTGAACCTGTTTTTATTTTTCTTTTTTAATTCTTCTCTACACTTTTTACAAAGAGGAGCTCTAAATCCTAACCATGTAACTCTTATTAATCTTCCAGTTTCTTTTATTGGTCTGCCACAACGGCTACATTTCTTTTGCATATAATAAGAATTTCTTTTTTTTAGTTAATATATTTTTATGGATATAAGAATTGAGTATGTATTCATTTTAACTTCTATATAATTTCTAATCAAAAAAGTATTAAATATTTTTTCACAAAAAATAAAGAGTTAATTTTAATTGGGTTTTATCATGGTAAAAAAAAGAATACCAAAAAAAGAATATTATATGAATATTACTAAGGAGGTTTCTAAAAGAAGTACCTGTTTTAGAGATCGTATAGGAGCGATGATAGTTAAGGATGACCAAATAATATCTACAGGCTATATAGGAGCTCCAAGAAAAACAAAAGATTGTTTTGAGCACGGTTTTTGTCTTAGGACAAGAATGGGTATACCACATGGTCATAGATATGAATTATGTAGAAGTGTCCATGCTGAAATGAATGCTATAATAAATGCAGCTAGAGCAGGAGTTAGTATTATTGGAGGGGATATGTATATATATGGAGAAACATCTAAAGGAGAACCAATTGATGTAATGCCATGTTTCATATGTAAAAAAATGATAATTAATGCTGGAATAAAAAATGTTTTTTGCTCTACAAAATCAGGTACAATAAAAGAATTTAAGGTATCAAAATGGGTAGAAGATTGGATGAAAAATGATATAATAGATGATAAATATCAATATGGTAAAGGTCAAAAAATTTATACAGAAGAAGAATTGAAAGATATATAAAAAAATTTCTATATGGTTTTCAAACAAAAAGATATTAAATATTTTTTCACAAAAAATCTTTACATAAACAAAAAGAGGAATTTTATGAAAGTTAAATTAATTGCTTATACGCCAGAACCTGAAAAAGTTTGTGCAGCAAGTGCCATGACTAGTTTTAAATTAGAAGGATCGGGTGCACATATAGAGAACCTAACAAAAGAAGAAGCACATAAAATTATTAGAATGGTTTTGGGATATGGACATCATTCTGTTATAGAGCATGCAAATTTTACTTTTAGTATTGAAGAGATTTCTAGAGCATGCACACATCAATTAGTCAGACACAGATTAGCATCATATACTCAACAAAGTCAAAGATATGTCAAGATAGAAGATTTTGATCCTGTGATTCCAGATTCTATAAAAAATAATGAAAAAGCAAAAAAAATTTTTGATGAAATGATAGATTTGATACCTGTTATTTATAAAAAATTAATAAGTCTCGGAATACCACCAGAAGATGCAAGATTTATTTTGCCAAATGCAACAAAGACAAATATAACTGTAACTATGAACGCAAGAGAATTACATCATTTTTTTAATTTAAGATGTTGTGCAAGAGCACAATGGGAAATTAGAGAACTGGCAACTGAAATGTTAAGACAAGTAAGAAAAGTTGCTCCTGTTTTATTTGAAGGTTGTGGTCCATCTTGTGTAAAATTAGGGTATTGCCCTGAAGGAAATTTAAAGCCATCTTCATGTGACATAACAAAAATAAGAGAAAAATTCGAGAGGCTAGGATATGAAAATTAATAAGAAACTGCTGATACCAAAGATATTTTTTATGATTCTATTCGCATGTTTATTTATTATATTAAGTAAAGTAAAACTAACACCAATATTTGGAACAGATACTAGCTTTTCCGCATCAGTTTTCTTTGGGCCAATTATTGCAAGGTTAATAGATATACCATTCGGCGTTGGCGCTATATTTCTTGCACATATAGTTGGATGGGCTTTGAATTTATATACAATAAAATCTACAGTAAATCTTTTTGTTTTCTTCCCAATTCTATTTGGTGGTATTTATTTTGCAAGAATGTTTAAAGGCGATAAAAGATTGATTGCACTACCTTTAGTTTGTATGGTTGCATTTATATTACATCCGATTGGAAGAACAGTTTGGTATTACTCTCTTTTTTGGTTAATACCAATTTCTATTGCAAAATTTAAAAATAAAATAGACAAAATTTTGAGAAAAGAAATATTTAGAATCTATTCATATTCTCTTGGAACTGCATTTGTTGATCATTCTGTCGGATCTGTAATTTATCTTTATTTTATGAAAATACCAGCTAAATTTTGGATAATGGCTATGCCTTTTACAATTGTTGAGAGACTTATAATAGCTGGTGGAATAACATTTACTTATCTTGCAATGAGAAAACCATTAGAAATCATGCAAAAAGCATTCATTGCCAAGGCTATAGCTATTTCAAAAAAACAATCACAAAAAGAGGAGGTGCCTATACATGCCTGATGAAAGATTTAATGAAATAAAAAATATTGTTGATACACATAATAGATGGAGAAGAGAAGAATGTATAAATATGATTGCATCTGAAAATATGATGTCGCCAATAGCAACAGAATTCTATACTTCTGATTTTGAGAGTAGATATAATGAACATGATATTCACACGCATTATCAGGGAGTAAAATTTTCAATGCAAATAGAAAATAAATGTAATGAAATTTTTGGAAAAAGATTTAACACAAAATTTGTTGACTCAAGACCAATTGCAGGATCAGTTGCAAATCTATGTGTATATAAAGCATTTCTAAACATAGGGGATAAATTCATTTCTCCAGGACTAACATTTGGTGGACATGTTTCATCAACAAGATACGGAATAGCAGGATGTCTTGGATTGAAAGATATTCCAATGTTTTTTGATGCTGAAAAGATGAGATGTGATGTAGAAAAGACAATTGATTTGATAAAAAGAGAAAATCCAAAATTAATAATGTTAGGAAGGTCAATGTTTTTATTTCCTGAACCAATCAAAGAATTAAGAGAATCTATAGGATCAGAGATAAAAATAATATATGACGCAGCACATGTTTTTGGACTAATATATGGACATCAGTTTCAACAACCATTAGAAGAGGGAGCAGACATAATAACATCTTCAACACATAAAACATTTCCAGGACCACAGGGAGGAATCATAATAGGAAAACCAGATTTGGATGAAAATGATTGGAGAAAAATTCAGAACGCAATTTTTCCAGGTGTTTTAAGCAATCATCATATACATGCATTGCCAGCATTAGCAGTAACAGCATTGGAAATGGATGAATTTGGTGATGAATATGCGTCGCAAGTTGTAAGAAATGCTCAACACTTTGGAAAGGTTATGGATGAATTAGGATTTAAACCATTATGCCCACAATATGGATACACAAAGTCCCATCAAATTATTTTGAATGTAAAAGATCTTGGTGGAGGAAAACCAGTTGCAGAAAAAATGGAAGAAGCAAATATAATTATAAATAAAATTGCCTTACCAACAGATTCTGATGCAGATGCAACAAAAAATCCGAGCGGTGTTAGAATTGGTCTTCAAGAACTAACAAGAGTAGGTATGAAAGAAAAAGAAATAGAACAAGTAGCAGAATTTTATAGAAGAGTTTTACTTGATAAAGAAAACCCAGAGACAGTTAAAAAAGATGTAATAGAATTTAAAAAAGATTTTATAAAACCAACATATCACTTTTGATAAAATGATAATAGGACTAGTAGGAACAATATCTAGTGGAAAAGATACTGTGGCAGGAATTTTATCAAAAAGATTGAATTATCCTATTTTTTCTTTTTCTGATATATTAGCTGAGGAATTAAAAAAAAGAAAACTTGAATTAACTAGAAAAAATTTTCAAGATATTGGAGATGAATTAAGAAAAAAATATGGAAGTCATATTTTATCGAAAATGATTTTAGAAAGATCACCTGGAGATAATATAATAATGAATGGATTTAGAAATCCAGAAGAAATAAATTATATAAAAAAATTAAAAGGAAAAAAATTTATTTTGATTGCTATTGATGCTCCTCCGGAATTAAGATTTGAAAGAATGTTAAAAAGAAGAAGAACAGCAGATCTAAAAACATTTGATGAATTTTTAGAAAGAGAAAAAAGAGACATGGGAGAAAAAAAATTAGAATATGGACAAAATGTAAAAAAATGTATGGAAATGAAAGATTATTTAATAATAAATGATGGATCTTTACAAGAATTAGAAAAAAAGATTGATGGCCTATTAAAAAAATTGAATTTTTAAGTCTTTCTTTTAATAAATAAACAATGAATAAAATGAAATATTTAGTAAAACATCCATTAGGTGAATTTGTTATAGATGAAAATGGAAATTTACTTAAAGATAAATCAGATTCTATTTCGAATGAAAAAGGAAATGAAATATTTAGAAAAAATTTTAGAAAAATAATGAGACAACTTGGATATTCAGATGAAAAATTAAATTCTAAATTAACCGAAATAGGAGTTCAATTAACAAAACAAAAAATAAAACAATCAGTAAAAAAAGATAAATTGATAATTCAGGCTATAGCAGCATTAGATGAAATAGATAAATCGCTTAATATATATATTGAAAGAATAAGAGAATGGTATGGTTTACACTGTCCTGAATTAGAACATGAAATAAAAAATCATGAAAAATTTGTTAAGCTTATTTTAGAATATGGAAAAAAAGAAAACATAAAAGACAAAAAATTATCAGAAACAGTTAAGAAAAGTATAGGAATAGATATTTCTGAAAAAGATGAAAAAATTTTACAAGAATATTCATCTTTTATAAATCAATTATATAGACTAAAAGAACATCTAGAAAAATATATTGATAATTTAATGAAAGAAATTTCTCCAAATGTCAGAGAATTAGCAGGGCCATTATTGGGAGCAAAATTAATTCTATTAACAGGTGGACTAGAGAAATTAGCAAGAAAACCATCTTCTACAATTCAATTGATTGGATCAGAAAAAGCATTGTTTAGATATTTAAAAGGAAAGGGAAAAAGTCCAAAATTTGGTATAATATATCAAAGCCCTTATATTCAAAATGCGCCTTTTGATAAAAAAGGAAAGGCAGCAAGATTATTAGCCTCAAAATTATCAATCGCTGCAAAAATAGATTATTATAGAAAAGAAGATAGATCAACTGAATTAAAAAAACAATTAGAGCAAGAAATGAAAGAGTTGGGATGTAAATGAAAATAAAGCCACATAAAAAATTTGAAAATATATTTTGGTTAGATAATAAGATTTGTACAAAAAATCTTGTAAAAGGAAAACAAGTATACGGAGAAAAAATAATTAAAATAAAAAATAATGAATATAGAATTTGGGATCCAAGAAGATCAAAACCAAGCGCAGCAATATATAAAAAAATTCAAACTTTTCCAATCAAAAGTGGTACAAAAATACTTTATTTAGGTATAGCATCTGGAACTACAGCTTCACATTTTTCTGATATAATAGGAAAAAAGGGTATTATATATGGTATTGAAATTTCTGAAAGAGTTTTAAGGGAATTGTTAGAAGTTGCTGAAGATAGAAAAAATATTGTGCCAATTCTTGCTGATGCACAAACACCAGAAAAATATTCTTGGATCGAACAAGTCGATGTTGTATATGCTGATGTTGCTATGAGAGAACAATCAGATATACTTATAAGAAATTGTGAATATTTTTTAAAAGATGATGGTTATGCAATTATAGCTATAAAAGCTAGAAGTATAGATGTAACAAAATCACCAACAAAAATTTATAATCAACAAAGAAAAATTTTAGAAAGACATTTTAAAGTAAAGGAATTTGTAATATTAGATCCTTATGAAAAAGATCATTGTATGTTTATCTTAAAGAAAAAGTGAATATCAAAATAATATTATTTTTTTCTTATTTATGAATTTTTCGATTCAATGTTATATATCAAACAATAAAAAAACTTATTTTAACAAAATACCTATTTTTGGTGGGTCTTGTTCTAAACCTCCTGGGGAAAAATATGGAAGATAAGATAAAAATTCCAGAATATATACCAGCTACAGTAATTTCAGTCGCTATAGAATTATTAAAAAGCGGAGCAAAAGAAGTGCCTACTGAATTATATCCTGGACTAAATTCATATGAAATAAAATCATTAAACTATATGCTTAAAAATAATTCACACTAAGAAAAAGAAAGCCCCGAAGGGATGGGGCTAATTTTTGGACTTGATTGTCCAAATTCTGGAAGCTTGGTCTGGAAGCCTTGAAGAATATTACTTTCCAAGATGCTTGCATAACAATCTCTACAAAAAATTCTTCTATTTCCAAATCCATCAATAAATCTTATCAATCTATGTGAATGACATCTTTGACATTCCATGCTTTATATATATTAAATATATTAATAGTCTGTTTTGAAAGAGTAAACTTTTGCTGAAGAATTAGATAATAGCTTCTATACTCCTAATTTTTTAACTTCATTCAAAAATTCTTTTTTAAAATCTTCATAATCATCTATATTAACAAAAGCACCAACAGCTGATCTATGGCCCCCACCTTTTAGAGAATCAATTTTTTTCTTTATATTTTCAAGTATAGAGACTAAATCAACTTTTCTTACTGTTTGTTCCAGTCTTATACTAATTTTTATTTGAGCATTTTTTTTATCTTTATTTGTAACACATACTATCCATCCAGGATATTTTTGTCTTATTTTATCTGAAAAGAACGATGTAGCACTTTTTATTTGTGTTTTGGGTGATTCATAAAAAATAACTTTTTCTTTTTTATAAAATTCTCCTGTCTTTTCGATTTCATCTAAGACGCCTTCTGTTCTATATTTTACCTTTTCATAGAAATTTCTTAAAGCAGAAGAATGTTGTGTCAAACCATTAATAAATTTATCTGGTCTATTTTTACATTCAACCATTGCAAGAACAGCATTTTTCGCTCCATCAGATCCTTTTATCATTCTACCAGATCTAACCATATCCCCTAATTCTCCGAAAAATGATTTTTCGATGCTTTCTTGATTTATTTTTTTTAATTTCAAAATTTCAGGATTTTCTTTTTTTATTTTTTCAAATACTTCTTTGCATATATCAACTCTATGATCTTCTGTTATTCCTATTCCAGCAATCCATGCAACTTTTTCATTTGGAAATAAGTCAATTAAAATTTTATAACACATATAAGATGTTGGTACAACTTTTTCATCATCCTTTTCAAATTCACATGGATTAAAATATCTCATTTCTTCTCTTTCTTCTATGTCTTTAAATATATGATGATCAAGAACAAAACCTTTTAGGCTGTCAAGTTTTTTTGGATCAGCAGTAACATCTAGAAAAATAACATAGTCATAATTTAATGTTTTTAATTTACTTATCAATCCTTTTTTTATGTCATTAGGTCCTCTTATAGGAATTATATCAGGATAGTTTCCAGTTAAATTGTAAATTATTATATATAATAAAGCACATGAAGTACACCCATCAGAATCATCATGATGAACTATACAGATCTTATTATTTTCTTTAAATTTTTTTATTATGCTTTCAACCTGTTCAAAAATATCATTTAGATTTTTTATTCTCTTCACTTAATTTTTTCAACTCCTCTTCTGTTAAATATAATATTTGATCTTTCATTTGTTCCTGAATATTTTTTTGTGCTTTATTATAATATTCAACAAGAGAAACTAAACTATCAAGATAATGAAATATTAATGCTTCAAAAGTTCTTGGTGGTGTTGGTCCACCTTCACCAAAATGAGACGCAACTATATGTATAACTTCTTCAGGAAAATCTCTTGCATATAATTCTGATGTTGCTAACATTGTATGATCTAATAAAATTCCAGTTGGTTCTAATTGTCCTTTAGAATTTCTAACATATTCAAACGCTTTCATTATGTCATGCAATAATGCAGCAGCAATCAGATAATCCTTGTTTAATTTTAATTTATAATTTTTTTCAAATGATTCACAAATTTTTTCGCATAAATCAACTAAAGTTGAGGTGTGAACAAAAACATCTCTTTCTATTGGACCAAATCCTGAACTTGGTATAACAAACATACTTCCAGCAGTTTTCAAATCTTCTTTTGGGTATTTTTTAAAATTTTTGTTAGATAATTCTAGATTGTTTAGAATATCCACTACCTTTTTTCTTAATTCTTTGTCTTTAATTTTCTCAGCTAATTTAGCCAATTCCATTTTTTTACCTAATTATTTATTTTGTTTTTAATTTATTTAACCGAACAATGATGCTAATCCAGATGCTGCTTCTTCAGCTTTTTTCTCTTGTTCTTCTGCAGATTCTTCCTTCTTTTCTTCAGCTTTTCCTTCTTTCTCTCCACTTGCTGCTGGTGCTGCCGCAACTGGTGCTGCAACTGCTTGTTTTATAGCCTCATCTATATCTACACCATCCAATGAAGCTATCAATGCTTTTATTTTTGCGTCATCTGCTTTTCCTCCAGCTGCTTCTATAATTGCTTTTACACTTTTTTCATCTATTTTCTTACCTAAGCTATGAAGCAACAAACTTGCATATACATATTCCATAATTTCACACCTCTTTTATTTTCGATTTTAATAAACATGCTTGAGCATTAGCTTTTGAAATTAAATCTTCTATAATACCTTTATCTAATATTTTAGCTTCCAATCCAACTGTTTTTGCATTTCTGAATGCTTTCTGTAATAAGAAAGTAATTGAATCTTTATTTGGATATGATATTGATACACTTAAATTTAATGCTGAACTTGAAGCTGTTATTAATTTATTCATGAACTCTTGTTCATCTATATGTAAAATATCTTTTGTAAATATTGTATTTTGTTCCCACACTCCTAAAAGATTTATTCCAATTTCAACAGGTTGAATATCTAATTTTTTCAATACATTTGCAACTTGGTCATTTATAACTTCGTCCTTTTTTACAATGACAGTATCTTTTCTTACATATATTTTTCCATCTTGAACCATTGCAGGAATTTTCAATCTCTGTAATTCACCAATGGCTGGACCTGCCATTAAAGTAGTTGGTCCTTCAGGAATTATAATATCATGTTGAGCTATATCACCTTCTTTAGCATAAGTAGGAGATTTATTTTTTTCTAAAAACTTGTATAATCTAAATGGATTTTCTTCTGAAAATATTAGGCATGGTTCTTTTGCATTTAATTCCAATAGTTTTTTGATATTTTTTTTATTTACATTTTGAAAAGCTTTTTCAATTAATCTTTTTTTATACATTTTTACTATTGCTTTACCTCTTAATTCTTTTTTTATTGCTTGTAATTGTTTTGATGGCATCTTGAACAAGTCAACTATTCCTATGACTGGATATTTTTCTGCTAATTGTTTTATTTCTTCAACTTGCTTTATTTTTTTCTCAGATGGCATCTTATTTCACTTCCAATTTTATCGGTTTGCTCATTGTAAATTTCAATAAAATCTCTTTTATGTTATTTTTTCCTTTTGGTAATTTTACTTTTAAAGTGTTGATCAAAAATTCAATATTTTTTTCTACATCCTCATCTCTCATATCTTGAGATCCAACAACTGTATGAATCACTGGTTGTTTGTCAACCTTGATTTTTACAGCATTTTTATATTTTTTATAACTTTCAAGAGGACCAACCAATGGTTTTGGCATTAATCCTCTAGGAGCAAGATATTTACCCAAAAACTTACCTACTATAGGCATTAGTTTTGGTTCTGCAAAGAAAAAATCTGATTTGGATATTAATTCTGAAATTTCTTTTTTATTTTTTGATATTGATTCTATTTTTGAACTAGAAATAATATTAAAATCTTCGGATTTTTTAATTGAATCAGTAAATATGGTTATTTTCTTTTCTTTATTTAATTTTTTTGGTAGAATAATAATTTCATCAATTTTATTTTCAGCTTTTTTTAAATCCAAATCTTTAAGATTAATAATTAAATCATAAGTTTGATTAAAATTTCTTTTCTTAGAATTCTCTTTCAAATTTTTAATTTGTTCTAATATTGTCATAATATCCCTCCTGCTTTTGCAGTATTAACGGGTTAATTTATATTAATATATTATATTTAAAAAGCTTTCTACTACCAAAGCATAAAATTAATTGTATAAAAATATAGCAATATGGAATATTTACTTAATGATTTTAATATAAAAAAATACAGGCAAAATTATTAATATTATAAACCCAAATGGTGACATAAGTATTAGTTTTTGTGCATTCTCTACTCCTCTATTGATTTTATCTATTGTATCATTTGCTTCTGACGACCATCCCGTTCGATCTATGTTTTCTGACAAATTATTGTAGATTGCTGTTGACACTATAAGTATGATCGGTATCAAAATCAATGCATATACTAATTGATTCATATAATCACTCTTCTCGTTGCTTCATAGCGTCGTGCTCTTATTTGCGTCATCTTGCTGAGAGTTCCAGGCTTGGCTATAATCATGATTAATCTATAATAATATTCTTTATAAATCAATCGTTGATTTTCTGATTATTTCTAAAACAGAAACATTTAAATACTATTATGAATATATATTCGATATAGATTATGAATAATAATTCATAACGGAGGTGATAATATATGCCATTTGGAGATGGAACAGGCCCTGAAGGATTAGGTCCTTTAACAGGTAGAGGACTTGGATATTGTGCAGGATATGATAGTCCAGGATTTACAAGAGGAATACCTATGGGAGGCAGAGGATTTGCTAGAGGATTTGGAAGAGGATTTAGAGCAAGAAGATTCATTCCCAGAAGATTCATAAGACCAATATACAATCCATACTACGACTATATTCCACAAAGACCATTAACAAAAGAAGACGAAAAAAAACTTATTGAGCAAGACATCAAAAACATAGAAGAAGAAATCAAATACTTAGAACAAGAAAAGAAAGAAATAGAAAAAAGACTAAAAGACTTATAGGTAATATACAATGCCAAGACCAAGAAGATGTAGAAGAGTTTCATTTAGACCAGATATTACATATTTTAAGCCGGCCGGTGTTAGATTATCTGGATTGAATGAATGCATATTAACAATTGATGAATTAGAATCTATTAGATTAAAAGATCTTCTTGGGATTGATCAGACAGAAGCTGCAAAGCAAATGAATATATCACAGCCTACTTTTCATCGTTTATTATTAGAGGCAAGAAAAAAAATTGCTGATGCTGTTGTTAATGGCAAGGCTATAAGGATAGAAGGTGGTTATTTTAGAATTGTAAGAAGAGGTGGAAGAAGATATGGTAGATTTTAGAGGATTAGGTAGAAAATTAGGTTTTAGAGGTAGAATGGGTGGAACTGCTCAAGGACCTGGTGGAAATTGTAGATGTCCTAAATGTGGAAATATAGAGCCACATCAAAGAGGAATCCCATGTTATGAACAAAAATGTTCAAAATGTGGAACACCTATGGTAAGAGAATAATATTAAAACTTAGATGAAAAATGAAGCAAATATTAGTTATTATAGTAGTTTTATCAATTTTGCTTTTTGGTTTTAGAACTTACAAACAAAAAAATATATCAGAAGTAGATAAAATGAAAATAAATAAAATAAGTCCAACTATTATTACAATTTATGACAATTATCAACACAACACAGAATTAGATACAGGATGGGGATTTTCTTGTCTAATAAAAACTGATAATAAAAATATTTTATTTGATACTGGTGCTGATAGTCCAACTCTCTTAAGTAATATAAAAAAATTAGAAATAGAGCCAAAAGATATTGATATAATTGTATTATCACATATTCATGGAGACCATACAGGAGGATTATTTGGTTTACTTCAAAAAAATCCTAATGTTACAGTATATTTACCAAAATCATTTCCAAATGATTTAAAAACTAAAATAACTTCATATGGTGCAAATATTATAGAAGTCAAAGATTCAATAAAAATATCTGATGGAATTTGTTCTACAGGAGAATTAGGAATATGGATAAAAGAACAATCTCTTATGATAAATACAAAAAATGGTTTAATTGTAATAACAGGATGTGCTCATCCTGGGATTGTTAATATAATAAAAAAATCTAAAGAAATAACAAATGAAAACATATATCTTGTTTTAGGTGGATTTCATTTAGGTGGAACATCAGATTCAGAAATAAATTCTATTATAAAAAATTTCAGAAAATTAGGCGTAAAAAAAGTAGCTCCTTGTCATTGTACCGGAGACATAGCTATTCAATTATTTGAACAAGAATATAAAGACGATTTTATAGAAAATGGAGTTGGAAAAATAATAAAAATATAATAAAAATTTTTATTACTAAATGTCTAATTTATAGCATGCAAAAAATAATTATTGGTATTGTAATACTTTTTGCAATAGTTGTTGGTATTTATGCAACCAAATTAACTCCTGAACCAACTGAAGTTAATATAAACAACATGAATAATATAGATTTTATTACATTAGATAGAGAAATGACAATTGCACAAAATTTATGTGAGGAAAGAAATCTTACAGACAAAATTATAATTATTGAATCAAAGTATTGTTCTGCTTGCAGAATTGCTGTTCCAAGATTAAAAGAAATAGAAGAAGAACTAAACAAAAGTTTTGTTTTTTTGGACATCTCCAAAAAATGCGATCGTGATGAATTGTCTAAATTAAAATTAACACCAAAATATACGCCAACTGTGCTTATAGGATGTGATGTATACATTGGTGTAAAACCCAAAGAAACATATGAAAAATTAATAAAGAATTTTTATAATATATAATAAAGGATTTCAATGAAAGAAAGAACTAAAAAATTCATATATATTTCTATAATTGCTGTAGTTTTAATAGGATTTTTCTTTGTTGCAAAGAACTTATCTTCAGATTATTTTAAAAATCTAGGATTGACTTTGCCATTACCTGTATTTACATTTATAATAGCAATAATAGACGGATTTAACCCATGCACTATGTGGGTATTAACATTTCTATTGGTTTTGCTAATTTCAGTTTCTAATTCAAGAAAAAGAATATTTGCAGTAGGTTATACTTTTGTAGCTGTTGTATTCATAATATACTTTTTATTTATGGCTGCATGGCTGAATGTGTTTTTATTTATCGGCTATTTTGATATAATAAGATATATAATAGCATTTGTTGCACTTGGTGCTGGTATTATAAATTGTAAAGAGATGTTCTGGTTTAGGAAGGGAATAACATTAATGATACAAGAACAACATAAACCTTTGGTAGTTAGAAAAATAGAATCAATGAAAGATATTATTAGAAAAGGATCAATGCCAGCACTTATAGTATCATCTGTAGTTTTAGCTGCATTTGCTTCCTTTGTTGAATTGCCTTGTACAGCTGGATGGCCTTTGATATACACAAATATTTTAGCACAAAAAGGATTTGAAAATACTTTGGGATATTATACTTATTTATTATTTTATAATGTTATCTACATAATTCCACTTTCTGTTATAATAATGCTATTTGGTTATACATTCAAAGGAAAAACAATAACAAAAGATCAAATGAAAATTATAAAATTCATTGGCGGATTCATAATGATTTTATTAGGAATAGTTTTGTTAGTCAATCCTCAATTACTTGTATTATCATAAAGTAATCAAAATGAAAGGAATTTATTGTCTAATTATCAAAATACAAAAAAATGTTTCTGTTATAATAGGAAGACTTGGAAAAATAAAATTCGAAAAAGGATACTATACTTATGTTGGTTCTGCACAAAATAATTTAGAAAAAAGAATTGAGAGACATCTTAGAAAAAACAAAAAGAAATTTTGGCACATAGATTATCTACTTGAAAATCCTAATGTTGAAATAAAAGAAGTTTTATCTAAAAAAGCAAGCAAAACAAAAGAATGTGAAATGGCAAGAAAAATTAGATCTTTCGGTGTTCCTGTTAAGAATTTTGGATGTTCGGATTGCAATTGTGAAAGTCATTTATTTAAGATTAATGATATTAAGCAATTGAAAAGTTTATTTATTATATAAAACAAAATAGAATTAGATAGTATGAAAGGATTATCACCTCTTATGGCAACAGTTATGCTAATAGCATTCACATTAGCAGTTGCTGCTTTAGTTGGTAGTTGGTTTACATCAATGACAAAAACAGAAACAAATATAATAGAATCTGGAGCAACAGAACAAATAAACTGTTCATCTGGTATTTTAGATATAGTTAAGATAACTTGTACTAATGACAGTTCTAATAATGGAAATATAACGATAGCAATACAAAACTTAGGTACAATAGATCTATATGATTTTTCTGTTGTTGCTAAAATAGGTTCAAATTTGTATGTTAATAATACCTATGCAAATAGTTCAATAGCTCCAAATTCAACAGATCCATTGAATCCAGGTGAGCAATATATACTGGTATGTTCCTGTGATAATACAGAATGTCCAGGAGGGGCTGAAGTAGGAACGGTTAGAGTAAGTCCTGGTAATTGCCCACAAGCATATGCAGAACTTGATCCAGATTTAACATGTAGTAGTTCATAATTATTCTTTTTCTTCCAATTTTTTGCTTATTCTAAGTACGCATTCACCAAGAGTTTTAAATTTTTTATTTAATTCATTATCAATATTCAAAACCTTTCTAACAACATCTCGGTATTTTTTTTCTTGTTCTATCTTATATTTTTCAAACTCATTTTCTAAATCTGATATTTTTGTTAAATATTCGGACTGTTTCTTTTCTATTGTTTTTATTCCATCTTCTATCGGGGATATATCAATTTCATTCACAATATCGGCAATTTTCTTTAATTTTTGCTTATAAAATTTTTGAGAATGCATCAAATCTCCAACTAAAGCAAATAAAACCAAGAAAAAAATTAATTCAACCCCATGATAACTAAATAATATTAGTATAAGTAGCATTACAGACAAAAACCAAATTAACCAAAAGACTTTTCTGAATATATTCATTCAAATCAATTATTTGTTAGAAAAAAACATTTAAGAGCTTAATTATTCTTTTATTTTTTCATCATATTTTCCTTCATTGATATCTTTAAGAAATTCTTTTGGTTTTTTATTTTCGATTGTTAATGGCATACTTACAATAGAAGATACAATTTCCTTTACAGCACTTTTCATATTTTTAGCAAGCAAATTTTCTCTTTTCATTTTTGTTATTTTTATTATTTGATCTATTGTTAAATTTCCCATTATAACAATTTGTTTTTCTTTTTTGGATGTATCATTTTTTTTTGCTTTTTTTGCCTTTTTACTATTTTTTTCATCTTCTTTAGTTGTTTCTTTTTTTTCCTCTTCTTTTTCAGGGGCTAATTTTTTCAATCCCAGCTCTTTTTTGACCAGTGAAGATACAGGAGGTGTACCAACTTTTATTGAATATTCTTTAGTTTTTTTATCAATTATTAATTTTACAGGAACATTCATTCCAGCATATTCTGTAGTTTTTTCATTAATCTCTTTGAATACTTCTCCAATATTCAATTTATATTCTGACAATTTTGGTGCTGTAGTTGGCCCAGGTGCTGCCTTTCCACCCTCTACAAGCAAATCAATTGTTTCCTTACTCATGTTATCAACCAATATCTAAAATTAAAAGTTTTTATAGTTATTCGTTTTTCTTAATTATTTTCACTAATCCTGCATTTACAGTCACAGGAATTGGAACTGTTACTTCAATAAGTTCTATTGTAACTTCTCCTTTTATTCCATCAAATCTTGTTACTTTACCTTTTTCTCCTTTGAATGGTCCGCCAATTATTTCTACTATATCTCCTTCGTCTATTTTAATTTCTTTTTTCTTTGTTTCTAGAAATCTCTTTATATTATCTATTGTAACTGGTTTTCTTATAATCCCTCTTGCATGTGGAATTTCTCTTAATACCGTTTCTATATCTCTTAGTTCCCCTTCAATAAAAATATATCCTTTAATTTCCTCAGGATGTATTACAGCTTTTATATCCAGATCATTATTTTTAGCTTTGTTTGCTACTGCTTCGGTAACAACATTTTCTCTACCTATTATTGTTTTTACTGTATAAATCATCTAAATCCCCATTGCTATTAATCCAAGCATAGATAAAAGATAAAATACAAATCCAATTATTCCAATTATAATAAATCCAATTCCGCATATCCTCAAAGTTTTTTTAAGTTCATCTTTTGTTGGTTTTCTAGCAATTTTTAGCGTTCTTTTACATTGTATTAAAAATTCTTTTATTTTTGTAAAATTCAAAAATTTACCAAACCCCAATTTCATATAATCACTATAAATAATTGTTATATATTGTTTAATAATCTGTATTTAAAAATAGAACATTTAAACAAAATCTATTCCTAGTTCTTGTTCCATTTCTTTCTTTCTTGCTTCAAATAATCTTATTCTTTCTTCTTCTTCTGTCATTGTAACTCCAGTCACTATAACTAATGTTCTTACTGTATCTCCTAATTCTTTTTCTACTTGAGCTCCCCATATAACTTTTGCTTCTGGAGCTAATTTACTTGAAACAACATTAACTATTTCTTGGGCTTCTTTTATTGTTATATCAGGTCCACCACTTACATTTATTAGAGCTCCTGAAGCACCTTCTATTTCTAAAGACAATAATGGATTTGATAATGCTTTATCTACTGCTTCTGTTGCTCTATTTTCTGTGTCAGATTCTCCCATACCAATCATTGCCAATCCTCCACCTGACATAACAGCTTTTATATCTGCTAAATCCAAGTTTATTAATCCTGGCTTTGTTATTAATTCTGCTATTCCTTTTACAGAATTAACCAAGATTTCATCAGCAACTTTAAATGCAGTTGCTAGACTAACATTAGGAACAATATCTAACAATTTGTTATTAGGAATTATTATAATTGTATCAACAACTTTTCTTAAATTTTCTAAACCTTCTTTAGCGTTTTTCATTCTTACTTTACCTTCCATTGAAAATGGTAATGTAACAACAGCTATTGTTAATGCACCTATTTTTTTTGCTATTTCAGCTATTATAGGAGCGGATCCGGTTCCTGTTCCACCACCCAATCCACAAGTTATAAACACTAAATCAGAATCTTCTAAAACAGCTTTTATGTCATCCTTACTTTCTTTTGCTGATTCCAAACCTATTTTAGGATCTCCACCAGCTCCTAATCCTCCTGTAATTTCTTTTCCAATAAGAAGTTTAACATCAGAATCAGCATATAATAAATCTTGAGCATCAGTATTTACTGCTATAGTCTCAACACCAGTGATACCAACTTCCATCATTCTTGAAATTGTATTATTTCCAGCTCCACCAGCTCCAACAACTTTAATATTAGCTTTTCTTTCTTCTAAAATCTTTTTTAATTCTGCATCTAAAGATGATGATTTTTTAATATATTTTTTTCTAGAAACTTTTTTTCTCATAAAATCCCCCGATTTATTATTTTTAAGTTATTACAACTATTAATTTCTAAGAATAGTTAAATTTAAATGTATATTGGTTATCTTTTTGAGAAAACTTAATAAATTTTCTTTCTATTATTTATAAAATCCATAAAAAATAAAAATAGTTACTACCATTAAGTATTTAAATTTTAATATGGAGAAATTGGATAGGTGAAAATAAATGATATTCGGGGAAGAAAAAGATTGGAAAGAATTTATGTGTGGAGAAGCACAAGCCGAATTAGCATCTTTAATTGAAAAAGCAAAGAAACATAGATGCGCATATATGCAAGCAGATGATGTAAAAGTAGCACAAGTATGGTGTGCATTAGCAGAAATTAATTCAGAAATAAAAGCAATCGTTTCTAAATTAATAAAATTGGAAAATGCTGTTAAAGGAATTTCAGCAATGGGCGAGATTGCAAAGAGACAAACTTTAGAAGAAAAAGTAAAAGATCTTTTCAAAGCAAAGACAGAGAAAGAAAAAGAACAAATAGATAAGATAGTAGATGCTTTAATGGAATTTTAGGCTTTTTTATTTTCAGTTTATGCAGACAAAAGAATGAAGCATGTTTAGTTATTTTCTCATAACTTTACCTTTGCATAATTTGCATGCTCCAGTTCTAGGGTCTATGCAATCCATGCAAACTCTTGCACCACAATATGGACATATAACTAATGCATTACTCATTTTTCCACAAGATTGACATATTCCTGGGATTGGCATTAAATCATCTTAAAAATAATGCAAATTCTATTATATCCACTTTTTTTCTGAAATGCTCTTTCATAAATGACTCTGGAACAAAATTATTATCTATCAAAAATTTCATTCCTATTTTATCAGTTGCTTTTGCTCTTGCAACTACTTTTCTGATTTTTTTTCTTTTCAGATAAGATATTGCAGATTTCATTAATTTTGATCCTATTCCTTTGCCTCTGTATTTTTTTGTTACTGAAATTTGTCTTATTTCTGCAAGATCCAAATCAAATATTTTTACTCTTACAGAGCCAATTATTTTTTTCTTATCAACAGCAACAAAAATTTTATTTGTTTTATCTTCAGCCTTTTCTTTAACATATTTTTCATTGAATTTTACATATGGATAATAGTCTTTTTTAAAACACTCATTTAGGAGTTTAGCCAATCCCTTTTCGTCACCATTTTCAAAAAATCTTATTTTTATTGTCATGTGTTATCACTAAATAATACACATTGCTCTATATTTAAAATTTATTTTATTAATTTTAATTATGTTAGAAAAATTCAAACTTCTCCTTAAGAAAAATCTTGAAGATAAATTAACAGAAAAACAAATCTCTCTTTTACCCTCATCTTACCAAAAAATTGGTAATATAGTGATTCTTAATCTAAAACCAGAGTTATATAAATATGAGAAAGAAATTGGAAAAATAATTTTGAAGACTATTCCAAATACAGAAACTGTATGCATAAGGACAGGATCTATAAAATCTACTTACAGGCAGCCACAATTAAAAATAGTTGCTGGAAAAAAATCAACAAAAACAATTCACAAAGAAAATGGTATCATATATAATATAGATGTTAAAAATATCATGTTTTCAAAAGGAAACTTAACAGAAAGAAAAAGAATCATTTCTCAAGTAAAACAAGGAGAAATTATAATAGATATGTTTGCTGGTATAGGATATTTTTCTCTTGGGTTAGGTAAATTTTCGAAAGCTAAAAAAATATATTCAATTGAAATAAATCCAAATGCATTCAGGCTTTTAAAGCAAAATATCAAAATAAATAAAATCAATAACATAGTCCCAATATATGGAGACTGTATGGTTGAAATTCCTAAGCTCGGAAAGGCAGACAGAATTTTAATGGGGCTATTACCAACAGCAAAGAATTATTTGTTGGATGCAATGAAAGCAGCAAAACAAAATACAATAATACATTATCACACAACAGGCACAGAAAAAGATGATTTATTTGAAGATGTAAAAATAGCAGCAGAAATTTCTGGATTTGATGTAAAACTCTTAAATCAGAAAAAAGTAAAATCATATGCTCCAAAGGTATATCATTATGTTTTAGATTGTAAGATTATCTAAGGCAAAAATTCTTTTTTCTTTAATTTTTCTGGAAGATAAGTTTCAGTTATAAATTTCAATCCTCTTGCTGACAATGCCTCGATCTCAGCTTTTCTTTTTGTTTTTATCATAAGTTTAATTTCTCTTTGCCATTCTTTATTTTGAAACCATGGATAATTCAATAATTCTTTAGCTCTTTTTATATCTCTATCAGTTGCTTTGATTGTAAATTTTTCTAATCCATATTTTTTTACATCAGATGGTGTTAATCCAATAAATTTAGCTGATGGAGTTCCTAATTGTTCGGATGCATGTGCCAATGCCATACTACCAGATTTAATAACAGAATAAATATAAACTCCATATGCATCATTATCTGTTAATACATAAACAGGAAGTTTGAATTCTTGATTTAATCTCCTAATTAATCTTCTAGTTCCTCTAGCAGGTTGACCACCAGTTCCTATTAAAATACAATTATATTTTTGCCAGAATTTATCTTCATGCAATCTTTCAAATCCAGCATTTTTTTCAATAACTAAAACAAATTTCGCATTTACCTTAACAAATTTTATATCTTCTACAACAGAAGGGATAGACCAACCTCCAGATCCTAGTTTTGACCAATCTATCAAATCCCCTCTATCTTTTATTTTTACATTACCAGCAACAATTCCTTTTCTATCTGCTAATAGATGTAAATTTTCTCTTAATGTATCCAAACTTGTTTCCAAATCTACTATAATAGGATTTGATTCATCTTGTGTTTCAAATGTATTTTCTTTTGTATCAGGCAAAGTTCTTTTTAAATTATAATACATATCTCTAATACTTGTATGAATATTTTCTTCTATAAGATCTTTACAAAAATCTGCTATCAATAGAGTCTGCATGAACTTACGAGCATAAGCAATGTTAAAGAAATGTCTCTTTGCTTTTTTTTCTCCTAATCTAAGTAATCCATCCTTTTCATTCCATTTAACATTAGTCAAAGATCTAATTGGAATCTCTAAATATGGATCTACTCCATGATTTATTTCATTCACTATTTTGTGTGCTAGATTGATTAATTTCTTCTGAGTCTCCTTGCTCATTCACAACACCTGTTTTTTCTTCAGCAATTTTTTCTAATTTTATTTTTATTTTTTCTTCATTTACTTTTGTCATATGTGATAATGATTCTGCAACAACAGGAATATATCTTTCAAATATTTTCTTTCTTTTTATATGATATTCGCGTCTTCTTTTTCCAGCAAGATAATGACTTAATTTTCTTCCAAGTTCTTGTAAAGCTAGTTTTATTTCTTTCATGATTGCTGGATAAGCAGCTAATGCTTGTTTACTTTCAGAAATAAATGGAACCCACACTGATGCAAAATGAACCAATATAATAGCTGGTCCAACAGGTACAGAATTTTTGGATTGTTTTAATCCATATCTGCTCCAATCAGT